>JACCDH011019331.1_pt1 | contig 31602 bp, 25 predicted proteins | sample 7442481 | NCBI WGS metagenome assembly JACCDH01 (sample SAMN15323433, study PRJNA562643) | freshwater metagenome | isolation source: river surface water | place: USA:Blue River Watershed | collected 2017-08-15
GCCCGGCTCCCGCGCAGGACAGACTGTCCGCGCCAACGCCAGAGCGGGCGTAGCTCAGGGGTAGAGCACAACCTTGCCAAGGTTGGGGTCGAGGGTTCGAATCCCTTCGCCCGCTCCAGTTTTTCTAAGCACTTATTTTGGACGAAAGAAGCGGGCTGGGCCGCCTTTCGGATCTGCGTTCCAAATAGAACGCGGCCTTAAGCTTGGGAAAAATCTATTCCCAATGGCGCGATTTACCTATTGTATAGACGCGCCACACATTGGCCGCTGCGACCAGTGTTGCACTTCTTTCAATCAGCGGCTGAGCGGGCTCAGCCGTAAAACTGGACCGTTAAGGTCGCAAGGTGTATTGCTTGAGTATGTTCCAGCTTAAAGCATAAAGTTATGGAAAAGTCTGGAGTTTTAGATTCTAATATACACGCACGCTACCAGTGTATGCGCCGAAGAGTAGTGAGTTAAATCTGTCTTTTTCTGATCTCTGAATGGTTCAGACGATCATGAAAGTGCACATTCAAGTAGACAAATGCCCCCATTCGATGAGGTCGTGCACGGTATCATAAATTGTCTCTTCGACGTCACGAAACTTTATGCCCAGATCGCGCTGGATTTTGCTATTATCAAGCCGCGGCATGCTTCCGAGATGTGTTCTGAGGTAGCTTCCTATGCCACTCGGCTGAAAATGTGAGAGAAGCTTCATCGTTGCGGTCCCAACGCGTCCGCTCATGTCGAATGACGGAAGCTTTCCCTGCACGCCCACCGTCTTCATGATATTCGTGATTTGGTGCATATCCATATTGCCCGCAGAGCAGATGTAGCGCCCTTTGGCATTTGGAGCCTTCATTGCGCGAACATGGGCCTCAGCCACCTCTCGAACATCAACAAAGCCCCAGTTGAGTGCCATGATAGCAGGATATTGACCATTGGCGATGTCAATGAAGAGCTGATTGGACGTGCTAACGCCGGTGCTTAGCGAAGGTCCAGCAACCATGAAGGGATTTATGACGACTAGATCACAGCCAGGCCTATTTTCCTTCGTAAAAGCCCAGGCGGCACGTTCGGCTTGCGTCTTGGAATAATAGTAAGGGTTGCGGGTTACAGAAGATTTTTCATTCCAATCCGCTTCGGTCAGCACCCTGCCATCCGGCGCATCGGTGATCGCTGCCATGGAAGAAGTTAGAACGACACGCTTAACGCGGCTGGATTTCGCTGCAGCCTCCAATGCCGAGACGGTGCCGTGCACCGCGGGTTGGACTAGATCGCGTTCAGCGTCCTCAACGTCGATAACAAACGGGCTCGCAGTGTGGATCACATAATCCACGTCTGCGGTGTAATCTGAAAAAGCGCCTTCATCGTTCAAGTTTGCTGAAACGAGCTCTAGATTGCTGGCACTTGGCAACGCTTTAAGAAAGCCAATCGTATCTACCTTCTGAGGATTACGCACCGTGCCCCGAACGGCGTATCCCTGCTCCAGCAGCAGCTTGGTGATGTGCGAGGCAATAAAGCCGTTAGCTCCCGTGACCAGTACCCGTTCTTGCATAGCGGCATCCTCAGAATCATACGTTTTGAACGATTATCGTATGATACGATTGTTTAGTCGGTTGCAGATGTCAAGGCAGGAACCTATCAAGAGGTTATGAGCCGCGAAGATAGCCCAAAACCGATAGCCCGCGCGAAAATGGCAAGGCGCGATCGTATTCTCGACGCAGCCGAGAGCTTGTTTGCCAGGGTTGGTTTGAGATCGGCCACGATGGAAGCGATTGCCGCGGCGAGTTCTGTCTCTAAGGCAACCCTTTACGCGTACTTCCCAGATAAAATGGCAGTTTTTTCAGCAATGGCATCGCGATTGGCAAACGAGATGCAATCTGGCGTCCTCACTGCCCTTGATGAAAAAGGGAGCCTGGCTGACCGTATATCCAATGCGCTGATGGCGAAACACGGGCGAGCATTTGATGCGGCTATTGGAAGCCCGCATAGATTAGAGTTGCTCGACACGCGCAGGCATGAATTTGGGCAACTTTTTAACGCAGTGGATAGGGCAATCGAGGATGCCATCTTTGCAGCCCTGCAAGCAGCCGGAACCAACACGCCTCGAGACGATGCCCGGCTTATTTTCTGCGCCTCAATTGGGATCAGCGAACAGGCTAGAAGCAAAGAAGAGCTTGAAATGGATTTGAGACGGCTGGTCTCGGCTATACTCGCCTAATCTTGGCGGCAGTGCATCCGTTATGGGCGACATCTGACTGTGTTCGGATCGTGTTCGGATTTTTCCAAATCCTTATAACTAACGGAATTTAAACAACTAATTCTTCGGCCTGAATCTTGCCAAGGTTGGGGTCGAGGGCTCGAATCCCTTCGCCCGCTCCAGGTTTCGTGAACCAGCTTTTTCGGTCAGATGTTGGCAAGTTGCGCGCGACCCAACTCTACGTGGCGCGATGCAAGCCAAGTAGACAATGCTCCAACAATGCCAAGGGGAATGACGATCGATAGAGCGATCTGCAAGGATCTGGCACTGTCTCCAAAAGCTTCGCTTAAACTGCCTGTCAACCAAGGCCCTACAAAATAGCCTGCCAACGTAATGAATGCGATGAACAGGGCAGTTGAGCTGGCCCGAATGGAAGCAGGCAACATATATTGCAAGGTTGAGAATATTCCGACGGTCCAACCGCCGCCAAGCAAGCCGCAGGGAATTGCGAGCGCCATTGCGACGCTGAAAGACCCGGCCCAAACGACAGAGAGAATGGAGAGTGTCGCAGCTGCCAAAGCGATTGCAGAAAGGCGGGTGGGCCAATTTGTTCCGCGTGGCGCAAGGCGATCTGACAAAAACCCGAATGCGAGCATGCCGCATAGACCGGATAGCCCAAAAAAGAAGGCGAAGGAGGATTTTACCGTAACCGGATTAAGACCATGAGTTCTGGTCAAAAGTTCGGGCGCCCAATAGGCAAAGGAGACGCCCGATAGCGCACCGAGTGCAAACCCAATTGCCATGAGAATATAGGCTCGATTTCCCAATAATAACCCAAGGAGAGCGCCAAAGGAAACTGTGGGTGTGGTGTTATCCGTTGCCTCGTCCCCCCGCCCTGGTTCGCTGATAAGAAGGAGCGCCAATATCCCGAGGAAGATGCCGGGAGACCCCATCAGAATGAAGGCCATTCTCCAGTTTTCAAATGCGGCTGCGAGGGCTGGGCCGACGGCTTGCCCTGCAATTTGACCGAAATAAGTCGCGAGCCCGAGTATCGCAAAGGCAATGCCTCGACGTTCAAGTCGAAAATAATCAGTCAAAAGGGAATAGGCTGGCGCAACGAATGCAGCCTCCCCAATACCAACTGCTATGCGCGCAAGTGCAAGTTCTTCAATGCTGCTGGCAAAGCCTGTTGCGACAGTTGCGGCGCTCCAAAAAATGCATCCTAATGCGATTATCTTCACACGGGATCCTCGGTCCGCGAGGCGCGCGAATGGGACACCCAGAACAACGTAGAGTAGCACAAAGGCGGGCCCCATTAGCAGGCCCATTGTTCCGTCACCTACATCAAATTCGGTCTTGATTGGACCGACAAGGCCAGTGATCAGATAGCGGTCGGCAAAGTTGAAAATGTAGATGATCAGCAATATGGCCAGCACAAGCCAAGGGTTGCTTCGAGGCGCAGTTGTTAGCCCAGCCATAGTGTGAAATCCTGTTATTGCGTTAGCCTTATTCGCCGATGTCGCCGATAAATGCGGCGAGATAGGCGTAGGCCATTTTCGTGACAGCAGTGAAGGTTCGTTATTCGTTTGCCGTCATATTGATACGGAAAGCGCTCTTGGCTGTTGAGTAATTTGAAAACGCGTTCCCAAGTGCCCTTGCGTGACCAGCGGTTGAAGCGCTGATAAATTGCGGTTCGCTCCCCATAATCCTCTGGCAAGCTATCCCAGTCGCCATCAGCGTCAACCAGCCAGAGGATTGCTTCCAAAAATCTCTTTGTACGCGCTCGAGAAAGGTCACTCCCAAGCGGTGTACGAGGCATGATTGGCTCAATTGTTGGCCATATCTGCTCAACAAGAGCTGCATGATCCAAAGCGCGGGGCATTGGAGGGAGGTTAAGGTGAAAATAAATGACCGCAAGACTAAAAATAGTCACAGGTATATTTTTTTGACAGCAATCTAGATTTTGAGAGCAAGTTCCGTGGCTTGGAGTATGGCCTGTTTCGCATCAAGTTGGCGAGCGTCATGGGCCCCGCCAATCACATGCGGATTGATTCCCCTGTCCCTAAAATCTTGAGCTAACTGTGAATTCGCGAGCTGTCCGGTGCATAAAATAATTTGGCCAGCCTCCAAAAATATGGGCTTTCCATCCAGAGTAATGTGCATGCCCGAGGGCACTATCTGGTCGTAACTGACGCCGGTAAGCATGCGTACGCCCCGGCGTTGCAGCAACAATTTGTGCGCCCAGCCAGTTGTTTTGCCTAAGCCTTTACCCATGGATCCTGCTGTTCGCTGCAGCATCGTGACTGATCGATTGGCTCGTGCCGGGTTGGGCAACACGTCCGTGACTCCCCCGCGAGGATGATTGTCGAAATCAATTCCCCAATCTCGGGCAAAAGCGTGGCGCGCGCTAACGCCATCTTCATCCGGTTCTGTTATCAGGCTTGCAACATCGAATCCTATGCCGCCCGCGCCAATTACAAGAACATTTGCCCCTGGCGAGACGCGCTGTTCAATGATGTCGAGATAGCTAACAACGTGGGGAAGATCGACGCCCGGTATGTCGGGCCGCCGCGGAAGAATGCCAGTTGCAAGTATAACATCGTCAAATTCCGCATCGCATAAGTCTTGTGCGGAAACAGTGTAATTCAGTTTTGTTTCAACCCCTGTCTCTTCCAGCCGCGCGTCAAAATATCTGATGGTTTCCGCGAACTCCGATTTGCCTGGAATCCGCTTCGCGAGGTTGAACTGCCCACCAATCTGGTCAGACGCCTCGAACAGAGTAACTTTATGTCCCCGCTCTGCCGCGAGCGTTGCGGCAGCCAAACCAGAGGGACCAGCGCCAACGACCGCAATACTCCGGACTTCTGGAGCCTGCCTGCTTATCAACACGGTCTCATGACAGGCTTGAGGGTTAACCAGACAAGATGTAAGCTTAAGCTGAAAGGTGTGATCAAGACAGGCTTGGTTGCAGGCGATGCAGGTATTGATCAGGTGCTCATTGCCATCTCGTGCCTTGTTTGCAAACTCGGGATCAGCCAACATCGGTCGCGCCATGGAAATCAGATCAGCGTCCTGATTTGCCAAAACAGCTTCTGCGACATCAGGCATGTTAATCCGGTTGCTGGTTATGACCGGGATGCCGACATGCTGCCGCAATCGTCCGCTAACTGGCGCAAAGGCAGCACGTGGTACAATTGTCGCGATGGTTGGCACTTGGGCTTCATGCCAAGTGAAATGCGTGCTGATAACACTGGCCCCCGCAGCCTCTACAGCCTGTGCTAACAAGACAACTTCCTCGAACGACAGGCCCCCTTCCAACATGTCCATGGCGGGAATCCGAAATATGAGGATAAACTCCTGGCCAACGGCTTGCCTGACTTGGCGAACGACTTCGGTTGGAAACCGCATTCTTGCAGCGAAATTTCCGCCCCAGGAGTCTGTTCTGAGGTTTGTCCGCTCCACCAGAAAAGTGGAGAGAAGATAACCCGCAGAGCCGATGATCTCGACCCCGTCATAGCCCGCTTTCTGCGCAAGGCAGGCGCATCTCACAAAATCATCAAGCTGTTTTTGAATGCCTTCTTCATCCAGTGCTTGGGGGAGCGAATGCGAAATCCGAGAGCGAACAGCTGAGGGTGCAACTGCATTAGGCGTCCCTGCTAAGGCGCCGGCGTGAAGGATTTGCATGCAAATGCGAACGCTTGGGTCTGCGGCATGGACGGCTTGTGTGACGGATTTGTGAGGCGCAACGGCCTCCTCGCAATCCAGCCGCGCACCATGTCCGCCTTCTGCATTGGGAGAAATCCCGCCTGTGATGATCATGCCCACGCCGCCACGGGCCCTAGCAGCGAAATAGGCGGCAAGCCTCTCTTCCCCACCCGCTATGTCCTCAAGGCCAGTATGCATTGACCCCATGACGATGCGGTTCTTCAGGACGACATGCCCGAGATTGAGCGGACTGAAGAGCAAAGGATACCGAGGATGAAGTTGGTCAGGCATGATGTGCGTACACCCTGTGGGAGCAAGTGAGTGATTAAAGCGACGGCCATTCGGGTGACGTGCCACGCGCAAAGGCCTCTCGCGCCGCCTCCATGCAGCCGGTGAAATATCCAAGCACTTGAGTGCGATTTTCCATTTCCATGGCATGCGCTAGGCTCGGCGCGTCAATTCCGGCAGCAAGACCTTTCTTGGTCATCCAGACACCATATTCTGAATTGGCTGCAATTTCCGTCGCAAGTCGCTGTGCTTCGAGTATCAGATCATCTGCCGCGACCACCCGATTAACGAGCCCAATCTCTAAAGCAGCTTCCGCATTTATGACCCGGCCTGTTAGCATAAGCTCTGCGGCATGGCCCGGTCCCACTAGTCTTGGAAGAAGGTAGCTCGTTCCAACGTCGCAGGCAGACAGACCCGTTTTGATGAATACGGCGCCAAATCGAGCTTGGGGTGCAGCAAGCCGGATGTCGCTCGCCAAGGCCAATGCAAGTCCGCCACCCACAGCGACGCCGTTCACCGCAGCAATGACTGGTTTGTCACACCCCCGAATTGTCTCGATTAATCGCGCAAGATATTCTTGATATCGATAGACAAACCCCAACTCACCCATGTTTTGTGTTCCGGGGATGTCGCCGGGCTGAGCAGATGCCATCATGTCGGCGCCGGAACAGAAGCCCCGACCAGCTCCGGTCAGAATAATGACGCGCGTTTCCCGGTCATGGTTCAGTCTCTCGAAGATCGCATGCAGAGCATCGAGTAGGTCTGTATTGAGTGCATTTAGACTGTCGGGCCTGTTAAGCGTCACGATGGCAACGCCTGCACTGGTTTTCTGGCACTCTAAGACCTTATCCGTGCCGGAACTGGCTGTTTTTGCTGATGTGCTCGTGCCCGTGTTGCCCATAGGTTTTTCCTGCCCGATTGCCCTGATTTAAAAAATGAACTGAAGTTCAATATTAGATGCACGAATATATATTGCGCAACGCTTAAAATTCGCCATAATCGATTCATCGATTTGCGAAAATCTGGCGTTTTCTGAAGAAACCCTGAGGAAACGCGGAAAAAAAGATGCAGACGTGTGCGCAATCGGTGTGACCTGTGCGCAATCAAAGTCCGGCCTCTAGCTGGCATATGGGAGAAGGATGATGAGAATTCATTTGAGGGGGATCGCCCGGTTTGCAGTTGGTGTAAGCTGTATGGCGCTGTCGTTGCCTGCCTTTGCACAGCAATCGGGTGGATCGGATGCAGATAATGCCCTGGGCGACATTGTCGTGACGGCCCAAAAGCGCGAACAGAATTTGCAAGATGTGCCGCTGGCGATCAGCGCTATCAGTCAGGCGAAAGTAGAACAGCTCGGGATCAAAGATTCTCGGGACATGTCGGGCTTGGCTCCAAACGTGACTGTGGTGCAGGGTACGACGAGCCTTTCTGCTGCAGTCATCTCGATCCGCGGTATTCCAACGCCTGCTAGTGAAACCTTTGGACTGGATACTGCAAACGCCCTCTACATTGACGGGGTGTATATTGGTCGGTCGGGCGGCAGTGGCATTGATGTCATGGATATCGAACGTGTGGAAGTTCTGCGCGGACCTCAGGGTACTTTGTTCGGGCGCAATACAACTGGTGGGGCGCTTGCATTCATCTCCCGCGCCCCTTCAAAGGAAATGCGCGCCAAGGCTGAGGCAGGCTTTGGAAACTATGGCCTGCTGGAAGGTAAGGTGCAGCTCGATCCGGGCGAAATCCTGGGCATTGCAACCAGCTTTTCTTATGCACACCGTGAGCGGAATGGTGTTGTAGACAATATCCTAGAGCCCGAGAAATCGAACGATCCCGGCGCCCGGAAGTCTGACGCATTCCGTGTTGCGGCTAAGACTGATATCGGCACGACCGGTAGCATCCAATATATCTTCGATTGGTCGCGCGTGCGTGGTCGTGCGCACGCATTCCAGCTGACGAATGTTGCGGATGGAACCGTGCGTGCGCCAATCGTGATTGATGGACAGTCGCTACTCATGACGCAGCAGGCGCCGGTTTCTCAATATTTGGCAGCATCGACATTCCTCGAGCCAGGCTGCGCGGCACTGGCCACCCCTCGGCGTGCATATCGCGATACAGTTTGTAACAACAACGATGACGACGCTGTAGATAAGACCTGGGGGCATAACCTCCAGATCCAGAATGACTTTGGTGCTTTCAAAATCAAATCGACAACTGGTTGGCGGCATTGGAACAGCGACAGCTTCGGATCCGACCTTGATGGAATCGGAACCCTTAGGGGGGCTGCATTCAGCAATTCCACCCTGTTTAATGGGTTCCCAGCTCCCTTGCTGCAATCTCTAGGCTTCCCAGCTGGAACATCGGCATTTCTGGCATCTTCGCCCGTGCCAACCAACACGCAGGACTTGTTCGACACGAACAATAAGCGTCGGCATGAGCAGTTTAGTCAGGAATTCGAGATTTCCGGCGATACCGATCATCTCGACTGGGTTACCGGTGGCTTCTACTTCTGGGAGCGTGGCTCTGAGAATAATCCGCAAAATAGCGGCTTTATCTTGGATACTAATTCACTCGTTTTCTCGGACGCGGGCTTTGTCGGTGTGCTGAGGGGCGTTGGGTTTCCCGCCGAGGCGGCGGGCCAGTTTGCTCCGCTGCTGGCACCGCAATTCCGTGCGGCAAACCCTGCGCGGTACCGGCGCGTTCAGACCAATGCCATCTTGAAATATACAGCAACGAACGAGTCAACAGCTGTGTATGCACAAGCTACCTATCATCCCGGTGGTCGAGATGGCCGACTGAAACTTACAGCTGGTGGTCGATATAGTTGGGACTCCAAAGCTATGGTCCGCACCCAAAATGGTGCGGCGGCTTTAGCTGCGGCGGAATCAGGTTCTGCCAAATTCAGCAAATTCACCTGGAACGTAATGGCGGGCTATGAGCTGAGTGATACTGTGCAGGGCTTTGCACGGGTCGCGACGGGCTATCGCTCTGGCGGGTTTAACGCGCAGGATGCGGCCATTCGAGGAACGACGACACTTCCTAGTTTTGCAGAAGAAAGCGTTGTCTCTTACGAAGCGGGCCTGAAGAGCGAGCTCTTCGATCGGCGCGTCCGGCTGAATGCATCTGTCTACTATAACGAGTATAGCGATCTTGCGGTCAACATCCCGCTGACGGATGCGCCCGCAGGTACCTTTGCATCGCGCATCGGCAACGCGGGCAAGGTAACCTATACGGGCTTTGAGCTTGAAGGCGCGGCCATACTTTCTCGCCACTTCTCGATTGATGGCAACCTAGGTTATGTCGATATTAAATACAAAGAGTTCATGGCTGGCCAATCAACAACGCCAGGCAGGCCTCCAATCAATATCGCATCAGTTGTGACCCCTGGATATACTTCGCCCTTCACAGCGAATATCGCTTTGAATGCGCAGTATCCCATTGGAACTGGGGACGCACGCATCGTCGCGCGCGTTGGCTATACATATGAGGATGGGAAATACAGTTTCACCAGCTTGATCGCATCCCCTTATAATGAAGCGCTTAAGGGCGATAATCGTAATCTAATCGATGCCCAAATCAGTGTTGATCGGATCAAGGTCGGCGGCGCTCAAGCACAAGTGAAGCTCTGGGTGAAGAACCTGACCAATTCTCATGATTTCGTCCGAGGAATCGATTTTGGCCAGCTTGGGTTCGGCGGGGGCTATTATGCAGACCCTCGCACCTTCGGGGCAACCTTTGGGTTAACATTCTAATAAACAAACTGAGGAAAGGGGGCCTTCTGGCCCCCTTTTTTTGAGGGTTACATCGGCTGCGATGCCTTCAAGACTGGCAACTGTTTACCGTTTCTGTTGCGGTCCTGCGCCTGCCATATCCATAAAGAGAAACGCCGCAGCTCTTAGCCTGTCAATCAAAGGATAGGTCTCGTCTGCTCGCCATTGGCCGACAAGGCCAGTGTAGATACTCAAGGCAATTTCACAGAGCTGTCGAGGTGGAACATCGGTACGCACCTGGTCTGCAGCCGTGAGTAGGGTCTGCTCCAGAACCTCAAGCAGCGCCTCATAGGATTTCGAGTCATTCACAGCCATTTGCCAGCGCTGCTCCGAAGGCTCGAGCAGGCGCCGCGTTAATGCGGCGGCCTCAATAAGCCGTTGACCGGAGTCAACAAAGATATGCTCTAACCTCTCGGCAAGGGAAGAATACTTCCCATTAATGCTGCGGATCATTTCCACGAAGATCTGATTGTTTTCGGCTAAAATAGCTACGACTAAGTCGGTCTTGCTCGGAAAATAGTTAAACAGGGTGCCACGCGACACGTCTGCCAAATCCGCTATTTCTTCCAGCCGAGTGTCGTTGACACTTTTCCGGCTAAAACATTTGCGGGCAGCCGCGAGAATGGTAGCGCGCGTCTCTAACTTCTTGCGCTCACGGCGCGAACGTAATGGCGCTGCCTTTTGTATCCCTAGCGAAGCCACCGTACCCCCTTTGCGGCATGCATACATTATTCAATGCCGCGCGCTTTATCACCCTACGAGTGTGGATCGTCTGCTTAGCTCCGGCAAGGGTGGTCCTAGTAAACCCAATAGGATGACGCAACTGCGCTTGCTGAAACCCGCAGCGATTTCGGCCTGACCTTATTTATCTATCGCACGATATGGCAGCTTCTGCGGCGGTTGGTGCCCACCTAGATAACGAGCTTTCAGAGCAGCGCAAAGGGAGCGAGAACTTGCTGAGAGATATCACTCGGGACACCTTTGTAACCGCGCTGCTTACTTGTGCGGATCCCATACAGCTGATTTTGGCGGCCAATTAGGCCCGCCATATGAGCCCCGGATGCAACAGCATCGAGCACGGGCACTTCAGTACCGGTCACTTTAGTATAGCCATGGAAGGGGAATGCTGCAAAGTTGCCGCAAGCACCAATGATCACATCTGCCCCATCAGCAATTAGGCTCAATGCTGCTTGTTCAAACTGAGGGATGATTTGCGCCCTCAGATATTCCGGATCCTCAAACCAACGTTGGCAGCCTTCATAGAAATTGGCTGACCGAGCAGGGCGATGACGTAGGGCTCGGTCTTCAAGCCCGAAGCTGCGGATATTCCGTTCGACTAGTACGGCCGATTCTTCATCAAATGTGACGCAACCGAACTTGCGTCCAAGCATGCATGCCATAAGCATGGCGCTTTCCGTGGCGCTGACGACAGGCGTTTTCAAAAGATCCCGGGCCGCTTCGACGGCAGGATCATTGCCGCAAGTGATGAAGGCAACATCAAATCCGTCTGTATCTGCTTTTCGCAGTCCCTCGAGCATACCAACATTATTATATGCCTCCATTGAGGCGCAATTGGAGTAATAGGCCGAGCGCGGATTGAAGGATTGAACGATCTGCGTGTCTTCACCGATAATGCTCCGCATCAAGGTTTCTTGACCCTGATAGACTACGGCCATTCCCGCGCCAATGAGCTGATCTTCGGTTGGGTCCGGCCAAATGTGCTGAACAAGAACTTTAAGCGGCGCGGTCATAGCTCTCTCCATTCTTGGAAGGGTCATTAATAGGCAAGGTAGCCGCCATCTGAAACGATGGTCATTCCAGTTGCAAAGCTCGACATGTCGCTGGCCAAGTAAATGACGGCGCCAATGATTTCATCGGCTGAGGCGATCCGTTTCATGAAAGACTGCTCCCGTGCACCTTCCTCAAAGCCAGGCAAAACATCACATGCGGCATCGAACATGCGCGAATGGTGACTGCCTGGAGCTAGGTCATTTACTCGGATTCCCCAAGACGCCCATTCGCCGGCCATAGTGCGCGTCATTGCATGCAAAGCTGCCTTTGTAGCGGCATAAGCGCCTTGATAAGGTGAGGGTTTAAGGCCGCCAACTGATATAACATTGATGATAGAGCCGCCCCCATTTTCGCGCATCCGAGGCGCCGCGCGTGACGCAAGATACCAAGGGCCTTTCAGATTGACGTCGATCACCTTCTGAAACAATTCAGGGGTCAACTGATCAAGGCCTAACGTTGCCGGATTTGTGCCTGCGTTGTTAATCAGGATGTCCAGCCGACCAAATTGCTCCCACGTTGCTTTGATCAGTTCATCGATGCTCTCGAGATCGCCTGTGTGACACGAGATTGGCAGAGCTTTTCGACCAAGTGCCTCGACTTCGCGGGCAACTTCGATGCAACCATCCAGCTTTCGGCTCGCAATGACGACATCTGCACCGGCTTTAGCGAGACCAAGAACCATCGCTCGGCCAAGTCCCTTGCTTCCGCCTGTGACCAGCGCCACTTTTCCAGAGAGATCCACAGTATACATCAAATATTCCTTGAAGGTTAGGTTAGTCGCGCTTGAGGGTGCCGCCATTGACGTGCCAGACTTGGCCGTTGACCCATTCCCCATCGTCAGAGGCCAGAAATGCAACGGCCGCCGCGATATCCTCTGCTTTGCCCAGCCGTTGATGTGGGATCGCTTTTAGAGCTTGCGCGCGATACTCATCTGTGAGGTGCATTTGTGCGGCCTCAGTCAGAACAAGCCCCGGACAGATCACGTTCGCGCGAATGCCTTGCTTGCCCCATTTGGAGGCAACATGGCGTGCCAGAGGGTGGATTGCATTCTTTGTCATCGGGTAAGCGACCTGCCACGGCGCGCCATTCGCCGCAGCGCCAGAGGATGTATAAATTAGGGCGCCACCGCCGCGCTCCAGAAGCGCAGGCAGGGCGGCTTGAGTTGCGAGAAAGTGACTCTTAGCATTAATCGCAAAGCTCTTCTCAAGAACCTCGACGGGGCAGTTAAGGGCATCAATGTCGCCATCCGTACCGCCTGCTAGGTTGGAGTGGTAAATATCAAGTCCACCAAATTTATCGAGGGCGAGCCTTACAATGTCGGCTTGAGAGGCGGCGTCTGTTCCGTCGAGTGCCGTGGCCACGGCCTGCCCGCCATTCCCGATAATTCGATCCGCCACGTTGCGGGCCTGATCAATCAGCAAATCGCCAATGACGACAGCGGCTCCTTCTTCCGCCAACCGAATTGCAGTTGCCGCACCAATGCCGCGTGCGCCTCCAGCAACAATGGCTATTTTCCTGTTCAGGCCTCGCATTTCATCCTCTCCGCTCAGTTTCTGAGTCTGAGCAACCATAATCCTCTTTTAAAAAATTAAAAGGCATTATAGAAATTGGAAACCCCCTGATGACTTTGATAGTTTGGGAAGTACATTTGATGGCGTGGACCTGCTAAAAGGGCGTTGAGGGTTTACGCGGAAGTTGGCTCACAGTAGGTCTTATGGCGTGTTCGCAGCCCATTGGTTTCATCGCTCGACATCGAGGTGTGAGTGTCGCTGATATCGTCCAAGGACAGAGATATTCTGCACGTCGATGGCGACGTCGAGCCGGTTGTAGGTAAACGACAGCAGGGGATCGCTGAGCGTCGCCGCCGTTTGGTGCGCGCGGCAGGCGAACTCATTCTCGAAAGCGAAGACGGTGCCTTTTCGATGCCTCAATTGGCAAGACGCGCAGGTTTAAGTCTGGCTACCCCCTATAATTTATTTGGATCAAAAGCGGCGGTCTTGAGCGCCTTGTTTGAGACACAGGTGCGGGGCTTTTATCGCGATGATAGTTGGATGGCAGGAAAGACGCCGCTCGATAAGATTCTGGGCATGGTTGATCGATTGACCGATGCGTATGTCCGCCAACCCAAATTTTTCCGCAATTTACGCAAGGCTTTGTCGTCGCTTGGCCCAATCGAGCAGGGGCAGTTTCCGCAGCCTACAAATGGCCATCTTGTTCAGCCGCTCTTGCGGAGTTTGGAAAACGAAGACGTAGCTTTTGGTAAGCCAGGCTTGGAAATTGTGGAGCAAACCCTGATGCGCATCTTTAACGGTGTGTTCGAAGAATGGGCGTTGCAAGATTGGCCAACAGATCGCTTTCGTGATGAACTTCGGATTGGCTTTTGCCTGGTATTACAGGGGTTTTTGTCAACCGAAGAGCAGCAGAAAATTCGAACGGTTCTTGCCAAGCGATAGCTGGGCTTTTTCCAAGTTTCTTGACGCTCAGAATCTGAGATTAAAGCCTGAGTCATGCGTATAGGCTGCACCTGTTATATGCCGTGCCGCCTCTGAGGCCAGAAAGACATAAAGCGGCGCGATGTCCTGAGGCATCGCAAGCGTGCCCAGCGCATTCATCCCCGCCAACCCGCTTTCTGCTGAGGCTCTATCAGCCCAAACTCCGCGGCCGACATAATCGTCAAGTCCTGCCGCGATGAGTGGGGTCAATGTGACACCGGGATGGACTGAATTGACGCGGATCCCAAGTGCGCCCAACTCTGCAGCGGCACACATAGTCGTCATTCGCGCTGCGGCTTTGGAGGCGTGATATCCAATATTATGCGCGTTTGCCATGTATGAACCGATGGACAGGGTGTTGATGACAGAGGCCCCGCCTGCAAAGCGAGACCTGCATTCAGAGAGCATGGGCGCAAAGCTTTGAATACCCATCAGGATACTGTCATGGTTGACTGCCATCACTTTACGCAAATCCTCAATCGAAGTTTCCAGAATGCCCCCATGGATCGCAATGCCGGCATTGTTCACCAACACGTCAATTTGACCAAAGTCGCTCTGCACTTTGTGGACTAGATGCGCCCAGCTTTGGGGATCTGTCACATCATGCTCGACGAGAATAAGCTGTCCGGGGCCGGCGACTGAAAGACGCGCCTCAAGAGCTTTTCCGTCTGGCATAGTGATATCTGTTGCAATGACGGCCGAAGCTCCGGCTTCAAGAAAGGCGGAGCAGATGGCCTCGCCAATATTTTGTTCCCGTCCTGCGCCAGTCACAACCGCGATTTTGCCGCTTAAGCATCCCATGTCTCGGCCTCTCCTCGGCGTCTTGACTGACGCTGCAATTATTATAATGCATTATATCAAAAGCTCAATGAGCCTTTCACGCCTTATGGAGACAGGCTGTATGAATTTCGACTTTTCTGAGGATCAACGTCGCCTCCAAGAGGAAGTGGCGCGTGTCCTTAAAGATCGCAGTACCTCTGAAGAGGTGCGAACTGTTCTGGACGGCATTCAGCCGTATAGCGCGTCCTGTTGGAAGGAATTGGCTGACCTCGGAGCGCTCGGTGTTTCTATACCGGAAGCACAGGGAGGTATTGGGCTTACAACGCTGGAACTTTGTCTCGTTGCTGAAGAGGCGGGGCGGGTTCTTCTCGCGGCCCCCCTCCGGTCGTCGATTTACTTGGCAGCAGAGGCCCTGCGCCGCGGTGGGAGCCCGGATCAGCAAGCCGCCTGGTTGCCTCGCCTTGCCATTGGAGACCTTATTGCGACTGCCGCAATCAATGTTAGCGGGCAGCAGGCCATAAACGCTATACAGCCGCGACTTGAAAATGGCCGGCTGTCGGGTGTTATGAACGCTGTGCCAGATGGAATGGTGGCGGACATTGCCCTTGTCCTAGTTGACGGCCATCTGGCCCTTATCGACCTCCACACAAAGGGCGTCACAAGAACATCTCAGAAATCAATCGACCCAACTTGCCCTCTTGCGCAGCTGAGTTTCAATGACGTCGCCTTAGACCTGCTGCCATGTGATGGCGCCGCTGTTGCGCGCAAGGCGATTTTGGGAGCTTCTGTGCTGATTGCATTTGAGCAAGTCGGCGGAGCTAGCCGGGCCCTGCAAGTGGCTCGAGACTATGTGATGGAACGCCGCACCTTTGGCCGCCAGGTTGGAAGCTATCAGGCGGTGAAACATAAGCTTGCTGAGATCTATTCAATCATCGAATTGGCGCGTGCGCATGCCTATTTTGGAGCCTGGGCCCTCGCCACTGATGCGCCAGAGCTAGAACGCGCGGCAGCAGCAGCACGTGTGGCTGCGACAGACGCTTATAACATTGCAGCAGAGGAGAGCCTTCACCTCCATGGAGGCATTGGTTTTACGTGGGACATGGATTGTCATTTGCATCTGCGCCGCGCCCGATGGCTGGGACAAATCCTCGGCAGTGCCCATTATTGGCGCGATAGCTTGACGTCAGCGTTGATTAAGGAAGCAAACTAATGGACTTCAACGATACGCCTGAGGAAGGCGCATTTCGCAAAGAAGTGCGTGCTTGGCTGGAAGCAAATGCGACGCGTCGATCCAACCGGGAAGAGAAATTCGGGGCTGACCTTAATCATCAGGACTATCTTGCTCTGGCAAAAGCTTGGCAGGCAAAGAAAGCCGTCGCTGGCTATGCAGCGATCGCTGCGCCACGCGAGATGGGTGGTTTGGGTGGCACGCCAGCCATGCAGATCATTTATAATCAGGAGGAAGCCCAGTTTCTTCTACCAGACCGGGTATTCGAGGTAAGCCTCGGCACGGCCTTACCGACTGTTGCGATGTGGGGCACTGCTGAACAGAAGGGCCAGTATCTCGCGACTGCCCTTCGCGGCGATCACATTTGGTGCCAGCTTTTTTCAGAGCCGGGTGCAGGTTCGGATCTTGGCAATGTTCGCACCCGCGCGGTTCGAGATGGGGATGGGTGGCGTATCAACGGCCAGAAAGTGTGGACATCTGTCGCGCATTTTGCGGACTTTGGCATTCTGCTTGCCCGAACAGATTGGGATCAGCCCAAGTCTAAGGGCCTCACCATGTTTATACTCGACATGAAAGCCCCAGGGGTCGAAGTGCGGCCCATCCGGCAGGCAAGTGATGAATATCATTTCAACGAAGTCTTCCTCAACGATGTGTGTGTAGAGGACAGCCAGAGGCTTGGGCCGGAAAATCAAGGTTGGAAAGTCATGCTTTCCACACTGATGCAGGAGCGCTTCTCGCTGGGTGACAATTTCACGGGCGATCTTTATGCCCAACTTATCGAACTTGCACGTCAAGCCCAGTGGGATGGCCACCCGGCGCTTGAAGACAAGCGGGTCCGGGCGGGTGTCGCAGACGCATATATCGCCCAGTTCGGTGTAGAGCTGGTTGTCCGTCGGGGGATGAGCGCAATCTCGAAAGGAGAAAGCCCCGGCCCCGAAATGGCAGCTGTTAAGCTGATTGGCGCGCGTGCTTTCCAAACCGGCGGGGCGTTAGCCATTGAGCTGGGCGGCGCCGAAGGCCTGATTGATGCAGAAGACTTGGGTGCTCAGTGGCGTTTGCCGCAGTTGCTCTGGATATCGGCGCCGGGTGCGCGCATTGCAGGTGGGACGGACGAAATCCAAAAGAACACCATCGCCGAACGTGTTCTCGGATTGCCCGGAGAAATTAGAACCGACCGTGATGTTCCATTTCGGGCGTTGGACGGGTAAGCGTTCTAAGTACGCGCAGCTTGCGCTGCCATCTCCCTTGCCCAGACATAGTCTTGCTTGCCCGCGGGGGAACGCTTGATTTCGTCAACCCACACAAGGGCTTTGGGCATTTTATATCCAGCCAGTGCGTTGACAAGAAACGCCTTTACTTCCTCGAGTGTTGGCTGCTGATGGCCATTGCGCACGGACACGACCGCAACAACGCGCTCGCCCCATTTCGCATCTTTTTGACCGGCAACGACCGCGTCAAAAATAGCCGGGTGGGCGCGTAGGCATTCTTCCACTTCCTCCGGAAAGACCTTTTCGCCCCCGGTATTAATGCATGTTGAGCCTCGTCCAAAGACGTTGATCATATTGTCTGCATCTAATCGGCCCGCATCGCCCGAAACCGCCCATAGCTTTCCATCGATGGGCACAAATGTTTCGGCGGTTTTTTCGGGATCATTATAATAGCCGATTGGGGTATTCCCCGAGCGGGCAACAAAGCCTAGCTCTCCTATTTGGCCAATCCTTCTATCAATAACTACTTGCTGGAATGCGCTGGCCATAAGGCGCATGACGCCATCCGCTGATTTTTCCGCCAGGCCCGACATCCCGGTTTCTGAAGAGCCCATACCGTCTGTTACATTTGCATTGGGCACAAGCCGCTTCAGATCGTCCTTCAAATGCTGTGAAAATACCGCGCCGCCTGATCCCAGATTCACAACATTAGACAAATCCCATCGGCCCGGATGTTTCAACAGGGCATCTCTGAGGGGTGTTGCCATCGCATCGCCAACAAACTGCACCATGTTGACTTGCTCGCGCTCGACTATGTCCAGAATATGCTCTGGGTCGAACGTCCGGCCTTCATCGAGTACGACGGCAACGCCATTTAGCAGAGCGCCCCAAGCGGCCCACATCGCAGCCATGTGCATGAGCGGGGCGATTGGAAAGATTTTCAGCAAATACCCATCTCTTGCCCTGCTCTCGATATCATCTGGCTGAGTGACAGGGCCATGAGGATTGAAATAGCCTGCGCCACCCGCGCATGCGAACAGGAACGCACGATGCGGCCACATTACACCTTTGGGCATGCCCGTTGTGCCGCCGGTGTAACACAAGAGATAATCGGCCTCACTTCTGCTCCAGCCGCGCTTGGGCGCCTCCTGCAATAGGTCTTCATATGGCACGGTGCCGGCGAGATCGGCGTTACTTCCATCAGCTACAGAAACCGAAAAACGCACGCTGGGAAGCTGGGGCAGAAGCTCTCTCAAAACGGGCGAGAATTCAGCGCCATGGATAATTGCCGCAGTGTCGGCATTGGAAAAAAGGTATCGGAGTTCCTCTTTTGCATAGCGATAGTTAACGTTGAACGGCACAGCGCCCAATTTGCAAACTGCAATGAAGGTTTCGAGATAGGCGGGGCAGTTATACATATAAATTGCAACATGATCGCCGCGCTTCAGCCCTTGTTTTGCGAGCCCCGCAGCCAAGCGGTCGCATCGCGCATCTAATTCCGAAAAGCTGAGGCGATCTTTACCCCCGATAATGGAAACGCGATCTGGAACGGTTTGAGCGACTGTCTCAAACAGGTCCGCAAGATGGAAGGATCTGGCCATATCGATGCTTTCATTATCTTCGAAACAAACTGGATCTGAAGCGCCGCCACTGACTGCTTCGACGAAGAAGGAAATTTTACTAGGAACTAAAAATAGTCAAGCACTCAAATATATTGAAAATGCGTAAATATGAATCCAATATGATACGCAGCTTATTGACAGGGTAATATTTTGAGCATCAAATGCGTCTCATATATGCTAATCAAATGCGCTCCATGAGAGAGTTCAAACTATAAATTTGATGGCGAATGTGATCAGTTGAAGCTGGCTTAGAGGCGTAGCGGTAAAGGCCGCCGTCTTGTTGTCAGCGCAGATGTGCGGGAGAGAGAGATGCTTGATTTCACGGGAAAGACCGTTTTGGTGACGGGCGGCGGCGCGGGGATTGGCAAGGCCTGTGCTGAAGCCTTTGCGCGGCAGGGCGCCCAGGTGTTTATTGCCGAAATTGATCCCGACCGCTGCGCGAGCTTTACGGCGGGGACTGCGATTGAATGTGATGTGACCGACCGGCAGGCCGTTGCCGCACTTGCCGACACATTGGCACAGGCAACGGGCGGCAAGCTGGATGTTCTGATCAACAATGTCGGCCATTATCTCCATGCCAAGCCCTTTGCAGACTTGGCGCTGGACGAAGTCGACGCCATTCTTCGCACCAACTTAACCAGCGTCCTGCAAGTCACGCATGCGATGCTGCCTTTGCTCAAGGCGTCCGCACCAGGATCGAGCATTATCAACGTCACCTCGATTGAGGCGTATCGTGGTATTCCAACGTGCTCGGTCTATGCGACGGGCAAATGGGCCGTGCGCGGCTTTACACAAAGCCTTGCACTGGAGCTGGCCCCGCTGGGCATCCGGGTGAATGATATTGCGCCGGAGACGACGGATACCAGCCAGACGCCCATCGACTATATGGTTCCGCCCGAAAATCGCGAGCATATTGAACGCTGGGTGCCGCTGGGCCGCTTTGGCCATGTTGATGATTGCGCCAATGCTGCACTCTATTTGGCAAGCCCCATGGCATCTTGGGTCACGGGCACAGCCATTAACATTGATGGCGGGTCTCTGGCGGCGGCCGGCTGGGTCCGCGATGTGCGCGGGGTGTGGACCAATATGCCGATTGTCACGGGCAATGGGATGAACCTGTGACAGAAGCGTTGCAGCTGGCGCTGGATCGCGCAGAACTGCGCCATCTGGCTGAACTCTATTCGCAAGGTGCGGACCGGCGGGATAAGGCCATTTGGCAGAGGATTTTTGCGCCTGAGATTGTGATTGAAGGGCCCGGCTTTCGGAATGCGGGCTTGGCAGACGTGGTCGCAACATTGGACACGCTGGATCAGATGTTCCGCACCACGCAGCACTGCGTGTCAAACCAGATTGTGGCGGTCCAAGGCGATACAGCCTCGGGGGAAACCTATTGCGTGGCGGACCATCTGCTCAAAGACGCTGATTCCATTCTCGTCTGGGCCATTCGCTATCAGGACCGCTGGCGTCGCGAGGGCGAGACGTGGCTGTTCACGCATCGCACATTAATTGTCGACTGGCAGGAAACCCGGCCCGTCGCCTTATTGGAGAGCTGATATGAATATTTTGGTGGTCGGCGGGACAGGCGCCTTAGGGGGGCATGCTGCCCTGCATCTTGCAGCAAAAGGCCATAAGGTCAGCATTGGCGGGCGCAATCCAGCCAACCCTGCAACGCCAATGGCCGCTATGCCCTTTGTGCAAGGCGATTATGTTGCAGGCGATTTTACGGCAGATCGGCTGCGCGGCTTTGACTGGGTTGTGTTTGCGGCTGGCAATGATCCGCGCCATGTGCCGCCGGGGTCAGACTTTGCGGCCTTTTTGCACCAGGCCAATCATGTGGCTGTCCCTGCCTTTTTCGCGGCTTGCCGCGATGCTGGCGTGACGCGCGCGGTGCAACTGGGCAGCTATTATCATCAGGCGGCGCCAGACCTTTTGGCGGGCAATGTCTATATCCAATCGCGCAAGGCCGCGTGTGAAGGCGCGCGTGCGCAAGCGACGGCCGATTTTGGTGTGGTCAGCGTCAACGCTCCCTTCATGGTGGGGTCCGTGCCCGGCCTGCCCAGCATGATTTTTGAACCCTATGTCCAATGGGCGCAGGGTAAGCTGCCTATTCCGACTTATGGGCCAGCCGGGGGAACAAACTTCATGTCCTTCCGATCTTTATCAGAAGCTATTGAAGGCGCCTTGCTGCATGGCGACAGCGGCAGGGCCTATTTGGTGGGCGATGAAGATTTGAGTTTCACCGAATATTTTCAGCTGTTCTTTAATGCCGCGGGCAGCAGTGTCGTGCTGGAAGAACGCGATGAAGAACATCCTTTATTGCCTGACATTGCCATTCCCCAAGGCCGCGGCAATTGGGTGCGCGTGGCCCCTGATCCCGCTGAAGTTGCGCAATTGGGCTATCGGCGGGGGGATGTGGCGTCGGCCATTGCAGATTTGATTCAGCAATTCGGATGAGTGGGCAGCATCTGGCGGGCAAGATTGCCATTATCACGGGTGCCAGCCGAGGCATTGGCGCGGCCATTGCACAGCGCTTTGCAGCGGAAGGCGCTCGTGTGGCCCTTGTCGCGCGCACATTGGAAGCAGGCGGGTCGCTGCCCGGGTCGCTCGCTGAAGTGGCTAATCTGATCCGCTCCAAAGGGGGTGATGCCCTGCGGATCCAAGCAGATCTTTCGAATACGGAAGATCTGGCCCGTATCGTTGATACCACCGTGGCGAAATGGGGCAGGCTGGACATTCTCGTAAACAATGCCGCATGGTCGCGTTTTCCGCCTGTTTGGGATGCGCCAGAACGTCATGTGCGGCTCGCCCTGCAAATGAATGTCATCACGCCCCAGGTTTTGTCGCAACTCGCCTATCCGCATATGAAGGCGCAAGGGCAAGGCTGGATCTTGAATATCTCCAGCGCAACGGCGGATATGCCACCTGCGGCACCATGGGATTTTTCCGATCGCGGTCTGCAATTTGCACGGGACGGACATTCTTCCATCTATGGGGCCAGCAAGGCTGCGCTGGACCGACTGACCAAGGGCTGGGCGCTAGAAGTTGCGGGGAGCGGGATTTCGGTAAATGCTCTGGCTCCTGTCGGCGCGGTAGCAAGCGAAGGCGCGCTTGCAGTTGGCGGCTGGGACGAAAAGGATCATGTTGAGCCGGTGGAAGCTATGGCAGAGGCAGCGTTGCTTTTATGCTCGCGGCCGGGTGCAGCTCTTTCTGGCGAAGTGGCGCGCAGCTTGCCGCTCCTCAAGGCGCAAGGCATAGTCATTCGCGATCTGGATGGCAGAAATCCAATTATTTGAAATGTTCGGATCGTGTTCGGATTTTTTCAGCCGTTTATAAATATCTGATATTGAACAACTAATTCATCGACCTGAATCTTGCCAAGGTTGGGGTCGAGGGTTCGAATCCCTTCGCCCGCTCCAGGTTTTTCAGCAGTTTGAAACGAGTTTGGCCTCAGCAGCTAGTGAGTTGGCTCTGCCACCTTTGTTGGACTGTTCTAATTGGAACGCACGGGAAATCGGGCGGAAATGAAGGTTCCGGGTTTGTGAAAGCTAGTCCCCTGGCGGCAATCTAGGTGGTTAACCGCAAAAGGATAATCACTTGAGAGCTTCACCAACGGCTGAGCGAGCTCAGCCGTAAACGAAATCGAGCACTTATACCACAGGAACACGCCGTCCTCGGATTAGGCCTGCCGGCTTGCGCTGCACGCCATTCCAGTCCTCCTTCTTGGCCAAGGCCGTCTAAACTGCCGCTCTCCCACTCAGCTGATTGGCTTCAATCCCAGGTGCAGCACATCCACGACCTCGCAAGCAACGTCGGTCATGCGATCCTCGCTGATCGACACCAGGCCCTTGGCGAGCCAGTTCACACCGCCGACGTGGATCAGGCGGAGCGCCTTGCCATCATGATTGCGCAAGGCATCGCAATCCTTCAGACGTTTTCGTTGGATTGAGCCAATCTTCAGCAGCCACTGAACATACTCTTCGTGTGCATTGCGGCCTGCATCGTCAAGTTCAGGGATTCCAACAGAAACGCGGAGCGGCGCGATATCGGGTCGCAATTGGGCTAGGGCCGTACTGCGCAAATAATTAAGGTACGCGGCGGCCTGATCCTCGCCGCTTTCGACCCGGCAATCGTATTCGCGATAGAGGTGTTTGATGATATTCCGGGAACGCTCGTGGCAGGCAGACAGAAGCGTCTGTTTGTCGCCGACATGATGATAAAGGGTGCGCTTGGTCGCACCCAATTCAGCGGCGATATCGTCTAGCGTAGTCGAGGAAATGCCGCGCTGGTTGAAAAGCCGCGATGCGGCGATCAGTATCTCCTCGCGCTTCGCCCGGGCCTGGCCCTCCCGGTCGAAGGCTCTGACAGAGGTGACCAGCAAGGGCCTAAAATCGAGCAGTTTTACAGGGATCGGCCGGTTTCGATTATTGGTCCAGCCATTCAGTAGCAGGTCCGCAGTCCCGGTTACCAACTGACCAAAGTCGGGAGTAACATCACCGAGCGGGCTGATCGCGGCTCGAAACTGCGTCCATGCCTTGATCATACAGAGCTGCTGGACAATGCTGATGATGGTTCGTGCGGCAATGTCGGTATCGCAGGCGCGCAATTCGCGGCGTTTGACGCCTTCGCGCAGAATGCAGGCAATCGTTCCGACAACCGCTTCATAGCGTTCGAGTACTCCCGTTCGCTGTTCAGCGTCGAGCATGCCGACTTCAGACAAAGCTACGATATCGATGTGTTCGCGGCCTGCGATCGTGCGGACGAATTCGACCAGCTTTTCTGAAGCATTGCTCGGTTTCGATCGGATCGCCTCTGCGGCCTCGGCCATGATGTCGCATGAACGATGGTAGACCTGGAAAACCAAGTCTTCCTTAGACTTTGCGTAATAATAGAGCGCCGAACGCGTCAGACCCATGCAGGCTGCGATTTCAGGTAACGACGAGGTGCCGACGCCAAAGTTGGCAAGCTGCAGTGCCGCAGAGTCGAGGATCTGATCGTGGCGGTTGCGCCTTGGGATGGTTTCTCGGGCAGAAGCCAACGGGATCTCTTTCCAACTGCCTGGTACCAGCGACCCGTGTTGTTTGACGCCATTGCTCAGCTGGTAACCGATTTGTCAAAGCTTCTACGAGATCGGTGCGCGACGCGCAATCGTCAATGGGCTTAGCGCCATTCCTGCCATTTCAGATGCATACGATACCAATTTGTCAAATTATCGGTTGAGGAATCAAAATTTGAGGATAATAATGCACTCATATGTCAAAACCGGCAAAGGCCGGGTTCACCAGGGAGAGGAACATGAGGGTACTTCGTAAGGCCGCTTTCGGATCGGCTTCGATGCTTGCAGTGCTGGTTGCAACCACCGTGCCGGCGTTTGCTCAGGAGGGTGAGGAGACGGCATCGAATGACGCGGCAATCGTGGTCACTGCGCGACATCGTGACGAACGGGCGCAAGACATTCCCGTTGCCCTGTCCGTCGTCGGCGGCGACTTGCTGAACAAGACCAACACCACGAACGTGGCCGACCTTTCCAAGCTGGCGCCAAGCCTGAGCTTTCAGGGCTACAATCCGCGTAACACCAACCTTAACATTCGCGGGCTTGGCAACAACATTGCCGTTGCCAGCGACGGCCTCGACCCCGGTGTCGGGTTCTATATCGACGGGGTCTACTACAACCGCCCCGGCACCGCCGCCTTCGACCTGATCGATATCGAACGGATCGAAATCCTGCGTGGACCGCAGGGCACGCTTTACGGCAAGAACACCACGGCCGGCGCGATCAGTGTCACCACCGCCAAGCCCAAGTTCAAGTCCGAAGTGAATGCAGAAATGACGTTAGGCAACCTTGGTTTCCTGCAGGGCAAGGCTGCGATCAATCTGCCGCTGGTGGACGATCTGCTCGCTGTTCGCCTGTCAGGCTCGGTAACCAGCCGTGACGGCACGCTAACCAACCAATTCACCGGCGAGAAGCAGAACAATCGCAACAGCTACCTGCTGCGCGGACAGTTGCTATTCACCCCGAGTTCGACCGTCTCGATCAGGCTGATCGGTGACTATGCGAAGCAGGACCAGGATTGCTGCGCACAGGTATTGGCCGGCATCGTCGCTCCGGCCAACGGCAAGAATTTCCGCAATATCGCCGCCCTGTTTGGTTACACGCCGGTGATCGACCCGTTCGCGCGCGTGACGGTCAATGACCGGCAGTTCTCGTTCAGCAATGAAAGCGGCGGCGTTTCGGCGCAGATCGACTTCGATCTCCCTGGCGCGACCATCACGTCGATCTCGGCCTGGCGGCTCTGGAACTGGTCGCCCGTAAACGATGTCGATTACACGCCGCTCAGTGCCTTTGCCGCTGCCGACAACGTCGACCAGCAAGACCAGTACAGCCAGGAACTGCGGATCGCTTCGACCGGCAACAACAAGATCGACTATGTGGCCGGGCTGTTCTTCTATGACGAGACGATCGATCAGCACCTGACAGTCAGCTATGGTTCGGCCGCGACCCAATTGCTGGTCAGCCAGGCGCTACCCGGCTTTATTTTGAACGGGGTAACCAAAGTCGATACCAACCGCTATCGCACCACCAGCCTGGCCGCTTATGGCCAGGCGACAATCCATCTGACCGACGCGCTCAGTCTGACCGGCGGGCTGCGCTATTCGCACGACAACAAGCGTGGCCACTATTTAGCAGTCGCTTCGGGAGGGCTGCCGCTTGCCGGACCGCTCGCCGCCTTTGAACCACTAAGGGCGGCATTTGCCACGAGCGGGGCATTTGACGTGCAAAGCAAGGGCGGAAAGGTCTCTGGCGCGGCAAACCTGTCGTACCGGGTCAACAACAACGTTATGGCCTACACGAGTTACTCGCGCGGAAATCGCTCGGGTGGACTCAATCTCACCCAGCTTGCCAGTGGGATCAGCCCGGTCGTGGCGCCCGAATCGATCGATTCCTATGAGTTCGGTCTCAAGACCACCCTGCTGGATAACCGCGTTACCTTCAATGTGGCCGGTTATCTGCAGAATGACAGGAACTACCAGGCAACGGTGGCCGATCCGGCTCGGCTTGCAGTCGTTTATCTCTCGAATGTCCCCAAGGTTCGCTCGAAGGGTTTCGAGATCGACATGCAAACCCGGCTGGCGGACAATGTCTCGGTCTATGGTGCCCTGGCTTACACAGATGCAAAGGTCATCGACTTACCTGCCAGCGCCTGCCCGCTCGAACTGAGCAATCAGAACACCTGCGACCTCTCTGGCTATCCGATCTCGGGGATACCCAAGTGGAGCGCCTCGTTTGGCGGCGAATTCAAGCAGCCGGTCACAATTTTCGCCGCGCCGTCGGAGGCCTATCTCGGTTTTGACTATAGCTACCGCTCAACCGTGAACAACGGCGGGGTTTCTGCGGCAACTCAGCTTGAACCGCTGCACTTGGTCAACGCCCGAATTGGAGTGCGGGCGCTCAACCGGCGAATGGATCTGTCAGTTTGGGCGAAGAACCTGTTCGACAAGCAATACTTCTCGGACATTGCTCCAGGGGTCGGCAACACTGGCCTGCTGACCGCCCAACTCGGCGACCCGCGCACCTACGGCGTAACCCTGCGGTTCCATTTCTGAGGCGTGGGCGAAATGAGACCAATGGTACGGAGCTCGATTGCACTCGCGGTAGCCGGCGCGATGCTGGCGCCTTCGGTACCCGTCGCCGCGAGCAGCGCAAAACAGGCCGCGCACGTGCGAACCGCGGTCGCCGGCTTCGATGCCTTCCGCCTGCAGGAGCTGGACACGGCCCTCTCGGGCGTCGTTGCCAAGGGTGATGTGCCGGGCCTGACCTACATGCTGGTCCGGCACGGCAAGGTGGTGGCCTTCAATTCGTTCGGCCAAGCCTCACCCGCGCGCGGCCTCGCGCAGAACAACCAGACCATCTTCCGGATATTCTCGATGACCAAGCCGATTACCGGCGTGGCCATGATGATGCTCTACGAAGAGGGCAAGTGGAAGCTCGACGATCCGATCACCAGGTTCCTGCCGGAAATGGCCAACCTCAGGGTGATTACCGGCGTCGACGCTTCTGGCAAGCCGATCACTGTTCCGGCCAAGCGCCCGCCGACCATGCGCGAGCTGATGAGCCACACTGCCGGGTTCGGCTATGGTTTGCTGGGCCGCAATCCGGTTGACGACATGTTTCGCGCACGTGCCGTCGCTGGATCGAAGAGCCTCGCGGAAGTCGCGACCAAGGCCGCCGACATTCCACTCAAGTTCCAGCCCGGCGAAGGCTGGGATTACAGCATCGCCGTCGATCTGCAGGCGCGGATCGTCGAAGTGATCACCGGAGAAAATTATGGTGCCTATCTCCAGCGCCGCGTGCTGGGCCCACTAGGGATGAAGGACACCGCCTTCTATGTTCCGGCTGACAAGGTTGGCCGCTTCGCCGATCTTTATGGCCTTGATCCCAAGAGCGGCAAGATCGTCCCCCTGCCGCCAAGCTTTGCCCCAAATTTCAATTTCACTGATCCCAATCGCCAGCAGTCCGGCGGCGGAGGACTGGTTTCGACCGCCAGTGATTATGGCCGGTTTTGCCAGATGATCCTTAATGGCGGGAAGCTGAACGGGGTTCGATTGCTGAAACCTGAAACCATCGCCCTGATGGGACAGGACGTCATTCCGGTTGGGATCCAGCCCGACAACAGTCTCGTCGGCAACATGGGAACAACCGCTTTCTCATTTGGCAAAGGCGTAGGCTTCGGCCTCGACTTCATGGTGATCAAGGATCCGAAATCCGTGCGCCTGCCGGTCGGAAAAGGCACGCTCAGCTGGGGCGGTGCAGCTGGAACCTGGTTCTGGATCGATCCGGAAAACGACCTCTACTTCATCGGCATGATCCAGCGTCTGGGCGGTTCGGCCGGGATGACTGATCTGCCCGGTTTGTCGCAGCGACTGGTCTATCAGGCCATGACCCAGCCAAGAAGGTAGCTGCAAAAATGGATCGCCGTGCATTTCTGGTTGTAACAGGAGCAATTGCCATGCTGCCCGCAGCACGTGCCCTTGCCGCGAAGGGCGATCTGAAAGGCGCAGCGCGCGAAGCGTGGATTTATGCGCTGCCGCTGATCGAAATGGCGAACACGCGCCAGGCGCATTCACCCGGACTCTTGGCCAACCGGTTCCATCATGTCCGCAAGTTGACCGATCCGTCGCGCAGGCAGGTTACTGCCCCAAACAACGACACGCTGTTTTCCAGCGCCTGGTTCGATCTGACCAAGGGGCCGGTTACCCTGACTGTCCCCGATGGCGGGCACCGCTATCTCGCCGTTCAGCTGCTCGATATGTACACCAATACCAACGCCTGCATTTCCAAGCGGACCTTTAGCCGCGAGATTGGGCCGGAAGGTGGAACCTTTACTTTGGTCGGCCCGGGACAGCGCAGCAAGGGACCCAATCCGATCCACCTGGCCACGCCACATGGCTGGGCACTTGCGCGAATTCTGGTCGAAGGGCCCGATGACCTGGACGCTGCCTGCGCGGTTCAGGAAAAGATCATTTTGACTGGCTCCGCCATTCCGCTGCCGGGCGGCTTCGCGCGCCGCAGCGCCGCGCCGGCTGACTATTTTGCCAGCGTGGCCCGCTTACTCCAGTCCGACCCGCCGCCAAGGCAGGATCGGGCGTCGCTTGCCCATTTCGCTGCCCTTGGGCTTAGGTCCGGCAAGCCGTTCAATGGTGATCGGTTGTCACTCGAAGACATGACCCAGATTGAGGCAGGAATTGCCGAGGCGCGCAACAGAATCATCTCCGCAGGCAAGTCTCGCCGATTCATCGACGGCTGGAGTTATCCGAAAGCAAATCTGGGCAATTTCGAACAAGACTTCGATTATCGCGCGGTTGTTGCGCTCGTGGGGCTTGCCGCCAATACGCCGGAGGAGGCCCTGTACCTTTCGCCGCAAGGTGAAAATGGACGCCTGTTCACCGGCGACGGGCCCTACAGGCTGCACCTACCGACACCGCCGCCGGTCGACGCTTTCTGGTCGCTAACCATGTACGAGGCTACCGATGAAGGACAGCTCTACTTAACTGCCAATCCGTTGGCCCGCTATTCGATCGGTGACCGGACCAAGGGGCTGCGCACCAATCCCGATGGCAGCCTCGACATCTGGATCGGTCGAAGCGATCCGGGCAGCCACCGAACCGCTAACTGGTTGCCTGCGCCCGCCAGCGGTCCCTTCAGTTTAAGCTTTCGGGCATATTGGCCTCGGGAAGAATTCCGCGACGGGCGCTATCGCTTGCCGCCGATTGAGCGGGTCTGACGAGAAGGGAATTCTATGGCGCAAACTAAGCTGGATCGACGCAAATTTGGTTTGGGGGTTATCGCTAGCGGTGTTGCGCTTGGTCTGAGCGGCAAGTCCCGGGCCGGACCAACCGGGGCTGCAGCGAGGCCAGATCGCTTTGCGCTGGTTGATTCCGAACTGGTCGAAGCTGCACGAGCGCTGCCAGACTTTACCGTCGATGCTAAATCGCTTCCGATCATGCGCGGGCTGCCTGCCAGGCCGATCGCACCAGCTCCTGCTCCACAACCCCTGTTCCACGCCATTCCCGGCCCCAAAGGCGCACCCGATGTCCGGATCATGGTCATCGACGGTACTGGCGGAAAGCCGGGAAGCCCGGCCTATCTGCACATGCACGGCGGTGGCTTTGTTGGTGGGCGGGTGGATCAGTATCCGGCGGCCTATCAGGCGCTGGCACAGGCGTGCCAATGCCTGATCGTCTCGGTCGACTACCGGCTCGCACCCGAAACACGTTTCCCGGGGGCACTTGAAGACAACTACGCAGCGCTGCGCTGGATGCACGGCAATGCCGAAGCTCTTGGCATCGATCCGAAACGCATAGCGATCGGCGGTGAGAGTGCAGGTGGGGGACATGCGGCCATGCTGGCCATTGCCGCGCGTGATCGCGGTGAGTTCCCGATCGCCTTCCAATTGCTGGTCTATCCGATGCTGGATGACCGGACCGGCGCGACTGTCGAGCCGCCAACGCATGTCGGCCAGTTCGTTTGGAATGCCGGATCGAATCGGTTCGGCTGGGCCTCGCTGCTTGGTCAGGCACCCGGTTTGAAGACGGTTCCGGCTGGTTCAGTTCCGGCAAGGGTGGTCGATCTGGTTGGCCTTCCTCCTGCTTTCATCGCTGTGGGTGGCCTGGACTTGTTCGCCGCCGAAAACATCTCCTTTGCAGCGCGACTGAATGCGGCAGCGGTGCCTGTGGAACTGTTGGTTGTGCCCGGTGCCTACCACGCCTTCGATGCCCTTGTTCCGAATGCGCAGGTTTCCCGGCAGTTCCGTTCGGCCCTGGTCGCTGCACTCAAGCGCGGGATGGCTGCGGTATGATAGCGTCTCCAAAAGGATAGCCAGGTCAATGGAGAATAGTGGCGGCTTTTCGCGCAGAGCAATGCTGGGAACAGTTTCCTTGATCCTTGCGGCACCACTTCCCGCCGCTGCAAAAAGCTCGCGCAAGAAGGAGGCAACGATGACCCGGCTTGTTTCTTATCTGAGCGATGCAGCGAAAGAAGTGGTCGTGGTTGAAGTGCTGCTGCGCGGTAAAGGGCCCCTCGTTGTGCTTTTGCCTTCGCTCGGGCGAGGTGCGACTGATTTTGACGACCTGTCAGCGCGGATCGCGGCGGCCGGGTTCCGAGCCGCAGCGATCAATCCGCGCGGGATTGGGAAGAGCAAAGGACCCACAGCGCGTTCGTTGGCAGACTATGCCAGAGACGTATTCGAAGTGATCACGGCTCTGCAGACCGGACGGGGGCAGGTGCAGGTCAAGCCTGTCGTGCTGATCGGTCATGCCTACGGCAACCGGCTGGCCCGGGCCGTGGCCTCGCGATACCCCGAGGTAGTCACGAGCCTGATCCTGCTCGCTTCTGGAGGCCAGGTCGCGATGGCACCCAACGTTGGCAAGGCGCTCTTCGATGTGTTCGACCCTTCACTTTCTCCCGATGCGCACATTGCCGCAGTCCAAACTGCCTTCTTCGCCCCCGGCAATGATCCGCAAATCTGGAATGGCGGCTGGTTCGGCACAGTAGCGATGCAGCAGCAGTTGGCGCTCAAGAACTCGCCGGACGAAACCTGGAGCGATGGCGGGAGTGCACCTATCTACATTATTCAGGCAGCGCAGGATTTGGTGGCACCACCCGCAAATGCCGAAGCGCTGCAGGCGGCTCACCCCGATCGTGTCGAAATTGCCATCCTTGAAAATGCCGGACATGCGATCCTGCCGGAGCAGCCGGAGCAACTTGGGCGGCTCGTCTTGGGGCGACTGACCAGTCCTGGCAATCGTGCCCGATAGTGTCCGCCTCAATAGTATTGTGCGCAAATTGCGCTGAAAATGTTCGGATCGTGTTCGGATTTTTTAAGACTTTCATAACTATCTGATATCAAACAACTAATTTATCGACCTGAATATTGCCAAGGTTGGGGTCGAGGGTTCGAATCCCTTCGCCCGCTCCAGTTTTTTATAAGTTAGAGACGGCCCACAGTTCGACCCTCCAGAAGGTCGCTTTGCGGTTTTGCGCATCC
>JACCDH011090022.1_pt1 | contig 31567 bp, 24 predicted proteins | sample 7442481 | NCBI WGS metagenome assembly JACCDH01 (sample SAMN15323433, study PRJNA562643) | freshwater metagenome | isolation source: river surface water | place: USA:Blue River Watershed | collected 2017-08-15
AACTCCAGCGCAATCTATACCCCAGGCTCTACCTCTACAACCGCAATCTATACCCCAGGCTCTACCTCTACAACCGCAATCTATACCCCAAGCGCAAGTTGCTACGCCAACCACATAAATACTATATAAATTTGATCAAAAGTGAAATTTATTATTATCGTATATAACTACATAATCGCATGTCCAACTCAGAAATAGAGTATAACACAATCGATGGCATTAAAATTTATACCGGCACGACCGTATCGAGTCGTAGTCGCTATTCACGAAGCCTAAAGTATTTCAAAACTATTAATAATGGAAAAAAGAAAGTATTTCATCGTCCTATGCCATCAACGCTAACGGCGCAAGGTCTGATGTCTAATATTTCATTTGATGAAAAAGATGTAATTGATCTACTAGACGAACCGACCGGGCAGATTATGCTTATTGGCTGTAATTTTGGCGAGAAATTTAATGTCAATTACCAACCCGTTAAGGTCGAACGCAAATCTGGACGAGGTCGCAAACCTAAACCTAAAATTAAGACTAAACGTCGATCTCAAGGCAATGGTAAATACTTTAGCAGTCAAATTACATTTGTAATCCGCCACCCTACATCTAAAATAGATTACAAGATCAAACTATTTAGAAACGGAGTATTTCAAGTCCCCGGCGTTAAAGACCCGAGCATGTCAGATTTAGTGGCTCCCGTTACAATCCTAAAAGAATATCTAGCTTACAATTTTGGCGAAGACGTGCAGATTATGAATTTTATGGCGGTAATGCGTAATTACAAAGCTAAAGTTCTTGATGAAAAGTTCCGTGTAGATCTTACATATCTAGAGGACGTCATCAATTTCCACAAAAACTACAAATTATTCGAACCATTCCTTCGGCGCGAAATTCAGCCAATCCCTAAAAAACTACAGTCCAAAGCTATGAAATTTATCGGAAAAAGTAACCTATTGAATATCGCTGAGATCAATTACAATACAGACAAATGTTTCTGTCTAAATATTAAGTTCTATCGCCCTATGCCAAGCGACCAAGACAAAAAAACAACAGTCAAACTGCTTAAAAAAGGAAAGATTAACTTTGATGGTGGTAATTCCGAATATGAAATGTTAGAACTATACTATTGGCTTACATACATCTATTCTACATTTGCAGATGAAATCTTAGTTGATGTTCAAAAAATTACGAATGTATATAATTATCCTATGATGGAAGGGCTCGAAGATCAACTTATTTATAGCGATGAAGAGTTTAATGAATGTAATGAATGTAATGAATGTAAATAATTTATATTCTACTTTCTAAGGCTACTCATAAACTACTTCTGTTTTTTCTGCGTCTTAGCCTTGGCTATCTTCGCGTAATAATTAGCTAGAAACTCATGTTTCTTTTGAAGTTCTTCAGCTAAAACTAAATTTGTTAGTGGGTCAACATCTACTTTAGCTTGCATACGATGGTATCCGTAGATACCAGTTAGTGCTCCGCAAATAAACCAGAACATTATTTTTCTTTTTTAGTACTGAAAAGATTTATATATTCTTTTTATGGAATGCTTAAAAGAAAATTAGAGAACTTCATACTGCACTATCAAATCTAGCAATATATACATTATTACCATAAACATTAATTGTAGCATTGTCCCCTTGGTCGTAGTACAATCGCCTTCGACTGTCCCGCTAATACCACTTAAGATGCCTTCAATAAATACATCACTAAATATAATCATACTAATAACGAATAACAGAAATGCTACCTTATAGTTGATATTTGATAAAAGATTACCGGTCATTTTCATTAAATCGGTCTTTTTCGATTTCTTTTTTGACTTTTTTTTTGACTTTTGATCATCATAATCATCTACATTATCATAATCATCTACAATTTCGCAATCTTCGTCATCACTTAATCCAGCAACTCGCTCAGACATATTTATTAAATGAAAAGTGAAATATACTATATACGTATATCAAGAAATAAATATGACCACTGAATTAACACCTAAAACTTGTGTTGGTAGGAATAACCACAACTTATCGGCTAATACAAATTGGTATGGCTTTAGCAATCTACCTATTTCAAAGGATACCAGATGTGAATATTGTTTTAGACATATGAAAATCCTAGAACTTCATCGCAATATGTATGAGCTAGTTAATACCGGAACACCGTTTGACTGTGATTCTATGTCGGATCCGGTTATGATGATGCTCGAAGCCGGCGGATTTAGATTTCAAGTCACTACACAAGACAGAAATACACCATTTCTAATTCACCCTCAATCAGGGGCTAGCCGTCGTGAAGGACTTCTAATTGTTGAAATGCCGGAGAAAACCAAATACGCGATTACAATCAATCCACAAGTTAAAGAACTTAATCTTAACAAAAATATGTATTATTCATTTGAAATGAAGGTCGGCGACAGACCCGTTATTATCAATGGAGGCAACCCCACGTATTATCGCGATCTATCGACAGTTCATGGGTTTGACGTAAATAATAGTTTTGAATTTACGGCGGTAGATCCTACTGCGGATACCGAAACTCTCCATGAAAATCTAATTACTATTAACGTCATATGCTATCGCCGAACTAATGGTCAATTTATTATATCACATAATATTCCGGTTCGTATTCAACTAATATATGTTAATCCCGAAAAATACCAGGTTCCTCAGCATAGTGCTATATTTGCTAATCTAACGAGCGAAGCTGATGCGTATCTGCCACGTCTCGAACAACAGCGTAGACACGAGGTAGCTCGGCGCATTGGTATTCTACCGACGAGTTTGGTTAATCCGGTTAATTCAGCAAATCCAGTAACTCCGCCCGCCCAACAACAAAGCGGTATGCCTATTTCCAGTGTTATGATGTAATTTAAAAAAGTGTTTGAAAGCGTAGCGAATGGGAGAAACGCCTTTCTATAAAACAAATTCAACTGTTATTGTTTCGTTTTTTCTGCGAATAAACTTGAAGAAATTAACGGTTCTACCAATGAACACGTTATTAAACAGCCATTTCCAATCTGAAGAGTGAGATATATTGCTCGCTAATACATCAATAATGTCGTTTAGCCGCTTACGCTCGACCACGAGTTTAGATTTATCACAATAGCTTAAACGCTCATTCGAATCGCAGGCAATGAACATATTCGGAAAACGAGTAATTTTGGGGTTGCCAATCTTAACAAATTTAGCCGAAAGCTTATGTAGCTCTTTAGCAATAGTGTCTTTATCTTTACCTCGTAATCTTTCGAGCTCCAACCGGTCAAAGTTAAAATATGTGTTCGCTACATCTTTTATAAGCTGTTTCTTGTCATGATGAGTCGTAACATATCGGCTAATTATATTTTTTAGTTTATGACCATCCTCGACATCTTTCAACGTATCTATAAAATCTCGTAGCTTAGTTAAATCCTTGTTGAAGTCCGTTTTCGCTAAAACAGTCGATAGTTTTAGCCTCAACGAGGTATTCCGCTGACTATTGAAAATACCTATAAAATGCATTAAAATAATATTGTATAGGTAAAAGTCGTACAAACTCTGGTTAAGCTTTGTTTCATGTAAGGGCAAATGACTAATCCGCGTCTTCCCTTGTTTAACTGAATAGATCAACGCGTTGATCTCGTACGGGTGATATAACATAGTCTGTACAGGTTTTTTAGATGCGGTTAACGCAGCCTTTTCCGACATTTCCTTAACAAAGTAATTAACGTTATTATACGAAAACCCGAAAACTACCGATGATTTACTTATGGTCAACCATTGTTGAACCTCAACGTTCGGATAAAGCATGATACCATCTAATCCCGCATCTGCCGAACGATCCGCGTTCCATCCTTTAAATATCTGAAGTACGTGCTGTAAATCCGTATATGTCGCGTTATACTCGCCCTTGTAAGGTGTAAATATCAAACTTATATCCTTTTCTAACGGATAATGAGAAGTGGCAATCGGAAAATACATCTTTATTTTTTTATACTCGAGAACTACCGCGTAACATAAATTTGAATAGTTGATGTAAAAGTGCTTAATCTGGATACCTGTATCTTTACAGAAATCTTTGATAGTCACTAAATCGATGTGTGTCTTAATTTTTTCGTATTCCTGTGTTTCAAAATGTCTACGAACAATCGCCTTAACAATCGTAGACAACCCACTTTCATTCAAAAACAGCTTAGTATCGATAATACCAGTTCGCTTAAAAATCTCAGTGTTAAATAAATAAATTGGATAGTATTTAGTCTTTTTACGGAGTACTATTAGGTTTTTATGTGTCTCCGGAAACATTTCATCATGTGTTTTAAGCCCTCTAGGTAATAATAGCTCTATTGTTTCCTTTTGTTGATCATCAAACATAATTACGTTGATACCAAAATAATAATATGCAATACTCGCAATCAGCATATTCCACGGGATATGTTCCCAATCAGGATTTTCGATCGCGTTTTCATCATCAATATCTAGCAACGCATTACACATATCATCTGAGTTCTTAAAATACAGCCCCGCATCGCCATCTAATACGACTCTAAATTTATCTGGTGCATTTTTGATACGTAGAACAGCCTCAGACAAAAAGTCCTTAACTGATTTAGATAACGAATGAGCTATACAATGTAATAACCCAACATTATTAAGCATAAAAGTATTTTGATCGATGCCGAATAAATAATATCCATCCGCCGTCACACACTCTTGATCAATCCCTCCCTCCGGTGAATATGTATCGAAAAACAAGGGTTCAAGGGTATTTTCTGGTAACCTACTAATACGCCCTGGTTCGATATTCTTACCATAACTAGCTATATAATGCGAACCCTTTGTTAAATTGATCTTCTCGCCTGTATATTCGTGTTTAGACATACATGTATTATGAATTTCCTGCTTTTTAATATTGACATTTTCATTCATCTCTATCTTTTTACAACACGGAATACAGAAATCTCTGGGGTGCTGCTTAACGATAAACTTAACATATGGGTATTTAGGATTAGGGCAACTATACCATACCGGCTTCTGTTTTGTGAAATTCCAATACTTTAATGCTTTCGACTTGCGGTCTTTAGGCATTTTATCATATTCATCTTCCGTAAGAATAACCGGCTGATATGGTTTCTGACATATCTTCGAATAAATCACAGGCGAATTGTAAATTTTCTTGAAATTATACAGAACCGGATCTTGTATCTTCAAGTTTTTTAGTGCTTTCTTTGTTTTAGTCTGTACCGTTTCGCTAGTTTGAACTTTAATATGTGCGGAGTTTCTTAAATATATACTTAATAAAGCCGTTAAATACATATGGAAGAACTCAAGCTCTATATCATCACGAATACCCGAAATCGTAATTTTCAACTTCGACGACGCATTAATAATCTGAAACAAACGAGTCCGCACAAAAACCGATTCCCACTTTTGTTTAACTATTCCATTTGACAAAAATTCGTAGTAGTTATCAACTGAAACAGCCTTTTCAATGCGACTAGGATCGTATTTATACATACCTCGGTTAAAGAAGTATTCTAATCCAAGCAGTGAATTTTCTTTAGCTGTGATAATTCCTACCTTTCTAAAGTCTTCTAGAATATTTTTAAAAATTGCAAATCTTGCTTCGGTTGTATCATCATCAAAGTAAAAGGACATGGCTGTCTCAGTAAATACGGCATTTTTCGGTTCTAGCTCTATTATTTGTATTTTATGAAACTTAACGCGCTCCCCATATTTGTTAATCATCTTAATAATCGGATTAATCTTCTCAGCTACCATTTTTACTATCTTCTTAAAATCCATATGAGTCTCTTCGCGCCATTCAGTACGAATAATGTAATTTCCGTTCTTAAATAGAACCAGTCGCATATTTTCGTTAGTATCCATGTTAATACGAATCTTAATCATAATAGAATTCAACGGGATAATATCTTTAGGCTCTCGCTCATTCATATATGCCTTTCGAAAAACCACATTTTGATTTTCATGCAATAAGTTAGCTTTACAATAAGTTATATTATCATTCAATTCTAGCATATCGAACAAATTACGCAGAGAAAGAACAACATCAACATCTTGATTAAAATTGTTAATAGAAATAGTAGTTGCTGTAATAGAACTAAATAGCCTCTTCTGAATCTTAGTATCATTTAACATTTCATATGCCTCTGAGGTAATACTGCCTTCTAACGCAAAACGCTGCTTAAACTGCATACGGTCCGGCAGCAACTCTGGATACGATTCCTTTATTAATTTCTCATTTTTAATGTAATCCTGAAATACTGAATACGTAATCATGGGGAAATAGATAACTATAAATCCGTAGTAAATTAAATCAAGCTGATACTTATCGCGATTTAACTTAGCATACAATTCTGTCGGCTTAATTAAATCATTCAGATCAACAATAAAAAACTCGTTAGTCGCATATTTGTAGTATATGTTTCTAAGCAATTCAAATGTATCTTGTGCCGAAATATGTAAGAAATCCTTTGAATTATAATATTCAATCTCTACGGGAATACCGTTTACATCGTCAATACCCTTCGTACTTGTTGGATCCTTGTAAAAAGCAACTAGCCGTTCAATATCTATCGCTTCTATATGTTTATGTAAGGACGTAACATACTGCATCGGATATGACCGATCGCGATATTTAAACCATAAATGCTGGCGATATATAGGAATTCCGGTAGACACATATATTTTCATCTTAAATTCTAAAATATTATCTGCCGGGCTTATATTTAAATCGGTTATAAACTTAATACCGCCGGCATGTGAAACTTCGTACGTTTCTTCTTTTTCGGTTAAGAAATCTATTGTTTGCGGCATTAGATCGTCTAATGTAATCAATTCATCTTCTATGGTTTCTTGTATGTTAGTATTAGGTTCATTTTCGACATTTTCTTGAGGTTCATTTTCGGCATTCTCTAAATTAGCATTCTCTTGTACATTAGCTTGTACATTTCCAGTATCCAGCGATATATCACCTAGATCGGCTAATAAATCGTCATCTATCTCAAATTCTGCTAATTGTTTATCGGATTGCTTATTAAGCGGCTCTTTATCTGCCCCGCCCGACTTTGACGATTTTCTCCCACTTAATGCTAAATCTAATACACCCAATTTAGACCTCCACCCGACACCGTAAAACTTTTTAAGAACCGCACTATTCGACATAGTAGGCTTTTTTTCTAATTTATGCAATTCACGTTCAACATCTTTTGGTACTAACCCGACATAGACATACGTTTGTTTCCATGATCCACCTCGTAAATCAACGATTCTAAGCTTTATTGGATCGTGCGTAAACTCGTGAGTCATTTATGAATATATTTTTAGAGATAAATTCATCTTAACTTATATTAATCGTTTTACAAAACATCAATGGCATCTGAAAAATTTCTTACAAAGTTTTTTGTGAAGCTAACTAAAGCCGATTTCAAAGTTGACGCATTTCTAAATGCCTTTTATAAATTTTATAAAAAATCTAAAGCTGCCGATATATTTCATTGCTACATTGATTACATTATACGCAATCGTGAATTCCAAGATGATAATGAAAGAAACGCAGCTCTAAAGGAACTATATGATGAAATCAAAGACACTATTCTATTTAAAGACGAAAATGCTAGTACAGATTTAGGATTCGTCTCAGAAAAGGATCGAACCGAAACGACCGAACGGCACGGTACTGATGTAGATTCTACCCCCGTAAAGAAAAAGAAACCTACAAAGGTATCTGAAACACCACTACCCCAAACAGGCGCAGTTAAAGTAAATAAAGCTAAAGCACTACGAGTTCTTAGCGATTTTATCAAACAATCCAGTATTATTACATACGAAGACCCCAACGAAATCTCGAATCAACAGGATGAGTTATTCAGAGATATTACTCAAGCAAACATTATAGATGAAATTATTAACCGCGACGGTCGTGTACTACCAGCACCGCAGCCGGATATTGAATTTGGCAAAAGATCAGACATGATGAATATATGGAGAGATACGGAAGCAAAATGTCAAAAACTATGCGAAGAGCCGGCTTTAGATTTGCTTGTATCAAAACTATTCTTTATAGATACGCAACAACTCAACGCACGCCCTGATAAAATTACAACAGTTGAACTTGCCGAAATTAATGATATTTTACCAAAAGAAACACTACTCAGCGGTTATTCAAAAACAAAATATAATACAACCGTAAAACTGACCAACGCAATCCCGATCGAAGAAGTACTAACTCGATCTAGGCAAAAAATTAAAACGTTATATATTTGCGCCGGATCTCAGATGGTTCAAGGTGGAAATGCTGACCAAGGTATTAATGTGCAAGAAAGCATGTTATACTTAACTAGTACTTATTCGGTCGGTATTAGTAAAGCACTCCATGCGTATCCATTAAGCATACAACAAATTCTAATTTGTCCAAATGTTCTAGTTTTTAAAGATACCAAATATACTGAATTACCTATGAATAAATACCAAAGAATTGCTGTTATGAGCTGTATAAATCAATGGCGTCCTAAATTAATTAACCCAAAATTCGCAGATTTATCCTCCGAAGATCCTAAAACATACTTATATGATCCTAAAACTTTATTCGCATCAAATGAAGCATATGTAAATCTTGCTAAATCATTTTCTAATGCTCTAGAAGCTGCCTTGTTTTTCGGCTACGACACTATTGTTTTAGATGATCGCGCTATAGAAGACAATAATGCGCCCGCCCATTTAATGGCAAAAATGATGAAAGAAGTACTAAACATTTACAACGGTAGGTTTAAAGATGTTATTATTGCAGTTAACAAAGCTGCATCGTTTAATGTTTTCAGACATTACTTTAATATTTAATCTATGTTTTATAGAGTATACCTTTATTTGTAACGTATAAAATGCAAAAAATAATTTGTATGACCGTGATCATTCTACTAACTATTTATCTAATCTACAAAGATGAAATTGAAACCTTCGTAACTCGATCAAATGTATGTAATGAAGTAGATGGTAGATGTTACAACGTAGTAGAGAAATTTACCGATCCCGTTAAAGCAAGTCAACTATTGGCAGAATTAAACTTATTTTGTTTAGAAGTCATGAAACACTTAAGGACTAAGTATTTATGGAATTATAATAATAATGCGGAAGCTCGCGGTATCGTTCGTCACTTATTATCAAATTATAATCCGGACGGAATCCTTGAAAACGCGCCGACTGGTAACGTCAATACTTCATATGTTGATGACAAAGGAAGGGAATTTGGTATTTGCCTACGCGAAAAGCAAAGCGGTTCAAACAATTTCCATACAATGCATGATTTGCATTTTGTCGTATTGCATGAATTATCACACATGGCGAATATTAATTATGGGCACGAAGACGACTTTTGGGAAATATTTAAGTTTATATTACAAGAAGCTATGGAAGCTAACCTACATATACCAATAAACTACGCAAAATATCCGATGAATTATTGTAGTTTGGTAGTATCTCATAACCCTTATTTTGATAGAACTATACGTAATATTGTGTAAAATTTGAATAAAATAATCTATTATAACATTACCAAAATATCATACTAAAAAATACCTACTAAAATACGCCAAAAAATGGATAAGTCTCTAGAAAACCTACAGACTTGTATTGAAAAATACACAATTAACACAGTTTCAGGACCAACGACGTACTACTACGATACTAGGTTTGGCACTCAAATTCTAGACCGGATTTTACACCCCTCGTATAAGAAGTGCTTTTCGTCGACCGTTCAACCGGTTAAAGAGGTTAAAACAATAGTGAGAGATGAAAATAACTTTCATTTATGCATCGTATCTAATGATGCATCGGCAAACAGTGTATGTATTCAAATAATGGTTAGATTTTATCCAGCCGACAAAACATTTATATGCAGAGATTACGATCCAACCGTAATTATTCCGGCTATTCTTGCCTCCGACGCAAAAGATTATCTAAAAAATAAAGACCATCCATTTTATCGGTTCGGATATATTGCTGATTATTCATGGCATCCGATCGACCTACAAATGGACTATAAATATTTATCAGCCATCGAACAGTTAAGAGAAAGAGAGGAATTGTTTGGGCATTCTAGATCTATGTATAATCGTATGCTATTGCAGAATACAGAAGAGGCTGAAATTGCCAAATTAACTAATCAAATCAATAATCCGCCGAAACCACCAACACCACCGAAAAAGTCAGGTCTAGCATTTACGAATGAGTTAGATTGGTATGATTCTATGTTAGATGATTCAGGGTCTAACGAATCTGCCGCTAAATCTGATGAAAAAATTGATATTGCTGATCTACTACGGAAAGCCAAAGATTTGCACGGGTCGCCAACCACGAGTAGTTCAGGTGAACGTGATAATCATAGAGTACAAGAACCTCATTCGGATTGCGATAGTTGTGGGCACAGTGTTTTCGGTGTAGATGATCCGGATGAGTCATTGCCAACAATTACTGCTGATGACATAAAAGAACTCGACGCGCTATTTAATACTTACACTCGTGAAGAATGTGAAGAGCCCGAAGAAATACTTAATACTATGAATTTACGTGATTCTATGATAGAAGATAAATTTAGAATACCTCGCTTACCGCTACACAAGCTACGGTTTAATCCTGTGAACCCATCACCAGAAGACATCGAACATCAAAAAATGGTTCAAGAACAGGCACGCCAGCGTAATTTAGAACTAATCAGATTACGCGAACTACAACAATTAATGGCAACGATGGAAGCATACAAACCTATCAGTAAAGATTTAATCCCTAAGATAGAAACACGGGATGATAATTTAGATTGGATCTAAATCTATAAATCAATTAAGATTTTATAAATCAATTAAGAAAGTCTAAATCTGGATCAACAAACCCATCTAAAACAGATATATCAGCGCCCATGAACTCATACATACCCTTATTTGTCTGACTTTGTCGTAGTGTCACATCACTAACTATAATTTTTTGTGGTTTAGCCTGTTGAAATTCGGCATCTTGCACGCCTCGTAAAATCTTACTATCAAGAGTAACTAAATTGTGGTTTATGTGCGACACATACGCTTTAGCCGGTTCATTCCAAATATATAAATTCATACGATACCCCTCATATATACACTTTTTAATATTACGGACTTCTTCCATGCCCTCTTCAATATTATTCTGTAAAATGCGATTTAAATTATATTTACCACGTGGTAACCCATACCCGTTATAGAATGGATTTATTCCGATGTTGAGTAAATCCGTCGTTAATTCATCTCTAGCGGTTACAATTGATAATAGCACATCCATATTAAATTTATTAAGCTCCGCCCATTCTTCTATTTTGAGTAGCATTGTTTGGTCCGATTTACTATTTTTTGACTTAGATTTGCCGCCTATAGATTCGGCGGCACCTTTAAATAAATCGACATCCTCAATTTTATCTTGTCGGACTCGCTTCTTTTTTAGAACTTTATGATATAACTCATCCGATAGATCTTCTACCAAATCTAGAAAGTCATTCCAAATAAATAAATACTCAATAAATTCATCGGCGAAAAATAGATTATAATATAACTGAACCTCGTTATCCGGCAGGTTTAGCGGGTTTCTAGGTTTATACTTGTTTTTCTTAATACCTAATTTATGCCCCGCCTGTACGAAACACGCGATAGTAATTAAATCTGGAATGTTTGCACCATGATGATAGCCAGCTAAAATCATTCGCGCATTTTCTACGGTTACCTTTCGCATTTTTGATGCGTACCATCCAAATATACATACGTTATATGTATGATCGATCAACCCTAAAACGCGCAGTTTTTCTAGTGAATACTTAAAACTATCAGCCGCCGGCGATTGTAAAAATATTAAATTTGATAAATCGAATGGTTTAGTAGATGTCAAATGATACCAGCGTTGATCAAAAGTATTCATTTGAAATGCATTAAGCGGTAGAATTGGCTTATCGTTATCATCTAATGGAAGATTCTCCATCGGCACCTCTTCAAGCTTTGTTTCGGTTTCATTAATAATAGCATCTAAGATTGCCGTCGTCACGTCAGATTTAATAATATCTGGAAATGGGAGAGGTGCCAATGCATCATATGTTTCCTTTGTATAACAGGTATAAAACACACCAGGGTCCTTTCGACCGACACGTCCGCGTCTTTGTCTAGCCGATGCCTGCGTTACCGATTTATTTAAAAGCGACATGACGCCGAAGTTGGGGTTAAACTGCGATTCATTGACATAACCGGTATCAATACAATACTTTAAAGTATCAATCGTCAACCCTGTTTCAATTGCATTTGTCGCAACAATTACACGGCGACTTGCCGGAACTGTCTGTATAATTTTACCGGGCTCACCTAATGCGTCGAACTCGTAAATATTCACTGATACAGATTCAATTGGCGAAAACGTATTTTGGTATTCAATTTCACCCTTTTGCATATTCTCGGACGTAACAGCTACCGGGCAAATATAATAAAGATCTAGCTTAGGAATAGCCTTTCCTCCGCCCTTATACTTTTTTTGTTGTTCATCAGAATGCTGCTTAGAATGTGCAAGCCCTTTAGAGAATACATCGGCATTTAATTTATGAATACGTTTAACAATATCATTAATTTGCCCACCACCCTGAACGAAAATAAGAATATCCCTAAATACTTTATTCTCGGTTATATCGGCGATTTGTTCTACATGTATCTTTTCAGTTAGATCAACCGCATAAGTCATATAATCCGATATATCAAAATCAGAATAATTGTCTTGAATAGGGAAAGTACTACCAACAATATCTAAAAACGAATCTTTAGGGCAATCGAAATATTCCATCAACGGCTCAGGATCGAACGTACCTGATGTTAGTATCACAAAAGGACAATCTGGGTTTTCATAGTTCCGTTCTAAAAATCTACGCAAATAGAACAATGTAGTGTCGGTTTCTACACTACGCAAATGGATTTCATCAAGAATAATATATGAATACTTCCGCATAAATTCTTCATCGGTCAATAATTTCAGATGCTGCAGTAAAATACCAATAGTTGCGAATAATATACCCTTTACCGGTTTACGAACGAGAGACCCGGTCTGATACCCAATTGTATCACCCATTTTCAGATTTGCATTATACATCGCAATCTGAAACGGAATATCTGTTGTCGTTGCGATAGTTGGCTGGGTGCAGATAATGTTTTTCTTCAATCCTCGTTTTTCATAAAACTCACTAAATATTGCAGGAGGAAACACGGTAGACTTACCTGTCCCGGTGCCCGATCGGAAAATGCCAACTCTCGAACCGGGACCCCGAATCTTAACTTTAGGTGGCGTTTTCCGATCCCATGCCCTTTCTATTAGGTATTCCATAATCCAATCGATCGATTTCATAGTGGACAGTTTTTTCTTTTGTTCCTTGCTCATCCATTTTTGTGGAACGATACTTTCTGGTTTTAATAAAGTAGGTAATGACATTTTCTTTTATGTATATTTTCTTTTACAAGAATTATACTTTTAGGTGTCAATATATTATACTTTTTATTCTCTTTTTTAAGGGTAAAACTATAGTACAATATAAAACTCAATAAAAATGTCTAAAATTAGTATCTTTGCATGTATATCGATTGTATTTATTATAATTTGGATTTACTATCTGCAATTTCACCGGATATCAACGGAATACAGAATCTTCGCCGATGATTTACTAGATCATACATTCCTTAAAACTGGCGATTTAATATTATTTAAAGCGTATAATAACTTTAATTCTATATTCCACGGCTCGTATTTCGGACATGTCGGCGTTGTGTATATGCTCAATGATACACCTATGTTATTTGAAGCTAACGGAATAGAACGCATACCGCTTAAAGATCACCACTCAAAACGAGGTGTTTTCCTTACCCCTCTTATAGAACGCATCAAAAAATATAAGGGCAGGTGTTTTTGGAAACCATTAAATGATTCAATAAATCCGACGGTCATCAAAGATTTCGCTGAATTTATTAATTATGCGCTATCGCATCTAGAATATGACTATTCAGTCGTAACTGGTGGTGTTAAACGATGGTTAGGCATATCAAAGTGTGGTAAAGGAACCGATTGCGGACAAATAGCATTTTTAAGTTTAATAAAACTAGGATTACTACCATATGATGAATATGATAAACCTAGATTGCACCATCTAAAATATGTGTGTAATGTGGAACAACTACAGTTTGATTATAAATATTTACCATTAGTTGAAGTTATAGATCATCCGTTTGCGTTTTAATGGAAGGCAGAATCCCATTCGCTACGCTTTCATACTTTAAAAACTGGCACAATATAATCGATATCATCCCATGGGTTGCGGTGTAAAAGTGTATTTTCTGGTTCAAATGGTTTATTGTCCACACCAAAGCCATCTATAGGCACAGTTACTTTAGAATAGCATGCAAGTAATAACGTAAGTAGTACTAACAAACCAATCACTAAGTATTCGACTGATTCACTCATTTTTTTGTAAATTATATAACCTATAATAAATTTTGAAATGAAATTTGAAATGAAACCTACAGAAATAAACCTACAGAAATAAAAATGAGCAACGCGAGCCTCGACGATTCGGATGTACAACATGTAGAAATGTGGACATTTTACTCAACCGAAGGCAAAGAAAAGTTTACAGTAACTCAACAGGTTGCCAAACTTTCAGGTGTTTTCACTGATATGATTGAACACTCCCAAAATGAAAAGGCTGCAAGTTTTTCAGTTGTAAATCAAAAAGCAGAAACAGATGACTCTATTTATCAAATTAACACCGACGCATTACTTAGATATGTATATAAATACTTAAAACTATGGGAAGAACATCCAGATAAAGCTAACTATGTTAAAGTTGAACCCGTGCAGACGAGTGAAATCTCTCATGTATTAAAACCAGTAGATATCAATTATATTGAAGAGTATTTATCGGATAACATGCCTAAAAACGTACAACTTACTATTAGTGAACTGCGTAGAAAAAAAATCGAATGTCTAAGTATTTTACTATCACAAGTTGATGAGTTTCTGGATATTGCATCTCTGTCAAATAAAATTTATGCATATATCGCAGTGCTTATTTGGAATACATCAGCCGTAGATTTTGCAGACGCGATGCGTGATGTAGAATTTAAGAAAGCTCAAGAAGCCGCTGTCGAAGCTTGGCGTAAAGACAATCCTACTAAATTTGCCAACTATATCAGAAGTCATACAACCGACGGGGTCTCGCTAGCACCAGCTATCGCCGACAATGCCGACATTGCAGAACTAGAAGATCTATCGTTAGAAGCTGAAAATGCGGCTTTAAATGATGGTGATTCAGACTCGGAAGATGCCGATTCAGATTCTGATGAAGATGCGGATGACGACTCCTAAATTATAAATCTTTTTGGCGGAAGATAAAAAATGAAATTACTTTTATTTTTTATAAATTTAAGACACAAAATACAATACTTTATAAAATGAACAAAGTTGCCTTTACCGGTATCACTCAAGAATGGCAGAAAATCCTCAATACTAAGGAACTAGTTAATATCTTTAAAAGTCTATCGACTGACGTAAATAAATCATTTACGCCGCCCGCTAAAAACATTTTTGAGTTTGCTAAATTAACTGATTTAGATAATATCAAAGTAGTGATTATTGGGCAAGATCCTTATCCCCGTGCTGGCGATGCGCACGGATTGGCGTTTTCTTGTCTAACAAACGTTCCGGCGAGTCTAAGAAATATATATAAATGTCTGTTATCTCACAAACTAATAACTGAGATTCCGACTGATGGTAATCTAGAATATTGGGCAAAACAAGGTGTCTTACTTATTAATCGCAGTCTAACAACGCTAGTTGGCAAACCTAACGCACACTCCGACTTATGGGATGAATACACTAAAACGTTAGTTAATACACTATCAAAACGGAAACCGCTAATCTTTATGCTATGGGGCAATAATGCACGGGAACTTGTCGACTATATCGATGAACCCTCAGTTGTATTAGAATGGGGGCATCCCAGCCCTTTAGCTCAGTCGCATCAAAAGTTTATCGAGTGCACTCATTTTGTTGATGCCAACAAGCTACTTAAAAAACTAGGATCTGAACCTATTGACTGGAATACATCAGAACAACTTAGTGAAGTAGAACAGGAATTCGGCGCAGGTCCAAGAACTCAAGTTATTTTTACAGATGGGTCCTGTTTCCCGAACAAATCATGTCCACAGGCACGCGGCGGGTATGCCGCATCATTTGCACTAGGTAGTATGAAAGATACTATTATTTATGGCAATCTCAAAACTACACCGGAGTTCGCGACTAACCAGCGTGCCGAAGGTATGGCTATTATTAAAACTCTTGAACACCTACTTAAACACAAGGATGAATGGGATAATTGCGTAATCGTATCTGATAGTGATTTTTGGATTAAGATGTGCGAAGTATACATGCCTAATTGGGCTATCCATGATAAATTTGATGAAAAAAAGAATCCTGATCTCACAAAACAGATGTGGGAGCTATATTCTACACTTACCGATGAGTATCTAAAAGTTATCCAGTTTCGCCATATGAAGAGCCACGGGAAGGATAATTGGCAGAATGAACAAGATGGAACGTACAAATATTTCTGTTTCATTAACAATAAATACGTCGACGAACTCGCCGGATATGCCCGAACTGATGTACCTATGGGCGAATGTATTGTTTCTAATGCTTCTTATTCAGAATAAAAAAGAACGACAGAATACCATTCGCCAAGCTTTCGAACTCTATTATTTTTTTTAGATTTATAGGGTCGGGGTTTGAGAGCGTAGCGAATGGGATTCTGCCTTTCGCTACGCTTTTAACAAATAACACAGCATGTCTTAGTGCTTAAATCAATCGTACCCTTTTTAACATCGGCAATAGTATCAATTGCGTCCGAAACGATAACATCAACAAGTGTCATCATAGCATCAATTTCATCTTGACCTAAGTCAGATCTCTTCTTAATGTAAGTTTCTAATGCCGCGGCAACTACTTTCTTTTTTAGGTGGTTCTGCATCTTCATTCTGGCAGTGATAACCATGCAATTGGCGATAACTCTAATAATCAGCGCCTCTGTAATTTTACGACCATGTAGTAAATCCGAAATACCGTCGACTACCTGTTGAACTTGAGCGGCGCTAATTTGTAGATCGGCGGGCTCCTGAATAGGCTCTTTAACTTCTTTAGGAGCAGGTATATTAGCGGGAACATTTTGAACGACTTCTTGAGCTTGAACGTCGGACATTTATGTATTTTGTATTTTAGGTGTATATCTTATACTTATATATTTTTTAAGAAAATAACATATAAAGTTCAAAATCCAAATTTGAAAAAGATATGACTCATATAAACCATTCAATCTATATAAACCATTCAATCTATATAAATCTATATAAAAATGGCTACCCCTCAATTCTTAGTTGATCCCGTAAATGTTATTCCTGCGTCTAAATTTAATAAGAAGATTGACCCTAAAAAGCTGTTTATTCCCGGTCAGTCTGTGGTAGATGCTCTAAAACAGACCGACATGCGTGCTGAATACATTAATGGATCCGCAATCTCACAGGCTGGACGTAGAAGGTCGCGCCGACATGTTGATAACGAAGTAGCAGTCCATCTAAACGGTTCATCTAGTAGAATTGATCACATTCCCGGTATGAAAACTACCCTATATCCGCATCAGCAAACTGCAGTAAAGGCTATGCTTGACCTCGAATATGAACGTGACATTAATATGGCTAATACAGTCATGGGGTCTGCATATAAGGTTAGCTACAATTCAGCGGTTCTGTCAGAACCAGTTGGGTCTGGCAAAACTATTGATACCCTAGCACTAATTATGATGAGTAAGATGCCTAGGGCGTTTCCGGATATTATGGAATTAGCATATCCTAAGGGTCCTACATCGAATGGTATCATTAGACGTAAGTTTAAGAAGTTCCTACGACCTACTATTATCTTTGTTGGCGTTAGTGTTATGAAACAATGGGAACGTGCCGTTAAAGAATTTACCAACCTCAAAGTTTACAAAGTTAATACTATCGTTGATCTACGCCCACTGCTAGGTATGATTACGGATGGATCTATCAATGAGTATGATATCATTCTAGTAAAGAACGGCAAGTTCACAGTAGAAATTGAACTACCCGATGGTATTACACTTGAAGAAAAAAATAAGGTATCACAACCTTATTTCTACAATATTATCGCGAATTTTAGACAATATTGCTGGGCTCGTGTTATTGTCGACGATTTCGATACTATCCGGTTACCGCACAATGCAGGTGTCGTTAATGGAATTTTTACTTGGTATATTTCATCTACTAGAAAGAGAATGGAATTTCGCAGTGCCGGCACTAATCCAGCATCTTCCGCTAGCGAAATGCTACGTAGTTTCGACTATGGTTGTGCTAACATTATGTATAACCATTTTATGTTTCACTACCTAAATGTAAGAAACGACATCGCATATCTTAAAGCAACAACGGCGATTCCTAACCCCAAATACTGGATTGCGTCTTTTGAAAACCCGAATAACCGGTATATTTCTCTTCTAACCGGTATTAATGATGACCAAGTGAATCAAATTACCGAAATGCTTAATGGTGATGCTATTGGTGCCGCAGCTGAAGCCGCCGGCATCAAAACAAATAGTGTCGCTAATATCTTTGAAAAGATTCTTGGTGGCAAATTTCAACAATACCGGTTTTCCGGCGATCTACTTTCGTTTATTGAACATTGTAATGAAGAAGAACCGAACTGGAATCCTATGACTGATAATCCAGATAAGGACGACCGTTATGGTAAACGCGATCTTCTGGCTTTCCGCGAAATCGAATACAGATATCCTGGTGTTAAGAAACTACTTGAAACCACTAATGAAGAATACACCGATGTTAAAAACCAAACTGGTGTTGCTATTCAACGTGTTAAGGACAATATCAAAACCGGCAAGTGCCCGATTTGCCGCGATGACCTGGCCGATGCCGATGATACGGCAATTGCCAAATGTTGCGGGACTATCTTTTGCGGCAATTGCGCGATTGAAGGGCAGAATCTAAAAGATCGCTATCGCAAACTCAAAGGTAGATGCTCTAAATGTCGTGCTGATATCACCATTAAGGATTTAATTTATATGGAGAACTTCGATCTAAGCAAAATCGAACAGGAAGACTTTGACGACGAAGAAAATACACCTATTGCCAAACCTATTGCCACTAAGAATAAGCCTATTACGAAGTATACCGCCATTATCGATATCATTAAAGGAAATGCAGTTCCCAATTCAAAGAGAGTGGATATGTATATCCCTAATATGATGAAGGGTGGCGCGTATCTACCTGAAGCTAAAGTACGCAAGGTGCTAATCTTCGCTAACTATGATGAAACGCTAAAACACGTCATCAAAGAACTAGATGAAGAAAAGATTCATTACTGGCGTTTAATGGGAAGCTCTACTGACATTGACACCGTCGCAACCGCATTTACGCAATGTAAGACAACATGTGCCTTAGTTGTAAACAGCACAAAGCATTGCAGTGGTCTAAATCTACAGACTGCGACCGATCTAGTATTTGCTCATTTGATTACTGATCAAGCTATCGAAAGCCAAGTAGCAGGACGTGGGCATCGACTGGGTCGTAAGAATCCTCTAAATATTTGGTATATGCAATACGATAACGAAGTAGCAACACTTGAAGCTTCGCACGGAGTACGCACTATGACTCAAGAAGAGCTTGACGAAGAGAAAAAGCGTGAATCTGGCGATTCGTCGGCGGCTATCGCGGGTGTAGTTGATAATGCTATGGAATGCCATCTAGACGGTAAATCACATCGCAGTGAAAAGAACGCACCTACTAAAATGGTTGAGAAGATTGTATTGGAATCTGACTCTGAATCTGAATCTGAAGACAATGCTTCGGATGACTAAAATCTAAGTTAAGTCGTGCAAAGCAATATCCGCAAAGACAGGATAATGATCTGAACCATATTTTTTTAATGGGGTCGCAGATGTTGCGCGTACTGGCTTTAACACTTTACCACTATAGAGGATAACATTTTTTACATATATCCAATCTATCATGGGCGCATCATTTAAGTAGGTACCCCGATGTTCTTGAATAGCCGGTTTGAACTTTGCAAATTTTTTATGAGTTACCACATTAGACGTATTGAAGTCGCCTGATATAACAATAGAGTGTTCGCTTAAGTACGGCTCTAACAATTTCATCAACACTATAATTTCCGCCCTACGCTTGGTCTCACCAGGGTCAGAATCTAAATGTATATTTACTATAAGAGTCTTATTACCGCTAATATTTACTTCTACGAATGCAAACGCAGTTCCTGTTTTTTTAACTCGATGGACTGTTTGAGTTCCAACGGACGCAATGCCATTACGAATAAGAATTAAATTACCGTACGCCTCGCCCTTTGCAGTTGGTTCAAACTCTGACCTATGTATCGCTAACGGATATATCAGATAATCTTTAGACATTTCAGCTTTTATTAGTTTAAGAACTCGAAAGTTGACTTCTTGTAATAACATAATATCAGCATTCGCCGATTTCAAAAAGGCAAACATTTTAGGTAATCTATTTGTTTCATTAAGAATCTCCGGCGAAATACCGGGATAGTCTACTGATAAATCCTTATAATCTATAAATTGCTCAGCCAAAATATTGAAACTCAACACTTTTAATCTAGTTAATCGAACTTTCGCTTTTGGCATTTTTGTTTTATATATTTTTTGTTTTATATATTTTTTGTAATAGTTTTTTTGTAATAGTTTTTTGTAAAAGAAAAGTGAAAACCAATACAAAGATAAACCAATACAAAGATAAATCTTAATAAATATACTAATATAAAACAAAAACTATAAATGCAGTGGTCAGCAGGTGCAACTTTAGCTATCAATGACACTAAAAAAACTGTTCTACGGCGTAAAGTAATGCTCAATATTATTATTGATAGTTATGCATGGTATGATCGTATATTTCGCTATTCTCATATGACTATAGCATTAGTTGCTCCATTAGTAAGCTTTCTAGATCAAATGATTAACGGCTCCGTTGAAAGAACAAGCACATCTGTTCTTATTTTAAGTAGTGTGGTAGCTGGCATGCTTAAACTAAAGGATTATCTTAAATTTGATAAACTTAAAGACCAAGCAAAACAACAAACTATTAAATATCAACAACTATACCAACGTATAGAACGGGAAGTCCATAAATCCGATTCTGTTCGTCAAAATGAAGAAGACTTTATTGCATGGATCACCCGCGAACTATCTATTATTGAAGTCGATGATCCTGATATTCCGCAAAGTCTCAAAGAAAAATACATTAAACTTTGCAAAGACCGGGGTATTCCGTATGACGAAGATTTAGACGCACTGGGTGAATTGTTTGGAACTAAAATTCAAATAGTCGTCGAAAATGCAGTTAATGCAACTTTACCGCCTATACTGCCTATTCCAGCTACACCGCCTAAATTGTTACAGACATTTGAGCCACCTACTTCGATTGCATCTACTCCGATTGTACCTACTCCGATTGCATCTACTCCGATTGCATCTACTCCGATTGCATCTACTCCGAATACAAATACAAATGTACCTACTGACAAAGAAAAATATCTAACCATTCGAAAGCAACGGTCGCCATCAGATGAAGCTGACCGTCAAGAATATCGCGAAAGAATTAAAACATTAGATACTTCAAAAGACTTAGATTGGGCGATCGAGAGGCTAAATAATTTATCTTAGTTTTTGGTTTTTTGAGTAAACTAAGTAAATAAAACATTATAACTTCGCGAGTATCATAGCCTGTAATTGAAGTGAATCGATAGGTTTATAAACAAAATCTTTAAACCATGGTCTAATCTCATCTTCTAGCACCATTTGCGCGGTAACGCCGATCATCTTAGCGAGCGGGTTAATTTTATAAACTGCGTCGGATAATTCGAATCCGGACATCAACGGCATACGTATATCTATTAGTAATACGTCAAATGCCCGTGGGTCCCGTGAATAAATATTAAGCGCTTCTTCACCGTTAGCTGCCATAGTTATAGCAATATAACCAACTTGTCGTAATAATTTTTCAATAACAATGCGATTAATTTGCTCATCTTCAACTATTAATAAACGCACTTCAGAATTGTCGTGTTTAGCTAACCCGCTAAAAATCTCAATCAGCTTTGTCTTAAATGTTACATCAGTATAATCGGTCCGTATCGAATAGGTGTATGATTTATTGATGCGATCACTAATCGCAAGCGTAGGTATCCCCTTAAATAGATCGTTGATTTTTAAGGAATCCAAATCATACATTTGACAAACAATTAAGTCAAAGTGCTTATCTTTATGTAAAATGGCTAATTCTTCATAGGTAGAGGCTAATGTATATTTCATATGGTACTTTTCAAATACCTTACAGATATCGACTTTGTTGTTGAGTTCATCGATAAATAATATACATTTGTCCTTTAAATTTTTTAATGTATTGCTATGCTGAATCGGCGGCTCTTCTTCGCACGCTATCAATGTAAATTCGAAACAAGAGCCAATTCCTAACTCAGAGCTAACCAATTGTAGATTTCCATTTAATGCCTTGGCTAGTAAATAGCTAATACGTAAACTTATTCCCTGTTGTTTTGAATTAGTTAAAATTTCCATAGGTTTAAATAGGGAGGATCTGTATTTTGGTTCAATACCCGGTCCGGTATCTCGTACTGTAAAACTAATAACATATTGATAATCACTTGCAATCACGCTCGTCTCCACTAAGCTATTACCTCGGTTTGAATCTTCAGCCGCCAAATCTACGATAGTAGCCGACAGATAGACAAATATCTCACCTTTTTGTGTATGCTGAAGAGCGTTTTCTAATAAATTAATAATAATTTGTTTTATCCGCTTAGAATCGGAGTATATGTATTCTGGCACACTTGGATCAATGAGAACATCCAACGTAACTTTTCTAGATTTATTTAAAGAATTTGCTAGTTCCATCGTATTCTGAATTAAATCGCGAAGATTAAATATTTCTTTGTTAATAACAAGTTTACCTAGTTCCAGTTTTGTCATATCAATAATATCAAATATATTAGTTGCTAACGCAACTGTCGATTGGTTGAGATATTGGATAGCTTCCTTTTTACTGGCATGATCTACATTATCTACATGATCTACATTAGATATCTCTTTCGTCATATGTAGAATACCGTTTAGCGGTGTCCTAATTGAATGGCTAATATTACTAAGCATTAATTCTTGCCTAAATTTCTGACGATGTAATAAATCTGTTAATGCCAATCGATCAAGAAAGGCTTGTATGATAAATTCGGTTAAATGGTCTACATTATTTTTTTCGGTCTGGACCGTAGTCCAACCAATAAGAGTTTTAGCTTCTTTAGATTTAATCTCTATAAATGATTTAATTTTTTTATATTTTGTATGATGATTAGAAATATTGTCTTGATTAGGTTCGTCTAATACATAACTATCTATGTTCTTGTCGTTCTTGTCGTTTTTACCAATATTACCAAAATCATAAATACACGGAATATACCAATACCCATGCCCGATATACCAAGTAATAATTATTAAATCACAAGAAAAATGATGCTGCATAAGCTTAATTAGATTATCATGAGTAGGTTCATTTTTGTATGCGTTTACAAATGAGCTTATATTTGTAGATACATGCGAAGTAGATATATCAGACATTTATAAATAACGAGAGCAATGCTGCTATACTTTATATATACTATACCTTATAAAATATGAAGTAATGTATAGTATATATAAAGTATAATATACTTACAAATGTCCAGCAGCGTTAGGGATTTTACGGATTTTGATGCATTTCCTGGTACTGTAGATTCTGGTACTGGCTATCATTCATTGCCAGTACTTTGGCACAAAGATGGCGCAAATAGATGGCGTATGTGGCAAATACATGTTCGAATGATTAAAACACCTAAAGAAACGTTATCTGGCATCGATTGGGACTTATTAAAAGAAAAGCAAACAACGATTAAACCCGAATATTACGTTATGGGTACGAAGATTCCTACATCATTCGTCTCTGAAGCATGGGTAGAAACTGGTATTGAAGGCGGCAAGAGCACTAGAAATTCGCCGACGTATTTTACATCGCCTCTTAATAAAGATAAAGCAAACGAACGAAACGTATTTCAAACGGCTTTAGTATATGCTAGATCACAATGGCTTAAGCGTAAAGAGCGCGGCGGTTCTGAATCAAAATCATCTAGAGCTTCATCCACACAACAAAATACCATGTTTTTCCCAATGCTAGCGAAAGCATATAAGGATGGTGAAAAACATTTACAATTTCCCTTGTATATTCAACCTAAGCTTGATGGTGTTAGATGTTTAGTGTATCTTCAAAAAAAGAATGGTGGTCTAAAAAATATAGTCGCTTATACCAGAACTAAAAAACCATTTCCTAGTATCGATTATATTAAAAAGATCTTATACCCGTATCTAAACGCACTATACGATGAAGAAAAGAATCAATCGATCTATTTCGACGGCGAATTATATAAGCATGGTAAGAAATTGCAGGATATTTCCGGAGACAGTCGAAATGAATCGGCAAACGTATCAGCGGAAAACGCCGACCGCAACGAATATCATATTTATGATTGTTTCTATCCGAAGGAACTATCAATGCCGTTTTCGCAGCGACATGAACAATTACAAGCGTTTTATGATGCCATAGATGATGAAGATGCGAAAGTCCTAAAAAAAGTGCCGACTTTCTTAGTGAAGAATCATACCGAAGCATCAAAAAAATATACACAGTTCATTAAAGTAGGATATGAAGGAGCAATTCTTAGAAATAAATTAGGTCCTTATTTAGCAGATCCGCAGAAAACCGGAGCATTTTTACGTAGTAAAGATTTAGTAAAGATGAAACCTAAATTTACTGACGAATATGAAGTTGTTGGATATGCCGAAGGGTCAAAAGGCAAAGATAAAGGTGCCATTTTATGGGTATGCCAAACTCAAGATGGCGACCAATTTCATGTTACCCCTAAAGATATGACGTATGCAGAACGTTATGATCTATTTCATGATGCTGTTGATAATTTTGAAGAAAAATATTTAGGACGCATGCTTACTGTAGAATATGAAGATTTATCTAAAGATGGTATTCCTCTAAGAGCTAAGGCATTGACATTTAGGGACTATGAGTGATTTATTATTTTATCTGGGATTTTATTTATTTTTTTATCTTTGTTGTAATATATACGTTTTATTAAAAGTCATAAAATGACGAAAGTTCTTGAAGATAGTTTAGGCAATCTCGAATACCTACTTCTAGGTCTAACCTTTTTAGGTGTTCTGTACCTTGTTATTAAGCAGGCTGGTATTAAAGTCGGCGCAAACTATAACGCTAGATCTGTCCGCGATGGTATGAACTCACAACTATTACGGTATGAAACCGTCAGTGATGCTACAACTCATAGAGGTTGGAATTAGTGATGTATGTTAAATTTAAACTACCAAATAAAAGATAAATAAATACTTATCTGAATTATTTATGAATTAATTCTAATTATTTTATTTTTTTTCTTCGCCATAGTATATATCTCTTTTTGATAGTTACTTACAAATGCCAAAAGTTCTTGAAGATAGTTTAGGCAATCTCGAATACCTACTGCTAGGTCTAACCTTTTTAGGTGTTCTTTACCTCGTTGTGAAGCAGGAGGGTATTAAATTCAGCGCGTCCAGGGATGCTAAGGATGGCTTCGCCGGCAATCACGGTATTCGTTTCCACACTGTATCCGACGGCACAAATAATGGTCAGTACGATCCCGTGATGCGTGGTATTGAAGGAATGGGTAGCATGAGCGCACATGAGGCTCCCGCGTGGCATCAGACTGCTCATGATCCTAGTGAATTAGATATGGTCTCGTTTGAGCAGGCTGCCGCTAATGTTGAGTACAACGCGCTTGGCGCCGCCGCTCGTCAGTTCGGACCTAACAATGCCGTCAGTGCTCACGTCACTAAATGGGATACCGCTGGTCAGGAGGGTCTGCGCAGTGGTTATTCTAAGACCGCCGCTAGGCAGGGCATGCAGGATAAGCTTGCCGCCTCTATGATGGGTGCCAATGCGGCGCTCTAATTTAGCTTTGTGTAATTTACCGTACCAACTAAAAAATTAAGTTTCTTTTTTTAATTATTTCAAACCTAAAAGGAAGGCTGTCCTTTCTTTTTAAAAAGAAAAAACATAAATTATATACGTTATAGAATATACATAACTTACCTATAATACATAACTTACATAGATGTCATCTATAGCTGTTGAACCGCCGCAACCTAATACACTAGAAGTAAGCCAACCAGTAGAGTCCATCGAGAAAAAAGACGAACCTGGTGCTGAGAATTCTATTCTTAAGTATGTGATCATTGGTGTTTTAATAGTTGCATTGGTGTTTTTAATCTATTATGCATACAATAGATTTGTCGCTAACAGTTTATCAGAATCGATGACTAAAGGTGTAGAGCAAGAACGCGACGATCCAGTTATTGATTTTAATTTACGAGAGGCTATTAAAAATCTACAAAATATGCAAAAACGGGTGTTATCTACTTTATCCGAGACAGTCGATATTTAATTTATATTTTTCAGCGTTTTCTTTTTTCAGCTAATTCTATTCAAAATCAACAATTTGGCAAACCTTTTAAAAAACGATGTGAATTTTGAATTTTGATATAAAGTATATCTATAATCAGGACAATACTATAATTTAAAACATTACACAATGCCTCCCAAAAAACAGACAAATACGTCAGTTAATGATGTTGGACCGGCAGAACCTACCGTTAGGAGGGCGAAGCAAATTTCTATGTTAGAACATGCAAAAAAGAAGAGTATGTGGTCCGGCAGCAAGAATTCTCAGACAATAGAAAGTTATGTTTTGGGAGATTCAGATGAAGGAAAGGTATTTAAAACTGAAGAACTAAAATACCCACCAGCACTACTAAAGATCCTAGATGAAGTTATTGTTAATGCAATCGATCATCATACTCACTTTCCAAAACTAGTTAACGAAATTCGTATTTCGATATCTTCTGAAGGTGAAATTGAAATTTACAATAATGGTCCTGGTATCCCAGTCGAGAAAACGCAGAATATCAACAAGGTAGATATGTATTTACCACAATTGATCGCTAGTGAATTTTTAGCTGGAGATAATTTAGATGATGACGGATCTAACACAAAGGGGGGCACGAATGGAATTGGTTTAAAATTAGCGTGTGCTTTCTCTAAAAACCTGATTCTAGAAACATTAGACGCATCAACTTCACTACTCTACAAACAGTCTTTTAAGGAGGGTCTAACCGTTATCGAGCCTCCCGTAATTACATCAGTTGCTAAATCAGTTAAGCCGTATACTAAAATTACATTCCTACCGGATTATGCCGAGTTTAAGCTAGACGCTAAGAAGTTTCAACCTACTTTAGCTAAACTCTTAGAAACTCGCGCATGGCAAGCAGCTGCTTATACTTCGGCAAAGGTATCTTATAACAATAAGGTAATTCCTATTAAGTCATTCGAAGATTTTTGTCAAATGTTTACTGAAAATCTAGTATTTGCTAGCAAAATGACTAAGACTGCGAAGCAATCAGAATACCCATGGGAGATTTGTTTAGCCGTTTCAGATGGCAAAGAGCGGCATATGTCGATTATTAACGGCGTATACATGCCAAAGGGTGGTACCCATATTCAGTATATCCAAAATCTACTTGTCGCGAATCTACGTGAACGTGTAGAAAAGGAAATTAAGAAGTCTGGCGTGAAGTTTAACAAAAATTACATCACTAATAATGTATTTATCTTTATGAAAGGTCCAGTACCATCACCGGAGTTCTTATCGCAAACTAAAGAAGCAATCAGCGACCCAATCGAGAAGTTTGCCGATTATGAATTCCCAGCGAAAGACTGGTCTAAAATCTGGGAACTACTCGAACCTGCGATCCTTGCCACTTTCCTTAAAAAGCAACTTGGCGAAACTAAGACTAGGGCAAACCGCGGTAAGGTTGATGTTCCTAAGTACAAAGAAGCTAAATATTGCCGTGATGCTAAGAAATGTCATCAATGCGGACTAATTGTAACTGAGGGTGATTCGGCAAGTGGTACCGCTGATATCGGTCTACATTCTAAAGCATCACCAGAATTTAATTACGATTGGTTTGGTGTATATTCTATTGGAGGTGTTCCGGTGAATGGGCTTAAAGAAAGCATGGAGCTTAAAACTAAGAAGTCCAAAGACGATTCTACTATTGTCACAAAACCTAAACTACGTGGTAAACGGGTAGATGCCGACCCAAATGCCGACAGTGTATCTGAGGTAAGCGAATCGTCAATTACCACAGCTACAAAGCCGCGCCAGAAATCACCAGCACGTTCGCCAACAAGAAAACCAAAACAGCGTATTTCGCTCGATGACACGGCACTCCCGCCACGCCGTATTCCTAATAAGAAAATCCAAGAGAACGAGCGTATTGCTAGTTTAGTCAAAGTTCTTGGGCTTGACTATAACAAAACATATGAACGTAATGAAATTGGCGACCGTGAATTTAAAACGCTACGATACGGTTTTATTATCGGCTTAACCGATCAAGATTTAGACGGTTTCAATATCTTTGGTCTATTAGCTACTTATATTATGACTTACTGGCCGGCATTAATTCAACGTGGCTTCCTTCGTCGTATTAATACGCCTGTTATTCGGGCTTATCCAAAAAATAAGAAGAAAGACAATGTTAAGGAGTTCTACTCCGAGCGGGAAGCGCGTGAATGGCTTGCCGCAACTGGTGAAGCAACTGTAAAAGCAAAGTACATACTTAAATATTATAAGGGTCTAGGATCTCACAAACAAGCGTTTAAAGAAGTAACCCAGATCTTTAAGAACATCAATCAGAAAATTCGCACATACACACTAGATGCAGAGTCGTTTAAGACAATGTTTATTTATTACGGCGACGACACAGCACCTAGAAAGGTCCATTTGGCTGACCCAATTATTGAAGAAGCTACCGAAAGTCTATCAATGCCGATTACTCAACATTTCAAGATTGACACTAAGCTGTATCAGCGCGATAACATTATTCGTAAACTACTAGCAGTACCAGACGGATTTGTAGACAGCAGACGCAAAGTATTCTTTACAGCCAGAAAGAACGGGCGAAATGAAATTAAAGTGCAAGGTCTCGCCGGCAAAGTAGTTGCAGATGCAAATTACCACCACGGCGAATCGAGTCTAGAACAAACTATTGTTCGTATGGCACAAGGTTATCCGATGGCGCGAAACCTACCGCTACTGCTACCACTTGGGCAATTCGGCACTAGGGCGAAAGGCTATAAAGACTATGCGGCTAGCAGATACATTTATACCATGGTTAATCACCGACTGACAGATAAACTATTTCGTAAGGAAGACGACTATATTTTAGAATATGAAGTCGACGATGGCAACCGCTATGAACCTAAATATTATGTTCCTATTATTCCTTATGTACTCTGTGAAGACAATGAACTGCCGGCGACTGGATGGAAGATTTCCGTTTATGCCCGGGATATCAAAGCTATCTTCAAAAACACTAGAGACATGATTCTAGGCAAAATCAAGCAGTGTAATAAACTCCCACCGTGGCTCCGCGGCTTTAAGGGCTCTCTAAAAACCTACAAAAACAGAACATATACAGTGGGCGTTTATGAGTACGTGGAAGCGGATAATATTCTAAGAATCACGGAATTGCCGGTTGGTGTCTTCAGCAATGCATATCTAAAAGGATCTGATGATGACAAAATTAAGAAGAAAGCCGAAGAAAAGAAAGGCATTCAAGCATTAGAATGGGTTGATGACATTGACGACAACACCGATATGGATGGCGTAGATATTACTTTATATCTAAAGACTGGCGCATATGAGGCGATTACCGCAAATGACAGTAAATACGGTAACGAAGTATTTGACGCATTCGAAGATTACTTCCAACTTAAGGACCCTATTTATCATCATATCAATCTAGTTAATGAAAAACACGAAGTTGTTGAATACAAAACATACGAAGATGTATTTAACGATTGGTTTGCATTTAGAAAGGATCTATACGCCGTTCGAGTAGAACGTGAGCTAATCCTAAATGATTTAGAAGTTAAGATGTTGCAAAATATGCAGAAGTTTAGTAAAAATCACGACAATTATGGTATTACGAACAAAACATCCGAGGACACGGCTAATGAAATTCTCAAAAAAGAAAAATATGCCATCTTTAATCATACCGTATTGGAAAATCCAAGATATACGAGTATCGAAACTCTTAAAGATATCATTCTTCTCGCCGAACACGGTGCGTCATATGATTACATTTTAAGAATGAGTTATCGGGATCTAACCGAAAACGCTTTTAAGAAACGCGAAGCTAGAATTGCCGAACTGCTAGAACGTAAACAGTACCTTATAGATGACGACGGTCTATTTATGGGGGCTAAAATCTGGTTGGTTGAACTCGACGAACTAGAGAAAGCTATCCAGGAGGGGCTAGCTTCCGAATGGTTCTACGGTGAAAACGAATACACTTTTGATGATTGAATCCCGCGAACGACATATTCACTGTATTTTTTTATTGATTTTCTTTTTTAAAAAATGAATTTGTCTATCTGATTTAACTAATCTATCTGATTTAACTAATCTATCTGATTTAACTAATCTATCTGATTTAACAAAATGTCGGCACCCGTTGCAAACCAGGCAGAGACTTTTGCTTTTGGAGCATCGCCAACCGTTGCTGTATTTGGATCAGCGAGTATGCTATCAGCGAGTACGTCAAATAGCAGTAAACCGCGTAATTCGTTCGAGCTAGCAAATGAGAGGAGGAGAAACGTTGTCGCTGCTGCCGTAACTAATGCACCGATGAGTGGGCAATCATCTAGTTCGAATAGCAGTAATCCGGTAGAATTCGAAAAAAAAGATGCTGCCGAAGAAGATGATAAACATCAGCAGCAGCTAACTATTGTTATTGACTATTGTGATAGAACAAATATGTGCATGGATTTAAATTCACTGATTGCATGCGGAAAACAATACCAGTCTGCGCTCAACCAGCGTTACTTAATCGCGCCAAAAAATTGCGGAACATCAGCAGGCAATAGAAAATCTTCAGTATCAAATTTCAAAACTTCAGCATCAACTATGGGAATACGATAACGCGTATTGTATTCCTCTCAATCAAGAAGAGTTAACTAAACATTCTGATATTGTAAAGACTGCAACCGAGCTAAAGCGTAAAAGACCGACGTCTTACGAAAAAGCAGTGCAAACTGCAAACCTTAAGAGATGGAAAAATATGCAAGCACCTGCCGTAGAGAAAAATCACAAATTTCACAAATTCAATCTAAACTTTGAATTTGTTTTTTTGTATACATACTATGTCATTTGTAAGACCAGCCGAAGCAGCTAAGTTTTACAATGTCACACAGACCACC
>JACCDH010148294.1_pt1 | contig 31563 bp, 22 predicted proteins | sample 7442481 | NCBI WGS metagenome assembly JACCDH01 (sample SAMN15323433, study PRJNA562643) | freshwater metagenome | isolation source: river surface water | place: USA:Blue River Watershed | collected 2017-08-15
CATGACGCCAAAAACCTGGCGTGAACCACCGCTGATCTGGGCGGCGATGTCCTTGGCCACGTCGATTTGACGCTCGTGTTTTTTGCTGCTGTTGGCATGGCTGCAGTCCACCATCAAGGTGGCGGGCTCTATGATCCCCGATTTGAACACGACTCCTGTGGCATCGGTTTTGTTGCTAGCATTAAAGGAAAAAAATCACATCAGCACATTTCAGATGCACTCACTGTATTAGAGAATATGGAGCACCGCGGTGCTTGTGGTTGTGAGAACAATACAGGCGATGGTGCCGGCATCATGATTCAAACACCACATGCTTTTTTCTTTGAAGCTTGTTTGCAATTAGGCATTCACTTGCCTGCTTATGGTAAGTATGGCGTAGGCGTGCTCTTCTTTCCAAAAGATGTGCAACGCAGAGAAGAGTGCCGCGATATTTTTAATAGAGCCGCAGAAAAATTGGGCATGGAGTTATTGGGCTATCGAAAAGTGCCTGTAAACCCCACAGATATTGGCCCAACTGCATTAAGCGTGGAACCTGAAATGGAACAGGTGTTTGTACGCTGCCCCGATCAAGTACACAACCCTGAAGATTTTGAACGAAAACTATTTGTGCTGCGCAATTATGTAACACACCTTGTCAACAACACCGTACAAAAAGACGCGATTGGTTTTTACATCGCATCACTGAGTTATAAAACAGTCGTCTATAAAGGTCAGCTCACCAGTTTACAAGTGCGTGCTTATTTCCCTGATCTAAGCGATAAGTCAATGGTGAGTGCATTTGGTTTGGTACACTCACGTTTTGCCACCAACACTTTTCCTTCATGGAAACTGGCACAACCCTTCCGCTACATTGCTCACAACGGTGAAATCAATACCCTGCAAGGCAACCTTAACTGGTTAAAAACAAGTGAGCAGGGTTTCACTTCCAAATATTTCAGCAAGGAAGAAATGGATATGCTATTGCCCATTGTGGGCGAAGGGCAGTCTGATTCTGCTTGCTTGGATAATATGATTGAATTGCTCACACTCACAGGACGATCCTTACCACATGTGATGATGATGCTGATTCCTGAAGCATGGGATGGCAACGAACAAATGGATCCGGTGAAAAAAGCATTTTATGAATACCATGCATCTATGATGGAGCCTTGGGATGGACCAGCATCGATTTCTTTCACCGATGGAAAAGTGATTGGGGCCACGCTTGACAGAAATGGATTAAGACCATCGCGCTATTGCGTTACCACTGATGAGCGCGTGATTATGGCATCTGAAACAGGTGCTTTGCCTGTTGATCCATCCATCATCAAAGAAAAAGGCCGATTGCAGCCCGGAAAAATGTTTGTGGTGGATATGGAGCAGGGCCGCATCATTAGTGATGAAGAACTGAAAACACAAATCTGTACACAACAACCGTATAGTGACTGGCTCAATAAATACAAGATTCGCTTAGAAGAATTACCAGAGCCAAGAGTGATGTTCACCCATCTGGAGCATGATCAGGTGTTCAAATACCAGAAAGCATTTGGCTATTCCAAAGAAGACCTGGAAACCATTATTCAACCCATGGCTTTGGATGGCAAAGAACCCATTGGTTCTATGGGTACCGATACGCCATTAGCTGTGTTAAGTGATGAGCCACAACACTTGAGCAGTTATTTCAAACAACTGTTTGCGCAGGTAACCAATCCGCCGATTGATCCTATTCGCGAACGCATGGTGATGTCGCTCTCCACTTTTGTGGGTAATGTAGGCAACCTGCTGGAAGAAGATCCACTGGCTTGTCATACCGTAGCGCTCAAACATCCCATCCTCACCAATTTTGAATTGGAGAAAATCCGCAGTATTGATACGGGCATTTTCCAGGCCAAAACATTGCAATGTTATTTCCGAGCCGATAATCAACCCGGCTCACTGAAAGCTGGTCTGGAGAGAATTTGTCGCTACGCAGTTGATGCCGCACAAGATGGCTTTGAAGTGATCATTCTACAAGACCGCGCCATTGATTCGGATCATGCACCTATTCCATCATTATTAGCTACAGCCGCTGTACACCACCACCTCATCAGAAAGGGATTGCGAGGCAAAGTAGGCATCATTGTTGAAGCCGGCGATGTTTGGGAAGTACATCATTTCGCTTGCCTATTGGGCTTTGGTGCAACCGCCATCAATCCTTATTTGGCATTGTCCTCCATCAGAGACATGAAGGAAACAGGCATCATGAAAACAGATCTATCTCATGAGCAACTGAAGAAAAATTATATCAAAGCAGTGAATGAAGGCCTGCTGAAAGTCTTCAGTAAGATGGGTATTTCTACACTGCAATCCTATCAAGGCGCACAGATATTCGAAATCATCGGTATCAACAAAGCAGTGGTGAATCAATATTTCACTGGTGCTACTTCACGCATTGAAGGCATGGGCTTGGATGAGCTGGCACGAGAAACATTGGCCAAGCATTTCTTTGCCTTCAGCAAAAAAGATATTCCATCAGATCGCCTGCCTGTTGGTGGTGTCTATCAATGGAAACGTAAAGGCGAGTTTCACCTATTCAATCCGCAGACCATTCACCTGCTGCAGCATGCTACACGCATGAATGATTATGCTACTTTCAAAAAGTACACCAAGCTGGTGAATGATCAGAGTGAAAAAGCATGTACCCTACGCAGCTTGTTTGCATTCAAACAAATCAGGCCATCTATTTCGATTGATGAAGTAGAGCCTGCAGAAAATATCTATAAGCGTTTTGCTACAGGCGCCATGAGCTTTGGTTCTATTTCATGGGAAGCACATACCACTTTAGCGATTGCAATGAACCGCTTAGGTGGCAAGAGCAACACCGGCGAAGGTGGTGAAGATGAAACACGCTACACACCATTACCCAATGGCGATTCTATGCGTAGTGCCATTAAACAAGTTGCTTCTGCGCGATTTGGTGTAACCAGTTTATACCTCACCGAAGCAGATGAACTACAAATCAAAATGGCACAAGGTGCCAAGCCTGGTGAGGGCGGACAGTTACCAGGTCATAAAGTAGATGAATGGATTGGTAAAACAAGACATGCTACACCCGGCGTGGGTTTGATTTCACCTCCACCACACCACGATATTTATTCCATTGAAGATTTGGCACAGCTAATCTTTGATTTGAAGAATGCCAACAGGGCTGCACGCATCAACGTAAAGTTGGTGAGTAAAGCAGGCGTAGGCACTATTGCTGCAGGTGTAACCAAAGCAAAAGCAGATGTAGTGCTGATCTCTGGTCATGATGGTGGAACAGGCGCATCGCCGCTGAGTTCTATCAAGCATGCTGGTTTACCATGGGAATTGGGTTTGGCAGAAACACATCAAACATTGGTGCGCAACAAACTGCGTAGTCGCGTAGTGGTGCAAGCAGACGGACAAATGAAAACAGGCCGCGACATCGCTATTGCTGCATTGCTGGGCGCAGAAGAATGGGGCGTTGCCACAGCTGCATTAATTGTAGAAGGCTGTATCATGATGCGCAAGTGTCATATGAATACTTGTCCCATTGGTGTTGCCACGCAAGATCCTGAGTTGAGAAAAAGATTTACAGGCAATCCTGATCATGTCGTGAATTTCTTCCGCTTCATTGTACAAGAGCTACGCGAGATCATGGCTGAACTTGGCTTCAGAACAGTGAATGAAATGGTGGGCCAGGTAGAACACTTACAATTACGTGAAAACATTCAGCACTGGAAATACAGTAAACTGGATTTGTCTGCAGTCTTATACAAAGCACCAGCAGATAGCAGTACCGGATTGTATCAGCAAGAAGCACAAGATCACGGATTGGCTAATGTGCTCGATTGGCAATTGCTGCAAGCAGCACAGCCAGCTATTGAGTCGCAAGTAAAAGTGAGTGCTCAGTTCTCTATTAAAAATATCGATAGAACAGTTGGTACGATTGTATCGAATGAAATCACTAAACGCTATGAAGCAGCAGGCTTACCTGATGATACCATTCATTTTCGTTTTGAAGGTACCGCAGGACAAAGCTTTGGTGCATTCAATACCAAGGGCATTACGCTGGAGTTGGAAGGTGATGCCAACGATTATTTTGGTAAGGGCTTAAGTGGTGCTAAACTGATTGTGTATCCACCCAAGCAGGCGGCTTATACAGCAGAGGATAATATCATCATTGGCAATACTGCTTTTTATGGCGGCACATCAGGTAAGGCGTTTATTAGAGGCATGGCCGGAGAACGCTTTGCTGTAAGAAACTCAGGCGTAACAGCTGTTGTAGAAGGCGTTGGTGATCATGGTTGCGAATACATGACTGGTGGTGTAGTCGTTGTCTTAGGCAATACAGGCAGAAACTTTGCAGCAGGCATGAGTGGCGGCATTGCCTATATCTACGATGTACGCAAAAACTTCCAGCAGCAATGCAATGCTGAAATGGTAGACCTAGATCCTTTGGATGAAGCAGATGCACAACAACTACAAGCTTTGTTAACAGAACATGTAGCAAGCACAGGCAGCACGGTTGCCAAATTCATCCTCGGCGATTTTGATCACCAGCTGAGCAATTTTGTGAAAGTCTTTCCAAGAGATTATAAGCAAGTGCTGCATCAAAGAGTCAGCAAAGCCATTCATTAATCATCCATTCACCCTATCATTCACTCATTCTATCATCCTATCATCCTATCATTCTATCATTCTCTCATTCAATCATTCTTCATCATATGGGCAAACCAACAGGATTCATTGAGTTTACAAGAGCTACGCCGGATAAACGTCCGGTAGAAGCCAGATTGAAAGACTACAAAGAGTTTGTACAGCCTTATACAGGACAGCAGTTGCATGAGCAATCTGCACGATGCATGAATTGTGGTGTACCTTTTTGTCATTCTGGTTGTCCGCTCGGAAACATCATACCGGAATTCAACGATGCAGTGTATCGCGAGAACTGGCAAGAAGCCTATGAGATACTCAGCTCTACCAATAATTTTCCCGAGTTCACCGGAAGAATTTGTCCGGCCCCATGTGAATCAGCCTGTGTGCTGGGCATCAACCAACCAGCTGTTGCTATTGAAGAAATTGAGAAGCACATCATTGAGATTGCTTTCGATAAAGGATTTGTACAAGCACGTGCACCACATATACGCAGTGGTAAAAAAGTAGCAGTGATTGGTTCTGGTCCGGCAGGATTAGCTGTAGCCGCGCAATTGAATAGTGTGGGACATTCCGTAACCGTATTTGAAAGAGATGAAGCGCCCGGCGGTTTGTTGCGTTATGGCATTCCTGATTTTAAATTGGAGAAATGGGTGGTTGACAGACGTATTGATTTAATGAAAGCTTCTGGTATCGAGTTTCGTTGTCATGCACATGTTGGCGTGAATGTACCTGTAACAGATTTGTTGCGCGAGTATCATGCCATTGTATTGGCTGGCGGCTCTACCCATCCAAGAGACTTACCTGTTCCGGGCAGAGAATTGAAGGGTGTGTATTTCGCGATGCAGTTTTTGAAGCAACAGAATAAAAGAGTGGCGGGTAAAGATCCATTAGCTAATAGTGCTATTGAAAGTAATATCCTTGATGAAAGCCTGACTGCAACGGGTAAGCATGTAGTGGTGATTGGTGGTGGTGATACGGGCAGTGATTGTGTAGGCACTTCCAATAGACAAGGTGCTGCATCCATAACACAGTTTGAATTGTTACCACAACCACCCAAGAGCAGAACGGAGCATATGCCTTGGCCAAGCTACCCAATGCTCTTAAAAACAACCACCTCACATGAGGAAGGTGCTAACAGATTATGGGCTGTTGCTACTAAAGCATTTATTGGTGATGAACATGGACAATTACAAGCCATTCAATTAGTAGATCTGGAGTGGAGTGTTGGTGCAGACGGAAAGCCTGCTAGTTTTAAAGAAGCGGCAGGTAGTGAAAGAACCATTCCTTGTCAGTTGGCTTTATTAGCGATGGGCTTTATGCATCCACAGAAGAAAGGACTGCTGGAACAATTAGATATTGAACTAGATGAACGCGGTAATGTAAAAGCCAATGAGCGGCAGTATCAAACCAATATGGCCAAGGTATTTGCTGCAGGCGATATGCGTCGCGGACAAAGCTTAGTTGTTTGGGCGATCAGTGAAGGTAGAGAGTGTGCGAGAAAAGTAGATGAATACCTAACTGGCACAAGTAGGCTGGAAAGTAAGGATCACAATTTGGTGAGCCAAGTGTTTATTTAATCATCTACTTCGGTAACACCACCACTGACTACAAATTTCATTGCATCCGTACTGCTGACGTTCGGCACAGCCCTGATCTTTTCCTTGGGTACGAGATAAGTAATACCAGATATCGCATAACTATGCGGTACATATACCGTCATATGCTCTGATAAACCAAATTGGTGCGCATCCTCTTGAGTGATAAAACCAATTCGCCACACATCAGGTCCATCCACATTCACCAATACAGGATGATTGAACTTTTTCTTGCTTCCTGCAAATGCTTCAAAGAAATCCTTTACAGAAGAGTAGATGAATTTGATACCCGGTGTTTTCTCCAGCAGACTGTCGAACATATCTATCAAACGCTGGGCAAAGAAGTTGGAGCTTACAAAACCGATTAGTATCAAGGCAACCACAATAGACAATATCCCCAAACCATAGTTTCTGGGTATTGTATTGCCATTAATATCCTTTACTTCAAAAATGGGGATCAGGTTATCGATGGTGGTTACCATCCAGTAAATGAGGTAACCAGTAATTACCACAGGCGCCACAATCAATAATCCCTGCAAAAAGTACTGAAACAGCTTGCGCCAGTGGAAAATGCCTAAGGGATTGGTTGCCATTGCCGGAATTTGTGTGAAGTAAGCAAAAATATGGCCATGTGCCGGCTTTCCTTTCATCTCCAGCTATAACCACTTAACAAAATTTTACATAAAAAAACGTAGGAAACTTTTGTACCGTTTTGAGTTTCCATAGTTTTGCGCTCCTTTTAAGCGTTTTATGGAAACTAAGGATAGAATAGCCACCAAAGCCCACGAGTTGTTTCTCCGGTACGGCATCCGTAGCATTAGCATGGATGAAATTGCCGCGCATCTGGGTATCAGCAAAAAGACCATTTACCAGTCGTTTGAGGACAAAGACAGCCTGGTTGAAGCCGTCATAGAGCTTGAAATTCAAGAGAATATGCATGATTGTAGCGTCTGCAAAGACCAATCAGTCAATGCCATCCATGAGGTCTTTTTAGCCATGGACATGGTACAAGAAATGCTCAAAGGCATGAACCCATCCATCATTTTCGATCTGGAAAAGTATCATCCCAAGGCATTCCGCAAGATGCATGAGCACAAAAACGACTTTTTCAGCAGGATCACCAAAGAGAACATCGACCGAGGAATACAAGAAGGTTTATACAGACCTGATATCAATTCAGATATCCTGAGTCGGTTCCGTGTAGGCACCATGTTCATGATTTTAGCACCAGATGTACTCTTGTCTAAATACAACCCCGCCATTATCCTTAAGGAAATGACCGAAAACTTCCTCTTTGGCATGGCAACTCCTAAAGGCACCGAATTAATTCAACAATACAAACAACAAAGATTAAAAGCAACACAATGAGAGCAAGCAACCTGACATTCATGCTCTGCATGGCCCCGCTGCTGTTGTTTCTTCAGACCGAAGCACAGACCAAAAGAACTGTATCGGCCAAAGAAGCGGTAGAGCTGGCTTTGCAGCAAGTGAATGACGTAAAAAACCTAAAGCTGGATTATGAGGCCCAGCGCGCCAAAAACAAAGAGATTGAAGGGTCTGCATATCCGCAGATCAGCGGTACCATCAGTACCCAGCATTTCTTTGCCATCCCAACACAGGTATTACCAGACTTTATATCGCCATCCGTCTATGGTGTGTTAAATAAAGAAGGCGTAAAAGATGGTAATGGTAACACCATTCAAATGCCAACATCATTTGGTTCTATTCCGGCACAGTTTGGTGTGCCCTGGCAGGCAAGTGCCGGATTTACGGTACAGCAACTGCTATTTCAAGCCGATGTGTTTGTTGGGTTGAAGGCAAGAAAAACTGCCATGGATTATGCTGGTGCCAATATCCGTGTAGGTGAAGACAAAGTACGCGAGAACGTATTAAATGCCTATTACGCAGTATTGGTTGCACAGAAGCAACAATACTTCGTGAATGAAAGCAAGAAGCGTTTGGAAAAATTACTCCATGATGTAACCGAAATGTATAAGAATGGATTTGTAGAAAAACTGGATATTGAGAAAACACAGGTAACACTGAATAACCTGAGTACTACAAAAGCGCAGCTGGATAATCTCTTACAGATTGGTTATGCCAACCTGAAATTACAGATGGGCATTCCTCAAGCAGATACACTGGAGTTGACTACGCCTTTAAGTCCTTCTGAAGTAAAAGAAGAAATCCTGTCAGACGAAAGTTTCCGTTATGAAGACCGCAACGAAATACTGGCATTGAATAAGGTAAAAAAATTATTAGAGCTCGATATTCAGCGTAACCAACTCGGTAGAATTCCTACCATCGCAGCTTACTGGAATTACAGCAGAAACGCGTTGCGTCAGGATTTCAACTTCTTCAAAAGCGGTACAGCCTATCCCTGGTTCCCAACCTCCATCGTTGGTGTAAATATTAACGTACCTATTTTCTCCGGCTTTGCACGTGATCAAAAGATCAAACAAGCAAAGATTGCTTTGGAAAAACACAACAACACAATCAACACTGTTCAGCAAAGTATTGATCTGCAAAAACTGGCAGCCAGGAAAAACTTAATAACGAATGTTGAGCAGATGGATGCTGCTGAAAAAAATATGCAGTTAGCGCAGAATGTGTACAATACCACAAAGAAGAAATACGAGCAAGGTATTGGCAGCAGCTTTGAAGTGCTAACAGCAGACACAGAATTACAAACAGCTCAGGGTAATTATTTCAGTGCACTGTACAATGCAGTACTGGCAAAGATTGCCTATATGAGAGCTTTAGGAAAACTCAATTAAACCAAACTACAACAACAGATTTATGATACGCAATTATACCATCGCAATCGTAACAACAGCTGCAGTACTGTTTAGTGCTTGTGGCGGCGATAAAGCCACCGGCGGACTGGAGGCTAAGAAAGATCAATTAGCTAAGCTGAAAAAAGACCACGATGCACTGAATGTACAAATCCTGAAATTGGAAGCAGAAATTGCACAGGCAGACACCAGCAAAACAAACGTAAATGCAAAACTGGTTTCAGCTGCCGTATTAAACGCAGAGCAGTTTATACACTATATCGATTTACAAGCAAAAGTGGATGCTGATGATATCTCTTATATCGCGCCTCGCGGTATGGGTGGTGTAGTAAAACAATTGCTGGTTAAGAAAGGCGACTTCGTTAAAAAAGGTCAGCTGGTTGCTGTGCTAGATGATGCTATTATGAAGCAGAATGTAGCAGCTGCCAAGCAAAGTCTGGAAACCATCAAAGTGCAATTGGAATTTGCCAAGAACCTGTATCAGCGTCAGAAAAACCTCTGGGATCAGAATATTGGTACAGAAGTACAATTGTTATCTGCTAAAACGAATGTAGAATCATTAGAGAAGAACCTGAAAGCTGCACAAGAACAAGTGAAAGTTGCTGAAGAGCAATTGAAAACAAGTATGGTGTATAGCGATGTTAGCGGTATTGCTGACGAAGTGAATGTAAAAGTGGGTGAAGCATTTGTAGGTGCTACCGCATTAGGCCCACAGATCAAAATCGTGAACACCAGTAGTCTGAAAGTGATAACAGATGTTCCTGAAAACTATCTGGGCAAAGTGAAAGTGGGTACACCGGTAAAAGTCATCTTACCTGATTTGGCAAAAGAATTCAACTCAACTGTTGGATTGGCCGGTAGAACCATTGGTGCAACTACCCGCGCTTTTCAGGTAGAAGCCAAGATTCCATTTAATGCAGATATTAAACCTAATCAGTTGGCCAACATCAAGATTCAGGATTATGCAGCCAACAACGCAATCGCTATTCCTGTGAATACAGTTCAAACAGATGAGAAGGGCAAGTTTGTGTATGTAGCTGAAAAAGAGAATGGCAAACTGGTTGCTAGAAAGAAAGCCATCACTGTAGGTGAACTATACGGTACCAAAATTGAAGTGAGATCAGGTTTAACTGCCGGAATACAATTGATCACAGAAGGCTATCAAGATCTGTATGATGGTCAGCTGATTGAAATCAAATGATGAACTGCCTTTAGGTAATATTACCTGAAGGATCAAAACACTTATTATGAGCGTATTAAAAGATATCACGCAAAAATTTAAAGAGTTCAAGCCTACCAGCTGGGCGGTGGATAATCGTACTGCGATGTACATTATCACCATCATCATTACCCTGATGGGCTTGCGCACTTTCAATACATTACCCAAAGAACAGTTCCCTGATATCGTGGTACCCACGATCAGTGTGTCTACTGTATACTTTGGTACTTCTCCTAAGGACATGGAGAACTTGGTTACCAGACCTATTGAAAAACAAATCAAGGGCTTAACCGGTGCCAAGATCAAAAAAGTAAATTCTATCTCTCAGCAAGACTTCAGCTTAATCACTGTAGAGTTTCAGACCGATGTGAATGTAGACATCGCCAAAGACAAAGTGAAGAATGCTGTTGACCGCGCGAAGACAGATTTACCAACCGACCTGACTGTTCAGCCTAACGTACAGGAATTCACTTTTAGTGAACTGCCCATCATGTTTGTGAATGTGAGTGGTGATTATGATGCAGTAAAGCTGAAAGAGTATGCAGACAAGCTGCAAGATCGCTTTGAAGAGCTGCCGATGATCAGCAAGGCTGAAATCGTAGGTGCGCCAGAAAGAGAGATCCAGATTAACGTGGATAAAACCAAAATGGAAGTATCCAAGGTTTCATTCAACGATATCGCACAAGCTATTGCAAATGAAAACAGAGATGTGAGCGGTGGTCTGGTAGAAGTAGGCAACATGAATCGTTCACTGCGTGTAAAAGGTCAGTTTGTTTCTGCTGTGCAAATGCAGAGCATTATTGTGAAGAATATTTATGGACAGGCGATTTACCTGAAAGATATTGCGCAGGTAATTGATACAGTAAAAGAAAAGGAAAGCTATAGCCGTCTGGACAGAAAGAATGTGGTGACCGTAAACATCGTGAAGCGTGCCGGTGAAAACCTGATTGAAACAGCTGATAAGGTAAAAGAGATTGTAGCTGACATGTATAAAACCAGAGAGCTCCCTCAAAATCTTAAAGTAACATTTACAGGTGATCAGAGTAAGCAAACCAAAACCTCATTCAATGAATTAGTGAATACCATCATCATTGGTTTCATTTTGGTATTAGTGATTCTGATGTTCTTCATGGGTGTAACCAATGCCTTCTTCGTGGCATTGAGTGTACCACTTTCTGTATTTGTTGCCTTCTTGTTCCTGCCACTAGGTGATTATATCGTAGGTACTTCTATCACCCTCAACTTCATCGTACTATTTGCCTTGCTCTTTGGTCTTGGTATCATTGTGGATGATGCGATTGTGGTTATCGAGAATACCCACCGTATTTATGCAAATGGTCGCGTACCAGTGGTGCGCGCAGCCAAAGAAGCAGCAGGTGAAGTATTCATTCCGGTATTAGCAGGTACAGTTACCACATTGGCACCGTTCTTCCCACTACTATTATGGCAAGGTATCATTGGTAAGTTCATGATCTATCTGCCAACAATGTTGATCTTAACATTGTCGGCTTCCTTGATCGTGGCTTTCATCTTCAACCCAGTATTTGCGGTATCTACTATGGAGCCGGAAGGACATGAATTTGATGAGCCCAAGAATGCCATCTTCAAAAAATGGTATTGGTGGTTATTCATTGTATTAGGACTGCTCTTACACCTTGCCGGCTGGCATGGCTTTGCTAACTTCTTGTTGTTATTAGCCATATTAGCTGTCTTGAATAATTACGTGTTGAAGAGTGTCATCTATAAATTCCAGCACAATTTCCTACCGAGATTAATGGATCGTTATGAGAAATTGCTTCGCTGGGCTTTACAAGGCACCAGACCAGCATGGTCAGTAGCACTACTCTTCCTTTTATTCCCAGTATCATTAGCGCTGGTAGTGATGCGTGGACCAGATATTCAATTCTTCCCGAGTGGAGATCCTAATATCATCTATGCTTATCTAAAAATGCCTGTGGGTACAAAGACTGCTTATACAGATAGTGTAACAGCAGTTTTAGAGAAACGCGTATTTGATGTATTAGGCGACAACAATCCTATCGTAGAAAGTGTGATCAGTAACGTAGCCGTTGGTGCAACTGATCCAAATGATCCAAACAAGAGTACACAGAGTAACCTCGGTCGTATTCAGATTTCGTTCGTAGAGTTTGAAAAACGTCATGGTCAAAAAACCATGCCTTATCTCGATTCTATTCGCGCTGCGGTAAAAGGTATTCCTGGTGCATTAATCACTGTTGACCAAGAGCAGGGCGGACCTCCAACCCAGCCTCCGGTAAATATTGAAGTAATTGGTGAAGATTTCGAAGCCATTGCAAGCACTGCAACATCTTTGAAAAACTATCTCGATACTGTTCGCGTAGAAGGTATTGAAAACCTGAAGCTAGATATTGATTTAAGTAATCCAGAGATTAGTGTGAATGTAGATCGTGAAAAAGCTTTATTGGTAGGATTAAGCACAGGTCAAATTGGTTTTGAATTGCGTACAGCCATATTCGGACGTGAAGCCAGCAAATTGAAAATTGATGAAGATGAATACAAGATTCAGATTCGCTACAACGATTTGCAGCGCAACAATATCACTGATCTGATGAACATGAAGATTACTTATCGTGATTTCACCACTGGTCAGATTAAGCAAGTGCCACTGGGCGCTGTAGCTACCGTTGATTATACCAATACAGCGGGTGGTATCCGTCGTAAGAACTTTAAGCGTGTGATTACACTGTACAGTAACGTAACAGGTGGTTACACCCCATTTGATGTAAACGAAAGACTGAAACCTGTATTGAATGAATTCAATGATAAGTACAAGCCAGCCGGTGTGAGCATCAAGCAAACCGGTGAAGGTGAAGAACAGGCAGAAACCATTTCATTCTTAGGATGGGCAATGGCTATTGCGCTTGGTTTGATCTTTATGACACTGGTACTGCAGTTCAACTCACTCAGTAAACCATTCATCGTATTGAACGAAATCTTCTTCAGTATCATTGGTGTACTCTTAGGTATTGCCATTACCAAAATGAATGTACCAACCATCATGGTGGGTGTAGGTATTGTTGGTTTGGCCGGTATTGTGGTGAAGAATGCGATTCTGTTGATCGAGTTTACAGACGAACTGCGCGGCCGTGGTATGCGCTTACGTGAAGCTGCTATCCAGGCTGGTCGAATTCGTATCATTCCTGTATTGCTTACAGCTTTGGCTACTATGCTTGGTTTGATTCCTTTGGCAGTTGGTTTTAATATCGACTTCGTATCACTCTTCCAGCACTTAAATCCACATATCTTCTTTGGTGGTGATAGCGTGGTGTTCTGGGGACCATTGAGCTGGACCATTATCTATGGTCTGATCCTGGCCTTCTTCTTAACACTGACTATGGTACCAAGCATGTACATCATTGCTGAAAGACTGAAACGTCCGATGGAAAGATTCTATGGTACCAAGTTCATCGCATTGCTTGGTTTCTTAGGTCCCTTCTTCTTCCTTTTCGTAGGACTGATGTTCCTCGTAAGAAGAATACAGGGTAAAAAAGTATGGATGGGTCAGCTGAAACCCGCTCCTGCTAAATAAACTGATAGTTGGTTTTGGTGAGCATATAAAAGCCGTTCCTCCGGGAGCGGCTTTTTTTATACCGCAAGTAAACCGACTGTAATAATTTACACCTCTGCACTACTTATAGCTTGCTAATTTTATTAGAACAAAGAATATGAGAAGCAATCATGAGATAGACTACCGCATCTTCGGTGAAGAAATGCAGTATGTAGAAGTGGAGTTAGATCCGAACGAAACAGCCATCGCAGAACCCGGTGCATTTATGATGATGGACGATGGCATTCAGATGCAAACCATTTTTGGTGATGGTAGTCAGCAACAACAAGGCGGTTTACTTGGTAAACTCTTTAGTGCGGGTAAGAGAATGCTCGTTGGCGAAAATCTATTCATGACAGCTTTTACCAATACTGTTCAAGGCAAAAAACGCATCAGCTTTGCCTCACCTTATCCCGGTAAAATAGTACCGCTTGATCTACAACAATTGGGTGGTAGGGTGATCTGTCAGAAAGATGCATTTCTCTGCGCTGCCAAGGGTGTGAGCATTGGTATTGAGTTTCAGCGTAAGCTAGGTACTGGCTTATTCGGTGGCGAAGGCTTTATCATGGAAAAGCTGGAAGGTGATGGTATGGCTTTCTTGCATGCAAGCGGCTTTGTACAAGAAAGGACTTTACAGCCCGGGGAATTGCTGAAAATTGATACAGGTTGTATTGTTGGATTTACTGCAGGTGTGGATTATGATATCCAATTTGTAGGCGGCATCAAGAATACCTTATTTGGTGGCGAAGGTTTGTTCTTTGCCACACTGCGCGGCCCTGGTAAAGTATGGATTCAAAGTTTACCTATCAGCCGACTGGCCGGCAGAATTCTTGCCTATGGCACTTATCAAAGAAAAGAAGAAGGTTCTATCCTCGGCGGCATCGGCAATATGCTGGATGGCGATGGATGGAGATAAAATAAAAAAGTCCCGAATGTATCGGGACTTTTCATTTATAATCTAACCAGTTGTTCTACTGCTTTATCCAGTGTCTCTTCTCGCTTTGCAAAACAGAAGCGAATCACTCGATCATCTTTGCCATCTTTATAAAAAGCAGACACAGGTATGGTAGCAATACCATAGTCCTTCGTTAAGCGCATAGCAAAGTCTTTATCATTTTCATCGCTAATCCCAGCATAACTATAACACTCAAAATAACTGCCATGCGATGGAATGCATTGCAATCTGGTTGATGCCATGAGCTTGCGGAAATAATCGCGCTTCTGCTGCAGTATATTACCCAAACTCAAATACGCTTCACTGTTTTGAATATACTCAGCAAGTGCAACTTGCTTGGGTGTATCGCAACAAAAACCATTGAACTGATGCACTTTTCTGTATTCTTTCATCAATGCCGGGCTACTAATACAATATCCCAGTTTCCATCCGGTGCAATGATAGGTTTTACCAAATGAGAAGCAAACAAAGCTTCTGTGCAGCAGCTCTGGATAACGCAATACACTTTGATGCGGAATACCATCGAAGATTAAATGCTCGTATACTTCATCGCTTAAGATAAGTATCTGCGTATTTCTTACGATGTCCATCAACTGCAACATATCAGCTTCACTCAATACAGCACCTGTTGGGTTATGTGGCGAGTTAATCATGATCATGCGCGTCTTTGGATTGATGGATTGCTTCACCAGATCCCATGGAATAGAATAATCCGGATAGTTCAGCGGAATACGCACAGCCACACCGCCATTGATTTCAATATTTGGAATATAACTATCGTAAGCAGGTTCAAACACAATCACTTCGTCACCGGGTTGCAACACAGTTGTCAATGCAGTATAGATAGCATAAGTACCGCCTGGTGTAATGGTGATATCTGTATCGGGATGAATGTCTGTACCATACAACATCGCCACTTTAGCTGCAATACGTTCGCGCAGCAGTGGCAATCCAGCCATATGTGTATACTGATTGAAATTATCCCTCATGGCTTTGGCCACTAGATCCGTTAGTTCAGTGCTCATTGGAAAATCCGGGAAGCCTTGACCAAGGTTAACAGCACCATGTTCTAAGGCCAATTGGCTCATCACTGTAAAGATGGTAGTACCAACGGTTGGCAGTTTAGACTGAATCAATGACATCAGTGAGATTTTACTGCAATATAGTTCATGCAATGCAGGATAGACAAGGATTTCAGCCAAGTGTTAAGAAAGATGAAAAAAGCCTTTCACATGTTTATGTGATGATAAGCGGTGTAACTAAACACGTCCTTTGCCGTCAAACATGCAAACAAAACAAAATGAAAAAGATCAATTTTATCAGTTACGCTTTTATCATTCTGATGGTACCAATGGTAATGGTTGCTTATCTCTCAGGTAGTACACCTGCAGCAAAGCAAAACGTAGAAACAGAAAAAGAAGCTTCAGTAAATATTGCACAACCAGCAGGCAAGCAGGCTTAATCTTTGAGTAAGGTGCTGGATAAACGTTTCAGTTCTATTTCTGCAACTTTTGCTGCATAGCTAAGATTCACCAATCTGTAACCGGCATCTTCAAAGCTCTTTTGCGCTTCGCGCAGATCTAGAATTGTAGCCTGATTCAGCTTGTAACGCTCCATGATGAGGTCAAGCAAGGTTTGCGCAGTAGTGTAATTCTTTAGTTCAGCATCTCGCTGTTGAAGCGCATTACGATAGCCCTGATACGTTCTTACCGCACCGGCTTCCAGTGTATTCACCAAATTGTCTCTTTGCAAGGTTGCATTCTTCACATCAATGCGGGCTGTTTTCTCTTGGCGCTTGAGAATACCGCCATTGTACAAAGGCATTTGCAGGTTGATACCGGCAAATGGACCATAGCTTTGGTTAAGTATGAATAACCCGGCCTGACTGTAGTTACGGCTGTAGTTAAACCCGGTATTAAAACGAATGGCTGGATAACGCTGTGCCTGAATTTCTTTCTCTGCTTGTTCGCTCACACGAATCATCTGATTGGCAGATAACAATTGTGGATTCAATGGAATCATCTTCATCACACTATCCAATACAATTGACTTATCTACCAGAATCGTATCCTGAATATCAATTTGTAGATCAGGCTTCATATTCATGATATTCAACAAATCTGTCTTAGCCTGATCCAGTATAAGTTGCTGTGTTTGTAAATCCTGTTTGCGCGCATTCAAGTCGACCTCTGCCTGATAAATTTCTACGTTATTAGATAGACCGGCTTCTTTCTTTGCTTGTAAAATTTCCAAGCGCTTAGCGGAAAGTTCAATTGACTGGCGAATAGTTCTGAAATAACTCTGCTGACGAACAATATCATAATACTTCACCATCGCTTCAGCAACAGCACTCTGAATCTGCGCATTCAGCAATTCTTTGCTCATCAATTCCAACTCTTGCAAACGCTTCTGTGTAGCTTTTACACGAAAACCATTGAAGAGTAAAATACTTGCTTGTACGTTGGGTGTTAAAGTATTGGCACGAGCACCAGCGCGTTCAATAGTATTACCGTTGTTCAGTTTTTGATTAACGCTTGTTGAGTTCTCGTTATAGTTGGCATTAAGGTTAACTGTAGGTAAACCACCTGCATTACCAATATTGTTGTTAATGCTGTTGATCTCCAGATTATTCTTAGCAATCTCAATATCCAACGAGTTCTTCAGCGTTGTGTTCACCACATCGGCCAGCGTAAAACGTTGCTGGGCATACGCTGCATTACTCAGCAGCACAATGAATAGGAATGATAAGCGCCTCATGTTAGCGTGAAGTTAGTATGCCGACTCCTTGCCGGAAAAAAAATTACGCCAGCGGTAATTAGCAAACCAGCGTACCCACATTCATACCCTGTACCACACTCATGAGGTTGCCGGGCTTATTCATATCGAATACGATGATGGGCAGTTTGTTTTCCATGCAAAGGGTGAAAGCGGTCATATCCATTACTTTCAGGTTCTTGCTGATACAATCCTGAAAGCTGATTTTTTCAAACCTTGTTGCAGTAGGATCTTTCTCAGGATCTGCCGTATAGATACCATCAACACGCGTTCCTTTTAAGATCACATCTGCTTTCATTTCAATCGCACGCAGGGAGCCTGCAGTGTCTGTAGTAAAGTAAGGGTTACCGGTACCTGCGCCGAAGATAACCACACGGCCTTTTTCCAAATGACGCATGGCCTTGCGGCGGATATAAGGTTCAGCAACCTGTTCCATATTGATGGCACTCTGCAAACGTGTGTACACACCAATTTTTTCCAGCATTGCCTGCATGGCCATACCGTTGATGACTGTTGCCAGCATACCCATATAATCACCATGCGCGCGCTCAATACCACTTTCTGCTTCGTTCATACCGCGGTAGATATTGCCACCACCAATCACAATAGCTACCTGAACACCCAGATTAATGACTTCTTTGATATCCTGTGCATACTGTTCGATGATCTGAGGATTGAAAGGATCTCCGTTACGCTGATCACCTAAAAGCGCTTCACCGGATAATTTGAGCAGAATGCGTTTGTATCTGGGTAACATGTTGTGCAGTTGTTTCGCTGCAAAGAACCTGTTTTTTTGAAATAATGCCAAACGAAAAAGGGACGCAGTTGCGTCCCTTTTCAATATGCCGATATACTTGTATCGAATTAACCCAGTGCAACGCGCTTGAAAGCGGTTACTGTAACATCGCCTGCAGACTTCAAGTAAGCTTCTACAGTGATGCCACCATCCTTTACGAAAGGCTGCGCCAGCAAAGTGTTCTCTTTGAAGAATGCATTCAGTTTACCTTCAGCAATCTTAGAGAGCATTTCATCAGGCTTACCAGCCATCTTAGGATCAGCTTTCATTGTTTCGATAACAATGGCTCTTTCTCTTTCGATGGTTTCAGCAGGAATGCTGTTGGCATCTACAGCCAGCGGATTCATTGCAGCAATCTGCATCGCTACATCCTTACCAGCTTCAGCTGCTTCTTTATTCAAAGCAACCAATACACCCATTCTGTATGCACCGTGGATATAAGAAGCCACATAAGGTGCTTCTACACGCTCAAACTTAGCCACACCGATCTTTTCACCGATAGCAGCCAGCTTGTCGTTGATCATATCAGCAACCTTAGCACCATTGATCGTTACTTCATTCAGTTCTTCTACGCTCTTCACGTCGTTGGCAACAGCTGCGTCTGCAATGCTCTGTGCAAATGCAACGAAATCAGCGTTCTTGCTCACGAAATCAGTTTCGCAACTGATACATACAACGAAACCAGTTTTGTTATCAGCTGAAGTTTTGGCAATAACCACACCTTCTTTTGCTTCACGGTCGCTACGCTTAGCGGCAACCTTCTGGCCTTGCTTACGCAACCAGTCGATAGCTGCTTCGAAATCACCATTGGTTTCTGTTAATGCTTTACGACAATCCATCATACCGGCACCTGTTGCCTGACGGAGTTTGTTGATATCAGCGGCTGTAATAGCTACGGCTGTACTCATAATAATTATGTTTAAGATGTTATGTAGAGATATATGCGAATTGGGTCAGTAATCAAACAGTGTACTGAATGACTAATGACCCAATCACTATCTGATCAATTATTTACCAGCTGGTCTGCGTGTAGCAGGAACGCGACGCTTAGGCGCGTTACCACCACGACCCTTACCACCACGGCCAGATTCTGCTTCAGCTTCAGCCAACAGACGCGCAGCTTTACGCTCGTTCTCGTTGGTATCATCAGAAGAATCATCATCATCTTTTGAAGCCTGACGCTCAGCCAGACCTTCAGCGATTGCTGCAGTGATGTAGTTGGTGATGATAGCGATACTCTTGGTAGCATCGTCATTCGCAGGAATAGCGAAGTCTACTTTATTAGGATCGCAGTTAGTATCTACCATACCGAAGGTTGTTACACCCAGGCGCTTGGCTTCAGCCAAAGCGATGTGCTCGTGACCGATGTCAACGATGAACAAAGCTGCTGGCAGACGACCCAGCTGAGCGATACCACCCAGTACTTTTTCCATTTTGTCTTTATCGCGGCTCAGTGTCAGACGCTCTTTCTTGGTCAGGCTTTCAGCGCTGCCATCGTTCAGCATCTTCTCAATGCTCTGCATCTTCTTCACGCTCTTACGAACAGTGTTGAAGTTAGTGAGCATACCACCCAACCAACGCTCAGTAGCGTAAGGCATGTTTACACGCTTAGCGCATTCGCTAACGATTTCTTTAGCCTGCTTCTTAGTAGCAACAAACATGATCTTTTTACCGCTCTTAGCAATCTGCTTCAGGGCAGCTGCAGCTTCCTGCAGGTGATCAACAGTTTTGTTCAGGTCAATGATGTGAATACCTTTCTTCTCAGCGAAGATATAAGGCAACATCTTGGGGTTCCACTTCTTACGCAGGTGACCAAAGTGTACACCGGCTTCGAGTAATTGCTGTTGCAATGAAGTGTTATTTTCCATTGTATGATTTGTATAAAAGTTTCAAAATTAGTTTGTCGATAGTCTCGCGAACCATGGACCATCGACAATGGACCATGGACATTGCTGCGATTAACGCTTGCTGAACTGGAAGCTTCTGCGGGCCTTTTTGTGACCGAACTTCTTACGCTCAACACCACGCGGATCACGCTTAAGATAACCGGCTGCTTTCAAAGCAGGACGGAACTCTGGGTTGATCTCGAGCAATGCACGGGCAATACCCAATTTTGCAGCTTCAGCCTGACCTTTCAGACCACCACCGGCAGCGTTGATGAGTACATCAAACTTACCTACTACATCGGCAGTCTTTAAAGGCGCTTCTACCTGATTCTGCAGGTATACCAGCGGAAAATATTCTTTATAGTCTTTGTCGTTTACAGTGATCTTACCGTCACCCTTGCTGATGAACACACGGGTAACCGCTTCTTTACGACGACCAACTGCGTTTTTTTGTTTTTCCATTTATCTGTATTTGGAATGTTGTTGGAATTAGAATTTCAGCTCTTTGGGGTTCTGTGCAGTGTGTGCATGGCTGCTACCTGCATATACAAACAGCTTCTTATACATCTTACGGCCCAAACGGTTCTTAGGTAACATACCTTTTACCGCTCTTTCTACAACCACTTCAGGACGACGCTTCAGCAAATCCTTAGCGATTTCTTCTTTCAGACCGCCTGGATAACCAGAGAAGTTTTGATACACTTTGTCTTCAAACTTGTTACCAGTGAAAACAACCTTGTCTGCATTGATTACGATTACATAATCACCACAATCAACGTGTGGAGTGTAATACGCCTTGTTCTTACCACGGAGAACAGCTGCAATCTTAGAACACATACGACCCACGGTTTGATTAGTACCGTCTACAACGTACCAATTGCGTTGCACGGTAGCCGCATTCGCATGCTTGGTGGTGAAATGAAGTTTACTCATATTAAAAACATTTTAAGTGAACCGGCGCTAACCCACCGGATTGATTCCGAAAAATTTCGGACGGCAAAGGTAGGCACCACCAGACCGTTTTACCAAAGAAAACAAGGATTATTTTTAATCGAATCTTTGCAACTAACTGATTTTCAATAAAAATTTAGTACAAGATTTTTTATTTGTCACGAGAAGACTAGCAAAACGGCCAAAAAATACCCGGGAGCCGCACAGACTAGGTCTGTGCGCTATACCGGGACTTGGGGGTAGGGTTTTCGAACAAAGCTTATTTCCAGCCGCCACCCAACGCTTTATAGATGTTCACCTTAGCTTGTAATTGCTTTAGCTTGATTTCTATGAGCTCAATTCGGGAATCCAAGGCTTCTTTTTGCGTCAGCAATACTTCAATATAATCTGCCCTTGCAGAACGAAAGAGGTCATTGGAAATCTTGATAGACTGCGTAAGTATCTCCACCTCTTTTGCTTTGGTATCAAAACTTTGGCTGTACTGCTCAATGCCTGATAACTGATTCACTACTTCAATATGTGCATTCAAGATTGCGCGCTCATAATTAAACGCTGCCTGCACCTGCTTTGCATTAGCATTTAGATAGGTGGCTTCAATCGCTTTTCGGTTAATCAATGGCGCAATAGCATCTCCGGCTAACTCATACATGAATGAAGTTGGCCTTAATACATATGCAGGATTGAAGGCATTCAAACCCATGCCTGCCGTTAAGCGAAACGAAGGAAGAAAATTAGCCCGCGCTACCTGCACATCCAACTTTGTAGCAGCTAGCTCCAATTCTGCCTGACGGATATCCGGCCTGTTCGTAAGCAACTGTGATGGCAGTCCGGCAAGAATACCAGCCACACCTAATTGATCAAACACCGCTGTATTACGTGGCACAGGTTTAGGGAATCTACCTGTAAGCAGATTAATTCTGTTCTCCGTTTCTACAATCTGCTGCTTAATGGCATACTGCAGATTCTTTGTGTTGAGCAGTTGTCCCTCAAACCTGTTAACAGCCAACTGTGATACTTTGGCTGCATTTTTTTCCAGCTTAACAATTTGCAAGGCTGTACTCTGCAAGTCAATGTTCTGTTGGATTATGGCCAGCAGATTATCTAAAGCCATCAATTCATAATAACTGCTGGAAATCTCGCCAACAATATTGGTCATCAGAAAATTCTTGCCTTCAATAGTAGACAAATACCTCAGCACAGCAGATTTCTTAGCAGTGCGCAACTTCTTCCAAACATCTAACTCCCAAGACATCGCTGCACCTAACACAAAGTCGCCATAATACTTTGGTGCTTTATCCGGATTGGCTTTCAAGTCTTCTTCATTAAATCCATTCCATGTGTACTTACCAGACTTATCGGTTAGCGCGCCTGCACGTAATTGCACAAAGGGCAGATACTCACCTCGTCTAGCCATTACCTCATTGTTACTGATCTCAATTTCGCGTAGCACAATATTCAACTCCTGATTATTGTGTAGCGCTGTATCAATCAAAGCGGTGAGATATGGATCATTAAAATAACTACGCCAAGGAATGGTCGCTGAGTTAGCGCTGTCGCTGGATTGCTGATAAGTGGCCGGCACAGCTGTATTTTCTGTCTTGCCAGTGATAGCAGGAATCTTACAAGCGCCCAACCATGTGATAGCCAATAAGGCTATCACATACTTAACTGTTTTTGTCTTCATCTTTATTATTCCTGATTCGTTTGATAATTTTTTGAATTCGCTTGCTGAGTGCCGCATCTGCTCTTTCCTCTACAAACTCTTCACTCAACGGATTTTCATCTTCATTCCGAATAAGATGTCTACCCTCTTGCAGTTTTCCGAAAATGTAGTAAAGCCCAGGCACCACAATTACACCGAAAATGGTTCCGAACAACATACCACCCAATGCAGATGCACCAATGGTGTGGTTACCAATCGCACCAGCACCCTTAGCCAATACCAATGGTATCAAACCGGCAATAAAGGCAAAGGATGTCATTAGGATGGGGCGGAAACGCGCTTTAGCTCCTTCAATCGCGGCATCAAATACAGACATGCCCTTGTTGTGTTTTTGCACAGCAAACTCTACAATCAACACTGCGTTCTTTCCTAATAAGCCCACTAGCATGATTAAGCCAACCTGTGCATACACATCATTGGCTAACCCCATCGACTTCAGTAGCAAGAAGGAACCAAAGATGCCCGGTATGATAGAGAGCAACACAGCAAAGGGCAATAAGAAGCTTTCATACTGTGCAGCCAAAATCAGGTACACAAAGAAGATAACCACTAAGAAAATATATAAAGCTTCATTACCTCTTCTGGCTTCATCATAAGACAAACCTTCCCATGCAATATCATAGCCGCGTGGCAAGGACTCCTCAGCTACTTCTTTGATGGCTTTAATGGCATCACCAGATGAATAGCCTTTTGCAGGAACACCATTGATTAAAGAAGAGATGTAAAGATTGTATCGGGAGATCTCATTAGGCCCTTGTGTTTTCTTGATCTTCATAAACGCAGAGTAAGGCACCATCTCTCCATGATCATTTTTGATGTACATGTTTAGGATATCTGATGGCTGCTTTCTGAATTCAGGACCAGCTTGGGTATATACTTTATAAAAATTATTGAAGCGGATAAAGCCCTGCTCATATGTACTACCCACCATGATGTTCAGGTTCTCCATCGCATCGCCTACAGACACACCTTTCTGCATGGCCAAAGCATTGTCTACAAAAATTTCATATTGCGGATACTTAGCTGAATAGAAGGCGAACAGGCCAGCCAACTCTTTTCGCTTCTTCAATGCGGCAAGAAACTCAGCATTCACTCTATCAAACTCCTGATAGTCTACATCACTTTGCTTATCCAATAAACGCAGTGAGAAACCATCAGACGTTCCATAGCCGGGCACAGCTGGTGGTTCAAAGTATTCAATGTTCGCCGGCAAGTCTTTTGACTTCTCTTCTAACTCCTTAATCACTTCTTTTACTGATTGCTTGCGCTCTGACCAATCTTTCAGGTTGATCAAACAAGTACCAGCGTTAGAACCGCGGCCTTCCGTGAGAATTTCATATCCGGCGAGTGAAGTAACAGAAGACACCGCTTCTACTTCTTTCGCCAAATGCTGCAGCTTTCTAGAAATTTCATTGGTACGCTCCAATGTTGTTCCCGGAGGTGTTTGAATAATGGCATATATCTGCCCCTGATCTTCACTTGGAATAAAGCCAGCAGGCAGTACCCTATCAACACCTACAACACCCAAACCAAACAAGAACAGTATACCATAAGTCACAGTTTTTCTGTTCACGATTAAGAGCAGAAACTTGGTGTATCGGCCTGTTGCTTTCTCAAAAGTTCTATTGAACCAATCAAGAAAAATGGTAACAGGTGTTTTACGCTTGGGCTTACCATGTGTATTCTTCAGCAGAATCGCACATAACACAGGCGTAAGGGTTAATGCCACAAAGCCGGAAATCACAATAGCACTAGCCATGGTTAATGAGAACTGACGATACAATACACCAACCGGACCATCCATGAATGCAATCGGCACGAATACAGAAGTCATCACTAACGTAATTGCGATGATGGCACCACTGATTTCCCTGATTACTTTTTTCACCGCCGCAAAAGGAGAGAGATGTTCTTCTTCCATTTTCACGTGTACTGCTTCCACTACCACAATGGCATCATCCACCACCACACCAATCGCTAATACCAATGCAAAGAGTGTAATCAGGTTGATACTTAGCCCAAACACATTCATCAACACAAATGCACCAATCAATGAAACAGGTACGGCCAGAATTGGGATAAAGGTTGAGCGTAGATCACCCAAGAAAACAAAGACCACGATTGTTACCAGGATGAATGCTTCAAACAGGGTATGTAATACCTTATCAATAGACGCGTCTACAAACTTCGATACATCATAATTGATCTCATAATCAATACCGGGAGGAAAATCCTTCTTAAGCTCTTCTAATTTGGCCTTTACATCTTCAATAACCGTTCTAGCATTACTGCCCGGATTTTGCTTCAACACCAATGATGCAGAAGGGTGACCATCTTTGTTAGAATAAATATCTACAAACTCGCTACCCACTTCTACTTGCGCGAGGTCTTTTAATTTCAAAATCTCTCCATCAGGGCTAGCTTTGATAACAATATTCTCATACTGCTCAGGTGTATTAAACCAACCCTTGTAGGTAAAGACATATTCCTGCGATTGTGCTGTTTTGCCGGAACTTAACCCCACACGACCCGGACGCGCCAATACACTTTGCTCATCAATGGCTTTCAATACTTCATCTGCTGAAATATTGTACGCACGCATTCTGTCTGGATTCAACCATACACGAATAGCGAAAGCGCGGCTACCAATGGCTTGTGCAAAGCCCATCCCTTTGATACGCTGCAACTCTGGCAGAATATGGGTGTTTGCATAGTTGAATAAAAATTTCTCGTCTACACTATTATCATTGCTGTACAAATTGAGGTACATCAACATGCTAGGTTGCAAAGGAGAGATGATTACACCTTCTCTTTGTACCAGCGGTGGCAGATTGGTCATCACCTGATCCACTCTCGACTTTACCCTTACTGCCGCAAGCGTAGGATCTGTTCCTGGTTCAAAAATCACTTCAATACTTGCTTCACTGGCACTAGTAGCATCAGATAACATATACTGCATGCCCTGCACACCATTGATAGCACGCTCCAGAATGGTCAGTGTTGATTTCACCAATACATCCGCATTAGAGCCAGGAAATTCAATGAATATATTCACCCTCGGTGGGGCAATCTCCGGAAACTGTGCAACCGGCGAGGTCTTGATTGCCAATAATCCCATGAACACAATGGCCACGGATAAGGCAATAGCAAGAACCGGTCTCTTGATAAACTTGTTAAACATAATGAATCATTTTACGGTTCTTGCCTTACTCGGCGTGCAAACGATTTAACTCAGCGAGCTCTTTCTCATAGGGCACAAAATTGTATTTGATCTTTTCGTTGTTCCTAACCTTACCAAGGCCTTCTGCAAGAATCTTGTCGTTAGGACCAATACCAGATGCAACCACATATACGTGCGGCATTTCCTGTGCAATGGTAATTTCTCTAGCTTTTAGTGTGCCTGTTTCATCAACCACGTATACATACTTTCTATCTAGCACATCATAAGTAGCTTTTTGTGGAATCAGTATGGCACCTTTAAAAGCAATCGGCATGAGGATATTGCCTGTTTCACCGTGGCGCAATACACCTTTGGGATTGGGGAAAGTAGCACGGAAAGCGATATTACCTGTTTCGTTATTGAAGTCAGCTTCAATGGTTTCTACCACACCCTGCTGATCAAACAATTGCTTGTTGGCCATTTGCAACAAGACTTTCTGGTTACGATCCGATTTAGCTTTCTTCACATAATCTAGATACTCTACTTCAGGCACGTTAAAATAGACCCACATCTTACTGTTATCAGACAGACTAGTAAGCAACTCACCTTCATCAATCAAACTACCCAAACGCTTTTGCAGCCTATCCATAATGCCATTGAATGGAGCACGTATTTCGGTAAAGCCTAAATGGGCCTGCGCCAAAGACAATTCAGCTTTGGCCTTATTCAGCTTGGCCTTTGTTAATGCCAACTCATTGGGCGAAACCACATTGTTATCGGCCAGGCTTTTGGTATTGTTGTACTCTATCTCCGCATAGTTTACCTCAGCTCTGGCTTTCTCTACCTCAGCCTGATAAATCACCGGCATGATCTTGAACATGAGCTGGCCCTTTTGTACAAACTGACCCTCATCTACAAATATTTTCTCTAAATAACCTTTCTCTTGCGAACGCAACTCAATATGGCTGGCGGAATGAATTTGTCCAACATACTCTTTGTACAAAACAGTATCTCTCTGTATGGGACTAGTAACAACAAAAACAGGTTCTTCTTCTTTTTCTTCGTGTTTGCCGCCACAAGCAGACACAGCAAACATTGTTGCCAGTAAGGCAGATGTAAAAATATACTTCATGAAATAGTACTTATTTGTAAAAAGAATTGTCAGCATGAACGCTGAACACAAAGCGACTGACCATGCAATGCATGGCACATGCAGCTACATAGCTGTAGGCTGCGCAATAGTACTATTTAGATAAGGTATGCTTTCCAGGAGTGATGCAAAATGAACAAAGGAATGGATTCATCTTGCTGAGCAGTCAATTGAAAACGAAACGTTTTTACTTGCTGCAACTGCTGCAGTATCTGTGCAGTATTTTGCTGAACATAATCGGCGAAGAAAGACACCCGCTCTTCATCATCAGATTCGTTAGCACCATCTTCATCTACGGTTTCATTGCTTTCCGGCAGTTGAGCAGGATCGACAATACCAACTAAAGATGCAGGCGGAACGACAGGCGTAATAACAGCATGACCAAATTGGCTTTGTAAGCCACTTGCTGCTAATGCAGGACCAGCAATACTGGCCGCGAGAAATACCAATATCCAATTCAATGCAGCAAAAAAACCTGCAACAGATTTATAGGTTGACAATAAACGTGCTTGCTTAAACATGTACCTGCTTTGAATAGATATGACAAACATAGTTAATATTATGTGTCGTTTAAGATTTGCTGGGCAGATTCACAATTCATTCGCATTTGATGGCGCATATACTAACAAGTGTTATTGGTTGTGTGCGCTTAGTCACAACCATGAATGGCCATAAGTTTTAATACCTTCGGATAAATATTCGCTTGAGCTACCAAAAATTTCTTGCAGACCATTTGTTTACCGGCAAAAAGATGCTGGATCAATCGCTTGTGGTCATTACAGATAATCAAGGCAATATTCTAGATATGGTGAATGAGGCTGAAGCCGGTGATGATGTGCAGTTGCTTCATGGCACCATCTGCCCCGGCTTTATCAATGCGCACTGCCACTTGGAGCTAAGCCATATGTACAACATGCTTCCTGAAAGAACAGGACTGGTTGATTTTCTCATTGGTGTATTTCAGCAAAGACATTTTCCTGAAGAGACAATAGCAGGCGCTATTGCAGCAGCAGATAAATCAATGCATGAAGCAGGAATTGTAGCTGTTGGCGATATCAGCAATACGCCATTTACCATTCAGGCAAAACAAGCCAGCAAACTGCGCTACAGAAACTTTATTGAAGTAACAGGCTATGTGCCGGGCATCGCAACACAACGTTTTGCCAATATTGAGCAAGTATACCAAGCATTCACTAATGTGCTACCGCACGTATCCATTGTGCCGCATGCACCCTACTCTGTGTCGAAGGAATTGTTTGGGATGATCAACGCACACAGCAGAGGTAAAATCATCAGCATCCACAATCAGGAAACAGCCGCAGAAGATGAAATGTATCAGCATGCTTCAGGTGATTTCTTCCGCTTATACGAGACATTGGGTGTAGACATTAGCTTCACCAAACCTTATCATCAAAGCAGTGTGCAGACCTATTTACCTTGGTTACAGGAAACTGCAGCAACCTTGCTGGTGCATAACACCTGCATCAGCGAAGCCGATCTACAGTTCATTCAAGCTCAGCAACAAACCATTCACTATTGCTGTTGCATTAATGCCAATCTATATATTGAAAACAAAGTGCCACCTATTGACTTATTGCGCAAGCATCAAGCACAAATCTGTTTAGGCACAGATAGTTTAGCCAGCAACCACCAACTCAGCATTGCAGCAGAAATCAAGACCATTCATGAACACTTTCCGCAGATACCATTCGCTGAATTACTACAATGGGCAACCTATAACGGCGCACTTGCTTTGGGATTTAATGACCAACTCGGTAGCATAGAAAAAGGCAAACAACCCGGATTGCTTTTAATAAAAGATACAGATACGATGCAGGTGAAAAGATTGATCTAACCCAATACTTCCTGCAACACCGGCCAACTCCGCAGTTCGCCAAAATCAGGAATATGCAATGCCATAAAAGTCTGATACGCTTGTAAGATTTCTCTTCGCTGTACTCTGTTAGAAGTGATTTCACCCAATTGTGAAATACTAGTTGCTTGGATAATGGCTGCAGTAGTTGCAGCTGCTGTTCCATCAATATAATATGGATGATCCGGCAAGGAAGATGTGAAGCACCCTTCTTTTAAATCAAAAATATCGCCACTCAAATCGCCTGCAATCTGAAAGCCCAACTCAGCACACAATTTCAACGTAAAGTACAAAGGCAGGTTAGCTGCAACAGTATCTTCGGCCATATCCAATTCCTGCAGACTTTCCGCAATCAAGGCAAACATTTCCGGATTGGCTTCGGGCTGTTTCAAACTATGCTGTAATATTTCAATCATATACATCGCCACCGCATGTTTCACCACATCGGTAAACAATTGACGATACACATAGGCCCACTGGTATTCTTTGACAAACTGTAATTGTTTGAATTCACTATGGTAAACTTCCATATCCAGAATAGAACCGGGCTGGAAATACATGGCACGGCCAGCAGATTTTTTACTGCTTTGTCTTACCCCTTTGATGAGGTAACTCTGGATGCCAAATAATTCTGTGTAAGCAGATACAATCAAACTGGTATCTCCATACTTGGTTTGCCTAAGCACAACTGCCCTTGTATGAAATACCTGCATAGTCTTGTTTAAACAGCTCCGGTAAACTGCTTGAGGAAGCGCACATCATTTTGTGAGTATAAGCGCAGATCATTCACACGATACTTCAACTGACAAATACGCTCCATACCCATACCAAATGCAAAACCAGTGTATTTATTACTATCAATACCAAAGTTCTCTAACACGTTAGGATGCACCATACCACTACCTAGAATTTCTACCCAACCGGTATGCTTACATACATTACAACCCTTGCCTTCACAAATCAAACAGCTGATATCCATTTCTGCACTGGGCTCAGTGAATGGGAAATAGCTAGGACGGAAACGCACTTTTACATCCTTACCAAACATCTCCTTCACGAAGAAGTATAAGGTCTGTTTCAGATCAGCGAAGCTTACGTTTTCATCAATATATAAACCTTCTACCTGATGGAAGAAACAGTGCGCGCGAGCGCTGATGGTTTCATTACGGTAAACACGACCTGGACAAATCACCCGAATCGGTGGTTTCTGGGTTTCCATCACCCTTGCCTGTACACTACTGGTGTGCGTACGCAGCAACCAAGATGGGTTTTGATGGATATAAAAAGTATCCTGCATATCACGCGCAGGATGGTCTTCCGGCAAATTCATGGAACCGAAATTGTGCCAATCGTCTTCAATCTCCGGACCTTCCGCCAAGGCAAAACCCAATCGACCGAAAATATCGATGATCTGCTTACGCACAATACTCAAAGGATGTCTGGTTCCAACAGCAATAGGGTCGCCGGGTAATGACCAATCGCCCTGAAAACCAGCACTATCAGCGCTACTTTCTACTGTAGACTTCAGTGTTTCATAACGGGCTTCCGCAAAATTCTTGAACTCATTCAAGATCTGACCAAACTGCTTTTTCTGCTCATTGGGCACGTTCTTCATTTCGCCCATTACGGCTTTTACAATACCCTTGGTACCCAAAAAACGAATACGAAATGCTTCAACCGCATCAGCATTTGCCGCTTCAAAAGCCTGCATTTCCTGTTTGTATCCTTCTATCTGATTGATCAGTGCGTCCATGCCGCGAAGATAACGAATGCCTCGGCCTCAACGCCACTGAAGCCAAAATCCTTACATTTGTCAGCACTAAGTAGATTTCATGGAATACAATACAACGAGGAGCCACCTCGGTATGCGCGAATATGGCCGTCATATTCAGAAAATGGTTGACTTTCTCCTAAGCATAGAAGACAGGGACAAAAGAAACGAACAAGCCAAGGTGGTAGTGGAACTCATGGGTTTTCTAAACCCCCACTTAAAAAACGTAGAAGATTTTCGCCATATGTTATGGGATCACCTCTTTGTGATGAGTGATTTCAAATTGGACGTAGACTGTCCATACCCCATACCCCAACGCGAAACCTATAAGGCCAAGCCTGATCCACTGCCTTACCCTAAGCGTCATCCAAAATATTCGCACTTGGGCAAGAACTTGGAAACAGTGATCAACAAAGCATTGGAAGAAACAGATCAGGAGAAGAAAGATGGCTTTGCCCACACCATTGCTTATTACATGAAGCTGGCCTACAGCACTTGGCACAAAGAATTGGTACATGACGATACCATCCGTGCCGAACTCAACAGCCTTACAGGCGGTGCGCTGGAATTCAGCAACACACCATTCATCAAACACCGCAACCAGATAGAAAGAGACGATTATGGTCGGGGACCACGCAGACAACAAAACTTTGGCGGTCGCGGCAGAGATAACCGTGGTGGCGGAAGAGA
>JACCDH010360404.1_pt1 | contig 31553 bp, 23 predicted proteins | sample 7442481 | NCBI WGS metagenome assembly JACCDH01 (sample SAMN15323433, study PRJNA562643) | freshwater metagenome | isolation source: river surface water | place: USA:Blue River Watershed | collected 2017-08-15
CATTTATCTTCTAATTCTCCAAGCTTGATTTCTAATTCTCGTTTCAATAAATGCTTGGTATTATCTACCGAACAACGAAGCAATTCTTGCACACCCATAAACCTAGGCTTATGATTTTCAATTACACAAGCATTGGGTGATATACTTACTTCGCAGTCTGTAAAAGCATACAGCGCATCAATAGTAATATCTGGTGAAATACCTGGGGCTAAATCAATTTGAATTTCAACTTCCTTAGCAGTAACATCCACCACTTTCTTAATCTTGATCTTCCCCTGTTCGTTGGCTTTGGTAATGCTTTCCATTAGTTGGGTAGTAGTAACCCCATACGGAACATCGCGAATCACCAATGTTTTCTTGTCTAACTCTTCTACATGCGCTCTTACCCTTACTTTCCCACCTCTTTTACCTTCATTGTATCCAGAAATATCTATCATACCCCCTGTTTGAAAATCGGGGAACAATTCAAATTTCTTACCTCTTAAATATTTAATAGAAGCATCAATGAGTTCACAAAAATTATGGGGTAAAATTTTAGTAGATAAACCCACTGCTATTCCATCTGCACCCTGAGCCAATAACAAAGGAAATTTCATTGGCAGGTTAACTGGCTCATTTTTTCTACCATCGTAGCTCAATTGCCATTCGGTAGTCTTGGCATTAAAAGCTACTTCTAAAGCGAACTTTGATAATCTTGCTTCTATATAACGAGATGCTGCAGCAGAATCACCTGTTCTAACATCTCCCCAGTTACCCTGTGTTTCTATAAGTAAATCTTTTTGTCCAAGATTTACCAACGCATCTCCAATACTTGCATCACCATGTGGATGGTATTGCATACTTTGACCAATAATATTAGCCACTTTATTGAATCTTCCATCATCCATTTCCTTCATGGAATGAAGAATTCTTCTTTGTACTGGCTTTAAGCCATCTTCTAAAGCAGGAACTGCTCTTTCAAGTATTACATAAGATGCATACTCTAAGAACCAGTTTTTATACTGCCCTTGAACGCCGGTTTCATTTTCAAAAACCCTTCTATCTATTTTCTCTTTAGCCATGCTTTTAACTTAATACTACAATCTAAATGTGTCTTCTTTAGCGTCTTCTAATCCATTCATCTCAAAAATGATGATATCGGTTTTAGAAATCACTTCATGCCATGCGTATGGATCAATTTCAACCAATGCGGGTGCTTTTATTAGGATAGAATCAGCTGCATCAGATTGTACATCTTTCCAATTTAATATAGCTTCCCCCTGCATCACAATTATTTTCTCTGGATTCTTTTTTGGGGCAATTCCTTTATGATAATGTTGGCCACTCACACTACCTGCTTTTCTATACGCCACAATAAATTGACCAGATCGATCCATATCAAAATAATGGGTTGCCCCTCGTTCGTCTTCACCAATTTTATCTAAAGTTGTTACCCTTACCATTTGAATATATTTAGTCCATTGCCAACTGAACAGTCCATTCTTTCCAGCCTTTTGCTAAGTCTCCATTAATCACCAATTTACCTTCCTTGGAAAGTTCTCGCAAACGCCAAACCAAGAATGCATCCCCGGTTTGAACAGTCATTTTATTTAATGCCGATGCAATGACTTTATTTAATTTCTGTGCATCTTTAGTTATATGTGCCAACAAGGATTTATCAAAATAGGTAACTTCTTTTCCTACCAATTTTTTACCCCCTTCTAGAAAACGAACCATGGCATTCTCCACACATATTTTTTTCCATTCATCAGGATCCAATTCAAATTCACTTAAAGTGATGGGCCTTGCTAGCTTTTTGGCTTTCAAAAACTCCCTAGGTTGAATTTCGTGCAAATGGGTTGGATAGAAAATACTTCCTTTTTCATTAAAAAAAGGAAGGTTGTTTAAATACAATACTTGCACTCTACCTGCAAACGGAGCTAACTGACACATCAACCAATAGTATCCTGAGACATCATGTGCATTTTGCCCCATCCATATCCAAACTTCCTGTTCTTCGTTTTGCGTTAAGGCTTCGGTTAAATGATGAACCGTTAATTTATCATCTACAATATCTAGTTGACTTTCGTATGGAGAATATTGCACTACTTCTTTCCACCAATCACGTCGCTGTTGGTATCCTTCCGTTTCATAAATACGTTCAATAGGCCCAACCGCAAAATCATCTTTTATTTCCAATATTTCTCCTTGCAACAACTCATCCATTTCCATGGCAGTTTGCAAGGCTTTTACATTGGCAGTTTCAAAAACAATATGAATCATCTATTTCTTATTTTAATCGATTAAATCTAATTCAACACGAAGATTATTAATAATGAACTCTTGTCGTTCCATGGTATTCTTACCCATATAATATTCTAAGAAATCTTGAATATGATCTCCTTGTTCTAAAATCACCGGTTGCAATCGAATATCTCTTCCTATGAAACGACCAAATTCTTCAGGAGAAATTTCACCCAAACCCTTGAATCGAGTGATTTCTGGCTTATTACCCAATTTTTTAGTTGCTTCTTGCTTCTCCGTTTCGTCGTAACAGTAAATGGTTTCCTGCTTATTCCTAACCCTGAACAGTGGTGTTTCTAGAATATAGACATGGCCTTTTTTAACCAAGTCTGGAAAGAACTGTAAAAAGAAAGTCATTAACAACAATCGAATATGCATTCCATCCACATCGGCATCCGTTGCAATTACAATATTATTGTAACGTAGCCCTTCTAACCCTTCTTCAATATTTAATGCATGTTGCAACAAATTGAACTCTTCATTTTGATAAACCACTTTCTTGGTTTCTCCAAATGAGTTGAGCGGTTTACCCCTTAAACTGAATACCGCTTGGGTGTCTACATTTCTGCTCTTGGTGATACTTCCACTAGCAGAGTCCCCTTCGGTAATAAAGATGGTCGTATCTTTTTGGAGGGCAATAAAAGCTTCTTTATTTTTTGCAGGTAATTCATCGTTTAAATGAACCCTACAATCACGTAGTTTTTTATTGTGCAAATTGGCTTTCTTGGCTCTTTCATTGGCCAACTTTTTAATACCTGCCAATTCTTTTCTTTCTCTTTCATTCTGCTCAATGCGCTTTTTTAACGCATCTGCAGTAGCTGCATTCCGATGCAAAAAATTATCTAATTCCTTTGCCAAAAAGTCTAGTACAAAAGACTTCATACTTTGACCACCCTCTGCAATATTTTGAGAGCCCAATTTGGTCTTTGTTTGGCTTTCGAAAACAGGTTCTTGCACCCTTACAGAGACTGCGGCAACAATACTGGTTCTAATATCAGATGCATCGTAATCTTTCTTAAAAAAATCTCTGATCACTTTTACGTAGGCTTCTCTAAATGCCTGTTGATGGGTACCACCCTGTGTGGTATATTGTCCATTTACAAATGAGAAAATATCTTCACCATAATCATTATTGTGAGAGAGCGCTACTTCAATATCGTCCCCTTTTAAATGGATAATGGGATACCTTAATTCATCAGGATTGGTTTTACGCTGCAAGAGATCTAATAATCCATTCTTACTAACATATTTTTTACCATTAAAATGCATGGCAAGGCCGGCATTTAAATAACAGTAATTCCAAAGCTGGTTATCTAAGTACTCATGTATAAAGTGAAAATTTCTAAAAATGGAATCGTCTGGAGTAAACACGACCAATGTACCATTGGGTTCATCGGTCTTTATTTCTTTATGATCTTTTACCAATTCCCCCTTTTCAAACTCTGCAGTTTTGCATTTACCTTCTCTAAAAGAAGTAACGAGGAAATGGCTACTCAACGCATTGACCGCCTTGGTACCTACCCCGTTTAAGCCCACGCTTTTTTGAAAGGCTTTACTATCATATTTAGCTCCCGTATTTATTTTACTTACTACATCAATTACTTTACCCAATGGAATACCACGACCATAGTCTCTAACGGTTACGGTTTTACCTTCAATGGTTAACTCTACTTGTTTACCATGTCCCATTGTATACTCATCAATACAGTTGTCTATGACTTCTTTTATTAGTACATAAATACCATCATCTGCTGCGGAACCATCTCCCAGTTTTCCAATATACATTCCCGGACGTAAACGAATATGCTCTTTCCAGTCTAATGACCGAATGGAGTCTTCGTCGTACCTAACCAAATTCTTGTCTTCTGCCATAATTCCTATTTAAGATCCTTTTGCTTACGGCAAATCTAAGTCCCTCAAATCTCAGCCCAATTTTACTTTTCTACAAATGCCCATTATATGTGGATAAATAGCTGTTTTTGGTGGATTTTATATGTCAATTAGTACCTTTAATTGAATGAAGACCCATTTTGAACCCCAAACTGACCTTGTGGCAATTGCAGCTTTTGCCAGTTCCCATCAGGAAGAGAATGACCGTTTTAGCGCATATATTAAGGAATTCAACGACGAAGCCATTGATGCAAAAGTGCAAGAATTGGACGCATTGATTAGTCCAACCATTTCCTGTACCGACTGTGGGAATTGTTGTAAAAGTCTAATGGTTTGTTTAAACGAAGAAGAGGCCAATCATTTATCCAGTCATTTAAAAATGGACAGGCCCGATTTTGATCAAAAATATTTAGAAAAAGGCAGCAATGGTATGATGATCATGAACCAAATGCCCTGTCATTTTTTACAAAACAATAAGTGCACCGTATACGAGTATCGATTCGAAGGTTGCAAAGAATTTCCAGCATTGCATTTACCCCATTTTAAAAGAAGGGTATTTACCACTTTTATGCATTACGATAGATGCCCCATCATTTTTAATGTGGTAGAGCAATTAAAAATTGAAATGAATTTTGAAAGAGAACAACCCATATAATTAAATGAATCCTATGTCTGTTTTATTTGGTGTTGATGTAATACTTGAAACCGAAATAGTTCCATGGAAAAATCAGCGAATTGCCATGGTTACCAACGAAGCGGCAACAACCCGATCGTTGATTCCATCAAGATTGGCATTGCAAAATGCAGGATTCAATCTAAAAAAACTGTTTTCGCCAGAACATGGTATTTCTGCCAAGGGAGCGGATGGAGCACCCATGCTTAATGGGGTTGATGAATTAACGGATTTGCCAATCATCAGTTTATATGGCCAAAAATTAGCACCAACAGCCGAAGATTTATCAGACATCGATATTATTTTATTTGACGTCCCAGATATAGGTGTCCGTTTTTATACTTATTTATGGACATTAAGTTATTTATTAGAAACCGCCGCTGCCCATCAAAAGCAGTTGATTGTTTTAGATAGGCCCAATCCCATTTCAGGATTCATGCAATTAAATGAAGGGCCTTGGTTGGCACCCAATTGTGCCTCATTTATTGGAAGATGGCCGATGCCTATAAGACATGGATGCACATTAGGCGAGTTGGCAAAGTATTATAATTCAGAAAGAAAAATAAACGCTTCAATCGAAATCATTTCTTGCAAAAATTGGAATAGGACTATGTTTCAGGTGGATTGGGGCTGTCCTTTTGTTCCAACTTCTCCAGCTATCCAGCGGGTTGAATCTACCCTACTCTATCCAGGTTTATGCTTGTTAGAAGCCACCAATTTATCTGAAGGAAGATCATCCGATTTTTCATTTGAAGTGGTTGGATCTCCTTGGCTAAAGGCGGATGCAGTTGCACAACAAATCAATCTTTTTTTTGGAGATGAATTAAACTGTAGATCAGTTCACTTTATCCCTTCTTTAAATAAATATGCAGGAGAACAATGTAATGGGGTGCATTTTAGTGTGAATGATCCATTACAATTTAGGCCGGTATTTTTTGGGTTATTATTAATTAGAATCATCAAAGATTTACATCGGGATAAATTTGAATGGGCACCCTATAAAACCCATGTGAATCCGGAAGGAATCAATCATTTAGACAAATTGTTGGGCATAAGAAATGCCGAGCAATTATTTGAATTACCCATGCATGCATTTATTCAAAAATGCACAAAGGAAACCAAGGTTTCAGAATGGGTAGAAATGGTGAGCCATTATTTGCTGTACTAGTTTTGATTCAACAAACCCCTTACTACTACGCTCGCTGCCATACAACCAAAAATTGCTGGCATATAAGACATCGTACCAATAATTGATTTTTTAGGATATGCTTTTTCAGTTTCAATAATTTTAGATTGATCCACTTTTTCTGCACTAAACACAACAGTCAATCCTTTGTAAATACCCAAGCCATGTAATTTTTTTCTTACATAACTGGCCAAGTTGCATTGATAGGTTTTAGAAATATCTGTTATCACCACCTGAGAAGGGTCTAACTTTCCACCCGCACCCAAAGAACTCACTATAGGAATTTTACGATCTAAGCAGCCTTTTATAAAAAATACTTTGGGTGATAAAGTATCTATACAATCCACGGCATAATCGTATTTCGCTTCGTCTAATAATTCTTGCGTAATCTCGTCTTTAATGTAAATTGACTTAACGATAATGTCTAACTGAGGGTTGATATCTTTTAATCGTTCAGCCATTACTTCAGATTTTAATTTACCTGTAGTGGAATGCAAAGCAGGAATCTGACGATTGGCATTACTTAAGTCTACGGTATCGGCATCTACGATGGTAATTTTCCCTACCCCTGAGCGAACTATCATTTCTGCACAGATACCACCAACACCGCCTAACCCTACTACTAATACATGTTTGTTCATCAGTTCTTGAATAGGCTCATCTCCTAAAAGCAATTGGGTTCTGCTCATCCAATATGGAATCATATATCAATTAAATTAAACGTTTAAAATGGAATTGAATTAACTTGTTGCTGAATACGCAAAAATGAATGTATGAAGTCATATTTAAAAATATTTTTAGTTTTACTCACAGTAAGTTCTTACTCACTAACAGTTGCGCAATCCAATAATCCTATTCAACTATTGGAACAAGGAAGAAAAACAAGCATCCGAGGATTGAGTGTAGTGTCAAATAAAATTATTTGGGTCAGTGGAAGTGGAGGTTCAGTGGGAAAATCTGTAGATGGGGGGAAAACATTTAAATGGATTACCGTTAAAGGCTACGAAAAAACCGATTTCAGAGATATTGAGGCATACAATCATAAAACCGCCATCATAATGGCTATTGCTGAACCAGCCATCATGTTAAAAACCATTGATGGAGGCGAAAACTGGTATAAAGTATTTGAAGATAGTACCAAAGGAATGTTTTTAGATGCCATGCATGCAGAAGGAAAAAACATTCAAGTTATTGGAGATCCTATCAACGGAAAGGCTTTTTTTGCAATGAGCAATAATTTAGGCGAAACCTGGGAAACCAATAAACTAGATGGTATTGCATTAAATGAAGGGGAAGCATTTTTTGCTTCTAGTGGAACCAATTTACAAATCAGCACTTCTTCTCAAACTTTTAAAAAAGGAACTTTTATGGTTACAGGTGGAAAAGTTGCTCGATTATTAAATGCTAGAGACCAACGAGACCAGTATCCATTGCCCATTTTACAAGGAAAGGAATCTACGGGAGCCAATTCAATTGCAATAAGCCCTTCAGGTAAAAATGCTTTTATTGTGGGAGGAGACTTTGCAAAAGATACCATTAGAATGGGTAACTCAGTAGCAGTAAACTTAGTACCAAGTATTCAATTTATTCAACCACAAACGCCCCCTTTCGGATACCGATCTTGCGTCATTTATTTGACGAATAAAATCTTGATTGCATGTGGTACTTCAGGCGTTGATATATCCAAAGATGGAGGCATGAATTGGAAAAATATTTCTACACAGAGCTTTCATGTTGTACAAAAAGCAAAAAATGGGAATGCCATTTTTTTAGCCGGAGGCGGTGGAAGAATTGCAAAGTTGGCAATGATTCCTTAGATAGAACAAGGGTTAAATAACATTATTTACCAACAGGCTTAAGCAATTCTTGAAATTTTTCAACCATCTTATACGTTGCAGGGCAATAACTGATATTTTGTTGGTGCACATGAATGTACTCCACCATTTTCTTTTTCTTCAAATGAGGAAAACCTGCACAGTCATCGGGTCTCACTTCATAAATACTACACATATTGGTGGTCAAGTCTAAAAACTGACAGGGTTGTTTTTTATTCATCCAATCCCCATCTTCTTCATCAAAGTAAAGCCACTTCTCTTTAAATTCAGCTACAGACATATCTACATGAGCAGCAATTCGTTTCAAATCTTTTGCGGTAAAAGTAGGGCTCATGCTTTTGCAACAATTGGCACAACTTAAGCAGTCTACTTCTTTCCACACTTCTGCGTCAATTTTTTCAGCCATTTTATCCAAGCCTTTGGGAGGATTCTTTTCTAGCTTCCCTAAAAACTTTTTCATGCCCTTTGCATGATGGTGTACTTTTTGCTTAAATGATCTAAGATTAACTTGCATAAAACTGCCGTACTTTTAAAACAGACTAAAAGCGAATATAATCATATAGCTGTTATCTTTATCAATCATGTGGGATGCATATAAAAAAGGATTTAAAGCTTATTTGCAATTAGAGAAATCTTTGAGCGAAAACTCTGTGGAAGCATATCTGCACGATATTGAAATGCTTACGGCTTTTTTATTAGCCACCAATCAAACCAAAGCCCCATCTGATATTGTACTAAAAGATTTACAGGCTTTTGTGAAGTGGGTAAGCGAATTAGGTATGACCGCTTCTTCGCAAGCGAGGGTAATTTCGGGAATAAGAAGCTTTTTTAAATATTGTATACTTGAACAAATTTGCAGTACAGACCCCTCGATATTATTAAATGCGCCAAAATCAAAAAGGAAATTACCCGACACTTTACACTTTGATGAAATTGAGTTAATTATTGGTCAAATTGATTTAAGCAGTCCTGAAGGTGGAAGAAATAAAGCCATTTTAGAAACCATGTACAGCTGTGGCCTAAGGGTGAGTGAAGTGGTCAACTTAAAAATATCAGGCCTCTATTTAGATGTTGGATTTTTAAAAGTAACCGGTAAAGGAGACAAAGAAAGACTAGTTCCCATTGGATCTGAAGCCATCAAATGCATTAAAATATACAAGGACAAAATAAGGGTACATCAACCCATTCAAATGGGATCAGAAGATATTCTATTTTTAAATAGAAGGGGCAAAAAACTAAGTAGGGTCATGATTTTTTATATCATCAAAGACTTAGCGGTAAAAGCAGGTATTACTAAAGTAATTTCACCGCACACATTTAGGCATTCTTTTGCTACGCACTTGGTAGAAGGAGGAGCAGATTTAAGAGCAGTCCAAGAAATGTTGGGGCATGAAAGCATTACCACAACCGAGATTTATACTCATTTAGACAGCCACTTTTTAAAAGATACGATGCAGCGCTTTCACCCTGGATTTAAATAATTGGAATATGTTAAATCCCCTACTATTTATCTTATTTTTTTAAAAAAATTGCTGTATTTGGGATGGAAAACTTAAGTTTGGCGTTCAAACATTTAATTGATTATGAAAAAGACTTTGCTTGCAGCTGCACTATTATGCAGCGTAATGGGTTTTGCACAAATAAGAATGCCACAACCTAGTACCACACAAAAAATCAGTCAAGATTTTGGAATGGGGAAAATTGAATTGACTTATTCTCGTCCGAATATTAAGGGAAGATCTATGTTAAAAGAAAATTCAGAATTAGCTCCTTTAAATCAATTATGGAGAACGGGCGCTAATGCTGCAACAAGAATTCATTTTTCTGATAAAGTAACCATGGGTGGTTCTACACTCGATACTGGTGCTTATGTATTATATACCGTTCCAGGTACAGAATATTGGGAAGTAGTTGTAAATAAAGGATTAACTAATTGGGGAACCGATGGATACAAACAAAGTGAAGATGTAGTTCGCTTTAAAGTAAAAGCAGCAAAAACAAATAGCAGTGTAGAAACTTTTACTTTTCAATTTGCGAATGTAGAAGCTGAAAGCATTGAACTTCACCTTACTTGGGGTAAAGCTGCTGTAAGTATTCCTATCAGTACCAATGTAAAAGACAGATTACGCGCTCAAGTTGAAGCGGCTTTAAATGCAGAAAAAGTGAACCCTAATACCTATCAAGCAGCTGCTAATTTTTACTATGAATGGGATAAGGATAATGCTAAAGCATTACAAAATGTAAACAAAGCTACCACTGCTAATCCTAAAGCTTTCTGGTTGTTTTTGTTAACTGCTAAAATTCAAAAAGACATGGGTCAAAAAGCAGATGCAAAAGCTAGTGCAGAAAAATGCATCACAATTGCCACCGAAGCAAAGAATGCAGATTATGTAAGAATGGCTAAGGAATTAATCAGCAAATTATAGTAGTGAAAACCAATCGTCTACTTTTAGTGACGATGCTTATATAACCAATTAAAAAGCCCGTCTTTTAACAAAGACGGGCTTTTATTATCATCACTATTCAAGTCTTAATAAAGGATTTATCTTGAAATCACTATTTAGATTCAGCCATATCAGGAATCAAATCAACTTTATATGCACCTGCATCTAACTTGGCTTTTGTTTCGCTAAAGGCTTTCAGTGTTTCATCAATATCAGCATCAGTATGTGCTGCTGATGGAATTAAACGGAAAATGATATGTCCTTTAGGAATAACTGGATATACTACAATGGAAGCAAATATTCCATAGTTTTCTCTTAAATCCATTACCATCGCAGTGGCTTCTTCTACTCCACCTTTCATATAAACCGGGGTAACGGGTGTATTCGTATTGCCAATATCAAATCCTTTCTCCTTTAATCCATTTTGTAGCTTCAATGCATTGCTCCAAAGTTTTTCTTTTAACTCAGGCATCGTACGCAACATATCCAAACGCTTTAAGTTACCAATTACAATGGGCATTGGTAAACTCTTGGCAAAGATTTGACTACGGATATTGTAACGAATAAAATCGATGATGGCTTTGTCTCCAGCCATAAATGCACCAATGGATGCCATACTTTTAGCAAAAGTAGAGAAGTATAAATCAATTGCATCTTGACAGCCTTGCGCTTCACCAGCCCCAGCACCAGTTTTACCCAAAGTACCAAATCCATGGGCGTCGTCTACCAATAACCTGAATTGATATTTATTTTTTAATTCAGCGATCTCTTTTAATTTACCTTGATCGCCTGCCATACCAAATACCCCTTCTGTAATTAAAAGAATACCACCTGCACCTTGCTTCTCAATTAATTGTGTTGCTCTGATTAATTGTTTTTCGCAATCTTCAACATCATTGTGTTTAAAAACATATCTATGACCCGGATGTAATCTTAATCCATCAATAATACAAGCATGACTCTCTGCATCGTACACAATAACATCATGACGACCACATACCGCATCAATTGCACTCATGATACCTTGGTAACCAAAGTTCATTAATATAGCATCTTCTTTCTGTTCAAATGCCGCCAATTCTCTTTCCAATTGTTCGTGGTAGTTTGAATTTCCACTCATCATTCTAGCGCCCATTGGGTATGCCAATCCAAATTCTTTAGATGCATCTGCATCTACTTTTCTAATTTCAGGATGATTAGCTAATCCTAAGTAATTGTTCAAGCTCCAAACAATCATTTCTTTTCCACGAAATTTCATACGACTATTGATTTCACCTTCTAACTTAGGGAAAGCAAAATATCCATGTGCTCTTTCGCGATGTTGTCCTAAAGGACCTGCATTCTTCAACAATTTCTCAAAAATGTCTGCCATACAAACAATTGATTGGTTTATTAATTTTCTGCAAATTTAACAATAAAGCACCAAAGCACAAGGCATATTGTATTGCTTGCTGTATCTTGCAGTCCTTATTTAACTACTCATATTAAACTTTAATCCCTTGTTAAATCAACAAATAAAAACAAGTTTAGGGGCCCTTGCATTATTAGTTTTTGCATCTACCAATTCAATTGATGCCCAAAAGTCTAAACCCATTGTTAATACAGAAAAGTCACCGCGCTTGGTTGTTGGCATCGTGGTAGATCAAATGAGATGGGACTACTTAGAAAGATTTGCCCCTCTTTTTAAAGCCAATGGTGGATTTAATCGAATGATGAATCAAGGCTTTAGTAATGATAATTGTCAAATTGGATATACCCCATCTGTAACAGCATGTGGACATACCGGAATTTATACGGGTACGGTACCAGCAATTCATGGAATTACTGGCAACGCTTGGTACGATGCACAATTGAAAAGAACGGTGTACTGTAGTGAAGATAGATCAGTAGATGGTGTTGGAGCTGCGGGTGCTAGCGATGGTAAAATGAGTCCGAAGAATATGCTCACTACTAGCATTGCAGATGAATTGAGAATGTCTAGCAATTTTAAAAGCAAAGTGATTGGTATTGCCTTAAAAGATAGAGGTGCCATATTACCTGCAGGTCATAGTGCCAATGGTGCATATTGGTTTGATGCAAAATCGGGCAACTTTATCACCAGCACTTATTATTTTAAAGAATTACCAAATTGGGTGAAACAATTCAATGATAGACAAATACCCGATTCTTTAATGAAATTGGGTTGGAAAAAGTCTTTGGCCGATGCTGATTATTTACATTATGCAACAGCAGATGAAAAAAATTATGAAAGCAAACCTTTTGGAGCCAATCAAACAAAATTGCCTTATGATTTAACTAGAGCAGCAAATGAAGGCTTTGGAAAATTAAGCACTACTCCTTGGGGAAATACATTAACTGTTGAATTAGCGAAAGCCGCAGTATTAGCGGAAGATTTGGGTAAAGATGCAGTGACCGATATGTTAGCAGTCAGCTTTTCTTCTCCTGATTATGTTGGCCATAGTTTTGGACCTAACTCTTGGGAAATAGTTGACAATTATATCAAATTAGATGAAGAACTCGGTAGAATGTTTGACTTTTTAGATGCCACCGTCGGTAAAGGAAAATATACCGCATTTTTGAGTGCAGACCATGCGGTAGCCCATGTTCCAGGGTTTATGAAAGAAAATAAATTGCCAGGAGGATTATTAGATGACAGGGCTGCTATAAACGAAATGAATGCCGCAATAAAAGCCAAATTTGGTATTGATAAATTGGTGGTAAGCCTAACCAACTATCAGGTGCACTATAATAGAGAGGTATTAGACAGCTTAAATGCAGACACGAAAGCCATTAACCAATTTATGGTTCGGTATTTAATGAAGAAAGAATACATTCTTAATGCATTCCCTACTAATGAAATCTTGACCAGCCCAATGCCACAATATTTAAGAGAAAAAATAGCCAATGGTTATTTGTATAATCGAAGTGGTGATATTCAAATGGTGCTGAAATCTGGCTATATAGACGGAACTGCTACGGGTACCACTCATGGGCTTTGGTATTCTTATGATGCGCATATTCCACTATTATGGTATGGCTTTGGAATAAAACAAGGTCGTTCAAGCAAAAGGGTTTACATGCATGATATTGCTTCTACTGTAGCCAGTCTTCTTAAAATTCAAGAACCCAGTGGTAATATTGGGAACCCTATACAAGAAGTTTTAAAGTAGTAAACAAAATATTCACAATAGTTTTAATATAACTAATCTTTTTTCAAGCTAGGTTGTATCTTGCGATACAACCTTTTTTTATGAGTAAAAGAATATCATTTTTTGCAATTGCTTTACTGCTTTGCATTTCATTCAGTTTTCAACTAACCGCACAAATTAATTTAACGGAAAAAATTCCGTTAGATAATAAGGTTAAAGTAGGCAAACTTGCCAATGGGTTAACTTATTATATTCGACAGAATAGCAAGCCAGAAAAAAAAGTAGAACTCCGCTTAGTAGTAAATGCAGGTTCAATTTTAGAAGATAATGACCAGCAAGGTTTGGCCCATTTTACCGAACATATGGCATTTAATGGCACCAAGAATTTCAAGAAGAACGAATTGGTGAATTTTCTACAAAGCATTGGCGTAGACTTTGGAGCAGATTTAAATGCCTATACTGGATTTGATGAAACCGTTTATATTTTACCCATTCCATTGAGTGACCCAAAAAACTTTACGAAGGGGTTACAAATTTTACAAGATTGGGCAGGCGGAATCAGCTTTGAACCAAAACAAATAGACGACGAAAGAGGCATTATTTTAGAAGAAAGCAGATTAGGTAAAGGTGCTGAAGATAGAATGTTTAGAAAAATATACCCTAAACAATACGAAGGGTCAAGGTATGCGCAACGTTTACCAATTGGGAAGGACAGTTTATTAAAAACCTTCAAACACAGTGCCATCAAGCGTTTTTACGCAGACTGGTATCGTCCAAACTTAATGGCAGTAATGGTAGTAGGTGATATTGATGTAGCAGAAACAGAAAAATTGATCCAACAATATTTTAGTGGATTAAAGAATCCAGCCAACCCAAGACCAAGAATCAATGCAACTGTTCCTGCTAGAACTAAAAATGATGCATTGGTAGTAACAGATAAAGAAGCCACTAATTTCCAAATAGAATTAAACTATTCTACTGTTAAAACAAAACCTGAAGTAACCATAGATGATTATAGAAGAAATTCCATCATCAAGTCTTTGTTTACGAGCATGCTGAACCAACGCATGAATGAATTGTCTCAAAGTGGTAATCCTCCATTTAGCTTTGCAGGTGGAAATTTTGGATCGTATGCCCGAGGCCACGAAGCATTCAATGCATTCGCCATACCAGGACCCAAAGGACCTGATACTGCGCTACAAGCAGTACTTACAGAACTAGAAAGAGTGAAAAAATTTGGATTCACACAAAGTGAATTAGAAAGAGCCAAAAAACAACAATTGGCTTCAATAGAAAGATCATACAACAATAGAGATAAAACTGAATCTGGAGTATTAATAGAAGAATACATCAGAAACTTTTTACAACAAGAACCTATTCCAGGTATTGAACGTGAATTTGAATATAAAAATACCTTAATGCCTGGCGTGCAGTTAGCAGAAGTAAATGCATTGGCAAATGAATTAAAAAAGAATGAAAAATTATTCATTGCTTTTCAAGGGCCAGAAAAAAGCAATTTTACCTTACCGAATAAAGCACAATTAATTGCTGCAGCAGAAAATGCCGCTTCTATTCCCGTAAAAGCATACGAAGAAAAAGCAATTGCAGCTTCTCTACTAAAGTCTGTACCTAAAGCAGGTAGTTTAGTAAATGAGACGAAGAATGAAGCCTTAGATATTACCGAACTAACTTACAGCAATGGAACCAAGGTCATCATCAAGAACACCAATTTTAAACAAGATGAAATTATATTAACCGGATTTAAAAAAGGAGGCACCAATGCTTATGGAATAGCAGACAAATACAGCGCATCTTATGCTACCTCTGCTATACAGCAAATGGGTATTGGTGATTTTAATCCAGTAGACTTAAGAAAGTTTTTATCGGGCAAAACAGCTAATGCCAATATCGGATTAAATGCATTAAGCACAAGGGTAAGTGGGAATAGCAGTATCAAAGACATGGAAACCATGTTCCAATTGATGTACTTAAATTTTACCCAGGTTAGAAAAGACCCAGCTTTATTTAATGGTTGGAAAGAAAAAATCAAAAGTCAGGTACAATTCATGATGGCCGATCCTACTAGTGCATTCATTGATTCGGTGTATAAAGTCATGTATGGAGGCAATCCATTAGCTCCTTCTGCAATTCCAAATGCCACAGATTTTGATCAAATCAATTTAGACAGGGCTATCGAAATTTTTAAAGAGCAAACGAATGATGCCAACGACTATACGTTTATATTAGTAGGCAATATTGACCTCAATACTGTAAAGCCTTTATTAGCAACGTATATTGGTGGACTTCCATCCAAAGGAAATAAAGGTTCATTTGTAGACAATGGATTACGCATTGTTCCAGGTCAAAAAGAACTGAAATTTTACAAAGGAAAAGAACCAAAGAGTTTCATTTTTAATATTTATTCTGGCAATGCAACTTACTCCGAGCAAGATGCATTATACACTGAAATGCTCGCTGAAATCTTGAATATCAAAATCATTGAAGAGCTCAGAGAAAAAATAGGTGGTATTTATGGAGGGGGAGTAAGTGGGTCTTTAAATAAATATCCATTCCAAGGATACACTATGGTACTTCAGTTGCCATGTGGACCTGAAAATGTTGAAAAATTAAGTGCTGCTGCTACTGCAGAAATTGAAAAAATAAAACAAAACGGACCAGAGCAAAAAGACCTTGACAAAGTCAAAAAATCACTTTTAGAAAAATACGCTGTAAATATGAAAGACAATCGCTATTGGAGTGGCGCATTGCAGGGAATCTATTTTTCTGAGAATGATCCAAACAGAATTCTGAATTATAAAAATATTGTTTCAGATGTAAGTATTGCTGATATTAAAAAAGCAGCAAATACGGTATTTGATAGTAAAAATATGATTAATGCTGTTTTGTTTCCAGAGAAGTAACTTTGGAAAATGAATAGCCTTTTGAAGAAAGCAGGAAAGAACATATTTTCATTAATAGGAGCTATTCCCTTAATGGATGAATTCAATTACCGCTTTCAACAAATATGGAACTTAAGAAGAAATATAACTTATAAAAAACCATTAAAGCGCTTTGTCTTTCCAACAGACAGAGCGCTTTTTAATACCTTCCAACTCAACTATAAAAAGTACTATGAAGATGGCCTTTTAGCAGCCCATGAAATGATGGAATGGGGAGCAATCAAAACAATGCATCAACCAATTATTTTAGATTGGGGATGCGGCACTGGAAGAGTGATCAGGCATATTCCGGAATTAAAAAAGGATGCAGTTTGTTACGGTGCAGATATTGATTGTACTACTATACAATGGTGCAGAAATGCTATTGACGCTGTGTATTTTGATTGCATAGAGCAAGGTCTTCCCTATCCAAGTAATTATTTTCATTTGGTATATGGCATTTCTGTGTTAACACATATACCAAAAGATACCACTGCATTTTGGTTAAAAGAATTAGAAAGGGTTTTAGTGCCCAATGGGATGGCTATATTAACAACCCATGGCACCAACTATTTGCATCAATTGGATCAAGTGCAAATACAACAATTGGAAAAAGAAGGCTTGTACACGCAACCATTTAAACAAATAGGGCATCGTTCAATGACTACTTATCATGAGGCAAATCATCTAAAAAAGCTGATTGCAAAACATTTTACCCTTATCCATTTTTGGGAAGGCCTTAACTTCCCCGAAAAAATGGGTGGCCAAGACTGTTGGGTAATTAAAAAAATAGTCCCGGCTACTGGAAGCAACCGAGACTATTGATAAATAATGATCTGTATTACCCTATATTATTTTGCTGCTTTTTGAATTTCTGCTAAACCAGCAATATATAAGCTTCTACCATGCGTACCCAATACGATTTCATTGTCTCTAGGTTGAATAGCAATATCGTGAACAGGAATGCTGTAAGGCAAGCCCTTGTTCCACATCATACAAGAATTACCCCCATTTAAGCTTACATATAATCCACCGTCTGTTCCAATGTATAGAATGTTCTCATTGGTTGGATCTTCTCTAATCACATTTACAGATTCAAATGGAAGGTCTTTGGCAATTTGTTTCCAAGTAGTACCATAGTCATCACTTACATATACCAATGGGTTGAAGTAATCGTTTCTATACCCATTTAAAGTAACATACACTCTGCTCTCTTTAAACTTACTAGCTACTACCCTGCTCACATACAATCCTTTGGGTAATTTACCATTGATATTGCTCCAAGTATAACCACCATCTTTGGTTACATGAATCAACCCATCATCAGAGCCAGTATAAATCAAACCAAATCTAAGCGGACTTTCGCTCATCGTTGCTAATGTTCCAAATGGCACATCTCCTTGTGCAGGATTAGTAGTAAGGTCTCCACTCATAGAAACTAAACTATCCCCCTTACTGAAAGAACGATGCAATTTATTGCTACCAAAATAAAATACATCTTGGTTATGTCTGCTCAATAAAATGGGTGATTGCCAGTTAAAACGCAATGCAGATTCACCTAATGCTCTAGTAGGTCTTACAGAGTTTCCCCTTGCTCCTCTACCTGCAGCAGCGGGTGCGCCAATTACTTGTCTGCTGTATGCGCCAAATTGAGAACCGCTATACACGGTACGATTGTCTCTCCAATCAACTTGTACTTGCATTCCATCGCCACCACCAATGCTCTTGAAAGGATATTCCCCACCAGAAAGCCAACGAACACTTTCTCTATTGTTACTTGGACCAAACCAAGTACCATTGTCTTGCAAACCACCATAAACATTATAAGGTCTAGCCATGTCTACTTCAATTGCATAGAATTGACCAACTGATGGAGTATTTAATTTTGACCAGTTTTGGCCAGCATCATAACTCATATTTAATCCACCATCGTTTCCATTAATCACATGGCTGTCTTTGGTATTGCTAAACCAGAAAGAGTGATGATCGGAGTGAACAGTTGGCCCACCAATTGATTTGAATTTTTTACCTCCATCATTACTTAATAATAAATCTACACCCGTTAATACCACATTGTTTTCGTTGATTGGGCTAACAAATACCTTTCCAAAATAATAGCCATAAGAGCTATAGATATTGATAGGATCGGTATGGGTTTTCTTCCAAGTTTTACCCGCATCATCGCTTCTATATAATTCACAACCTTTTACTTCAGCAGCGGTAATTGCAGCATTGGCATCATACAAATAATCCCAAAGAACATTGGGTGCATATTTACCATTCGCAACGCCTTCCTTAATATTTTCAGCGGTATATTCTGCAGGAACCCTGTTCCTAGGATTACGTAAGAAAGCGGTTAACTTCTTATTATCTAAAGCAGCAAATTGTTCTTTGGTGATCCCTTTAAACATTTCTAATGTATAAGCACTGGTATCTGTGCTATTCGATGCAGATCTTACTGCTCTTTTTTCATTGTTATCTACTACTGCATACACAATATTGGGATTTTTAGGATAAATGGCCAGTCCTATTCTACCCACGCCATCACCAGTTGGGAAACCAGCCCCTTCAACAGAAATTTTCTGCCAAGTTTCGCCTCCATCGGTGCTTTTAAAAATTCCACCAGACTTTCCACTCTCTTCAAAATTCCAAGCTTTACGTGTGCGGTACCACATACCTGCATATAATTCATTGGAGTTAGAAGGATTAATATCTAAATCAACGGCACCAGTATTTTCATCAACAAACAAAGTTTGTTTCCATGTTTTTCCGCCATCTGTTGTTTTGTAAATACCTCTTTCTTTATTGGGGGAGTAAAGATGTCCTAAAACGGCCACCCAAGCGGTATTTGGATCGGTTGCATGTAATTTAATTTCGCCAATATGATGACTATCTGCAAGGCCTAACCAAGTCCAGGTTTTGCCATTGTCATTGGATTTATATACACCTAAGCCTGCATAAGTTGATCTACTACTATTCACTTCGCCCGTACCTACCCAAATTTCTCTAGTTTTCCAGTTAACGGCAATATCTCCAATACCAATAATGTCTTCTGAATCAAAAATGGGATTAAAACTCATCCCGTTATTCACAGTATGCCATAAACCACCTGTAGCATAGGCCACATAAAACTCAGTTGGATCTGCAGGGTTTACATCAATGTCAACGACTCTTCCACTTTGAATACTTGGGCCGATATTACGGAATTCCGTTTTATTGGCTACAGATTGCTGACTTAGTTGTTTGCGCATTTCAATACTCTTCAACCTTTCCGCAGGGCTGGTAGGCTTTACCTGTGCTTCAGCGAAAAATGAAGAAATGATTAACAGTGACAATAGTGTTTTTCTCATATCGGCTTTGTATTTTCGAATCCGAATGTAAGTAATATGAGATTTCTATTGCTACCAATGCTCATTTTTTCGGTGAATATTTTATCTGCACAGTGCAAAACCTTTAAGTTAGCCAGTAACGGAGATACCTTAAACTGTGTTGACCAAAATAATTTAAAGCAAGGTAAATGGATTATCACCACTCCCAAATTAAGAGGCGAACCGGGGTTTGAATCTGAAGGCGTTTTCAAAAACAGTCGAAAAGAAGGCATATGGAGAACTTTTAATTTAATGGGAGACCTAATTGCCCAAGAAAACTTTAAATGGGGTAACAAAAATGGCAGATGCTTATACTTTACCATTGCTGGTTTAGAGAGAGAAGAAAGCTGGAGAGCAGTAAATCCCGATAAAGCATATGATACATTGGATGTAGTAGATCCAGCCAATCCCAATCAATATGAACGAATTGTTGTAAAAAACGATGGAAACTCCATCAAACATGGTATATGGAAAACCTATTCCCCAAATACAGGGGCTTTAATAGAAACATCCGAGTATATCATGGGCAAATTAAAAGAAGAGATGGATGCAGAAAAAATATTGACCAGTCAAGCACCCAAACCATTAGCGGATACCGCAAAGAAACAAGCCACCAAGGTATTACCCAAAGAAGTTTTGGATTTCAATAAAAAACAATCAAAAAAGAATAAGCCGGTTGTTACTGGTAGAACAGGGAATTAAATATCACTGATTTTAATACCCAAGGGTTTAATGAATTGATTAAGGGTTTTCATAATCCCCCTACTTTTCTTCTTAGGAATGGCATATGCGCAAGTTAGATTATCATAAAAATCGTAGCCATTCTCTTTCACTTTTGATCTGTAAATCGCTAATAAATCTTCTAATATAGGATGATCAGCAAAAGAATACCTGTTTTGGTGCCTGGAAATGATTGATGGCTGACTAAACTGGTATCCACTGATATGCAAGAATACCAAAGGGTGATGATTGTTCACCCAATAAAGCCCATCTTTCACTTGAAGGGTTCTCTCATGTAAATTCCAGTATGCCATATTTAGACCTGGATCGGGATGAATATACACTTGCTTAAATAATAAAGGAACCAAATTCAACCAGATCTGGTCTACCCCCATCCCTTCCGCAAAATTATAATAACATTCCCCCTTCATATGACCTGCCCACCAATTCAAAAAATCATGGGTATTCGGAGCATTGCGCATGCCCATAAACCCAGCATTGTATAATCCAGATCGCAAAATATCTCGTTCCCTTGGCAGTAACTGGTCATCTGGATAGGCTTTGGTAAAATGAGGCGTAATAACAAGATCGTTTTCAAGTAAGCTTTTTTCTACTGATTCAAAAGATGAAAACACCCAGGTATCCGAATCGATGTACAATAAAATAGCTGGTTGATATTGTTCAAAAAGCCATTTGGCAACAAATGGTTTCATAGCACAATTCAATTCGATGACCGAGTATTGAGCAGCCATAATATCAAAATCAGGAACATCTAATTTACTGATTTCTAATATATTGTAAGGACTAAATGAACTTAAATTAAATCTCTCATTTACGCGGTCAATCAAAATAATAAAGAGCTCATACTCCGGATTATATTGCACAAAAGAATCAGCCATTGTTTTACAATGCGCCAGATGATTGGCTGAACATACGGTATAAACAATTTTTTTCATGCTGGTTGGCTTATGCTATTTTCTCTGCAATTACGATGGTATTCAAATAAAATCGATCAGACTTTGGCCAAAATGGTTCCACCAAACTGAACCCCATATTCAGGATAGGTATTCCAATTTGACGAACCAACTTCTTAAAAAAATTAGAACGGTGCAATAAAGGTACCCGATGCATCCAGTGGTCGTGTATATATAAAACAAATAGCTGATGCAATGCACTCATAAAATGTCCATTTTTATCGATCAATACCAATTTAAACCCATTTTTTTCTAACATATCTCTTAATGCAAATTGGGTATACCTCGCATAGTCTACCGGTATTTCATGTTCTTCCCAAGCAAATGGACAAGTCAACAAAATTTGCCCCCCCGTTTTCATTACGCGATTAATTTCTGGCAATATATCTTGTAAACCAAAAACATGCTCAAACACTTCACTGGTAAAAACCGAATCAAATGTTTGGTTTTCAAATGGAATGGTCTTCCCATCATAGTAAATATCTACTGCTTCATTTTGATGATCATGCCCTTCCCCATTATAATCTAAGCCAATGTATTCGGTTGTATTGGTAAATAAAGACTGATAGGGTTTTTCGCCACAGCCAAAATCGAGGAGTTTCCCCTTGAGTTGTGGAGCATATAAACTAATTTTACGGTACAACCCCTTTCGTATAAAATACAAAGGATGTTTATATGAGGGATTAAAGTTTTTAGGTACCATATTATCAAATGCAGCTATTGCAGGGCAAGATACGGAATATGACAATTAGGTATGATTACCAGATTTTTTGCGAACAACCCTATGGTGGTATCTCCCGTTATTTTTACGAATTAATTTATCGGCTTCAACAGAAACCAGGCATCCATATTCAATTGGATATATTGTCTGCAGATAATATTTTTTTAGAGCAATTAAAAGGGAAAAACTATTGGAATGAACTGCAATTCAAAGGAAAAAAAGACTTGAATCGTTTGCTGTCGAATGCCTATGATAGTTTTGCAGCTAGAATGCAGCCTTTCGATGTATTCCACCCAACCTATTATAGTAAATCTTCGCTAAATAGAACTGCTGGTAAACCCATGGTCATTACCATTCATGATATGATCGATGAGCGATTTCATCAAGGTTTGGACGCTTACCAAAACATTATTGCGCTTAGGGCTAAACATATACAGCAAGCTGATAAAATCATTGCCGTTTCAGAAAACACCAAAAATGATTTGATTGAATTGTGTAAAGTAGACCCCAATAAAATAGAAACCATTTATCATGGCAATAGTTTCAATGTAAATATTGCACGCTTCAGTATGCCAAAGCTAATAGAACAGCCTTACCTTCTTTACACTGGCAAACGATATGCCTATAAAAACTTTGAACGTTTTTTAGATAGTTTGGCACCAATTATGAAAGAAAATAATCATTTATGGTTGGTTTGTGCTGGCGGAGGAGCTTTTAAAAAAGCAGAATTGCTGCAATTGAATAAGTTACAACTCAGTCATCGAGTTATTTATCAACCCATTCAGGATAATGAACAATTGGCTTCCTTGTATAACCATGCTCAATGCTTAGTATATCCAAGTTTATATGAAGGCTTTGGCTTACCAATTATTGAAGCATTTGCTTGCGGTTGTCCGGTGATTACTTCTATTGGATCAAGCACTGCAGAGATTGCAGGTGATGCGGCGGTTTTAATCGACCCAAATAATAGCGATGAAATGACCCAACAAATTAGCGCAGTATTACAAAGTGAAACCCTACAAAATCAATTGGTTCAATTAGGTCATAATCGTGCACACTTATTTAATTGGGATAAAACAGCCAACCAAACCCTTAAATTGTATCAAGCTATTTAAATAGCAGTTAATTTTACCGCTCAAGTTCTAGTAATGAAGATTAAACCGATAAAGGCACTCAAAGTATTTTTTGGTCAAGATGAACAAAAAGCTGCATTGCCTCCTGATTTTGAAACCCTTCACCAAAACATCATTGCCAAAGTAAGGCCTTATACCATGACTAGCCCTGAAAGATTGTATGGGCTAATTGAAAGTGTGCAATATGTAGTGAAAAACAATATTCCAGGAGCGTTGGTAGAATGCGGTGTTTGGAAAGGTGGATCAATGATGGCCATTGCAGAGACTTTATTGGCATTGGGTGTGCGCGATCGTGATTTATTCCTCTATGATACTTTTGAGGGAATGACTGCCCCTACAGAAGAAGACGTGGATCAATTAAATAGAGACGCTGCAACCCAACTAAAACAAGACCTGAATAAAAAAACCGATAGTGTAGTTTGGGCTTATTCTGGCTTAGATGAAGTAAAAAGAAATATCGCATTAACCGGATATCCAGCCGATAAAATACATTTTGTACAAGGAGATATTTTAAAAACCATACCTGCAACTTTACCTGGCCAAACTGCTTTACTTAGGTTAGATACCGATTGGTACGAATCTACCAAACATGAAATGGAACAGTTGTATCCTTTATTGGTATCTAAAGGAGTCTTAATCATTGATGACTACGGATTTTGGAAGGGGTCTAGAAAAGCAGTAGACGAATATTTAGCGGCTAACCAAATTGGAATTCTCTTGCATAGAATGGATGAAACTGGTAGATCTGCGGTGAAACCCTAATTGGTTAGGCATTGGCTAAACCCAATCGCTTTTTTATTCTAAATAACCATTTCCCTAATGGGGTTTGCAATAACCAATGCAAAATGCGTAATCGCAATTGCCAAATCCTACATTGTAGTGAGAACCCAAAATAATGCTCGTAAATAGCAATATTGTCTTTTAAGGATTGTAGATAATTTTTTGTACTTATGCCTGAATCATCAAATACAGCAATGGTTTCATTGATATACCCGTAAGGCTCTTTGGCTATTCGGCACATCAAATCATAATCCATAGCTATTTTAAATTCATTATTGAATAACCCAACTCTTTCATACACTTCTTTTTTTACAAACCAAGTGGGATGCGCCACACTTCTCATTCCACGATAGAGTTTACTTGCATCAAATGGTTTTCCAATGACAATTTGTTCTCCACCCCTAATCACTTGAATATTTCCACTTGTCCACGCAATATGAGGATGTTGAGTATAATACTGATGAACCAACTCTATTACCTGTTTAGAAGCATAAGTATCCCCTGCATGTAATAAGTGAGTAATGGGATGACTTGCATTTAGAATCCCCTTATTAAAAGCATCACCTATCCCCTTGTCCCTTTCATTGATCCACCTTCTATAACTTGGCTGAGGATGACTATTTAACCAATGGGCAATCTCGTCATTAGTAGAACCATTAATGATTAAATGTTCGTTGGGATGAAGGGTTTGTTCATCTACAGAAAGACATGTTTTCTGTAAATCAGATAGATTATTAAAACAAATACTAATGACGGTTATTGCATTCATGAAAGATTGGCTGGTTGTAATTGTTTCAATTTTTGATGAAATAACTCGATTGCATTTAATTTTTCTGGACTAAGATTGTATTGAATATTTTGGGTATAATACGTATTTAAATCATAATGAGGATAAGACTGTTCTGCAACCACTTCATCCAAATGTTTTATTCCGTAACCCAAAGCTCTATTAAAAGCATCTATAAAATCAGGATCAATGGGCTTATTGGCTACCCAAGCAGCAAAAACAAATGGCAATCCGGTATGATTATTCCAAGCAGTTGCAAGGTCATACATATATGGGGAAATTAGGCGTTGCTCTAATGCTCGATCCCCAATAACCACCCCGGCAGTGGTTCCCTTTATTTGGTCTCTAAAATCGATGCTGGCAGATTCAATTTCCATATCTAGTTGCCAGTATTCTTTGAGTAGAATTCTGGCCAAATTAACAGAAGTACGGCTTTGATAATCGAGCAATAGTTTTTTAACCTCCTGCAATGGCACTTCGCTAAAAATAGCTACGGATGCAACGTCTTCTTCAGCAGAAATACAATAGTCGGCAACAATATGGGCATTGGGAATAGAAGGGATCATTGCCACTGGTATTAGGCCAATATCAATCTGGTCGTTTTGTAAATCTGCAGCTATTCTGGCGGGGTAATCTTCGGTTAAAACTATTCGATCTAATAAGCCCGATCTTTTGATACCAAACATCATTGGTTTAGTATTTAAATAACTTACGGCTCCAACACGTATCTTCTTGTTCAATTCAGCTACTTTTGTACAAAGAAAAGATTAATTATAGTATTTAACTATTCCCTATTTAAAAATCATATGGAACTGACTCATTTAACAGCAATTTCGCCCATCGACGGCAGGTATAGAAAAAAAGTAGCACATTTAGATGAATATTTTGCAGAATACGCTTTAATTAAATATCGGGTATTGGTTGAAGTAGAATATTTCTTTTTCCTAGCAGACCAAAAATTCTTTAAACTCCCCATTAAAGCTAGGCAAGCCCTTCGTAAAATGCTAGAAAATTTTAGCCTAGACGATGCCAAGCAAATCAAACAATTGGAGTCGGTTACCAATCACGATGTTAAAGCAGTGGAGTATTTCTTAAAAGAACAAGTAGAAAAATCAGGAATAGGACATTTGAAAGAATGGATACATTTTGGATTAACCTCACAGGATATCAATAATACGGCCATTCCTTTAAGTTGGAAACATGCCATGGAACATGACTATTTACCAGCTTTAATCAACTTACAAAATATGATTTATGCTCTTGCCGCACAGTGGAAAGAGATTCCAATGTTGGCTAGAACCCATGGTCAAGCTGCATCTCCTACTAAATTAGGCAAAGAGTTCATGGTATTTGTAGAGCGTTTACACAATCAAATTGAATTATTTAGCAGTATTCCTTATGCAGCAAAATTTGGGGGAGCAACTGGTAATTTTAATGCACACCAAATTGCATTCCCGAAAAAAAACTGGGTGTTATTAGGGAACAAATTTGTGGAAGATGTATTGGGCTTACAAAGAATGCAGTTTACTACTCAAATTGAACATTATGATTCATTGGCTGCACATTTTGACGCATTGAAAAGAATCAATAATATATTGATAGACTTATGTAGAGATATCTGGACCTATATCAGCATGGATTATTTTAAACAGCAAACTAAAAAGGGAGAAGTAGGCTCATCGGCTATGCCGCATAAAGTAAATCCAATTGATTTTGAAAATGCAGAAGGCAACTTAGGTATTGCCAATGCTTTATTGGAACATTTAAGTGGCAAACTCCCTATCAGCAGATTGCAAAGAGATTTAACAGATTCCACTGTACTTAGAAATATGGGGGTGCCAATGGGACATATTAGTATTGCCATTCAATCCTTAGAAAAAGGCTTATCTAAGCTCATCTTAAATGAGCCAGCAATAAAAGCAGATTTAGATAACAATTGGCCTGTAGTTGCGGAAGCCATTCAAACCATTTTACGAAGAGAAAACTATCCGAATCCATACGAAGCATTAAAAGACTTAACCAGGGGTAAACAAAAAATTGATAAAGCGGCAATTCACCAATTTATCAATACGCTTAAAATTAGTGCTGCACTAAAGAAAGAATTAAAAGCCATTTCGCCTTCCAATTATACAGGCGTTAACCCAGTTTATTAGTTTGGTATTGAAATTGCTTTATTAACCTGATTTTTAAAAAGTAAAATGCTTCAACCTGCGTAAATTTTTGATCATATTCAGGAAATTGATTTTAATCCTATTAACAGTAATTATTCTATTGTTTTTAGCGATTCAAACGGATATTGTTCAAAATGCATTGGTCAGATATGCTACTGGCAAATTGAGTAACTCATTAGGGGTAGAAGTTCGAATCAACAAAGTCAGCTTTTCCCTCTTCAGTAAAGTGAGCCTGGATGGAACATTAATTAGAGATCAACGAAAAGATACCCTGCTGTATGCTGGCAGTTTAAAATTAAATATTACTGATTGGTTTTTCTTAAAAGACAAAGCTGAATTAAAATTCATAGGCTTAGAAAATGCAGTAGTGAAATTACAGCGAAAGGATTCTATATGGAATTACCAGTTTATTGCAGATTATTTTAGTTCTCCCAATACGACTAAAAAGAAGAAGAATGGATTTGAATTGAATCTGAAAAAAATCAATCTCAAAAACCTACACTTTTTTCAGAATGATTTATGGGTGGGCACTCAAAACACCATAAAAATAGGTGCACTGGAAATTGACGCTGAAAAAATTGATTTTGTAAACAACCGATACAATATCAATGATATTTCGCTGATTGAGCCAAGGGTTATTTTACAGAATTTAGATGGATTAAGACCTCCTAAACTAAAAAAAATTGTTCCTTATTATGATGGGAAAGAAATGTATTTTAATCCCGGAGATATTGGTCTTAAAGTTAAAAATATCAAAATAAAAGACGGCTCACTATTTATAGAAGGCAATACTGGTAAAGCTAGAAAAGGATTTGATGAAGCGCATATTGAATTGTTTCAATTAAATGGAACACTCAGCTCATTCTTACTAAATAAAGACACTATTTCAACTAAAGCAAAAATTAGGGTAAAAGATCGTAGTGGATTTGAATTAAGGAAATTAGCTGCTGACATAAAGTTTACTCCACAGATAATGGAATTCCGTAATCTGGATTTGCAAACGAATAAGAGCAAATTGGGTAGCTATTATGCCATGCGGTATAAAGATTTTAATAAAGACTTTGCCGACTATATCAATAAAGTAACAATGGTTGCAAAGTTTAACAACACAACCATTCATAGCGATGATATCGCCTATTTTGCTCCAGAATTAAAAGGATGGAATAAGCAAATAATATTAGGAGGAAATTTTGAAGGAGTGGTAAATGCATTTAATGTAACAGCACTCAAAGCAAGTATTGGTGCCAATACCCAATTAACGGGCAATCTAATGATGAAGGGTTTACCCGATATTAATACCACACAAATAAAATTAAGCAATGGAACGCTTTTAACCAACGCCTACGATTTGGGGGTTTTTGTACCAGCATTAAAAGGGGTAACCAATCCCAATTTAAGTGCACTGGGTAATTTCACCTATAGAGGCAATTTCACTGGTACTATTCAAAACTTTAATACTGCTGGTGTATTCTCTACTAAATTAGGGGGAGTACAAACCAATATCAGTTTAAAATTACCCAATGTTGGGGAACCATCATTCGATGGGTTCATCAGTACAAAAAGATTTAACCTAGGCAAGTTTTTACAAATTGATTCTTTAGGATTAATCAATTTCAGTGGAAAACTCACTGGAACTAGTTTCAATTTAGATAAGCTAAAAACGACTTTTGATGGAACGGTTCATTCGGTCAATTTCAACAATTACACGTATACCAATATCATTGCCAATGGCACTATTCAAAAAAAATCATTTAACGGCGAGTTAGAAATTGATGACCCCAATCTTGGATTTACAAGCAATGTGGAAGTTGATTTTAGTAAAGAACTCCCCTTATTTAATATTGTTGGTGATCTTTCAAAAGCCAATTTATTTGCGCTGAATTTGATTAAAAATGAAATAAAAGTAGCCGGTTTATTAGACGTAAACTTTTCCGGAAAAAACATTGACCAGTTCATAGGATCGGCTAAATTATTAAATGCGAGTATTCAAAATCCAAATACCAGTATTCAATTTGACTCATTAAATTTAACATCGAGCTATAAAGATTCTATCAAGACTTTGCATATAGGCAGTAACGATTTCAATGCCAATATCATCGGCAAGTTTAATATAGCGGAATTACCATCCAGCTTCCAAGCATTTTTACATAACTATTACCCTGCTTACGTTCAATCGCCCAAAACCACTCCCAAAAATCAACAGTTTAACTTTACGTTCAATAGTTTTTATATTGAACCTTATTTTAAAATATTTACCAATAGAATCAGTGGATTCAATGATGTGAATATCAATGGTTCAATTGATACAAAAAATATCGCATTAGGCATTAATGCATATGTTCCATATGGAAAATATGACCAATATGCCACTACTGGATTTCAATTAGAAGGAAAAGGAAATTTTGATTCCCTTAGCGTAACTACCAATATTAAAAATATTGAAATTGGAGACAGTTTAAACCTTCCCAATTCGGTCATTAATATTACTTCAGCAAATGATCATTCTATTGTCTCTATTAATACAAAAGCGAATAGCACTTTAGATGATGCGGCTCTTTTAGCAGATGTGTATACATTAGAAGATGGAGTAAGAATCATGTTCAGACCATCCAGTTTTGTATTAAATGAGAAACGTTGGACCATTGAAGAAAAGGGAGAATTAATCATACGTAAACACTTATTAAGTGCAAATAATGTGCAATTTGCCCAAGGAGGTTTTCAAGAAATTAAAATTGAAACAGAAGAAGAAGATGGTGGAAATACCAGTACCCTATTGGTGAAATTAAAAAATATTGTATTAGGTGATATCACTTCCCTATTCTTAAAAAAAGAGACACTCGAAGGAATTGTAAGTGGAGAAATTAGGCTTTCAGAATTCTTAGGAGACTTTTCAGCAAAAGCAACTTTGAAAGCAGAGGAATTCAGGTACGATCAAGATTCCATTGGTATTGTGAATATTGATGCTGGATATGATAGCAAAACCGGTTTAATTCCTTTTAAAATCAAATCCCCCAACAAAAACTATGACCTCATTGCTGATGGATCATACAATGTTAAAGACAGCACCGGAAATTCATTCAACACCAATATCCAGTTAAATGAAACGAAGATTGATATTATTGAAAGTTTACTAACAGGACTATTTAGCAATTTAGATGGACTTGCAAAAGGGAATCTAAGTATTAGTGGAGACTTAAATGCACCGCAGCTCATTGGTGATATTAGTTTAAGGAATGCAAAACTTAAAGTAGAATTTACTCAAGTAGAATACTCCATCGATTCTGCAGAGCTCAAGTTTAGTGAAGAAGGCATAGACTTTGGGAGATTCACTATTAAAGACATGTATGGAAATACCGGAACGGTTACTGGGAAACTGCTTGAAAAGGGTTTCAAGAATATGGGATTTGATTTTGATTTGAGAACCGATAAATTATTAATGATTGATACCAAAGCCAAAGACAATGAGCAATTTTATGGTAAAGCAATTGGTAAAGCTACATTAAGTTTTAAGGGACCTGAATCTGACTGTAGAATGACTATTGTTGCTGAAGCCAACGATAGTTCCCATATTACTATTCCCAATAAACAAAGCAAAGAAAGCGGATTTGCAGACTTTATAGTTTTCAAAACCTATGGCACAGAATTACAAGAGTCCAATAGAAAAAGCAATTTTAATTTAACGGTAGACTTAGATGTAACCGCCAATAATAAAGTACAGATTGATGTTGTATTAGATGAAATAAATGGAGATATTATTAAAGCAGAGGGTAATGGAAGACTAATCATCAGAGCAGGAACTATTGAGCCTTTATCCATAAAAGGTAGATACAATATTGAAAGAGGTAATTACGATTTCAATTTTCAATCCTTATTAAAGAAACCATTTGAATTATTACCTAATTCGAATAATTATATTGAATGGAATGGAGATCCATTTAAAGCAGTAATGAGTATTGATGCCCAATACACTGCCGAAAGAATTTCTCTTTCCGATTTAATTGGAAACAATATTTTCAGCGGATCTGTGAAAGGTTATCGTGGTGATGTATATGTTATTGCAGAATTAAGAAATCAATTGAGCAAACCGGATATCAGTTTTAGATTAGACTTCCCTCAAGGAAGCCCAGTTAAAAATGACAATGAATTTGCGGCATTCTTAAATAGAATACAAAGAGATGAAAACGAAATATTAAAACAGGTTTCCTTCTTGATTGTATTTGGAACATTTGCCCCTCCGGGAGAATTCAGCAATAGAAGTGGCAGTAATCCATACAATATCAGCTCCCTCGGTATAAACACTTTATCTCAGGTATTAACCAATGAGGTAAATAAAGCACTATCAGGACTTCTCTATAAACTTACTGGAGATAGAAGCTTACGCTTCGACCTAGGTGCATCACTCTATAATAGTTCAAGTATTTTTGGAACTACAGGTGGGAATGTACAATCGAATAGCAGTGTTTTAGATCGTTCTAGGGTGAATTTTAAATTAGGCAAGAG
>JACCDH010709504.1_pt1 | contig 31545 bp, 31 predicted proteins | sample 7442481 | NCBI WGS metagenome assembly JACCDH01 (sample SAMN15323433, study PRJNA562643) | freshwater metagenome | isolation source: river surface water | place: USA:Blue River Watershed | collected 2017-08-15
AACGCAAATGCCGCTGCACATGCCCATGTGTGAGCGCCCCGGTGGTCACCATCTCGGTGTACATGCGGGTGTGGCGCGTGAGCAGGCGGTGAAAAAAACGGCAATGGCGATCGGTCCAGTCGAGCATGGGGGCGACGGACAGGCGCCAGGGGTTGAAACCTGGAGAGATATCGGACATAGGGGGCGATTATCTCTGCCCCAAAAACAAACCCCGCCAGAGGCGGGGTTGGTGCAAGCAGACCGGAACCGATCAACCCATGTGCAGACCGCCGTTGCAGGCGAAGTCAGCACCGGTGGTGAAGCCACCATCTTCACCGGACAACCAGGCGACGATGGAGCCGATTTCTTCAGGGGTGCCCAGGCGCTTGACCGGGATGCCGGCGACGATCTTTTCCAGCACGTCCGGGCGAATGGCGCGGACCATGTCGGTGCCGATGTAGCCGGGGCTGACGGTGTTCACGGTCACACCCTTGTTGGCCAGCTCTTGCGCCAGGGCCATGGTGAAGCCGTGCATGCCGGCCTTGGCCGCCGAGTAGTTGGTCTGGCCAGCCTGCCCCTTTTCACCGTTGACCGAGGAGATCTGCACGATGCGGCCAAAACCGCGCTCGACCATGTCGGGCACCACCTGTTTGGTCACGTTGAACATGGAGTTGAGGTTGGTGTCGATCACGGCGTCCCAGTCTTCGCGCGTCATCTTCAGGAACATGCGATCCTTGGTGATGCCGGCATTGTTGACCAGCACGTCGATCGGGCCGTGTTCGGCCTTGGCTTTTTCGAAGGCGGCCACGGTGGAATCCCAATCGGCCACGTTGCCAACCGAGGCGTAGAAGGTGTAGCCCAGGGCTTTTTGCTCGGCCAGCCACTTGTCGAAATCGCGTGTCGGGCCACAACCAGCGATGACCTTGAAACCGGCCTTGGCCAGGCGCTGGCAAATGGCGGTACCGATGCCGCCCATGCCACCGGTAACGTAAGCAACTTTTTGACTCATGTTTGTCTCCTTGTTATGAGTGTTGAAGAATAAAAATAATCGGACGCGAATCAGACACGCTCAAGTGCCAGCGACACGCCCATGCCACCGCCGATGCACAGCGCAGCCAGGCCTTTGTTGGCTTGGCGACGCTGCATCTCGTGCAGCAAGGTCACCAGGATGCGGCAGCCCGAGGCGCCGATGGGGTGACCGATGGCAATTGCGCCACCGTTGACGTTGACCTTGAGCGGGTCGATGTCCAGCGCCTTGTTGACGGCGCAGGCTTGCGCAGCAAAGGCTTCATTCAATTCAAACAGGTCCACATCCTGGGCTTTCCAACCCGCGCGGGCCAAGGCCTTCTGCGAAGCGGGCACCGGGCCCATGCCCATGGTGGCCGGGTCCAGGCCCGAAGTGCCAAAAGCGGCAATGCGCGCCAGGGGCTTGAGGCCCAGGGCTGCGGCTTTTTTGGCGCTCATGACGACCACGGCGGCAGCACCGTCGTTGATGCCCGAGGCATTGCCAGCGGTCACCGAACCTGCTTTGTCAAAAGCGGGGCGCAGACCTGCCAAGGCTTCGGCATTGGTCTTCTTGTTGATGAATTCGTCGCTGTTGAAGACCAGCGGATCACCTTTGCGCTGGGGGATCAGCACGTCAACGATTTCGTCCTTGAACTTGCCTTCGTCTTGCGCGTTGGAAGCCTTGCGCTGGCTGGCCAGGGCGAGTTCGTCCTGCATTTCGCGGGTGATGCCATGCGCCTTGGCCACGTTCTCGGCCGTGATGCCCATGTGGTACTGGTTGTAGACGTCCCACAGGCCGTCCACGATCATGGTGTCGACCATGTTCCAGTTGCCCATGCGCTGGCCATCGCGGCTGCCCATCAGCACATGCGGCGAAGCACTCATGTTTTCCTGGCCACCGGCCACCACGATCTCGCTGTCGCCCCAGGCCACAGCCTGAGCGGCCAGCATGACCGACTTGAGGCCCGAGCCGCATACGGCGTTGATGGTCAACGCCGGGGTTTCTTTGGCCACACCGGCCTTCATCATGGCCTGGCGGGCGGGGTTCTGACCGGCACCTGCAGCCAGCACCTGGCCCATGATGACTTCACCGATCTGGTCGGACTGCAGACCTGCGCGGGCAATAGCCGCGCGGATGGCGATGCTGCCCAGCTCAGGCGCAGCCACTTTGGCCAAGGAGCCTCCAAATTTACCAACGGCGGTGCGGGCCGCCGACACGATCACGATATCTTCCATTTGAGTCTCCTTCTTTCAAAAAATCAGGCTTTCGCCTTCACATAACGTCCCGGTGCCGGCTCCATGGCTTTGTACTTGGCACCTTTGCCATACGTCTTGGGCGCAGCAATCTGTTTGCCTGCGTGCGTTTTGAGCCAGTTGGACCAGTCGGTCCACCAGCTGCCTGGCAGCTCTTTGGCGCCGGCGATCCAGTCATTGACGTCTTTGGGAAACTTGCCTTCGGCGCCCAGCCAGTGGCTGCGTTTTTTGGCTGCGGGCGGGTTGATCACGCCCGCAATGTGGCCCGAGGCCCCCATGACAAAACGTTTTTTGCCCGGAAACACCTGGGTGCTGGCGTAAGCGCCACCAATGGGCACGATGTGGTCCTCGCGCGAGCCATACAGGTACATCGGCATGTCGACCTTGTTCAGGTCCACCTTTTCACCACAGACCGTGGCCTTGCCAGGACGGATCAGGTTGTTTTCGAGGTAGGTGTTGCGCAGGTACCAGGCGTAAAACGGGCCAGGCAAATTGGTCGAGTCGCTGTTCCAGTAGAGCAGGTCAAAGGGCGGCGGGGTTTCGCCCTTGAGGTAGTTGCCCACCACGTAGTTCCATACCAGGTCATTGGGACGCAGGAAGCTGAAGGTGGACGCCAGGTCGTTGCCCTTCATCATGCCGCCCTTGCCCATCTGCATTTCGCGGAACTTGACGAAGTTCTCGTCGATGAAAACGTCCAGGATACCGGTGTCGGTGAAGTCGATCAGTGTGGTCAGCAGCGTGGTGCTGGCCACCGGTTTTTCGCCACGGGCAGCCAACACGGCCAGCGCGGTGGACAGGATGGTGCCGCCCACGCAGAAGCCCAGCGCATTGATCTTGGGTGCGCCAGTGATGTCCTGCACCATGTGGATGGCGGTGATGGCTGCCTGCTCGATGAAGTCGTCCCAGCTGGCCTTTTCCATGGACGCATCGGGGTTGCGCCAGCTCACCACAAAGCAGCGGTGGCCCTGTGCCACGGCGTAACGGATGAAGGAATTTTCGGGTTGCAGGTCCAGGATGTAGAACTTATTGATGCAGGGTGGCACCAACAGAAAGGGGCGCTCATACACCTTGGCCGTGAGTGGCTTGTATTCGATGAGCTGGAAAAAATCGTTCTCGAACACCACAGCGCCTTCGGTGGTGGCCACGTTCTTGCCCACTTCAAACAGACTTTCGTCCGTCATGGACACATGGCCTTGCTCGATGTCGTGCATCAGGTTCTTGACGCCCTTGGCAATGCTTTCGCCCTTGGTTTCAATGGCTTTTTTCTGCGCCTCGGCATTGAAGGCCAGGAAGTTGCTGGGCGCCGCTGCGGCCACCCATTGCTCCACGGCGAAACGGATGCGGCTGCGCGTCTTGGCATCGGCATCCACTGCATCGGCCAGGCCCATCAGGGTGCGGGCATTGAGCAGGTAGGTGGCGGCATTGAAGGCGGCCACAGGGTTGCTGTTCCATGCATCGCCCGAAAAACGGCGGTCCCTGACCTGCAGGCTGTTGTGCAGGCTCTGGTTCCACAGTTCGCTGGCGTCTTTGAAGTATTGAGACTGCAGGCTTTGCAATTTGCCAGCATCAAACTTAAGGGCTGTCGCAGCGCCCAGGTCTTTGGGCATGCCGCCCAAATCAATCGTCTGGAAATGCTGCATGGCCTGCGCAAAACTCTTGCCCAGGTTGTGTTGGAAGGCTTCGCCCATTTGGGACCAGTATTGGGGGTTCGCGGCATCCATCGTTCTCGTCTCCTGGGCTGGCATCTGTCGAATTCACAGATCTAACAGTGTCGCCGTTTTCTTTGTCACCAAAATTACAAATGAGTTGGGATATACCCGGTCATTGCATCTCACTGTTGTGCCGCACCTCGCCAGATGCAGGCGGCCATGCGGCCACTGCTGCCCAGCGTGGCCGCATCGCGGCGGTGCGAAAAGAAGCGCGCAGGGTTGGACACGGTGCACCAAGGTTCAGAACCGTCGTTGCCCAGTACATCCTGCAAACCCAGGCTCTGCAAACGCAGGCGGGCCAGTTGCGGCAAATCGGCCAACCAGCGATCCCCCGCCCCCGGCTTGAAAGCCGCACGTACTTCAGGCCTTGATCCAAAGGCCTCCAGCACCGGCGGCCCCACCTCGAAAGCCTGCGGGCCAATGCAAGGGCCCAGCCAGGCACGGGTTTGTCCGGGCGTTGCGCCGCGCTCGCGCAAGGCGGTCCATAAGGTTTCAAGCACCCCCACGCCGCTGCGCCCCGCCAAGCCACGCCAGCCCGCATGGGCAGCAGCCACCCAGCGGCCCTGAACATCCCACAACACCACCGGCAAACAGTCGGCCACCATGATGGTGCAGGCCACACCGGGCTCAAAGGTGAAGCAGGCATCGGCCACAGCAGCATCAGGCGTATGGGCCTGGAGTTCGAGCACACCTACACCGTGGACCTGCTGCAAAAACACGGGCCGCACGCCCAGGGCGCTCGCCAGTGCCTGCCGGTTGGCCTGCACATGAGCCGGTGCGTCTCCCACATGGTCGCCCAGATTCAGGCTGCCCCAGGGCGGCCGTGAATGCCCGCCCTCGCGGGTGCTCATCCAGGCCCCTGCGCTGGCGGGCAGCGCGCGCGAAACGTCGAAAAATGAATGCAAAGCCATTGGGCACAGCATATCGGCAAATCGTGCCCCCGCTGGGATCGGATGCATTTCGATCTGTTGTTTAATGCCGTGCATGAAGGCCAACGCAATGCCATCACTGCCCTGGTTGGCGCCAGGCCAGCCCTTCCCAGACCCCTGCGAGGCCTGGGACCATGACTCGCCTGCACCGGGCCTGCTGGCCGCCAGCCGACAACTCGATGCGCAGCAACTGGAGCATGCCTACCGACAAGGGATCTTTCCTTGGTACAGCGAAGGCCAGCCCGTGCTGTGGTGGAGCCCCGACCCGCGCATGGTGCTCGACCCACAGGCCTTTCGCCTGCACCGCTCGCTGCGCAAGACGCTGCGCCGTGAATGGGCAAGACCGGGCATCGAGCTGGTGTTTGACCGCGACTTCGCCCAGGTGATCCGGCGTTGCGGACAGCAAGCACGCACGGGACAAAACGGCTCATGGATCGTGCCCGACATCGTGCAGGCCTATACCCAATTGCACCACTGGGGCTTGGCCCACAGCGCCGAGCTGTGGCAAAGCGGCCAGTTGGTGGCTGGCCTGTACTTTGTGGCGCTGGGCCGGGCGCTGTTTGGCGAATCCATGTTCACTACCGTGCGCGACGGCTCCAAGCTGGCACTGTGTTTGCTGGTCAGTGTGGCCCGTCAGCATGGCATACGCATGATCGACTGCCAGCAAAACACCCGTCACCTGGCTTCTTTGGGCGCAGCAGAAATTCCACGTGCGCAATTTCTGACGCACATGCACAGTGCCGGACAGCAAGCCGGGCTGGACTGGCCCAGCCAGCCCCTATACTGGGACGCATTGCTCCAGGACCCGCAGTGACGCTGCTCAAGGATTTTCCCCTTCAGGCCATCCAGTTTTATGCGACGGCGCCCTACCCTTGCAGCTACTTGCCGCAGCGACAGGCTCGCTCGCAAGTGGCCACGCCCAGCCACCTGATCCAAAACGAAACCTATTCGGACCTGGTCGCCAAAGGCTTTCGGCGCAGCGGCATGTTCACTTACCGTCCCTATTGCGACGGGTGCCAGGCCTGCATTCCTCTGCGCGTGGATGTGGCATTGTTCAGCCCCAACCGCAGTCAAAGGCGCGCGGCCAGAGAGCACAACACCTTGCAAGCGCGCGTGATGAACCTGCACTTTAAGCAGGAGCACTACGACCTGTACCTGCGCTACCAACACAGCCGCCATGCCGGTGGCGGCATGGACATGGACAGTGCCGACCAGTACACCCAGTTTCTGCTGCAAAGCCGGGTGAACTCGCGACTGATCGAATTCAGAGATCCTGCCGACGGTCAACTCAAGATGGTCAGCATCGTGGATGTGCTCAACGACGGCATCTCTGCGGTCTACACCTTCTACGAACCCAATGACCGGCAGGCCAGTTACGGCATTTGGGGTGTACTCTGGCAAATCGAACAAGCCAAGCGCCTGGGTCTGCCCCATGTGTACTTGGGCTACTGGATCGAGCAAAGCCCCAAGATGAACTACAAGGCTGGCTTTCGTCCATGTGAAATTCTCATTCAAGGCGCCTGGCAGGCACTTTGAACCCCATTTAAATTTCACGACATAAAATCAACTTTTCTTCACGCAGTTCCATGAGAAAAGCAGACCACGCCATGACCGCCACCCCGACCATCCAGGTCATCGAACGGATGTTCACGCTGATCGACGTGCTGGCCAGCCGGGAAGACGCCATCTCGCTCAAGGAAATCAGCGAGAAAACCGGCTTGCATCCCTCCACGGCACACCGCATCCTCAACGACCTGACGGTAGGCCGCTTTGTGGACCGCCCTGAGGCTGGCAGTTACCGCCTGGGCATGCGCCTGCTGGAGCTGGGCAACCTGGTCAAAGGCCGCTTGAGCGTGCGCGATGCGGCACTGACCCCCATGCGTGAATTGCACAAGTTGATCCAGCAGCCGGTGAACCTGAGCATGCGCCAGGGCGACGAGATCGTGTACATCGAGCGCGCCTACAGCGAGCGTTCAGGCATGCAAGTGGTGCGCGCCATTGGCGCCCGCGCCCCGCTGCACCTGACGTCTGTGGGAAAGCTTTTCTTGGCCGTGGACGATCCGGTTCGCGTGCGTGCCTACTCGACCCGCACTGGGCTGTCCGGACACACGCGCAACAGCATCACGCAACTGCCGGTGCTGGAGCGCGAGCTGGGCCGCGTGCGTCAGTACGGCATCGCACGGGACAACGAAGAACTGGAAATGGGCGTGCGCTGCATTGCTGCTGGCATCCACGACGACCAGGGTAAGCTGGTGGCGGGTTTGTCCATTTCAGCCCCCGCTGACCGGCTGGACGAGGAATGGCTGCCCAAACTGCAAGCCACAGCCGACCAAATTTCAGCTTCTCTGGGCTACAAGGCTGCACTGGGTTGAGCGCGACAAAGGCTAGGCTGCACGCACCTGCAGCTTCAGCCCTGACGACCCGCCATCACATGCCCGGCCGTGGTCGAGCGACCCGAGTGCTCGATCCAGCGACGCACGCGCTCGGCGTCGGCTATGCGACTGAGTTTTCCGGCTGAGTCCAGAAACACCATGATCAGCTTGCGGCCAGAAATTTGGGCTTGCATGACCAGGCACTGGCCTGCTTCGGAGATATAGCCCGTCTTTTGCAGGCCAATGTCCCACTGGGGGCTTTTGACCAGACGGTTGGTGTTGTTGTATTGCAGGGTGCGGCGCCCCACCTCAACTTCACGACCGGGCGATGTAGAAAGTTCTCGCAACACCGGCTCTTTGTACGCGGCCGCCACCAGCGTTGCCAGATCGTGCGCACTGGATTGGTTGCGGCTGGACAAACCTGTGGGCTCCACATAGCGGGTGTCGTGCATGCCCAATTGATGGGCACGGGCGTTCATGCGGCCCACAAACGCATCCAGCCCGCCCGGGAAGGTGCGACCCAGCGCATGAGCAGCGCGGTTCTCACTGGACATCAAGGCCAGATGCAGCATGTCGCCGCGCGACAGAGTAGATCCCACGGCAAGGCGCGAGCTGCTGCCTTTTTCAGTGTCCACGTCGTCCTGGGTGATGGTGATCATCTCGGACATGTTCAGGTGAGCATCGGAGATGACCAGGCCCGTCATCAGTTTGGTCAGCGAGGCGATGGGCAGCACGGCTTGGTCGTTCTTGCGCAGCAAGACCTCATTGGTCTCCTGGTCGATCACCAAGGCCACGCTGGAGCGCAAATCGAGCGGATCACTGGTACCGTGCAAACCCGCTTTTTGACCGAAAGAGGAACGCGTCACGGCGGCTGCAGCCGCCACTTTGGCGACCGTCTTGGCGCTGCCGGCTACGCGCTGCGACTTGTTGGCACCCGCTTTCTTTTTGATGGTGACGGCCGCCCGCTTTGGCGCAGCGTCGGCACCCCAAGCTTGGGGCGCCGTGGCTAAACCGACACAGACGAGCCCGCCCATCAGATGCCTGGAGACAACATTCAAAAATTTGGCAAAACTGTTAGCAGGCATTCGGAATCGATAAATTTCAAAAACTTTTAACAGTGTACATGGTTTGAAAAATCTACACAAGATCAAACACTTGCGCAACTTCATTCAAGCGCCACACCAAGTCAATTTTCAGACCTGGCTCACCCTTGTGCTGCCACCCGGTCGGCCTTGCTGTGCAGCTTGTTCAGAGCACTCAGGTATGCCTTGGTCGATGCCACGATGATGTCCGGATCGGCGCCAACGCCGTTGACCACACGACCGCTGTTTTGCAAACGGACCGTGACTTCACCTTGGCTTTCGGTCGAACCACTGATGGCATTGACCGAATACAGCACCATTTCGGCACCGCTTTTCACGTGGGCCTCGATGGCTTTGAGGGATGCGTCCACCGGGCCGTTTCCCGTGGCGCTGCTTTTGACCTCTTTGCCATCGACCGTGAAAACGATGCTGGCCTGGGGCTGCTCACCGGTTTCGCTGTGCTGGGCCAGCGAGACAAAGCCGTACTGCTCTTTCTCGTTGGCAGCAGCTTCATCGCTCACCAATGCCAGGATGTCTTCGTCAAAGATCTCGCTCTTGCGATCGGCCAACTCCTTGAAACGGGCAAAGGCCTGGATGATCTCGGCCTCGCTTTCGAGTTCGACGCCCAGCTCCTGCAAGCGCTGCTTGAAGGCGTTGCGGCCCGAGAGCTTGCCCAGCACGATCTTGTTGGCGCTCCAGCCCACATCTTCGGCACGCATGATTTCGTAGGTGTCGCGCGCCTTCAGCACGCCGTCCTGGTGGATGCCCGAGGCGTGTGCAAAGGCGTTGGCACCCACCACGGCCTTGTTCGGCTGCACCACAAAGCCAGTGGTTTGACTGACCATGCGGCTGGCGGACACGATGTGCTGCGTGTCGATGCCCACGTCCAGACCAAAGTAGTCGCGGCGCGTCTTGATGGCCATGACCACCTCCTCAAGCGAGCAGTTGCCAGCGCGCTCGCCCAGACCGTTGATCGTGCATTCGATCTGACGGGCACCGCCGATCTTCACACCCGCGAGCGAGTTGGCCACCGCCATGCCCAGGTCATTGTGGCAATGCACCGACCAGATGGCTTGGTCCGAGTTGGGCACTTTTTCACGCAGGGTCTTGATGAAGTTGCCATACAGCTCGGGAATGGCGTAACCCACCGTGTCGGGGATGTTGATGGTGCGCGCACCTTCTTTGATGACCGCTTCCACCACCCGGGCCAGAAAGTCGATTTCGCTGCGGTAACCGTCTTCGGCACTGAACTCGATGTCGGCACACTGGTTACGTGCAAAACGCACCGCCTGGATGGACTGCTCGAGCACCTGTTCGGGCGTCATGCGCAGCTTTTTCTCCATGTGCAGCGGAGAGGTGGCGATGAAGGTGTGGATGCGGCCACTGTTGGCGCCTTTGAGCGCTTCGGCAGCACGAGCGATGTCACGGTCGTTGGCACGCGAGAGCGAGCAGACTGTGGAGTCCTTGATGGCGTTGGCAATGCTTTGCACCGCCTCGAAATCGCCATTGGAGCTGGCGGCAAAACCGGCTTCGATCACGTCGACGCGCAGGCGCTCCAGTTGACGGGCGATGCGCAGTTTTTCATCGCGGGTCATGGACGCGCCGGGCGACTGTTCGCCATCGCGCAAAGTGGTATCAAAAATGATGAGTTTGTCAGCAGCCATGTTTACTCCAGGATTTTCAACCGCAGCTTGTGAAACACATCAAAGCAAAAGGCCCGCTGCGGGTGCATACGGGCCTTTCGGAAAATGTGCGCGTGCGCTACAGATCCCGCCCGTGGGGCGCGAGTAGTAGGGACAGTGCAATGCGGTTCATGCAAACTACTGTAGCACAGAAAAACAGCCAAGTAGCCTGTGGGCTTACTGGTGCAAACCCCGCTCGTCCGGCTCATCGGTCGAGGTGCTGATCATGCTGGTAGGCTCGCCTCGGAATTTGCGCAGGGCATAGAGCGCATAGCCGCTCAGGCCATAAACCACAAACAGGCCAAACAGCACAGCCGGCGGATGGATATTGATGATCGCAATCGCCAAGGCAATCAGCACCACCACAGCAAACGGCACACTCTTTTTAAAGTGAACATCCTTGCCGCTGTAGAAAGGCACATTGGTGACCATGGTCAGACCAGCGTACAACGCCAGCGCGAACATAGGCCAGGCTTGGCTGGAGCCAGCCAATTCGGCTTCGGTCATGATCCAGATGTAGCCGGTCACCAATGCCGCCGCAGCCGGAGAAGGCAGGCCCTGAAAGAACCGTTTGTCCACCACCGCGGTGTTGACATTGAAACGCGCCAGGCGCAGCGCAGCGCAGGCGCAATACACAAACGCCGCAATCCAGCCCCAGCGACCCAGCCCCTTGAGTGCCCATTCGTAAGCGATCAGGGCGGGAGCCGCGCCAAAAGAAACCATGTCGGCAAGCGAGTCCATCTGCTCGCCGAATGCGCTTTGGGTGTTGGTCATGCGGGCCACCCGCCCATCCAGACTGTCGAGCACCATGGCACAAAACACGCCCACAGCGGCCATGTCAAAACGCTGATTCATGGCCATCACGATGGCGTAGAAGCCACCGAACAATGCTGCCAGCGTGAACAGGTTGGGCAGGATGTAAATGCCCTTGCGGGGTTTGCGCGGCGCTGCGCTCTGCCCGTGGTCTGCTTCGAAATCGTTGTCCATCGGTTTGCCTTGGTTGAGGCCGCGCATTGCGGCATTGAACGAGTGTATGCCATGCTGCCCTCAAACAAAAAAGGCCACCGAAGTGGCCTTTTTGCGGGCGATACCGGAAGATCAGTTGCGGGTCTGGTCGACCAGCTTGTTCTTGGCGATCCAGGGCATCATGGCGCGCAGCTTGCCACCCACCACTTCGATGCTGTGGTCGGCGGTGTTGCGGCGACGGGCCGTCATGCTCGGGTAGTTCAGACGGCCTTCCTGGATGAACATCTTGGCGTAGTCACCATTCTGGATGCGCTTCAAAGCGTTGCGCATGGCCTTGCGGGACTCGTCGTTGATCACTTCGGGGCCGGTCACGTACTCGCCGAACTCCGCGTTGTTGGAGATCGAGTAGTTCATGTTGGCAATGCCGCCTTCGTAGATCAGGTCCACGATGAGTTTCAGCTCGTGCAGACACTCGAAGTAGGCCATCTCGGGGGCGTAGCCGGCTTCCACCAGGGTCTCGTAGCCCATCTTGATCAGCTCGACAGCGCCGCCGCACAGCACGGCCTGCTCGCCGAACAGGTCGGTCTCGGTCTCTTCCTTGAAGTTGGTCTCGATGATGCCAGCCTTGCCGCCACCGTTGGCCATGGCGTAGCTCAGGGCCAGGTCACGGGCCTTGCCGGACGTGTCCTGGTGCACGGCGACCAAGTGGGGCACGCCGCCACCCTGGCTGTAGGTGGAACGCACGGTGTGGCCGGGCGCCTTGGGGGCGACCATCCACACGTCCAGATCGGCGCGGGGCACAACCTGGTTGTAGTGCACGTTGAAACCGTGGGCGAAAGCCAGCGAAGCGCCCTGCTTGATGTTGGGGGCCACGTTGTTGGTGTAGACCTCGGCGATCTGCTCGTCGGGCAACAGAATCATGACCACGTCGGCAGCCTTGACGGCGTCGTTGACTTCCAGAACGTTCAGACCGGCCTTGCCGACCTTGTCCCAGGAAGCGCCACCCTTGCGCAGACCGACCACGACTTTCACGCCGCTGTCGTTCAGGTTCTGGGCGTGGGCGTGGCCCTGGCTGCCGTAGCCGATGATGGCGACGGTCTTGCCCTTGATCAGGCTCAGGTCACAGTCTTTGTCGTAAAAAACTTTCACAGGTTTCTCCTTCGGATAAATTCAGTCAGGGTTCAGGTTTTGCTTAGACGCGCAGGACGCGCTCGCCGCGCCCGATCCCGCACGCGCCAGTGCGCACGGTCTCCAGAATGGCGCTGCGGTCGATCGCCTCCAAAAAGGCGTCGTTCTTGGACGAGTCACCGGTGAGCTCGATGGTGTAGCTCTTGTCGGTGACGTCGATCACACGGCCACGGAAGATGTCGGCCATGCGTTTCATTTCTTCGCGCTCCTTGCCCACGGCACGCACTTTCACCAGCATCAGCTCGCGCTCGGTGTAGGCGCCCTCGGTCAGGTCCACCACCTTGACCACTTCAATCAGGCGGTTGAGGTGCTTGGTGATCTGCTCGATCACGTCATCTGACCCGGTGGTCTGGATGGTCATGCGCGACAGGCTCGGGTCTTCGGTGGGGGCCACCGTCAGGGACTCGATGTTGTAGCCACGGGCCGAAAACAGGCCCACCACCCGGGACAGAGCCCCGGCTTCATTCTCGATCAGAACAGCAATGATGTGTTTCATGTCAGCGTCCTCTTTTGGCCACCCTCCCCCGTGCACGGTAATGCACGGGCTCGGTGGACCATAGATTCAACAGTGGGGAAAAGATTAAAGGTCTTCGGAACCTAGCAACATCTCGGTGATGCCTTTGCCAGCCTGCACCATCGGGAACACGTTCTCGGTGGGGTCGGTCTGGAAGTCGATGAAGACGGTGCGGTCCTTGAGCTTGCGGGCCTCGATCAGCGCGCCCTCGACGTCTTGTGGACGCTCGATGCGCATGCCAACGTGCCCATAAGCCTCGGCCAGTTTCACAAAGTCAGGCAGCGCGTCCATGTAGCTGTGGCTGTAGCGGCCAGAGTATTCGATCTCCTGCCACTGGCGCACCATGCCCAGGTAACGGTTGTTGAGCGAGAGAATCTTGATCGGGGTGTTGTACTGCAGGCAGGTGGACAGTTCCTGAATGCACATCTGCACCGAACCTTCGCCCGTGATGCAATACACCTCGCTCTCGGGCTTGGCCAGCTTGATGCCCATGGCATAAGGAATGCCCACGCCCATGGTGCCCAGGCCACCCGAGTTGATCCAGCGGCGCGGCTGGTCGAATTTGTAGTACTGGGCCGCGAACATCTGGTGCTGCCCCACGTCCGACGTGATGTAGGCATCGGCGTCCTTGGTCATGTTCCACAGGGTTTCGACCACCATCTGCGGTTTGATGACGCTGGTATTGGCGCGGTCGTACTTCATGCAGTCGCGCGAGCGCCAGCCTTCGATCGTGTCCCACCAGCCCTTGAGCGCAGCGGCATCGGGCTTGAGACCGGATTCGCGGATCATGCCCATGAGTTCGGTCAGCACGTCCTTGACATCGCCCACGATGGGCACGTCCACCTTGACGCGCTTGGAGATGCTCGACGGGTCGATGTCGATGTGGATGATCTTGCGCTCGACCGAAGCAAAGTGCTTGGGGTTGCCGATCACGCGGTCGTCAAAGCGGGCGCCCACGGCCAGCAGCACGTCGCAGTTCTGCATGGCGTTGTTGGCCTCGAGCGTGCCGTGCATGCCCAGCATGCCCAGGAAACGGCGGTCTGTGGCCGGGAAGGCGCCCAGGCCCATCAGGGTGTTGGTGACCGGGTAGTTCAGCATGTCCACCAGGGCACGCAACTCGCCGCTGGCCTCGCTCAGCAGCACACCACCACCGGTATAAATATAGGGACGCTTGGCCGACATCAGGAGCTGCAGGGCCTTGCGGATCTGACCACCATGGCCCTTGCGCACCGGGTTGTAGGAGCGCATTTCGACCGATTCGGGGTAGCCGGTGTAGAGGGCCTTGTTGAAGGACACGTCTTTGGGCACGTCCACCACCACCGGGCCGGGACGGCCACTGCGGGCGATGTGAAAGGCCTTTTTCATCACATCGGCCATGTCACGCGCATCCTTGACCAGGAAGTTGTGCTTGACGATGGGACGGGTGATGCCCACGGTATCGCATTCCTGGAAGGCGTCCAGGCCGATGGCGGCCGTCGGTACCTGCCCGGAGATGATCACCATCGGGATGCTGTCCATATAGGCCGTGGCAATGCCGGTCACGGCATTGGTCAGGCCCGGGCCGGAGGTGACCAGGGCCACGCCGACATCGCCCGTGGCGCGGGCATAGCCGTCGGCCGCATGCACTGCCGCCTGCTCGTGGCGCACCAGCACATGTTCGATGGTGTCTTGTTTGTAGAAGGCGTCGTAAATATGCAGAACAGCACCACCGGGATAGCCCCAGATGTACTTGACGTTCTCGGCCTGCAGGGTTTTGACGAGGATTTCTGCACCGCGCAGTTCTTCTCCATGGGCTGCGGCTGCAGATGCCATTTCGGCTTTGGAAATTTCCATGATGCTCAACCTTTGTGAATTTCTCTGACGAAAAACCTTGGGTGCCCCTCGGCGTCGACCCTTGTGAGGTGGCTTCGGGACTTGAGACCACCACCATGGACGCCAAATTTGTGACGGCATCGGATGGTGATCCGTTTGCTTTTTTTCAATTGCAAGCTTGTGATTATCGCATTAATGGCCACCCCATATGCGCCCAATGCCACGAAACGGGTTCAATGCCATAATCGGCGCGCACTTTCGACACCCACACGGACACATTTTGGCCACCGAAAAAGAGCTTTCGGATTTCCTCAAACAAGCTGAAAAAAAGGCTTTCAAGCGCACGTACTACAACGTGCGCGATGAGGATGCCGCGCTCGACATCATGCAAGACAGCATGATCAAGCTGGCCACACATTACGGCGACAAACCTGCGGACGAGCTTCCCCTGTTGTTCCAGCGCATCCTGTCCAACACCACGCTGGACTGGTTTCGCCGCCAAAAAACACGCAACAGCCATTTCACCAGCCTCTCCGACTTCTCTGCCCCAGGTGGCCCAGATGACTTCGACTTGCTCGAAGTCAATCCTGTAGAACATGAACGTCAGCTCAGCGAGAGCGCCGAACAATGGACTGGTCGCCTGCAAATCATGCAACACATTGAATCGGCGGTCATGAATCTACCAGCACGTCAACGCGAAGCCTTCCTGCTGCGTTATTGGGAAGAGTTGGATGTTGCTGAAACCGCCGCCGTGATGGGCTGCACCGAAGGCAGCGTCAAAACACACTGCTCGCGCGCCATTGCTGCCCTGCACCGAATCCTGGCCGCCCAAGGGATGAATCCATGAAAAATACCGACCTGTTTGCCCCGCAAGAGCCCATGGACTGCATGGGCCAACACTTGGCGCACCTGCTGTCGCAATCGACCACCGAGCTGCCACACGAGCTCGGCGAGCGCCTGCGCGTGGCACGCCAGCAAGCCCTGATGGCCCGCAAACCTGAGCTGGCGCTGCAATCCCAGGTACTGACCCAAGGCAGCAGCCTGGCACTGGGCAACCCGACCAGTGAAGGCCTGGGCCTGTGGAGCGTGCTCGGCTCAGCGCTCCCCCTGCTGGCTTTGGTGGCGGGTCTTGTCGTGGTGCATTGGTTTGATCGCCAGCAAACCGTCTCAGAATTGGCCGAAATCGATACCGCCCTTCTGGTGGACGACCTGCCGCCAGCGGCGTACTCTGATCCTGGTTTCATCCGATTTTTACGTCAGGGCGGCGGTGAAGCCCTCCACAGTCAGGATTGATCCATGCGTTTGTTCACCCGCCTGACGGGACTGATTGCATTGAGCACTTTGCTGTCTGCCGTCCCCGGCTTGGCACAAACCCAGGTCACCCCTCCAGCCCAGAACGCATCCAGCAACAGCTGGCACCAACTCGGCGCCAAAGAACGCCAGGCCTTGGCCCCTTTGGCCGCACGCTGGGGTGAGATCAGCGAAGGTCAGCGCAGCAAATGGCGCACGATTGCCAAAAACTTTGACCAGCTCTCTGACGCCGACCGACAACTCATGCAAACCCGCATGAAGGAATGGGCGGCTCTCAGTCCGGTTCAGCGCAACCAGGCCCGCCTGAACTTCAACACCGTCCAAAGCGTATCGAAGGACCAGAAAAAAAACCGTTGGGACGAATACCAGGCTCTCAGCGATGAAGAAAAGCGCAAGCTGCTGAACAAAGCACCGGCCCCCGCCAAAACCACGGCGCCCAGTGCCAAACCAACCACCCCTGCGCGTTTGATACAGCCTGCCGGTCGGGCCGTACCTGCCAACGCCCTTCCCGCCCAAGTCCCCATCAACCCCAAAACCCTGCTGCCCCTACCAGCGACGCCTCCCGGTGAGGCCTCAGACCGTCACGCCCCAGCATCCGACCCCGCTGCGACCAAAGAAACACCCGCCTCATGAGCATCCCCACCCCGACCGCAGCTGCCCCGTTGCAGGCGCCTGCCCTGGCGCGCCGCATGGCCTGCTGGCTCTACGAAGGCATGTTGTTGTTTGGCGTGGTCTTCATCGCGGGCTACCTCTTTGGCGCGCTGAGCCAGACTCGCCACGCTCTGGACAACCGCCCGGGTCTACAGGCTTTCCTGTTCCTGGTGTTGGGCATTTATTTCACCTGGTTCTGGCACCGTGGTCAGACCTTGGCCATGAAAACCTGGCACATCAAAGTGCTGGATGCCCAGGGCCAGCCACTCACCCAGCTACACGCTCTGCGCCGCTACCTGGCCAGCTGGCTGTGGTTTGCTCCGCCGCTGGTACTGACCTGGCCCTTGCACCTGCCCGCCCTGGAAGTAGCAGTCCTTATGCTGGGTTGGGTGGCCATCTGGGCCGTGCTCAGCCGTTTTCATCCCCAGCGGCAATTCATGCACGATGCGCTGGCCGGGACACGACTGGTATCGAGTCGCTGACCCTCAGGTTTTGGTATTTGTCGGTGACAATGCGCGCATGAGTCAACCGTCCCCATCACCCGCCAATCCCCAAAAAACCCGCAAAGGACTTTCACGTGTCTTGCACGCAGGTGGGTACTCTTTGCAAGGCTTGGTCGCAGGATGGCATGAAACTGCTTTCCGGCAAGAAGTGCTGGCCGCGGTGTTCATGTTGCCTTTGGCTTTCTTGCTCGGGCAAGACTGGGTGGAGGTGAGCCTTCTGGCGGGCACTGTGGTCCTGGTCATGATTGTGGAATTGCTCAACACTGGCATCGAATCGTGCATCGACCGCATTGGCCCGGAATGGCACGACCTGTCCAAACGTGCCAAAGACATGGGCAGCGCAGCCGTACTGCTGAGTCTCTTGATGTGCTTGGGGGTATGGCTGGCAGCGCTCCTGGCGTTTTTCTCATCCTGAAAGCATCACGTTGAGCAGTCCGGCTTTTTCAGTCTGTGTCTACTGTGGCTCCAAACCTGGTAATGACCCGCGCTTTGCGGCCTTGGCCACCGAAGTGGGCCGCTGGATCGGCCAGCATGGTGGCCAACTGGTCTACGGCGGTGGGCGCAACGGCCTGATGGGCTTGGTTGCAGACAGCACCCGCGCCGCTGGCGGGCGGGTGGTGGGCGTCATTCCCAAGGCCCTGGTGGAGCGCGAATGGGCACACACGGGCTGTGATGAGCTGCACGTGGTGGACACCATGCACGAGCGCAAACGCATGATGATGGCGCGCGCCGACGCCTTTGTGGCGCTGCCCGGCGGCATTGGTACCTTCGAGGAACTGTTTGAAGTCTGGGCTTGGCGGCAATTGGGCTACCACGACAAGCCTATCGGCATTTTGAGCAGCCAGCGCTATTACGAACGCATGATGGACTTCATGCAGCAAGTGGTCGAAGACGGCTTCATGGGCGAGTGGCAAATGGACCTGGTGCGCTGCGGCGAGGCCGCTGCCCCTTTGTTGCGCGAGCTGGTCCAAGCGGCCGGTTTGAACCCGCCCGACCACCCCGAGTGGCTGTAACAAAAAACCCGGCACAGGGCCGGGTGCTGGGTCAAGCCTGATGGTGATCAGATGGCACTGTCGTCCTGCTCACCGGTGCGAATGCGCACAACACGCTCAACGGGCGTCACGAAAATCTTGCCGTCCCCGATCTTGCCGGTGCGCGCGGCCTTGACAATGGCGTCCACGCAGCGGTCCGCATCTTCATCCCTGACCACCACTTCGACCTTGACCTTGGGCAGGAAGTCCACCACGTACTCGGCGCCGCGGTACAGCTCGGTGTGGCCTTTTTGGCGTCCAAAGCCTTTGACTTCGGTGACCGTGAGGCCGGTGACGCCGCACTCGGCCAGGCCTTCGCGGACTTCTTCGAGTTTGAACGGTTTGATGACGGCGGTGATCTGTTTCATGGGTTAACGGTCCTCAGGGGAATCAGGCGCGAAAGCGGTTGGTCATAGGATAACGCCAATCCTTGCCGAAACTGCGGTGGGTCACGCGAATGCCCACCGGCGACTGGCGGCGTTTGTATTCGTTGAGCTTGATCAGGCGGGTGACCTTTTCGACATCGGCAGGCTCAAAGCCATCGGCCACCAGTGCGGCCATGCCTTCGTCGTTTTCCATGTAACGCTCAATGATGGCATCCAGCACCTCGTAGGCGGGCAGACTGTCCTGGTCTTTCTGGTCGGGACGCAGTTCGGCGCTGGGTGGACGGGTAATGATGCGATCAGGGATCGGGTTGCAGCCCGTCCCGTACGGGTCGTTCTGGTTACGCCAACGTGCCAATGCAAACACCCGGGTCTTGAGCACGTCCTTGATGACCGCAAAGCCGCCCGCCATGTCGCCGTACAGTGTGCAGTAGCCCGTGGCCATTTCGCTCTTGTTGCCGGTGGTCAGCACAATGGCACCGGTCTTGTTGGACAAGGCCATCAGCAGCGTCCCACGGATGCGGGCCTGGATATTCTCTTCGGTGGTGTCCTCGGCAAGCCCCGCAAACTGGCCTGCCAGCGCGGTGCGGAAGCCGTCAAACAGGGGAGCAATCGCGATTTCGTCGTAGCGCACACCCATGCGCTTGGCCATGTCGCGGCTGTCGATCCAGCTGATGTCGGCCGTGTAGGGCGAAGGCATCATCACCGCATGCACTTTGTCGGCGCCGATCGCGTCCACCGCAATCGCCAGCACCAGCGCGGAGTCGATGCCGCCCGACAAACCCAGGATGGCACCCTTGAAACCGTTTTTGCCCAGGTAGTCGCGCACGCCCAGCACCAATGCGTCCCAGAGTTCGGCCTCGGGTGTGGGCAAGGGTTGGAGCATGGCCTGCGGCGCGGTCAGCACGCAACGCCCGGCGCTGAGTGTCACCTGCATGTCCAGCGCGGCTTCGCGAAAGCCTTCGGCGCGGGCCACCACGGTGCCCGCAGCGTCCAGCGCAAACGAGCGGCCTTCAAAAATCACCTCGTCCTGCCCGCCCGTCAGGTGGGCGTAGACCAGCGGCAGGCCCGTGCCTTGCACGCGCTCACGCATGCGCTGCTCGCGCTCGGCGCTCTTGCCTGCGTGGAAAGGCGAGGCATTGAGCACCGCCAGCACCTGGGCACCGGCGGCCTGCGCCAGCCGGGCCGGCTCTTCAAACCAGGCGTCCTCGCAAATGAGCAGACCCACGCGCACGCCCGCCACCTCGAACACGCCCACGCCCTGGCCTGGCGTGAAATAACGGCGCTCGTCAAACACTTGGTAGTTGGGCAGCTCGCGCTTGTCGTAGTGCGCCACGATGGCACCTTCGCACAGCACCGAGGCCCGGTTGTGGCGGCGCGTGACAGCCACACTGCGGGTGCGCATGCCACCCCCTTCGGGATGCCCCACCACCACATGCAGGTCTTTCAGCTCGGCCAACTCGCGGGCGATGGTTTTCAGGGCATCATCGCAGGCGTCGATGAAGGCGGGACGCAAAAACAGGTCTTCGGCCGCGTAGCCACAGATCGACAACTCGGGCGTGAGCACGAGACGGGCGCCCCGGGCATAGGCCTGACGGGAAAATTCGATGATCTGACGGGCATTGCCCGCCATGTCACCCACGACAAAATTGAGTTGGGCGACGCTGATGTGGAGAGTCATACAGGTGCAAGACGGTGTGAACGGCGATTATGTCACCCGCGTCCTGGCAAGCATGCAGGACGTCGCGCCCAGCGCCTGGGACGCTCTGCTGGCCTTGCAAGACCAGCCCACCCCTTTCATGCGGCACGCCTATCTGCAGGCCTTGGATGCCAGCGGTTCGGCCACGGCGCAAACAGGCTGGACGCTGCGCTTGATCACACTCTGGCAAGGCGACACCCTGGCCGGTGCCTGCCCGGTCTGGCTCAAAACCCACTCGCGTGGTGAATACGTGTTTGACTGGGCCTGGGCCGAGGCCTACGAGCGCCACGGCCTGCCTTATTACCCCAAGGCCGTTGTGGCTTCGCCCTTCACGCCGGTACCCGGCTCGCGGCTTTTGGCGCGCAGCCAGGCCGACCGCACCGCACTGCTGCAAGCGCTGATCGGCTGGTGCGAAGCCGAAGCCCTGCCCTCGCTGCACATTTTGTTTGGCGACGAAGCCGACCAAGCCGCGGCCCGGCAAGCCGGACTGCCATTGCGCCAACAGGTGCAGTTCCATTGGCAAAACCCCGGCTGGCGTGACTTTGACGACTTTCTGGCCAGCCTGAGCCAGGACAAGCGCAAGAAGATCCGCCAGGAACGCCGCAAGGTGCGCGATGCAGGGGTCAGGTTTCGCCAAGTGCTGGGGCAGCACGCCAGCGATGAAGACTGGGCCTTTGTGCAGCGCTGTTACCAACAAACCTATTGGGAACACGGCAACCCGCCCTATTTGCAACCAGGCTTTTTTGAGGCCATGCGCCGGGACCTGCCGCAGCACTGGCTGCTGTGCATTGGCGAGCGAGAGGGTGAACCGATGGCGATGAGTCTGATCGGCCTGCAGCACGGTGCCGACGGTTCAGCACAAGTGGCCTACGGCCGCTACTGGGGCGCCACGCAAAGGGTGGACTGCCTGCATTTCGAGGCTTGCTATTACCAACCCATTGAATGGTGCATCCATCAAGGTGTGCGGCGCTTTGAAGGCGGTGCCCAGGGCGAGCACAAAATGGCGCGCGCCCTTCTGCCAGTGGGCACGGCCAGCGCCCACTGGATCGCCCACCCCGGCTTTGCCGAAGCCATTGGCCGCTTTTTGGCGCGCGAACGCGAAGGCGTGGCCGACTACATGGACGTGCTGGCACAGCACAGCCCGCTGCGCCAGGCGGGCGATCCGGCGGCCTGAGCCGATCAGGCTTTTTTGGCGCCGATTTTGGATTCGGTGCCCGCCACCAGACGGTTGATGTTTTCGCGGTGGCGCCAGACCAGCAGCAAGCCCATGGCCACCAGAGACAGCACCTCGGTGCCATCGGCCTGCCAGGCCACACCATCACCAAACAAGTAGTACGCCGGGGCAAACACCGCCGCCACCATGGAAGCAAGCGACACATAGCGGCTGAAAAACAGCACGATGGCGAAGGTCAGCAGGCAGGCCAGTGCCAGAAGACCGTTCATGCCCACCAGCACACCGACGGCCGTGGCCACCCCCTTGCCTCCGGCAAACCCAAAGAACACCGGGAACAGGTGCCCCAAAAACGCCGCCAGCCCCGCCAGTGCAGCGGTGCCTGCACCCAGGCCATGGGCCGGGCCAAAGGCCAGCACCAAGCCCACCGGCAGGCCGCCTTTCACAGCGTCAAACAGCAGCGTCAGGATGGCCGCTTTTTTGCTGCCCGAACGCAGCACATTGGTGGCACCAGGGTTTTTGCTGCCGTAGCTGCGCGGATCGGCCAGGCCCATGAAGCGGCTGACGATGACGGCAAAACTGAGCGAACCGAGCAGGTAGCTGCCCAACACCACCGCCAGGGGCAAAAGAAATTCCATGGGTATCACTTTCGTAGGACTGCGGTGGATTGTAGAGAGCCCAGGCGCAAGGCCATCAAAGTGCGCACGCCCTTAAACTCCAGCCCATGACCCACCACCTCGTCACCTGCACCCATGCGCGCCACGCGCAAGCCATCGTGGACATCTTCAACGATGCCATCGTCACCTCCACCGCCCTGTACGACTACCAGCCGCGCCCGCTGGCCAGCATGGCGCCCTGGTTTGCCAACAAAGACAAAGGCGGTTTTCCGGTCATCGGCATCGAGGACGAGGCCGGCACGCTGCTGGCCTTTGGCAGCTATGGCACCTTTCGGGCTTACCCGGCATTCAAGTACACGGTCGAGCACTCGGTGTATGTGCACAAGGACCACCGCGGCCAGGGCCTGGGCATGGTCATGATGCGCGCCCTGATCGATGCCGCCCGGGCGCAGGGCATGCACGCCATGGTGGGCGCCATCGACGCGGCCAACGCAGGCAGCATTTCCCTGCATGAGCGCCTGGGCTTCAAGCCGGTGGGCACGCTGCCGCAAGTGGGCTTCAAGTTTGGCCGCTGGCTGGACCTGGCCTTCTACCAACTGCTGCTGGACACACCCGCCAACCCGGTGGACGGCTGAACTCAGGCTTCAGCCAGGGCGCACTGCACGGGCTTGGCATCCAAGAGCTGCACGCAGACCTGAGGATCAATGCCCACCAGATAGCCCCGCCGCCCGCCATTGATACAAATGCGCGGCAAAGCAAGGATGCTCTGCTCGATATAGACCGGCATGGGCCGACGTGTGCCAAAGGGCGAGGTGCCCCCCACCAGATAGCCGCTGTGGCGGTTGGCGACGTCGGGGGGACAAGGCTCGATGGATTTGAGCCCCACCTGGCGCGCCAGATTTTTGGTGGACACCTTGCGGTTGCCGTGCATCAAGACCACCAGCGGTTTGGCGTCCTGGTCCTGCATGATCAGCGTCTTGACCACCGTGAACGGGTCAAAACCCAGCACTTGAGCGCTGTGCTGGGCGCCACCGTGCTCCAGGTATTCATAAGGGTGTTCGGTAAAGGCCACCCCGTGCTGACGCAGCAGCGCCGTCGCCGGGGTTTCGCTCACCCGCTCCTTCTTGGCCATCGGCAATCAGAGCGCCGGGTCGCGCATCTCCCAGCGGATGGCGTCGATCTGGGCCAGCAGCTCGGGGCTGAGCGTCGTATCCCAGGCTTTCAGGTCTTCGTCCAGCTGCGCCACCGAGGTCACGCCGATGATGGTGCTGGCCACGCTCCAGCGGTGGTAGCAAAACGCCAGCGCCATCTGTGCAGGCGTCAGGCCGTTGTCACGGGCGAGCTGGTTGTAGCGGCGGGCGGCCACCAGGGCTTCTTCGCGGCCCCAGCGCTGCTTGCGCACCGACTCGTAGTTGGAGATACGGGCATCGGGCGTCTTGTCGCCCACAAAACCGCTTTGGTCGTACTTGCCGGTCAGGGCACCAAAGGCCAGTGGCGAATACGCCAGCATCGAGACGTTCAGGCGGTAGCAAGTTTCGTCCAGGCCGTTGTCGTAGGTGCGGCTGGTCAGGGCGTAGGGGTTTTGCACGGTCATGGCACGCGGCAGGCCGTGCTGCTCGGCCAGTCGCACGAACTCGTGCACGCCATAAGGCGTTTCATTGGACAGGCCTATGTAACGCACCTTGCCGGCCTTGACCAACTGGGCCATGGCTTCAAGCTGTTCGTGGATCGACGTCACCGATTTGTCTTTGGCGGGGTCGAAATAGCTCATGCCAAAGACCGGCACATGGCGCTCGGGCCAATGGATTTGGTAGAGGTCGATCACGTCGGTTTTCAGGCGCTTGAGGCTGCCGTCGCAGGCGTTCAGAATGTCCTGCGCTGTCATGCCGCTGCCCTCGCGGATCCAGGGCATGCCACGGGAGGGTCCAGCCACCTTGGTGGCCAGCACCAGTTTTTGACGTGCGCCGGGGTTTTTCTCGAACCAGTGGCCAATGATGGTTTCCGTGGCGCCGCAGGTTTCGGCTTTGGCAGGCACCGAATACATCTCGGCCGTGTCGATGAAATTGATGCCCGAGTCGAGCGATCGGCTCAGAATGGCGTGGGCATCGGCTTCGCGCACCTGCTCGCCAAAAGTCATGGTGCCCAGGCAAATGGGGGTGACTTGCAGGTCGCTGGTGCCGAGTTGAACCTTGTTCATGCGTCTCTCTCTTGATGGAAATGCTCAGATGGGCGTCGATTGTGTCATGGCCGCATGTCAGCGCCGCGCTGCCGCCCTCGCCTCTTCCTGCAGGCGCAGCACACGCCGCTGCACCTTGCCGGTGGTGGTCATGGGCAACTGGTCGATGAACTCGATTTCCTTGGGGTATTCGTAGGGCGCCAGCAGGCCGCGCACATGGGCCTGCAGGGCTTCGCGCACGCCGTCTTCGTAGACCTGGGCGTTGGCTGCAGCCTGGCGCGCGGCCAGAGCATCGGGCGACAAGACCACATAAGCCTTGACCAGCGCGCCGCGCTCGGCGTCGGGCTTGGGCACCACGGCCGCGTTTTGCACCGCCGCATGCTTGACCAGGCAATTTTCGATCTCGCCCGGGCCGATGCGGTAACCCGCCGCCTTGAACATGTCGTCGGTACGCCCCTGGTACCAGAGGTAGCCGTCTTCATCGGCCACGGCCATGTCCCCCGTACGGCACCAGTCGCCGGTGTATTTGTTGCGCGTGGCCTCGTCGTTGTTCCAGTAGCCCAGAAAAAACACCGGATCGGGGTGGCCGTGCACGTCAAAACGGTTGACCGCCACCTCACCGGGCGTGCCGGACGGGCACAGCTGGCCCGCCTCGTCGATCACCGCCACGCGGTGACCGGGGTAACCCTTGCCCATGCTGCCGGGTTTGGGCGGCCAAAAACGGGTGCAGTTGCCCACCACGTAATTGATCTCGGTCTGGCCAAACATCTCGTTGACCGTGACGCCCAACTGGTCGCGGCACCAGGCAAACACCGCGTCGCCCACCGCCTCGCCCGCACTCATGATGGCCTGCAGCGGCAGGCGGTAACGTTTGCGGGGCTCGGGAACGGCCTTCATCATGGCCTTGAGCGCGGTCGGGAAGAGAAAGGTATGCGTCACGGCATGCGCGTCCAGAATCTCGAAGGCGGCTTCTGGCGAAAAACGGCCATTGAAGGCCACGATGGGGCGCCCAAAGTACAGGCTGGGCAAGAGCGCGTCCATCAAGCCGCCGGTCCAGGCCCAGTCGGCTGGCGACCAGAACACCGCCTCCGAGCCACTGCCAGCCTGGCCCGGATCAAAGCCGAACCAGTTGTGGCTGCAGACGAAACCGGTCAGGTTGCCGATCAGCACACGATGGGGCAGGAGCGCACCCTTGGGGTTGCCGGTGGTGCCGCTGGTGTAGAGAAGCACCGCGGGGGCATCAGCGTGGGTGTTGACGACCTGAAAGTGGGCGGGCATGCGCCGGATGGCGGCCGCAAAGTCCAGATCGCCATCCGGGCCAGCCCGGCCCACACCGATCACGGTGCGCAAGCCCGGGCAGTCCTGGCGCGCCTCTTTGAGCGCCGCCCAGGCCGATTCGTCGGCAATCGCCACGCGGGCTTGGCTGTCCTGGATGCGAAACGACAGCGCGTCTGGCCCGAACAGCATGGACAAGGGCATGGCCACCGCCCCCATCTGCAGCACCGCCATGTAGGCCACGGCGGTCTCAAAGCGCTGGGGCAACACAATCGCCACGCGGTCCCCGGGCTGTACGCCCTGGGCATGGAGCACGTGGCTCAGGCGGTTGGCCGCGTCTTGCAGTTGCGCAAAGGTCCAGCTGCGTCCCAGGCCCTGCCCCGCCACATGCTCGCAGATGGCGATTTGATCGGCAGTTTGTGGCTGGGCGGCCCAGCGGCCACAGCAAGCCTGGGCCATGTTGAAGTGGAGCGGGACTTTCCAGCCAAAGCCCTGGTGCAAAGCGGCGTAGTGGTCAGCCATGGGGGCTGCAATCGGGTCCTGCCTGCGACGGCTTGCCATGCTCAAGCCTCCTGACGCGCCGCCTCAAAAGAGGCTTGGGCCCCCTCGGGGGGCAGTGAATACATGAAATGATGAGCGGGGGGGGTCATGTTCTTCCTTATGATCAGGGCAGTATGTACCAAGTCCTCAGAGAACCCACCAGCACCTTCGTGTCACTGCGCGGCTGCCGCTACCACCTGTTGCGCTGGGGTTCGCCCTCCGCCCAGCAGCCCCCGCTGGTGCTGGCCCATGGCTGGATGGACGTGGGCGCGTCCTGGCAGTTCATGGTGGACGCCTTGAGCGACGCCTTTGTGCAGGACCGTCCGATCATCGCCTTTGACTGGCGTGGCTATGGCTTGACCGAATCACCCACCACCGACAGCTACTGGTTTCCAGACTATCTGGGGGATCTGGACGCCTTGCTGGACATCGTCAGCCCCGGCCAGCCCATTGATTTGGTGGGCCACAGCATGGGCGGCAATGTGGTGATGATGTACGCCGGCGTACGCCCCGAACGCATACGCAAGCTGGTCAATCTGGAAGGCTTTGGCATGGCGACCACCCGGCCCGCGCAAGCCCCCGGGCGCCTGGGCCAGTGGCTGGACGAATTGCGCCAGCACCGCGAAGGCGCCATCGACCTCAAGGCCTACCCCGACGCCGCCGCCGTGGCCAGCCGCCTGATGAAAACCAACCCGCGCCTGCCGCAGGGCAAGGCCGAATGGCTGGCGCACCACTGGGCAAAGCCGGATACAGATGGGCAGTGGCGCATCCTGGGGGATGCTGCCCACAAAATCATCAACCCCTACCTCTACAAGGTGGACGATGCGCAGGAAATCTTCAAGCGCATCAGCGCCCCGGTGCTGGCGGTAGAAGCATCGGACGATTCACTGGGTCTGTGGTGGAAAGGCAAGTACACCCTTGAGGAATACCACCAGCGCCTGCAGGCCGTGCCCAGCCACCGCATCGCCCGCATCGAAGACGCGGGCCACATGCTGCACCACGACCAGCCACAGGCGCTGGCGCAGTTATTGCAAAATTTCCTCAACACACACGATTAAAGGCGCACAGCCACCTTGCCAAACTGTTGGCCCGAAGCCAAGCGGTCCAGCGCTGCATGCGCCTGGTCCATGGCAAACACCTGGTCCATCACCGGGCGCAAGTTGTGCTGGGCACAAAAGCCCACCAGGTCACGCAATTCGGCCAGGTTGCCCAGGGTTGAACCATGAATCTGCAACTGGCGGATGAACACCCGGCGCAGGTCGGCGCCAGGCTGGTCACCGCTGGTGGCGCCACAGGTCACGATGCGACCGCCGCGCACGGCCGATCTGAGTGCGCTGTCCCACACGGCGGCCCCCACGTTCTCGAAGACCACATCCACGCCCCTTTTATGGGTCAGGCGCATGACTTCTTTGACCACGTCGTGGGTGGCACTGCAAATGGCCGCATCGGCACCGAGCGCCAGCGCACGTTCACATTTGGCCGCATCGCGCGAGGTGACGATGACCTGTGCGCCCATCGCCTTGGCCAATTGCAAGCCAGCCAGTGACACGCCCCCGCCAATGCCGAAGATCAGCACCGTTTCCCAGGGCTGCAGGCGCGCCTGTGTCATCAGCATGCGCCAGGCGGTGAGGTGGTTCACCCCCAGTGCAGCGGCTTCTTCAAACGACCAGCCCTGCGGCATGGGCACGGCGTTGCGTGCAGGCACGCTGGTGTATTGGGCCAGGGTGCCGTCGCGGTGTTCGCCCAGCAGTTTCATGTGGGTGCACAAGACCTCTTGGCCGCGCACGCAGAATTCGCAGTGACCGCAGGTCACACCAGGGTAGAGCAAGACCTGATCGCCCACGCGCAGGCCGTGGCCTTCGTCCACCGCCTCGACCACGCCCGCGCCGTCAATGCCCATGACCTGCGGCAGCATGTGGGTGATGCCCGCGCCGCTGTCACGCATGTAGAGGTCCACCCGGTTGAGCGTGGCGGCGTGCAGGCGCACCAGCACCTCGCCGGGCTGGCGCTCGGGCATGGGCCGCTCGCCGATGGTCACCACTTCGTTGCCGCCATGGCCTGTCAGGTACACCGCTTTCATCTGTTCCTTCTTCGTGTGAATGAGGCGCTCATCGGACACCTCTGCGCGAAACCTGCGAGGGGTGGCGCAGGCTTCAGTGGCCGTTTTTACTCGCCTGGCCCCAGTAATGGTAGGTCAACACCTTGGGGCCGCCGATGTAGCCCTGTTCCACATTCGCCTGCAGTCCGGCATCCCGCAGCAACATCGGCACATCGCGCGTCAGGTGGCAGCCACCGGCCAAAGGCTTCCACAAGGGCTCAATGCGCTGCTGCCAACGGGCCGTGGCCGGGTCGGGCGAGCGCCCGTGTTCACAAAAGAGGAATTGACCGCCCGGTTTGAGTACACGCCGCACCTCGTGCAAGGCGGCTGCCGGATCGGGGATGCTGCACAGCGTGTAGGTGCAGACCACGGTGTCAAAGCTCTCATCGGGCAAGGGCAGGCGCTCGGCCGACAGGCCCACCAGCGCCACCTCCAGGCCTGCCCGTTGGCTGCGCCGCCGGGCCAGCCGGTGCATTTGCAGGGCCGGGTCCACGCCCACCAGCTGGGTGATTTGGCTGCGCTGGTAAAAAGGCAGGTTGCGTCCGGTGCCCATGCCGATTTCGAGCACGCGACCACGGGCCTGCGGCACCAGTGCGCGCCTGCGCGACTGCACCGTGGGCAGGCCGCAGGCGATGTCGATCAGCCAGGGCAGGATGTGTTGGTCATACCAGTTGCTCATGCGGCCATTGTGAGGCACGCGGCGCAGCGCCTGCTGCCGCCCGGCTCAGGCGCTGATCAGCGCACGTCCCCGCACATGAATCACCTGGGCAATGGCGTTGACCAGGCCTTCGCGCACTTGCGGGTCGCAGGCGGCCAGCAATTGCGGCGCGGTGCTGGGGTCTGCAATGAAAGTGCGCACCGGCGCCAGCAGAGCCAGTGTGGCTTCAAAGCCGATTTGCCGAACCAGGTAGCTGCTGACCGGCGAGTGGCGGGTGTCGTGTGCGGATTCGGCCGTGCGGCCAACGTCCAGCAACTCCATGACGATGGGCTCGATCTCACCCTTCATCTGCGGCAAGGGCTTCATCTCGGGCAGGAATTGCTCCATGCTCGGGCTGCTTTCTTCATTTTTGCTGGCAATTTCGCCCATGAGGGTGGCCATGGCCACATTCTGGCCAATGCGCAGTGACAGGGCTTCGAGCAAAGCGATCGTCACCAGCTTGATGCGCAGGTACATGCGCGCCACTTCCAGGTTGCGCTGGGTCAGCGCCAGGCGACGCTGGTGCTCAGCCAACGAAGGCTCGTCGCCAAAATGGCGAAACACCACTTCGGGTTTGAGAAAGCCCAGAAAGCCTTCCATCTTTTGCAGGGACATGCGGTAGCCCTGCACCGTGTAGGAGTTGACACTGACCAGCTCGTGGTTGGTCTCCGGAATCAGGTCCCAGGTGTTGTTGAGGAAGTCGCCCGCGTGCTCGCTGGAGAAATTGTCAATGTCCCGGTTGGAGACGCGCACCCCCATGACCACCGTGTCATGGCAGGTGGCCAGGTCCATGCCCAGATGGGCCGATTCATTGACCTGCAGCAGGCGCTGCAGCAGCACGTCAGAACACCACTGGCCATCGGCCGAGGGGCCACGGAAGGGGATGGTCGCCTCAATGCAGGCGGCAATCTGCACCAGCACCGCCTTGGGCAGCAAAGGCTGCAGGCACTTGATCGCCACCACCGCACTGAGGAATTCGTTTTGTCCCGCAAAGGGCGAAAGCTTGTGGCCCGGTGCAAAGCCGAACAGTGTCAGCAAAATCTGGAACAGTTCGTCCTGGGGGTCCACCAGCGGGTCGATCACCAGGGTCTGGTCGACCTCTTTGATGTAGGGCGCCACAAAGCGACACAAATTGACGTTGATGCCCAGGTCAATCTGCACATACACCACGTCATGGAACAGCGCGGCCAGAATCTCCACCGGCCCGCCACCCTGGCCCACGTCAAAAATATGTTCGGGGGTGTGGAACGAGCGCCACGGCCCGGTCATGGAGCGGATGATCAGATCTGCCGTCTCTGTCAGCAGGGGCGACTGACCGTCCCCTCCCAGCAGTGCCACAGATTGCCGCAGTTGATTCAGGCACTTGGCTTGGTAATCGACTTTTCCCATGAATGGAAGACCCAAAAATAAAAAATCTACGCTAATTATCGCTTATGACATATTTTCGGGCAAAAAACCAAATTTGTGAATAATTTGATCTTGCAAAGCCACACACCAAGGGCGCAACGCACCTGCAGGTGGACCGGGCCAACCCGCCCAGCGGGGTCAGCCTGCCCACTGAACTGTTCAGCCCCGCTTGGCCACCAGTGTCAGGATATCGTAGCTGGCCACCACATCGCCATCCTGGTTGGTGACTTCCACATCCCAGGCGACCACGCCCTGGCCCACGCCGTTGGCGTCTTTCTTGTTGCGGTCGATCTTGCGCTTGGCCGTCAGGCGGGCGCGGATGGTGTCGCCAATGCCCACGGGCTTCACAAAGCGCAGCGTGTCCAGGCCGTAATTGGCCAGCACCGGGCCGGGTGCGGGCGACACGAACAGGCCGGCGGCCGCCGACAGCACGAAGTAGCCGTGCGCGATGCGCTTGCCAAAAGGCGAATCCTTGGCCGCGATCTCGTCGAAGTGCATGTAGAAATAGTCGCCCGACAGGCCACCAAAGGTCACGATGTCGGCCTCGCCCACAGTGCGGCGGTGTGTCAGCAGGCTCTCGCCGATCTGCAGGTCTTCAAAGTGGCGGCGGAAGGGGTGGACCTCGGTCTCGATCAGCCTGGCGCCGCGCATGTACTCGCCGGTGACGGCTGCGATCATGGTCGGCGAGCCCTGCAATGCGGTGCGCTGCATCAGGTGTTTGACGGCGCGGATGCCGCCCAACTCTTCGCCACCCCCAGCGCGGCCCGGGCCGCCATGCTTGAGCGGGGGCAGCGGCGAGCCGTGGCCGGTGGACTCCACCGCGGATTCACGGTCGAGGATGTGCAGGCGCCCATGCAGCGCAGCCGCCACCGGGATCACACGCGCCGCCACTTGGGGGTCTTTGGTGACGAGAGAGGCCACCAGGCTGCCCTGGCCGCGCGCGGCCAGTTGCAGGGCTTCGTCGATGCCGTCGTAGGGCATGAGGGTGCTGACGGGGCCGAAGGCCTCGACGTCGTGCACGCTGTCGGTCTGCAAGGGCTTTTGGCACAACAGCAGCGTGGGCTGGAAAAAGGCGCCTTGCGCCACGCCCTCGCCCACCGGCGCAAAGTCGGCATCACCGCCAAACACCAGCTCGGCGCTCTGGCGCAGCAGGGCCACGCGCTCGGCCACGTCGGCCTGCTGGGCGTGCGAGGCCAGTGCGCCCATCTTCACGCCTTCAACGCTGGGGTCGCCCACCACCACCTTGGCCAGACGGGCCTTGAGTTTTTCGGCCACGGCATCCAGGTGCTGGCGCGGCACGATGGCGCGGCGGATCGCCGTGCATTTCTGGCCGGCCTTGACGGTCATCTCGCGCGCGACTTCCTTGACGAACAGGTCGAACTCTTCGTCATCCGGCGTCACGTCGGGCGCGAGGATGGCGCAGTTGAGCGAGTCGGCCTCGGCGTTAAACGGGATGCTGTGTTTGACCACATTAGGGTGCACGCGCAGCATGGC
>JACCDH011325080.1_pt1 | contig 31525 bp, 24 predicted proteins | sample 7442481 | NCBI WGS metagenome assembly JACCDH01 (sample SAMN15323433, study PRJNA562643) | freshwater metagenome | isolation source: river surface water | place: USA:Blue River Watershed | collected 2017-08-15
ATTCTATCCATTGAACTACGGGACCAATGAGAGTGCAAAAATACAGCTTTTATATCAATTCTGAAGCCCTAATTCAAGCCTATTGACGATAATGTCAAATTTCTTTTCCTTTTAATATTTTAGAATCAAAATGCACAACAACACATTTTGTTTCCACTGAATTTCAATTCATTATGTTCGATTTTGAAAATTCAATATTTTCCATTTAGATTTGTCAAATACCCCGCCTATGAAAATTTTATCATCATCTCGCTCAAAAATGAACCTCCTCGTTTTTGTTATCGCCCTTTTATTCAGCAATTGTCTTAATGCTCAAACCACACAAAACGATACCACCAAACCACGAAAACAACTGTTCGAACTAAGCTTTGGCTCTACCATGATGTTTATTTCGAATTCAGATATCGAAAAAATAAAAAATGCAGCAAAACTCACCATCCCTACCAATACACTCCTCTTCTTTGCTGAATTTAGACCGCAACATAAATTTAGAATTCCCGTTTTCTTGAATATACCAACCGAATCCAAACAATTTATTGTGGAAGATTCAAATGGCAGACAAACCCTCGTAAATGAAAAAGCTTCAATCACCCTCGGCACCGGATTCCAATACAAACCTATCGAGTGGACACTTTATGGTGATACCAAATTAGAATTTGAGGCTGGTCCACTCATTAGCTTTGGATTTGATAACGATAAAAAGTTATTTTATGCACCTGTTTTAGCCGGTAGATTGATGGTCAAAAAAGGAAATGATTTTGTGATGTATTTCGGCGGAAGTTATGCCTTTGGTGTCAATTCAATTGGAATTTTATACGGAACAGGTACTGTTTTTTAACCCCGAAAGAACTTTGTTTTGGGATTCAATTGGCTCATGATAATGAGTATACTCACAGCAATTAATGTTGTTATTCCTTTTGTGTTCAATCTGGTAATTACATTAGCCATTGCACCCGTGATAAAGGCGTTGCAAATAGCGAAATAAGAGGCTAAAATGAACATCCATAATTGTTGATATTGCTTGTTTATAAACACGAAAAACAAAGCGGCTAAAATGGAAATCCAACCAAACCACATGTAAATAAGGTTGAAATCACTAAAAGGAATTTTCTCTTGCTGCTGTGCACTCCCATTAACCAGCATTTTATAATCTGTTGGGTACATTAGTTTTAATTCATTCACAACGGTGGCATTTGTATCGAGTTTCACAATTCCATCGCCTGCTCCTATTAATGTAATTTGTTTTGCTGTGGCTTTCCCTGCCTCTATCACATGCCATTTCAATAAATCAGGGTCCGTCAACGTTCTTCGGATGATTTTTTTGTACAAAGAATCACTTTCATACCAGCCACCAGAATTTGCAAATGCTCCGTTTTCCTCCCATATAAAATCCCAACTGTGTTCTGGCAATTTGTCTTTATAAGCACAAAGTGGGTTAGGCTCTTGATTGCAATATTTATTGAGATATTTTTTCAAAATTCCGTTTTCACAAAGTTTCCCAATAAAGAATACTTCACTCGAAACTCCCAAAGAAAGTTCACGATTTGCGTAAACATTGGTTGCAAAAATGGATGAAATTGCAAAAATTGAAACCATCAATAATTGCAAAAAACGCGGTTTCCAAAATTTCAAACCCTCGAGGTGATTCCTGCCTAAAAATATCCCTCCAGAAAAAACTAAAAATAATAAAACATTGGAGTTATGAACCACCAAAGAAAGAAAAACAATTGATCCATATAAAATGGAGATCCATTTCTTCGTAGAGTTTAAAAATAATAATCCGCTCAAAAACAAGGTAACAGAAAAAATATCTGGCATCACTTGAATACACATCCATGATACGGGTGTTAAAAAAAGAAAAATCAGTAAAAAAAAATTGACGTTGATCCCTGAAAAAAAAGTTCTTACAAATTGAATTATGAGCACATACGTTAAAATCATCTGAAACATAACAAGCCAAACAATTTCTGAAGAACCCACGAAATGCTGCATCTCTGTAATTAAGAAAATGAGCACACTGTAAAAAATACTCCTGTCGCCGGGAACTTTCAACTCCCTTGCATTCAATAAGTAAGCTCCAGAATCTGTGGTATAAAGTGCGAAACTCCCCGAAAACCAGAAAATTGGCAGAAAAACCAAGAGTAAAATACCCAAATAAATCAAAACAGAGTTGTATTTTTTCATGAGAGAATAACCAAATATACAATCATTCAACAAATACAAACAAAAAAGGCTGCAAATGCAGCCTTTTTAATCTCTCTTTCAAACGCATTACAACATTGTAGAAGGACAAGTGTATTCAGTTACATCAAACTTTCCACTGCCCACAATAGCTGAAAACCCTCCAGCCACATCAATTAAATTATCATAGCCTCTTGCCTTGAGAATCGAAATGAACACCATTGATCTATAGCCACCTGCACAATGAACATAATAAGTTTTATTGGGATCTATCAGTGTCATACTATCATTGATATAATCCAGTGGACCATTGATGGCAGTAGTCATATGCTGTGAATAGTATTCACTTGCTTTTCTTACATCGAGTATTTGCGTATTTACATCTTGACTTAAAAAATCATGCAATTGATTGACGGTGATTGATTGTATTTTGTCTATTGGCTTTTTTGCTGATATCCAAGCATCAAACCCACCCTTTAAATAACCAATGGCGTGATCATAACCAACTCTTGCCAAGCGCGTAACAACCTCTTCTTCACGACCTTCGTCGGCAACAATGAGAATATTTTGTTCAATGTCTGTCACTAAAACTCCAACCCAATTTGCAAAACTTCCATCAATTCCAATGTTGATGCTTCCTGGAATAAATCCTTTAGCAAAAACTTCTGATTTACGGGTATCTAAAATAAGCGCATTTGTTTCTTCGGCGGCAGACTCAAATGCCTCAACTGATAACGCCTGTGTACCACGTTTTAAAACTGTATTGATGGAATCATACCCCATAATATTCATGAGTACATTTTTAGGAAAATATCCGGGAGGAGGCATCAGACCTTCAAGCAATTGTTTCACAAATTCTTCGCGAGATAAATCTAAATTCAAGGCATAATTTGTTCTTTTTTGATTCCCCAATATATCTGTAGTTTCCTTGCTCATATTTTTACCACAAGCGGAACCAGCACCATGTCCGGGATAAACCACGATTTCATCATTCAAAGGAATAATTTTATTGCGCAGTGAATCGTACATGTGCGAGGCCAATTTCTCTTGAGTTAAATCAGCAATCACCTTTTGTGCCAAATCTGGTCGCCCAACATCGCCGATAAACAAGGTATCTCCTGTAAAAATTGCAGTATCTTTTCCTGTTTCATCTTGGAGTAAAAAACAAGAACTTTCCATGGTGTGACCTGGAGTATGAAGTACTTTGATGCTTACATTTCCCAATTTAAAAACTTGGTTGTCGTTAGCCGTTAACGCTTCAAAATTTGGTTTTGCTGTTGGACCATAAACAATTGTAGCACCGGTTGCCTTGGCCAAATCGATATGACCACTCACAAAATCGGCGTGAAAATGTGTTTCAAAGATGTACTTAATTTGAACGCCATCTTTCGCAGCGCGATCAATGTAAGGTTGAATTTCTCTCAATGGATCAACAATGGCAGCTTCGCCATTTGAGGTGATGTAATAAGCTCCGTGAGCCAAACATCCTGTGTAAATTTGTTCTACTTGCATGGCAGATAAATGATTTGTTTAAGTAACACAAAGTTCTTTCTGCCAATGTTGTGAATCAGTGATTTATGTCACGTTTTGAAAAATTAATCTTTTCTCATTAAAACCATTTTTTCTTTTGCAAAATCTGCAAAATGTATCAGATAAATACCAGATGGCAAAAAACTTAAATCTAATTCCTCCGTACTTTGTCCCTCAAAAACAAGCAGTCCAATAGCATTCATCACTTGAATTTTTTGGCCAACAAGATGCTGCGGAAAATGAATCATGGTTTGGAATGGATTGGGATAAATTTGATTTTTGAGGGACAATGACTTGACACTCACATTTTCGTCACAATAGCGAGCAGTACCAGTTAATTTAACAAGCTCTTGGCATAGATAGCTATAATTTTGACCGTCGTCCGGGGAGAATGATTGAGAAATCAAATTGTTTTGCTCAAGAGAATCCTTTGAAAGATTGAAAAATCTTTGCGTGCCATCGTCTAAGTCTATCAACTTGTGAGTGGCATTTCTCATGGTTTTGCCATCATTGGTTCCAGGCGTGGTTTTAAAAATCTCGGCAAACACCCAATCTCTAACTTTTGTGGTTTGATTTTGAATGATGCTGTACAAACTTTTAGAATCGACTATTTTCGAGGAAGGCAACGAGGCATTCCACTGAGAATATCCAAAGAGATCAAATACGGTTGCGAAAATATCGGCAGTATTTACCAAGGATTGATTTACCCGATTTGGATTGACAACTGAAGGACCAGAAATAACCATTGGAACATGTATTCCTTCCTGAAACAAAGTGCCTTTAGAACTATTCTTGCCTTGATTCACTTGAGCATCATCGCCATTGTCGCCAATAAAAATGATGTCGGTTTGATTCAGCATTTTCCATACTTTCAAGGAATCCATCAATCTGCCTATTTCCATATCCATTGCTTCAACCATTTCTTTAAAGTATAATTTAGGATTTGCATTGATATGAGCCGCAGTGCCGGGAAGAGAAAGATTTGAATGCAAATGAGAAGGTGGAAGATGAAATGGCGAGTGAGGGGCATTGAATGCCAACCACAAAAATTTCTGACTTGATTGGTTAGATTTTAACCAGCTCAAAGCGTCGTTAACTTGCTCAGTTGTGGCATATGTTGTTGAAGTTGAAGTAACGCCATCGGTTACTTTCGACCAATTGGTAAAAGAAGCAAGTGCACCTGAAAAATTACCAGCATAATGGTCAAAACCAAAATAGTTTGGATATTGTAATTGTGAAGGTTTTGCTAATGAAAGATGCCATTTACCAATATTTGCAGTTTTAATTGTGTTTTTACTCAAGCTTTTGAGCAGCTTGGGTATGGTTTTTTCAGCAGTATCAAGTTCTACTGAACCAGAACCTGCAACTACATCTCCAACACCAGTTCTAAAAGCATACCGACCTGTAAGCATAGCTGCTCTAGTTGGAGAGCACAAAGGGTTTGTCCATGCTTGACTGAATCGCACACCTGAAGCCACCAATTTACGTATATTTGGCATTTTTGCAGTATCTCCATGTTGCTCATAAAACCCACAATAGTCGGTTCCTAAATCATCGGCTATGATCACAATTACATTGCGTTGTCCAAACAAACTGCAAGTGAAAAATGAAAAGAATAAGAATAAATTTCTCATGAAATAAGCAGGGGTTGAATACCAAAGGTATGTAAAATGCAACTTTTTTCTTGTTACTTCGTTCAATTAAATGCAAATGCCGCTAGATTCGAACAACTTTAACAATTTTATTTTTGAAACAATAGATCTTTCAGAATTGCCAGAAAATGCACTTCTAAGCAGGTTTGATAGGAAATATATCATTCCAACAGATAAAATTGAGGCAGTTTTAGAGTTGGCAAAGTTTGACTATCGCATCCTTAAAATTGGCGACAGAATAGAACATCGCTACAACTCATCTTATTTCGATACAGCAGATTACAATCTTTACTTAAAGCATCACAATAAAAGGAAAGTTCGATTTAAAATAAGATTAAGAGAATATTTAGATTCTCAAATTCGATTTGCAGAAATAAAAATCAAAGGCAAAAATGGACTCACCGAAAAATTCAGAAAAAGTTTACCTCCAAATGAAACCGGAGAAAAAGAAATTCAACAACTTTTAATATCAAATGCACATGAGTTGCCAAATATTAAGCAAAGCATCGCTATTTCTTACAATCGCAAAACTCTTTTCCATAAAAAATTGAATCAAAGAATTACCCTAGACACCAACATTTGCTTTTCTGAAAATGGTATTGAAAAACTGATTCCCAACATGGCTATTTTGGAAATCAAATATTCTGGCGCCAAACAAAATTCTAAAACTTCATTTAACCAAATAATCCATAAATTTGAACGCAACTTCAGCAAATATTGCATTGGAGTGGCTCTTTTACATCCTGAAATCAAGCAAAACAACTTTTTATTTACCTTAAAAAAAATCATACGCCTAGAAAATGTCGACACACAATTTATTACTGATAGCCAACACATCTGAATTCATGTTGAATCAAATTGACTCAAAATTTTGTCAAAAATTTGCAATTGACCTGATTGGAATTGTGGTTTTGATCTTAGGAATTCACAAATACAAACATAAAAATAGTGAAAATGCCATCACTTTCATGATGTTCAATGTAATCATTTTCATCATTTCAAACGTATTACACAGCACTGAAATGTCTATGGGTGCTGCCTTCGGATTATTCGCAGTATTCAGCATGTTACGTTACCGAACAGAAGATATCAGCATGATTGAAATGACCTATTTATTTTTATCTATTTCTATTGGAATTGTTTCTGCAATCGGTAAAAATCATTGGTCAAACACACTCTTTTACGTAACCTCTATTTTGATCATCCTGTTCGTTTTGGAATTTATAATTTTCAAGAAACGACACAAGTACATGAACATTCAATATGAAAACATTCAACATATTCATGCGAAAGAACACGATGTGTTGATTTCAGAATTGAAGAAACAATTAGGCGTCAATGTGGTTGGTTTCAAAGTAATACAAGTAGATTTGGTGAATGAAATAGCCACATTAAGGGTATTATTTCATGAAAATTAACCTTTTGGAATTTTCAACTTTTGACCAGGTTTAATTTTTTTCGATTTTTTTAACTGATTCAATTTTATGATTTTATTCGGAGAAATTTGATATTTCCTACCAATTGAATAAATTGTTTCACCTCGTTTTACGATATGGATTGAGTTTCGATGTATTTCGTGCTCAGGAACCACAAATTCCCTTTCTGGAACTACAGGTTTAATCTGATTTGTATCTAAACTCAATGAGTCGTTCAACAATACCTTGTTATTCGGACTTGAAAGTCCTACCAGTGTATTAAAAATATGATTTCTCAGTGTTTCTGTGTTCAGTGTATCTTGAGCATTTATGCGGTTATAGGCTTGCAACAATGCCAATGTAAACAACTGACCTTGAAGTGCATAGCCTGATGGGTTAAAGTGCAACTTATCGGAAATGGTTAATTTATTTTTATGCCAATGGTACATCGAGCCCCAACCTCCCATTGCGGCATTGAGATCGTAAAGAAGCACATTCTTTTCATTGGCGATTCGGTAAAACTGTTGAATCACATTTCTCTGATGCTGAGGAATTCTGTTATTGCTGCGGGTGTCGGGTGGAGTGGTAAAAATAATGGCAGTATTGGGTGAAACATCATGAATTTGATCTATAAATTTCATGATTGTTTGGGCATATACCGCGGTATCTAACTTGCCATTATAGGCTTCATTTGTACCAAAAGAAAACACCAAAATATCTGGTTTAATTGTGGCAATTTGTTCCAAAGAATAAGTTGCCTTATGAATCAAATGAGGGAATTGAGCACCAACTACACCGCAGTGATGATAAGCCAAACCTCGGTAAGTAGAGGGCAATAATTCAAATCCATAGAACGCAAACTGATCTTGATTTGAATCTACCTTCTGCAAATTCAAATAAAATTGATTTTGAGGGACATTTGAAAGAAATGTGGAATATCCCCAACCAGAGGAATGCACAAACGTATCCAAACGCTTAAAATCAGCATTTAAATTGAATTTAAATGACTGCACACCGGCGCTGTGCCAAATTCTTATTTTTTGAATTTCCGGCGAACTAAAAGTACCTAAATCATTCTCTTCACGAAACTTTTCGGTTAATGAAACAGCAAATGAGGCTGCTGCACTATTTGTATAAGCGGCATAACCAGCAATCCCAAGAGGTTTTGATAAGGATTGTGACATGGTTTTTAATCCCAACCACCGACCGATAGGTTTCACTGAAACTCCTTTGGGTCCAAAGCTCTTGGCCAGCGCGTATGGGAACAATATTCCTCTACCGGCATTTCCAAAACGAGATTGCAGTTGAATTCTAATTTCACCTGAAAAATAGTCACCTTGAACATGACTATCGCCTATTTGCATGATGGTAAAAAGAGTGTCGTTGCCAGTTTCTTTATATTTAGTGGTAGAAATTGAGGTCAAATTATCGGATTGATTGGGATAATTTTTTTGAATAACTTTCAGATTATTCAATCTAACACTATGCAATTTTTTGAGGGCATTTTCCAACTTTTCATTGATTTGTATTTGATTACAAGAAAAGCAGATAAATGTATTCTCTTGAACAAATTGATTCACTTGCGCATCAATTCTATTGGCAAGTAAAAAAACACCAATCAGGGTGAAATACTTAAATCTTGCAATCATTAAAACTGGAAATAAATAAATGGTTGTACCACATCATCTTTGAACTGAATGATCAATTGAAGCGCCAATATCACCCAAATGATCCAAGTAAAAGTTGGCAACAATTGAATTTTACTGAAGATTTTTTCTTTGATTTTTGGCGGAAAGAATGCTACCAAAGCGGCAATTGCAATCATATAGCCAGTTTCAGTTCTCGACACCCAAAATCCAGTGACATCTTTCCAGTGGAAATTATTGACAATTTGAATGATACTTGTAAAAGCAGAATCAAACGAGATTGCTCTGAAAAATATCCAACAAAAAGCAACAAAATGAAAGGTTAAAAAAACTCCTATAACGTAATTAAGGTTAGGGTTTCTGTTGTTTGGAAACAATTGACTCCAAGCTTTGTGAAAAGCCAATGCCATGCCATGTGCAAATCCCCAAAAAATGAATCGCCAATCTGCACCATGCCAGAATCCACCAATCAACATGGTGATCATTAAAAAAAGGTAGGTGTTAAAAACACCTTTACGATTTCCACCCAAAGGAATATAAATATAATCACGCAACCAACTACTAAGAGAAATATGCCATTTACGCCAAAATACCGTGATGTTTGAAGCTGAATAAGGATTTTCAAAATTCTCTTTGAGTCTGTAGCCTAACATCAAAGCAATTCCAATTGCAATATCTGAATAACCTGAAAAATCGAAATAAATCTGAAAACTGTACCCATACATGGCCAACAGGTTTTCAGCACCGGAAAAATTGGATGGGGCTTGATGAACTATATCAACATATTTTCCTAAATAATCGGCAACAAATAGCTTTTTCAGTAAGCCAATTAAAATCCTGAAAATACTCTCTTTGTAAAGCGCTTGGTTAATGATTTGTGGGGTAAATATCTGAGGCAAGAAATCTTTTGCACGCACAATTGGGCCGGCAACCAAATGAGGGAAAAAGGTCATGTAAAACGCATAATCACTCACATTTTTGGTTGCAGGTATTTCATTTCTGTATACATCTACCAAGTAACTAATGGATTGAAAGGTATAAAATGAAATTCCTATTGGTAAAAATAAATCGTGATCGGTGAATTGTGTATGAAATAATGAATTGATGTTGTGAATGAAAAAATTGGCATATTTAAAATACAACAAAAAACTCAAACTGTAAGATAGTGAAACCCATAACAATACTTTCCTCTTCCAACCGTCTTGCTTTTGAATCCATAGTGCGAACACATAATCGGATACAATCATCAAGGCGAATAGCCCTAAAAATGGGCCGCTAGATTTGTAATAAAAAAACAGAGAAAACGCAATGATATAAAGTTTTCTCCAAGTATTTTTTTGCACCAAAGCAGCATAAAAAACCAAAAAAACACCAAAAACTGCAAGGAAGGTAAATTCAGTGAAGAACCATGGCTCTTTGGTTGAGTAGCCAAACATTTTTTCGAGTAACTTTGGATCCTTTAACGGAGCCATAACTTGAGAAATCCAATTAGTATCCACGGTATTTAGCAGCATTGATGGTGATAACAGGAGAAAGGTAAGGTCGGGCGCGTTTTTTAGGCACCCTCATTTGCAATTTATACTTGGCTGTTGTTTGAACCCAAACCGCGAGACTGTCCATCCACATCCTGTAACCCTTATTATCGGGGTGACGACCATCTTTAGAGCGAGAAAGCGTTAAGTTTTTAGACCAAAAGTAAGTACCAGGCTCGGCAGCCGATTCGTACACTTTGTTAATGCCAAAATCTTCGTCCCAATTGGCAGGACCAATCCAAGTGTAAGGAATGCCCTTTAGTTTTTCTGCAAGTTGATTGGCAGCTTTTTTTCTCGCCTTCAAATCTTTTGCATACAATTCATTTAAGCCTAAAACCAAGAAAATATAGGTTGGTTTATATTGTTGAATAATCTTGTCAATGGTATCTGATCTTCCGAAATTAAATGTGGTTGCAGAATACCACTCAACAGCTAAAACAATTTGATGTCCATTTTCTCTACAATAATCATTGATAGAATATCTTAAACCTCCTATTTCTGAATCACCAATCAACAAAATACGGTGTTTAGAAGTATCTGTTATGATAGGAAGTCGCGTTTTTGCATTAATTACATTACCATTCGTATCTAAAGCATATTGAATGATCTCTGTTTCTTTTTTTGGAATGGTTTTATCAATTTGAGCAATTAGTTCCTCTACATTTTGATTACCTTGTATTTGTTTGATTTCAACTTTACCAAGTTGAATTGCATTTTCACTACAGCTGTAAATGTAGAGCACCAATAAAGGCAATAAAATACTCAAGCCAGCCCACACTATCAGCCACCTTGATGGCTTATTTTGAGAATTCTCCATTCTAAAATTTCTTCAACTTTTCTTTGATCAAGCTTTTGTTTTAACAACAAATCCCGTCAAAGTAAAGCAAAAATTATGAAATTCACGCAATGCGAAGTTGCTCAATTAGAGGATTTCATCAACTTTGAAGTGAAGTTATTGCCTCTTAAAAAATATACACCTACTTTTAGGTTAGAAGCATCGATGAATGTTTGAGAATTTGCATCAACTTGAAATGATTGAATCAGTTGCATTTGTGCATTATACAAACTTAAATGCTGTTGCTTTTTCGAAAAAACTGTCCAATTTTGTTGCGTAGGATTGGGAAACACTGAGAATCGGAACGATTCTAATAAATCCACACCCGATGGTTTCGGTTGACGTTCCATGATTTTTTTTGTCAATACTTCATAACATGGCGCAAAAGAATAGACTGTGTCTAAAGGTTGTTTGGGTAAAATAAATACTTCACGCTGCATATACGCTGGCAGATCAAAAGAATAAAAAATCATTTTACCGGATTTCAGTCCTTTTCTACCATAACAAATCATGAGTTGATACTCAGAATTATAGGAAGCATACTGTGCCTCATTCATACCCAATTTAAACAATGCGGATTTCAATTTGGCGGAGATTTTACCCATGATTGTGCGATTGGAGGTTGCCAAAAACAAGTGGTCTCCATCACTCATGGCATCTACAAAATCAGAAAAATATTGTTGACCAGAGTCGCTGGACCAATCAAAATCAAAATACACTTGTTCGTTTTTAGGATATCCAAAGGATTTCCATTTTCGACCATCAGCACAAGTGGGAATGAATGAACCCATGGTTGTGGGTTGAACAGTGTACTGGTCGAAGACCACACCTACCAAACCTTGTTTACAATTTTTGGTTTGATGTATGGTAGAATTTGCAAAACTTCCTAGTTGTATTCCACTAATGGAGAGGCCAGCCTGAATGTAAACCCTTTCAAATGGGCAATCCTTTTCAGAAGGGGGATAAACAGAATAGCGTACTGTACTATCATCAAAAGAACCATAAACATCCAAATTGGCACATAGCACGGTATCGGGTATGTTGTCGAAATTTTCACAAAATGCGAATATTTCAACTTGACCAGAATCTAAATCCACATCAAAATTATAACCTGCGCTAACCTTATGATTGAAAGTGTATTTATTTCCTGGAAATGGACCGGGATACCTACGATAATTTAAACCACCATTCCAATAAGCCGAGAAAAAGTAAACGTATTCACGCATGGTAAACCAATTACAAGTAATTGAATTGCCATTGAACTTTTTTGGTCCATGGTACTTAAGGGCATAAAAAACTGTGTCCTGTTTTGGCGTTACAACAAGTTCAAATTTCACTTGTGAATAAGCCTTGGAAAAGGCTAAAAAACAAAATAATGATATGATTAAGGATTTTTTATTCATCGTTTTACAATTAAATAGACGCAAGAAAATGAAATCGTTACAAATCTAGTTGATGTAAAAGCGATCGAATTACTGATTTTTACTAATGTCAGGTTAATTTTTACGGCTAAGCCGTAAAATTTGACTTTTGATTCAAACAAGTCTAGGCTTGGGCATGCGGTTTGAGGCTTAACAATACCATTTTTGATGTTGGGGTATTGCTTTTATCTGCCACGGAGTCAATAGGAACAAGCACATTGGTTTCAGGAAAATAAGTCGCTGAACATCCTTCTGGAATGCTAAATTCGATGATAATAAAATTACGTGCTACCCTTTCAACTCCGCCGTGATTGTTAAACAAATCAACTTTGTCTCCTGCTTTAAATCCTAATTTCTGGATGTCTTTGGCATTCATAAAGATTACCCTCCTCTCGTTGTGAACGCCTCGGTAACGATCGTCTAAACCATAAATTGTTGTATTAAATTGATCATGGCTTCGAATCGTCATCATCATCAATTCATTGGAATTCACTTGAGTTGGTTCAAAAGAGGCAACATTGAAATTGGCTTTACCTGTTAATGTTTTAAACTGTCCTTCACGAGCTGAATTCGGCAAATAAAAACCACCAGGTAACCTCGACCGATCGTTATAATGATCAAATCCCGGAATGGTTCTTTCAATATCCCACCGAATGTTATCGTAATGTTCCATATACCAATCCCACTTCACCTTAGATTTTGTTCCAAGAACGGCTTTAGCCATTTTACAAACAATCATGGGCTCGCTTAATAACTGATTCGAAACAGGTTTAAGCATACCTTTTGACATTTGGATCACACCCATTGAATTTTCACATGTTACAAATTGTAATTCACCATTGAGTTTATCTTCATCTGAACGACCAAAACAAGGCAAAATCAATGCTTCTTTTCCTGTGATAAGATGACTTCTATTGAGTTTTGTAGATATTTGAACAGTGAGATTGCATTTATTCAATGCACGACCGGTAAAAATTGTGTCGGGTGTTGCCGATAAAAAATTACCTCCCATGGCAATGAAAACTTTTGCTTTCTCTTGATGCATGGCTTTGATGCAATCTACCACGTCAAATCCATGATGTTGTGGAGGTTTAAAACCGAAAGATTTTTCAATATTATCGAGAAATGCTTGTGGCGGTTTTTCATAAATCCCCATTGTTCGGTCGCCTTGCACATTTGAATGGCCACGAACTGGACAAGTTCCAGCACCTTTTTTACCAATACTACCTTTGGCAATCAACAAGTTCACCACTTCTTTGATTGTATCTACGGCATTTTTATGCTGTGTTAAACCCATGGCCCAACAAGCAATAATTTTCTTTTTGTGTTTGATTGCTTCAAAAGTTTCACGAATTTGATCTTCTGATATACCAGAATGTTCCACGAGCCATTTAAAGTCTTGATTTAATATATTTTCTTTCCAAGAATCAAATCCATGTGTGTTATTTTGAATAAATTCCTGATCAAGAACTGTGCCTGGAGCATTTTCCTCTTCCTGAAGCATTAAAAACTCAAGGGCCTGCAAAAGAGGTAGATCACCATTGATTTTTACTTGCAAGAAAATATCTGTGAGTTTTGCTTTAATGCCAAGTGCACCTTTGATAGATTGGGGATCTTTAAATGCTACCAGACCAGTTTCTGGCAGAGGATTGATTGAAATGATTGTTGCACCAGCTTCTTTCGCTTTTTGAAGTGCAGATAGCATTCTAGGATGGTTGGTTCCAGGGTTTTGACCTATAATCATTATCACATCCGCTTCGTAAAAATCTTCCAACTTTACAGATCCTTTGCCAATTCCTACAGATTCATTGAGTGCAACCCCACTTGATTCATGACACATATTGCTACAATCTGGCAAATTGTTGGTTCCGTACTCTCTGGCAAAAAGTTGATACAAAAATGCAGCCTCATTACTTGTTCTACCAGAGGTGTAAAAAACAGCCTCATCTGGAGAATTTAATTGATTCAAATGATCCGCAATTTTTTCAAAAGCATCCTCCCAAGAAATTGGCTGATAGTGTGTTGCTCCATTGGGCAAATACATTGGCTCTGCAATTCTACCCTTCTTGCCAATTTCATAATCATTTAAAAGAGACAAATCAGCGACACTATTGCTTGCAAAAAATTCTGCTGTGAGCCTTTTGGTTGTAGCTTCTTCTGCCACCGCTTTTGCACCGTTTTCACAATATTCACCAATTGGAGATCGTTCATCATCAGGATCAGGCCATGCACAACTCGGACAATCGAAACCTCCTTTTTGATTCAGCTTAAACAACGCCTTTACCCCTCTAACAGGATTCATCTCACCAAAAACATGCTTAACCGCTACAGTTACACCAGTAATCCCGGCTGCTGCATCGCTAGGTTTCGTTAGCTTCAACTCTAACAGGGTTTCAGGATTTTCCGAATTTGGAATATTGCTATTTTTCGACATCTCTTTAGATTACAATAATTCAAAACTAATAAAATATGCGCTTCGATACTCAAAAATATTCAACTTAAGAGGTAAAATCAACTCTTTCAGCTGCCGAATAAACATTGAATTTATTCTCTTTCAAAAAACCCACCAATGTAATGTCTAGCTCCTGTGCCATTTCAACCGCCAAACTTGATGGTGCACCAACCGCACAAATCATTCGAATTCCCGCCATGCTGGCCTTCTGAACCAACTCAAAACTTACACGACCACTCAAAAATAATATGGACTCAAAAAGTGGTATCAAGTCCATTTTCATAGATTCACCAATCAACTTATCCAATGCGTTGTGACGTCCTACATCCTCACGTAAAAATAAAAATTGACCATGACAATCAAATAACGCAGACGCGTGTATCCCTCCCGAAAATTTAAAACTCTTTTGTTCTTCCTTGAGTTTTCCATTGAATAACAGCAACTCACTCGATTTAATTTTCCATTTATTTTGAGGGACAATGATGGGACAAGCAATTTTAACTGCATCAATGGATGATTTTCCACAAACGCCACAACTAGAAGTGGTATAAAAATGCCGCTCAATGCTATTTAAATCAAATTGCACATCATGCTGAAGCGTACACAATATCTGATTGGCGTTCAAACCCTCATGATCATATTGATTTTCAACAATTTCAATGCTTTGTAACTGAGAAATGTGATGGATAATTCCTTCGGTGTAAAGAAAGCCAGTCACCAAATTCTCGTCGTTGCCCGGTGTTCTCATAACCACAGCCAATTTCTTCTCAAGCCACTGTCCCTCAAAAAAATATTTTAATGCAATCTCCAAAGGCTCTTCAACAGAGAGAAGGTCGTTTTCATGCGATAAAATACCTTGATTGAATCGAATGATTTCTATGGGTGAAAGTTCAAATTTTGTCATAATGGTTCATCAACACTCGTTAGTTCTGAAGCAGAAGCAGTTTCCAAAATTAAAGGATTCATCTGTGACAAAAAATGTCGCAGAGAAGTTTGCCCGGAATCAAAAAAATCGCGCAGCCCATTTAAATCTGATTGGTGGTATATGGCGATAAGCGGTTCTATCAATTGCGACACTGGATGTTTAAAACAGACAGATCTCTGAGAGGACACGAACGATTGATTCAAATTCAATAAAGTTTCTTGTTTCAGAAACGGATAATCAACGCCTAGCACAAAAATAGAGGCATCAGGGAATAATTGATTGGCGGTTAAAACGCCACCAATAGGACCAACATTTCGAAACCGTTTATCATCAACAATCACTTCAAATTGATTATTATAATCAAATGATTTACCATTAATTATAGTTCTAAAACAAATTTCATTCAACATATTAGCGGCATGCAAATATTGCGGGATTTGGTGATACGTAATGAATGCTTTATCGGTTTTCATCCTCTTGCTCTCACCTGCAGCAAGAACCAATCCAATGAGGGAATTTGTTGAAATCGTTTTCAATTTCGTATTGTTTTAGGCAAACTTAGTGGAAATGTATGAATATTGTAATTCTTATGAGATTAATCATTCAGAGAGTGAGCAAAGCAAATGTAAGTATAAACAATCTTGTGCATGGGTCAATTGAACGTGGATTGATGGTTTTGGTTGGAATTGAGGAAAGCGATCTTGAGGAGGATGTAGCATGGCTCACAAAAAAGCTATTGGGTTTGAGAATTTTCTCTGATAGTGAGGGAAAAATGAATTTATCGGTATCCGATATTTCAGGAAACATTTTGGTGGTCAGTCAATTCACATTATTCGCCTCAACATCAAAGGGCAACAGACCATCTTTTATTCGCTCGGCAAAACCCGAAATTGCCATTCCACTGTACGAAAAATTCATCGAAAAATTAAAATTAGAAAGCCAAATGAACATTCAAACAGGGGTATTTGGTGCTGATATGCAAATTGAATTGGTGAATGATGGTCCGGTGACCATTTTTATGGATTCTAAAAATCGCGAATAACTATAAAATGATGATAATTTGAACGATAGGCGTTATTTTTGAAGTTAAACGATCAAGTTTACAATATCTCAAATGTCTTTTTCTCATCATTACATGTTTTCATTTTTATCTAAAAGAGGTATCATTCTCTTCAAAGTCTTTATTTTTACAAATTTTGTATCTGGTTATTTTTCGAGTGGTTATGACAGTTTATCTGTACCTTTTCTTCAGCAAGATGGGAGTTATATTTTAGTTAACAAAACATCCAAAAGAATCATCAACAGCAATACATTTGAGTTTATTGGGCGTTTTCACGAAGGCATTGCCTTTTATGAAAAAGGCGGAAAATATGGGTTCATACACGAATCTGGCAAAATCATCACAGAGGCCAAATTCAATGAAGTGGGAAATTTTCATGAGGGTTTTGCGAGGGTTTCGTCGAAAAATAAATTTGGCTTTATCAATGCTGTTGGAGGAAATATTACTCCAGAAATATTTGATAATTGTGGGGATTTCCAGGAGGGATTTGCCTGTGTGAAGCAAGGAAAAAAATGGGGTTACATTGATTCTAAGGGTAAAATAAGCATCGATTTTCTTTATGACGATGCTGGAAATTTTAAAGAGGGTTTAGCCAATGTAAAAGTTGGTTCATTGTGGGGATATATCAACAAAAATGGCGTGATGTTGTCGGATGGAACCAATAATTTCCAATGGAAAAATGGGGGAAGTTCTTCATTGATCAACTTTAAAAAAGGTGGCAAATGGGGATACATGGACAAAGATGGAAAAGTTGTAATAAAACCAACTTTTTCCTCTGCACATGCATTTTCGGAAGATATGGCCATGGTAGAAGTGCAAGGGAAATTTGGTTTTATTGATTATTCGGGAAAAACCATCATCAAGCCAATATATGAATATGCCGATGATTATCATGAAGGTTTTGCCGCAGTAAAAATAAATGGGTTGTGGGGATTCATCGACAAACAAGGACAAATGGTGATTCCGGCTCAGTATGATGGGGTCAACAGGTTCATCAATGGTTTTTCTTGGACAGATATTGATGGTGAATTCGGTTTGATCGATAAAAATGGAAATTATGTTTTTCAAAACAAGTTTGAAGACCACGGACAATTTCAAGAAGGTTTAGCACCAGTAAAAACTAGAGGATTTTGGGGATTTATAGACATTACCGGTGAATTTGCCATACAGCCAAAATTCTCATCTGCAAGTGATTTCAAGAATGGAATTGCAAGGATTGAAGTTGGTGGAAAAGCAGATTTCATCAATAAATCGGGAAATAATATCATTCCTACCACATTTGAATTCGATTATGCAAGCGAATTCAAAGATGGTATTGCAAGAATCAAACAGAACGAGTTGTGGGGATATGTAAACTACGCAAGTGATATTCTGATAGAACCATCTTACAACAGTGCCCGTGATTTTTATGATGGCTTGGCAAGAATTGAAAAAAATGGGTTCTATGGATTTATTGATTTGCAAGGAAAAGAAGTTGTTGAACCTACTTTTGAAGATGCTGGTAATTTCAATTCAGGCGTTGCACCAGTGTATACAAACGGCTATTGGGGCTACATTAACAACGCTGGAAAAACTGTAATTCGAGAAAAATATGATCAAGCCTTTCCATTTTACAATGAAATTGCCTGTGTTAAATCTTTCGATACTTTTTATTTTATCAATTTGGAGGGACAGCGAATTGACCAAATAAATTATGAATTTGTTACGGCTTTCGATGCCAACGGATATGCCATTTACAGAGACAAGGGTTTGTACGGAATCTTAGACGGGGCGGCAAAAACTGTTGTTGCACCCAAATTCGGCGACATTGGCAGTATTTACAATAATTACTTTGCGGCAATGCAAAACGGAAAATGGGGGGTTTATCACTTCAATGGATCAGAAATGATTAAACCTAATTTTCAAGAGATTGGCATTATTGCAGACAGCATTGTTCCCTTCAAAGACAAGAATAAATGGGGCTTTATCAATTTTAAAAACAAAATCATTAGTCAACCAGTGTTTGATCAAGTTGGTAATTTTAGTCAAGGTACTGCCAATGTGAAAATCAATGGTAAATGGGGGTTGATTGACACTAAAGGCAAATACCTCATTGCGCCCAAATATGACGATGCTGGAACTTACATCGAAAATCAATTAAACGTTAAACTGAATAATAAATGGGGATATGTAGATAAGTATGGAAATACCATTTTTATCCCTAAATATGCCATGGTTGGAAATTTTGAAGGAAATTTGGCGCCTGTAAAAGTAAACGACAAATGGGGCTATATCAATGCTGAGGGAACAATGGTTGTCCAACCAAAATACACCTATGCCGCTGACTTTAAAAATGGTTTTGCTTTTGTTGAAAAAGACCAACTTTATGGATTTGTAAACTCTGAAGGCATTGAGATTCTGGAGCCTCGATTTGAAGAAATTTCTTATTTCAACGATGAACTCGCCAATGCAAAAAAAGGTGGAAAATATGGGTTTATCAATACTTCCGGTGAATTCGTAATCAACCCAATTTATGATGAACCTTCCGACTTTGTTGACGGACTTGCGAAAGTAAAAATTGGTGAAAACTATGGCATCATCAATAAAAACGGACAGATCATTGTGCCAATTTCAAGTGAAGAGATTGGTTCTTTCTCCGAGGAACTCAAGGAAGTTGAACTTCAAGGTGGAAAAGGGTACAAAGGAATTGATGGTAAATTAACAGGATTTGTAAGTCCCACTCTCGAATTAACACTGCCGTTTCTTGAAAGTAAAGGTGTTGTTAAGGAAAACGGAAAGTTCGGTTGCGTCGATAAAAATCTCAATTATTTGATCAAACCATTGTATAACCAAATGACTCCTTTCCAAAATGGATATTCCATTTTTGAGGAAAATGGATTATTTGGAATCATCAATCACGATGGTAAAATCATTTTACCTGCAAAATTCATTAGCCTAGGACAACCTGCAAAAGGATTGGTTCGATTCACAGAGGGTGATTTGCATGGCTTTATGGATTTAAATGGTGGCCTAAGAATTGCCCCACAATACGAAAATGCTCGAGATTTTTCCAATGGCTTGGCCGCGGTTTCTTTCGAAAATAAATTTGGATTTATCGATGAATTTGGAACACCGATTATTCCGCACATTTATGAAAACGCATATTCTTTTTCAGAGGGATTAGCGGCTGTAAAAAGAGAAAGCTCCTGGGGCTTTGTCGATACACTAAACAACTTCATCATTCCGCTTGCCTATGAAGAAGTTTTTTCATTTAAAAACGGTTTTGCTGCATTTAAAGAAAATGGCAAATACGGATTTTTAGACAGAAAAGGTAAAAAGGTAATTGCGGCAAATTATTCTGATGTATTGAGTTTCAGTGAGGGAATGTGCGGCGTTAACTTGATCAATAAATGGGGTTTTATCAATCAATCTGGCACGCTACAAATTCCAGCGAATTTTGATAAAGTTGGCTCTTTTTCTGAGGGACTTGCAGCTGTTTGTATTGGAAAAAAGTGGGGATTCATTGATCAAACTGGAAAAACTATCATTGCTCCACAATTTGATGAAGTTGGAATTTTCAATGAAGGTTATGCCAATATTCGCATCGAAGAATCATGGGGCTATATCGACAAATTAGGTCGTGCAGTAGTATTCAGAAAACCAATATTTGATGTTGCTTTGTCATTCCAAGAAAATTTGGCCCCTGTTAAATTAAACGAAAAGTGGGGATTCGTAGACAAATCATTCAATTTTGTGATTTCTCCTCAGTTTGAACAAGTACAACCATTTCACGAAGGATTATCAAAGGTTGAACTAAATGGCAAAATCACATTTATCGATCTCATGGGTCGTGTGAAAATTGATATCGGAGAAAATGAAACTTCAAAATTCAAATTTGGCAAATGCAGAATTTTGAAAGATAACATGTACGGATTTATGAACGATGCTGGCGTAATTGAAATACCAACTATTTACGAGAATTGTGGCGATTTCAGCGAATCTTTGTCTCGTGTTCAACTAAATGGTTTGTGGGGATACATCAATTTAGAGGGCAAGGTTGATGTGCCCATTATGTATGAAAATGCAGATGATTTTTCGTGTGGATTGGGATTGGTTGAACAAGGTGGACGAAGGTTCTATATAGATGAAAAAGGCTTACGTTACTTACAAGAGTAAATTGTCTATTAGCCTAACTTGCCCTAAATAACCTGCAAAAATCACTGCTTGGTTGGTGTTTGATATTGTTGGAACATCAAAATTTGGCAAATTGATATAGCTCAAATATTCTGTGGTGATGTTTAAGCTTTCGAGACGTTTTATTTCAATTGAAATTTGACTTGGATCAAATTTTGACAGATTCTTCAATGAAATATAAATTTCCTTTGCCTTTTCTAGCTCATCGTGAGATAACCGAACATTACGACTGCTCATGGCCAAACCAGATTGTTCCCTCATTGTTGGTACAATGTGAAATTCGATAGTTGGAAAATATTGGTCTAAGATCAGTTTAACAATCATACACTGTTGTAAGTCTTTTTGCCCAAAAAACACAGCATGAGGTTGAATGAGTGAAAAGAAGCGGTGTAAAACTTGCACCACTCCATTAAAGTGTCCTGGTCTAAAATGTCCCTCAAAAACATGTTCAATATTATTTTGGAACAGTGTAATGTCATTTGATTGATTGTTAGGGGGATAAACATCGTCTTGTGAAGGCAGATACACCGCATCAACGCCCTCTTGGGAGAGAAGTTGAAGATCTTTGAGAATGGTTTTAGGGTATTTTAGTAAGTCGTTTAGGTTATTAAATTGAAGTGGATTCACAAAAATACTCACGAGAACACGATAATTCTTTTGTTTTGCAGCTCTCACGAGGGAAAGGTGACCTTGATGCAGGGCACCCATAGTTGGCACAAAAGCCAATGTATTAGGGTTGTTTGAACAATAATGAAGCAGAGCCTGATTTGAATAGAGAATAATCATTGTTGTAATTGCCCACAAATAAAGGAATTAACGGATGTATTATTTTGAAAATTCGATTTTTTTTCGTTAATTTTGTAAACTGATTACTAAAAAAGAACCTCCCCAAGCTATGAGCCAAGAAAAAAAACGTGTTCTATTTGTTAGTTCTGAGATGTCTCCATTTCTTGAAACATCACCCTTAGCTACCATCGCAAGAATGTTGCCGCAAGCATTGCAAGAACAAGAAAATGAAATTCGCATTTTGGTTCCGCGTTTCGGCGTTATTAACGAACGCAGAAACAGGTTACATGAAGTTGTACGATTGTCGGGTATTAACATATCGATTGACGACAATGATAATCCATTGATCATCAAAGTTGCTTCTATTCCAAACACAAAGATGCAGGTATACTTCTTGGATAACGAAGATTTCTTTCACAGAAAAGCTGTATTCAGCGATGAAAATGGGAAGTTTTTTGATGACAATGACGAACGGACCATTTTCTTCTGTAAAGGTGTTATGGAAACGGTAAAAAAACTTGGCTGGTCACCAGACATCATTCATTGCCAAGGCTGGATGACGAGCTTGATTCCTTTGTATCTTAAAACTATTTACAAAGATGAGCCCGTATTCAGAGGCACTAAGGTTATCTACAGTGTATACCACGAGAATTGCAACAATACATTGGGTGAAGATTTTGTAAGAAAAGCCAGTTTGAATGAAATTGATGAAATTTGTTCAGAATGTTTCGAAAATTCCTCACTAAACGAATTAAATGTAGGTGCGGTGAAACATTCAGATGGCGTAGTTACTGCATGTGAAGAAGCACATCGGTCGGTTGAAAGCCATCTAGAAGGAAAGTTGGTTATGAAACATTCCGACGAAGATGTTGAACAAAATTACGTTACCTTTTACAAACAATTTTTATCTTAATACAATTCCAAGGTGAACAAATCTCTTTTGATTTTCTTACTTGGAACAATGGCAATTTCTTCTTGCACAAAAGAAGAAGGGAACATTGTATTAGACGGACAAGGAAGCAACAATCAATTGGGGTTATTTTTGACCGATACTTTAACTTTTCAAGCAAGAACTGTAGACGAAGATTCTCTGCCGGGCAATGGCCTTCGCTATGCTTTGTTAGGTAGCATGAATGATGGTCAACTTGGAAAAAGCACGGCTTCATTGTATGCCAACCTTGTGCTGATTGAACCAAATTCTAATTTCCCAACGGGTGAAACATCTGATTCCGCAGTTTTATTCATTCCTTCAGTGGATGGATTGAACAGCTACGGAGAGCGCACTACCCCACAGTTGTTAAAAATTGACAAACTAGAATCCAGCATTTCAAGTTCAAATGTATATTATCAAAGTAATGAGTTTGAAATCAATGAAAACTACAGCAGTGTTTATTTTGGCAATTTAATTAATCACTACACAGATAGTATAAAATACAGAAAAACCAAATTACAGCCTTACGATGGTTTAAGAATTAAACTTAGCAAAAGAATGGCTGATTATTTGATGAATATGCCTAAAGAGGCGTATCAAACCAATGAAAACTTAGCCAAATACTTCAAAGGAATTTCAATAATTCCACAAGATAGAGATCTGGCGCCCAACACTGGCTCAATGGCTGTATTCGATATTAACAACATCATTTCGATGGCGTATAGGGCAAAAATTTTACTTTATTATCAGGATACAAATACCTTTGTTTTTGGATTTGGTGGAAGTGCAGCTGCAGTTACTACCGGTAAAACTGGTCCATATAACAACTTAATAAAAGAGCAATTAAACAGCAATGCACATTTCGACCGCACCTATGTGCAAGCTTTGGGCGGTGTTAAAACAAAAATTGAACTTCCATACTTATTCAATCTCATAGAAAAAGGAAACATTTCAATCAACAAAGCGGAGATTGAGTTTTTCATCACTGATTACGATGAGAATTTCTTTGCACCACCTCGTTTAAATTTGTTTCAACCATCTGCTAAAAACAGTGTCAGAAATTATTTCATTCCTGATGCATTAAATGCCTCAACATATGGCGGTTTATACAATTCCAAAACTCGATCTTATCGTTTCACAATCACACAGCACTTACAGCAATTGTTAAATGAGATGTATTTCAATAAAAAAGATCGAAACAACGGTTTATACTTGGCGGTACCAACAGATCAACCGGTTATTGGTGCTCGCGGAATCATTGATCATACAAAAACTAAAATTAAGTTGATTTATTCAAAACCGAATTAGTTTTAAATGGTTTAATCACTATGGCAAACAGAAAACCCTATCAACTTGTAAGCAGAGAGTGGAAATCTGAAGATACTACATTCAATGTCAATGGAACAGAAATTGGTAAAGATTTATTGATGGTAGCTGGGCCATGTGCCGTTGAGAATAAAGAACAGATTTGCACAATTTCTGAATTTCTTGCAAAAAATAATGTCAAATTTCTCAGGGGCGGAGCTTACAAACCAAGAACCAGTCCATACTCTTTTCAAGGCTTAAAAACTGAAGGTTTAAAACTGTTGAGAGATGCAGCCGACAAATACAACATGTCGGTTGTTTCTGAGATCATGGAAATCGATAAAATAGACGAATTCAATGATTATGTTGATATTATGCAAGTTGGTACAAGAAACATGCAAAATTATCCTTTGCTTCGTGCCCTTGGAAAAATCAACAAACCGGTGTTGCTGAAAAGAGGAATGAGCAGTACCATTGAGGAGTGGTTGTTGGCGGCAGAATACATTGTTTCAAGTGGTAACGAAAAAGTCATACTATGTGAAAGAGGCATTCGAACTTTTGAAAACTCTACCCGCAACACCATAGATATTTCAGCCATACCCATGGTTAAAATGTTAAGTCATTTACCCATAATCTTAGATCCAAGCCAAGGAACAGGTCATCGCGAATTGGTATCACCGATGTCGGCAGCAGGAATTGCAGCTGGAGCAGATGGATTAATTATTGAGGTTCATAATCAGCCAAATGAGGCGTTGAGTGATGGTGACCAAAGTTTATTCTTAGATCAGTTCAAAAATCTATTACCCACATTATCTGGTCAAGCAAACTTGCGCGGCAAAACCTTCGATTACGAAAAACCAAACTTCGAGAAGAGTTTCAATTGATATTATTTCGCCGATTTTAAATTTCTATTAAAGAAAAAATAAATTGGATAACCAAGTCCTACAATCATCAATCCGTTGAGCGCTATATTCCATTGACTCCATAAAATTCCAATTGCTACCATTCCCGCCAGTACAACATAGAGAATTGGAATCAAGGGATAACCCCAAACCCGGTAAGGTCTCTCTGCATTAGGCTCCCTTCTTCTGAGTATTAGAAGTCCAACAACAGTAACAATGTAAAACAGTAGCGATGCGAATGTACAATAATTCAGCAAATCGCCATAAGAACCGCTAAAACACAGCAGGCAAGCCCAAATACATTGCATCCATAGAGCATTTTGAGGAACGTTTTTATGATTCAATTTCGCTGCACTTTTAAAAAACAAACCTTGATCAGACATGGCTTTGTACAATCTACTTCCAGCCAGTATGAGTCCATTATTACATCCAAATGTACTGACCATGATCAACGCAGCCATAAATAACATTCCCAATTGACCAGCAGATTCATTTTGAGCCACTCCCATCATCGCTGAAGCTGCGGCAGCACCTACTCGATCATCAGTAGCATGAGAAATGCCATTTACAAATACCTGATTCAATTTTTGAGAAGAAACTGGATCAACGATACCTTTCATCGGCAATAATGCCATATACGCCAAATTTGCAAGTACATACACAATCGTTACGATAGTTGTACCATAAAAAAGTGCTTTGGGTATATTTTTTGAGGGATTTTCAACTTCGTGCGACATAAACGTAATGCCCTGCCAAGCGTCTGAGCTGAACAAGCTACCAACCATGGCCGAGCTAAAAGCGAGCAAAAGAGGCAAACCAATGATCGAGACCCAATGTCCCTCCGAAATTAAGTGAGTGTGATCGTCATTAAAAACAAAAGATTCAGCGTTAAAACGACCATTAAAATTTTGCAAAAAGTAATTAGAAACATTGTTTATGGTACCGCCAAAAATAAGATAAAGCCCAACTAATATGAGGGAGAATAACGCAATGAGTTTTGCCAATGTAAAAATTCTTTGAATCCATTTGCCCTCTTGCACACCTCGAGTATTGATATAAGTTAAGAATGCAATCATTAAAACGGCTATAAGTTGTGCCTTACTCAATTGAAAGGTAAAAGAATCGGTTACATGAAACTGAAACAAGTAAGAAGTTGTACTCCATGAGGGAACAAAAACGCCAAAATATTTAGCAAATGCCATGGCAACAGCGGCAATCACACCTGTTTGGATCACAGAAAACACTGACCAACCATATACAAATCCAAAAACACGTCCGTAAATTCTTGTAATAAAATTATATTGACCGCCAGCAGTTGGCATCATACTTGCAAGTTCACCAAACGACAAAGCAGCCATCAAGGTAATTACACCCGTTAGAATCCAAGCTAAAATTACCAGATAGGCATTCCCGAGAACGCGACTCATTTCTGAGGCCACGATAAAAATACCGCTTCCAATCATACTTCCTGATACAAGTAAAGTTGCATCGAACAATCCAATCTTTTTATGATTCATAAAATTCCGTAAAAAAACCCTTCTGTAAATACAAAAGGGTTTTTCAATAATACAAAATAAATTTGGTTAATCTTTTTTATGCAGGTGAGAATTTTTTCTGCTGTAGGTGAAATAAATCACCAGACCAAGAATCATCCAAACAGCTGCAGCTTTGAGTGTAAATGCGTCTAAAGCTATGATCATAGCCGTACAAACAAGGACACCTAAAATTGGAACCACTGGCACCAATGGTGTTTTAAATGGCCTAGGTAATTCAGGATTGCTCTTACGCATGATAAGTATTCCCAAGCTTACCAATACAAAAGCAAATAGTGTACCGAAGGAAGTTAAATCACCCGCAATACTTCCAGGAACAAAGGCTGAAAAAGCACCTACGAATACAAAAAGAATCCAATTAGCTTTGAAAGGAGTTTGATATTTTGGATGTAACTCGCCGAACGCTTTTGGAATCAATCCGTCTTGGCTCATTGAATAGAAAACACGACTTTGACCCATTAACATCACCAATATCACGGATGAAAAACCCGCTAAAATGGCTAGTGTAACAGATGTGCCAAGCCATTCAAATCCTTTCATGTAATTTTGAATGACATAAGAAACAGAGGCTTCTTTACCAGCAGTAGCGAATTCGCTATGATGGGCAACACCCGTAAGTACGTGACCGAATAAAATATACAGCACGGTACAAACAGCAAGAGAACCAAGGATACCGATTGGCATATCGCGTTTTGGATTTTTTGCTTCTTGAGCAGTGGTACTTACAGCATCGAACCCAATAAATGCAAAGAAAACAATACCGGCACCACCGAGAACGCCACCCCAGCCCCATTTAAAGAAGCCTTCATGTCCAACGGTACCTTCTGGAATCAAATAAGGAGTATGATTGACTGGATTGATAAATTTCCAACCGATGGCAATAAAGAGCAACACAATGGCTACTTTGATAAATACAATGATGGCATTTACCAACGCAGATTCTTTGGTACCTTTAATCAATAGCAATGTCAAGGCCAATAAAATAACCAATGCGGGAGCATTGATAATACCATTGGTAACGGTAACACTACTTACCATAGACTGATAATTTTTTGATAAAAATTCAAATTGGTCGGTGCTCAATATTCCTTTTTCAATTCCTTTCCAATCGCCAGGCAAAGCTTGAATTTGAGTCACAACATCTGCGGAGACCTGATATAACTTTTCAAAAGGAGAATGACACCATTCGTAAGGAATGGATCCACCTAAAAGATTGTTCAGGTATTCGCTCCAAGCAATTGATACGGTGGCAGCACCTAGAGCATATTCCATCACGAGCGACCAACCAATAATCCAAGCCACCAATTCCCCCATGGTAACAAATGAGTAAGCATAAGCACTTCCTGAAATTGGAATCATTGCGGCAAATTCAGCATAGCACAAACCAGCAAAAGCACAACCAATTGCAGCTACTATGAAAGAAAGTGTTACACCAGAACCAGCAGCTTCAGTGGCAGCAGCAGCTGTTCTTACGAACAAACCAGCACCAATAATTGCGCCAATTCCTAAAGCGATGAGGCTACCAGCACCCAAAGTACGTTTTAAATTGCTCCCTTGAGCTTGCGACAGCAAATCGTCAAGTGATTTTTTTCTCCAAACAGACATAATTTCTTAGGTTAAAAGGCAAATATAGGGGATTATGATATTACACCCAATTCTTTACCTACTTTGGTAAATGCAGCAATTGCTTTATCGATATGTTCAAAATCATGTGCAGCACTTAATTGTACTCGAATTCTCGCTTGATCTTTGGGAACAACAGGATAAAAGAAACCAATCACATAGATGCCTTCTTCGAGCAAACGATCTGCCATCACTTGACTCAATTTTGCATCGTAAAGCATTACGGGCACAATGGCACTATCACCATCTTTAAAGTCAAATCCAGCTTGTTTCATTCCTTCTTTGAAGCGTTTCACATTTGATTCAAGTTTATCGCGAAGGTGCGTTGATTCACCCAACATATTCAAAACTTCAATACTTGCGCCTACAATGCTCGGTGCCAAAGAATTACTGAACAAATAAGGTCTACTTCTTTGACGAAGCAATTCAATAATTTCTTTACGACCTGTTGTATAACCACCCATTGCACCACCGAGGGCTTTGCCAAGTGTACCTGTGATAATGTCTACTCTTCCCATTACGTTACAATATTCAGGTGTACCTTTTCCTGTAGCACCAATGAATCCTGCTGCATGGCATTCATCGGTCATTACCATGGCATCATATTTATCTGCTAAATCACAGATTTTATCGAGTTGAGCCACATAACCATCCATCGAAAAAACACCATCAGTGACAATCAATTTGAATCTCACACCAGCATTGGTAGCATCAATTAATTGCTTCTCTAGGTCGGCCATATCGTTATTGCTGTAGCGATAACGTTTTGCTTTACAAAGTCTCACACCATCGATAATGGAAGCGTGATTCAAAGAATCGCTGATGATACAATCTTCTTCACCCAAAAGAGGTTCGAAAACACCACCATTTGCATCAAAAGCTGCAGCATATAAAATGGTATCTTCTGTACCATAGAATTCTGCAATTTTCGCTTCAAGTTCTTTATGAATATCTTGAGTTCCACAAATAAAACGAACGCTACTCATTCCGTATCCATGAGTATCTATGGCATTTTTGGCGGCCTGAACAACACGTGGGTGACTGCTTAATCCTAGGTAGTTATTGGCACAAAAGTTAATGACTTCTTTTCCTGTGTTTAATTTTATCACTGCATCTTGCGGTGATGTAATGATTCTCTCTCTTTTAAATAAACCAGACTCTTCGATATTCTTGAGTTCGTTGGTCAAATGTTGTTTTATGGCTCCGTACATATGTTTGATTTAAATTTTTTGAAGGTGAATCACAAAAATACAAACTGTATTTGAATTAATGAGATTCGGTGACAATATTTAGAATTTCTTCAATAATGACGCGGTTATTTGAAAGCCGTGGTACTTTATTTTGACCGCCTAATTTACCCTTGAGTTCTAACCAACGATGAAATGTTCCTTTTGGCATTGATTGAATCATGGGCATTTTCATGACTAAATCACCTTTACGTTTACCATCGTAATCGCTGTTTACTTGCCTCAAATTGTCATCTAGAATTTCTGTAAAACGGTTTAAATTCCCGGGCTCAACATCAAATTCAACCAACCACTGATGTCCCTCATAATGAGGCAAAAATAACGGAGCCGCGGTATAATCAATGATTTCTAACCCACAGGATTTAGCAGCTTGTGAGATGGCATTTTCGGCATTTTCAATGACCAATTCCTCTCCAAAAGCATTGATAAACAATTTCGTACGACCAGTTATTTTAAATGTAAAAGGATACTTTCCTGTAAACATAATTGTATCACCAATCAAGTATCTCCATAGTCCGCTATTGTTGGTAATCACCATTGCGTAATTTACATTTAATTCAATATTGGCCAGTGGAACAATGAAATCTGGGCCTTTAGAAACAGGGTAAAATTCATAAAATGTACCATGGTGCGTCATCAAAAGCAGATCTGACTTATTTGCATAGGCTTGAACTCCAAAGAAGCCTTCACTGGCGTTATAGGTTTCTACATAATTCATTTGAACACCAGGAATAAGTTGCTCAAACTGCGATTTATACGGGGTAAAATTCATACCACCATGAATAAACAATTCGAGATTGGGCCATATTTCCAGAACATTGGATTTACCGGTTATCTCGATAATTCTCTTAAGCAAACCAAAAGCCAAATGAGGCACTCGGCTATTCCTGGTACATTTTCATTGATGGTAGCAAGAGCCATTTTCTCTAGTTTTTCTTCCCAATTTTCGAGCATTGCTATCTGAATATCGGGAGTACTTTTCCAATTCGCCCACATTGGCATATGATTCATCAATACAGCACTTAAATCTCCAAAGTAAGCTTTTTGATTGAGCTGATTCACTCTGTGACTTCCACCTATGAGCAATCCTTTCCCTTCAAAAATATTTGCGTTAGGATTAAAGGAAAAATACTGAGTCAGAGATTCTCGACTACCCATGTAATGCGTATATTCCAAACTTTCGTAGGAAATAGGAATAAATTTGGCTTCATTTGAAGTAGTACCTGAACTTTTTGCAAACCAAGTAATATCAGCTGGCCAAATTAATTGCTGTTCGCCATTCATGGTGCGAAGAATCAAGGGTTTCAAATCTTCATATGTTACAACTGGGATGTTTTTTGAAAATTCAGAATATGTTGAATTGCTTTTAACCCCAAAAGATTTGCCGTAATCGGTTCGAGATAATTTATCGATTAAAACTTCTAATAAATCTAACTGATGTTTTTCTGCTTCACCAATGAACTTCCAAAGTTCATCGTGTCTTTGACGGAAATACCAAGAGATAGCAGAAGAAATCATGATTTTGCCTGCAAGTTGACAAAAACAATCAATTTTAACAAGTTTATTTTAACTTTTTTCAATTAATCCATCGCGCATTCTTACAATGTGTTTTGCGTGATTGGCTATATCTTCTTCGTGAGTAACTAGAACAATGGTATTGCCCGATTCATGAATTTCTTGAAAAAGCGACATAATTTCATGACTTGTTTTTGTGTCGAGGTTACCGGTTGGCTCATCAGCTAAAAGTAATGAGGGATTATTCACTAAAGCCCGAGCAACGGCCACTCTCTGACGCTGACCCCCTGATAATTCATTTGGTTTGTGATTCATCCTATCTTTTAATCCAACCTTTTCAAGCACAACCTTAGCCCTTTCAATTCTTTGCGCAAAGGGCACACCCGCATAAACAAGAGGCAAAGCAACATTTTCAATCGCTGTTAATCGATTTAAAAGATTGAATGTTTGAAACACGAAACCAATTTCAGTATTGCGCACATCGCTGAGATCTGCATCAGACATTTGACTCACTTCCTTCTCGTTTAACCAATATTGTCCAGAAGATGGAGAATCAAGACACCCAATAATATTCATCAGTGTACTTTTTCCTGAACCTGAAGGTCCCATCAATGCCAAATAATCACCTTTAGTGATTGATAAATCAACTCCTTTGAGGGCGTCAACTACTTGCTCCCCTAATATGTAGGTTTTTTTTATTTGCTTTAAAGATATGAGGGCATTATTCATTAGAACCACCAATTACTTTTGGTACTCTAAAGAAATCACTGTCTTTTTTCGGGGCATTTTTTAAAGCCTCTTCATGAGATATTTCTTGTTCTACAATATCGTCTCTTAATAC
>JACCDH011393454.1_pt1 | contig 31510 bp, 31 predicted proteins | sample 7442481 | NCBI WGS metagenome assembly JACCDH01 (sample SAMN15323433, study PRJNA562643) | freshwater metagenome | isolation source: river surface water | place: USA:Blue River Watershed | collected 2017-08-15
GAGGTAACATAACGCTTGGCATTGATTACATAGTCACATATGGCGGCTGGTCTGATTCCGTACGCGCCCATCTTGATGTACTGGCAAACGAGCTGAACAACTTTGCCTCGCAACTCCGCGACGCTCGCAACAAATCTCTGTCACACAACGACCTTGCACCAATCGTAGCAGGTGCCACTCTGGGGGCCTTTGCCCAAGGCGCAGATGAAAAATATTTCGAGATCCTTCAAGAATTTGTAAATACAGTTCACGAGCAAGTTATTGGCGGACCTTGGCCGTTCAATGATCGCGTAAAAAATGATGTGGCCGAGTTCCTCACAACCATTAAGCCGTGACGAACATGTCCAGCCCAGCGGTCAATAAAGACGCCAAAACGTCCAGATTCCAGAAACCGCGCGACGAAAAATTCCCCTACATGCTGGAATTGTTTTCACGCGTACCCGACGGCCTATGACATTGAGTTGTAGAAAAGAAATAAAAGACTTCTCCGAACAGCCCGAAAGTCCATACCAACAAGACAACTTGCGCATCGCGATTAGCGGGTGCGTACAGATATTCTGCGCAACACGCGCGAGTCAGGCAAACACACCAGCGCCGCAGTCACGCTATCTGGGTTGAATATTATTCCGCCGTCGACTGCAACAGCAACCGCACAGATCTCATGAAATACCTGAAGCACATGAGGCAGCTCTACGAGCCCGAACCCAAGCGGGTCAATGTCTCTCGTTGAACGTAACGGCACATCAAACCAGAGGCCGTCTGTCCAGCATCAATGGCCAGCCCCTCTCGCGATACAGTCAGCACACTGTCTGGGCAATGTCTTGCGGTCATTAGCCTTAGATCAAATTTGCAGGATTGACACTGCATAAAATTGTGTGGGTCAACGGCATCATCATGACATGAAGCTCACCATCTCTTACAAACAACTTTTCTCGGGTAATTCATGAAACCAATTGGCCCCGCTGTTTCAAAGACCTTGTCACCACAATCAGTCAATTGTGCTGCCGATATTGCGCCTCCTCAAGTGCCTGTTATGAAAGTAAGGTCAAAGACTTGCAGGACATTTCTGAGTGACTTACCTGAACGAGTCACTATTGTCGAAGTTGGTGCACGGGATGGCCTGCAAAACGAACCAAAAACCGTTTCCAACAATATCAAGATCGAATTAATCAATCGCTTCACCAAAGCCGGATTCGAAAAAATTGAAGTGGGATCTTTTGTATCGCCCGATTGGGTACCACAAATGGCTGGTTCGGCTGAGGTACTGGCAGGAATTACTCGCAAAGAAGGCGTGGAGTACTCCGTATTGGTGCCCAATATGAAAGGATTCAAAGCCGCAATCACAGGCGAATGTCTGCCGGAAAAAATAGTGATCTTCGGCTCGGCATCTGAAATTTTTTCAAAAAAGAATATTAATTGCTCGAAGGCGGAGTCAATGGAGCGTTTCAGCGAGGTTGCGCGAAAGACCAAAGAATACGGCATGCAGTTACGCGGCACGGTCAGTTGTGCATTTGGCTTTTATGGAGATAACGTGACGCTGGAAGACGTGACCGAAGTTGTGACCAATTTCCGCGAGCTTGGCTGTGATGATATTAATATTGCCGACACCATTGGCGTGGCGACACCCAACCATGTGTATACGCTTCTCGAGCACCTTAAGCAGGAAGTCCCGGTCAATCAACTCTCCCTTCATTTTCACGATACGTATGGACAAGGCATGGGGAATATCTGCGCCAGCCTTCAAGCTGGCGTAACGACTTTCGACTCCTCAGTCGCTGGCCTTGGAGGCTGCCCCTACGCCAATGGCGCTACCGGCAATGTGGCGACGGAAGACGTGCTGTATCTCCTGCACGAATTGGGTGTCAAGACAGGTGTTGACTTAAATGCGGTCGCTGATACCGGCCGGTTTATTCTGGATCAACTTGGCCGCAAATCGGGAAGCCGGGTTGGGGATGCCATCCTTGCAAAGCGTGAAAAGACCGGAAAACCCGGACCAGCAAAACTCTGATCTCAAAACATGAATCAAGCTCGGTATTTCTTTGAAATCAAGATTGGTTCAGTCGCCTGTCCCCTGTCGAGCTGTTCTCTTTAATCACTGAAGTCCTCCCGCTGGCACGCAAGCGGAATGCAAATGCCAGCAGCAGGGTGCTGGTGACGACCCGATAAAGACTGATTTCAGAACTTGAATACCTCTCATTAATTAGCAGCAATACGACTCAAAAGTCCCGGAAATCCAAGCGATTGTGGGGCTTTTTGTTTCAGCATCCCGCGCTATCACAGTTGCCTTTCAACTGCTTTTGTCATGGCTGCAGGCACAGGTTTGGAACACTTGGCAAAGTTAAGCCACTCATCCAAACCGCCGAAATCCTAAATTTTGCCGAGGGGATCCGAATCGTCCGGGCGTCATAACGGCCGTTGGGGCATGGACGACCAGATTCAGGCGGTGCATCAATCCGATTGCCAACGGAAAATTCTTTCACAGCAACAATTTTTGAATTGAGACCATGTCCGAAAACATCGTTATTACAGAGAGTATAAAAGAGCCTTGGGAGCTGAAAGGGACGAATTACGACAAGCCCGAGGAAATCGTTCTCGTGAATCTCGCTGTCGGTCAGCTGGCCTTTATCGGATCGGCGTTCGGTGGGTATCTCAGCAGACAAGCAACAGTCACTGCCGAGCTGGCAGAGGCGGTTAACAGAGTCAGGGAGCGCAGTGCTGAAGTCACTTCCTTATTTGCTAATTGGAATACTGAAAGTCCTAAACTAGATATAGTCATGCCAGCGACCGGTGCTTATCCCATCGAGCCTTCGATCGTTGATCTGAATAGTGCGACCCCCTCGAGCGTAGACAAGCTGGTTATTGCTAATAATGTACTTGTTGAAAATAATATTGCGAACAACTTTATTCCACCGTTAAATCCTGATGTGGACGTAACATTCCCGGAATATTGCACCTATACATTCGGCCCTGTTGCAGGCGGTCAAACTATTACCGGATTTTCGCCCCAGATTGCTTTCTACGAAGTGACTGGAGATTTTCAACTCTACCTAAAAAAAGATGCAGGTGGTGTTTATGACACCTCAAAGAAATTTGTTCTGTATAAAGGAGTTGAATACGAAGTTCAAAACATTAAGCCGATTTGGGTTCCTCGGTCTGCTTCTGAAATTAATTATTTTAACAATCAGCTTAGCCTTGTAAATGCAGCAAATAATTCGAGGCTTCTTACAGATTCCACTCAACTTGTTCCGGTTCCTTCAGAAATTAACAATTCAACCCCATCTGGCGCTGAAACCATGCAGCAACCTCCTGTCACTATGGAGCTTGCCATTGCAGACGCAGATTTCCTTGAATTTAAATTGGAGGGAGGTGGTTATTTTTACTACGATAAGCCGGTTAGTCAGATTCCTAAGTATGATGCCAACACCGTAGCCAACAACGTCGGTTCTGTGGTGCAAATGGAGGACAAAACATACCGTTACGTAGTTAGATCAGAGCGTGATGTGGCAAATCCCTACATGCTGATCAAAACCACCGTAAAACCTTGCATTAAAGACCCAACAAACCTGGAGCAAAGTGGATTTCTTTCACAGTACTCGGAAAAAATAGTCCGTATCACGCAAAGAAGTACAGAGCAAACGACTTATGTCAATGCACTCACGCAAAGATATAACTATTATTTCGAGGCGGCGACCAATATCCTGAAAGCTTTCACTAATCTTTGGGCAACCTTGTCATCGAATATATGATGACATCTCTGATGGGGCGCGTCAGCAACCCGGGTTGAGGTAGACATTCCTCGAATCTGTTCGATGGCGGCGATGCCGAACGCGCTGCTTTAATTCCAGGGCAATGGCTTTGCATCGGCTGAGGTCGCCCATTTGTAGCAACCGCCGCCGCTCATCTGCAGTCCGCCGCTGCAGCTATCGAGCGCGTAGCAATCCTTTTTATTCAACACCCTCTGGTATACCGCGTTCGCATCTACCCAGAGGTACTTGCCTGAATAATTCTCCATCCAGTAGCAATGCGGCTCAGCGCTCTCGCGGGCAGGATTGGTGGCGCAGCTGACGAAGAAAATGCTCGCCGAGGCGATGCTCAATCGCAGCCATGCCGTTCTTTGCGAAATCCTGCGCGGGTGATGGTGGAACATGGTTTTTGGCGTGCATGTCGGGTTCTGTTTCATTCGATAAGCTTTCAATGACGATTTTTCCCAGCGAGGAGGTGACTTTCAAGCGCTGATTAAAACGAAATCCGAATGCATACAGCCATTCGCCACAGATCATGATCATCGGCTGGTTTCCTTGCTGGGTGGGCAGCAAACCGACGATCGAGTACTTGAGCCTGGAACGACGGATTTTTTGCAGAGCATGCCGGCGATGGGTGACTGGTGATTTTCGGTGATGATTCATGGGATCCGCGCCTTCCTTGAGGCCCTCATTCGAGGGTGGTGGAACCAGACGAGGTTGACAGACCGGCGCGCGAAGGTACCGGCGAGCCTTTCGGCTCCCCCATCTGGCCCACCATTGAAGGCCAGAGGTACATGAACCTGGCTGCTCTCACGGCCGAGTTCTTTTCGCGCTGCGTGTCCGAGCTGTCAAACTCGTTCATCACACCCGTGATGAAGTCGCGAATGTAGAAAGCCTGCTGCGGTGGGTCAAGTGGTTTGGTAAATCAGCGACGTCTAACAAGTCTCGCCGCCTCGCCCACATAAATGCTTGTCCGATGCTGACAACAAGAGCCACGATTTACCAGTGCGTTGATGCGTCAAAGATGCGCTATTCGGCCATGTATCGCTCATAGATTGAGCGCGGATCGAACGCATATCGAATACGTATCTAGCGCAGCCACGCACAGAGGCATTATTCTGGTGGTGGCGAGCGATCTTTCCTGCGGCGGTCAACGCCGGCGAACGGTGAGGTCACTTTTCTGGGCGCGCTGATGCCGATGATGGTTTCGCAGTGCATGTCGAGCATATTGATCGCAATGCTAGCATCGCGGCTGACGAAGCCCGCCTCCAGCAACACATGCCTCAACAAGCGAATGATTTCTTCATAGGCGTGTTGGGTAATGCGATTCCTGACCAATACTTCTTTGACGGTGGAAAAATCATATCCAACGTCGGGTTTTCCGAGCACCAAAGCAAACATCGCAAAGTTATGCTCGACGATCTGTTCATTGCTGAGGCCACCCAGACAGCGGCGAATGCTGGGATTGACGAGCAGGCCTTTGGTGAACTCCACCAGCGTGGGCTTCAGTGCAGACGCACCGCCGTATTTTTCAAAAAGATTGGGTATCAGGGCGGACATTAACGGGGACTCCGTTTGATCTCTTGTTGTTATGTGGGGTGCGTCGTGACCTACGAGCCAACTGTTTCAGGTCTGGCAATCACCGCATGCGCGGCGTGTGCGGAGAACTTTAATCGATACAGTATGTAGAATTGTTCTCTGGTGGGGATTATCGATAGCTCTGCAGATTCTGTCTACTAAAAGTAGCGATCTCGGTACCCTTGCTTGCACCAGATGATTATCTTCATCGATCAGAGCTATATCGTCGGGTGATAATTATCAATTTTGTCATGCCGACCTTCGTCTGCGAAAATTGGTCAACGCTGAGATAATCTCCAGTCATGTTCACCTCTTCATTCACTGCGCGGCGATTCCCGATAGCGCTGGCGGTCTGCTTCTTCATGGCAGGCGCATCGCTCCCTAACGCCGGCTTCGCGCAAACGGCAAGTTCTTACGGACTGTTCGGCAGCCCCAAGTGTTCTGAGTGGGCAGGCATGAGCGCGGATGCCCGCTTTAACTGGACAAGGGCTTTTATCTCATCGCTGAGCAAGGGCTATGAGGAAATCCGGCGCGACAAGAAGCAAAAATTCAGCAATTCCGAAGGCGTCGAGATCGTGGTGGAGGCGATTGGCCAGCACTGCTCGTCAGCGCCTGATGCGCTCGCCTCAGAGGCGGTGGGGCCGTTTCTGAACTGATGCGATCAGTGAGCAGGATTTATCGCATCCTGCAAAGAAATTTCAGCATTTCTTCATTGGGTGTGTTGGGCCAGGGCTTGTCCCACTCGGTCGGTGTGCTCTCTTGCTTGACGATGCCGCCGCGGCCGGTGTTCGAGCTGTGATATATCTGCTGCATTAAGCGCGTCTTGCGGTTGCGGCAGTCGGCCTCGACCAGAAACTTTGCCGACATCGCATCTTCGGGCGTGCGTTTGCCAAAATCCAGCAAGAACCAGGCGGTCGGATGCTTGCCGTGGCGGATGGTGTCGAAATCCACATAAAACAGATCTCGCTTTTCCGTGGTGGTCAGCAGCGACCATTCTGCATGAGCGAGTGGTGAAGTCAGTGCCGCGATGAGCGCGGCGATCAGCGCAACGGGGATCGCGGCAGCACCATGCAGCCGGCAGGGCAAGGTTTTTTTCATCATCAGTCTTGTTTTGCGCCTGCGGCTTCCAGTTCTTTTTTCCAGGCCTCGGATTGCAGTCGCTGCTTTTCTTCGAATTCTTTTTCGTCTTTTTCAGCTTGTTCCCGGAAGGCTTTGTGCTCTTCCGCAATCGCTTCCAGTCTGCGCTCCATGTCATCAACCCGTCGGGAGCTGTGCTGCTCGTCCAGTTCGACACCCAGCGTCAGCGCCAGATAGATCCACACGGGGGTGGACAGCAGCAGCAGGATAGACCACCAGACAGCGATGAAGCGCGACAGCAGCAATAGCGATATCGCCAGTGATGCCACGCCCATCCCAAACAAGCCGAGTTCGATCAAGAGTCACCTCGATTAACCATTCGTCTCACTCTATTGCCCACAAGATTACCGTGAATCGCGTAAAACATCGTCTCCGGTCTTGCCGTGCCTGCGGCATTGCCCGTCACGATGTTTTAAATTTATTAATGTCGAGATGCTGGCGTTAACCACCCGCGCTGGTTGATAATGTGCTGACAAGAATACCTATAAATAAGGAGACAAGCATGGCAAATCCCGTCATTGGCTTTATCGGCGTCGGTCTCATGGGCGCGGGTATGGCGAAGAATATCGTCACCAAGGGTTATCCGCTGGTGATCATGGGCCACCATAACCGTGAGCCTGTCGAGCGCCTCAAGCAGCTGGGCGCCACCGAGGCCAAGACCCCGCGTGAGCTGGCCTCGCAGTGCGACATCGTTCACTTGTGCGTGACGGCCTCGCCGCAGGTAGAGGCCGTCATGAACGGCCCGGACGGCATCTTTGCCTCAGGCCGCAAGGGATTGATCATCATCGACTGCTCCACCTCGAACCCGGTCTCGACGATGGCGCTGGCCGAGGCGGCAAAATCCCATGGCATGACCTTCATTGATGCGCCGCTGGGCAGAACGCCCAATGAGGCCGAGGCGGGCACGCTGGATACCATGGTCGGCGCCGATCCCGAAACGTTCGCCAAGGTCAAGCCGGTGCTCGATTGCTGGGCCGGCAATGTGGTGCATCTCGGGCCGGTCGGGCTGGGGCACAAGATGAAGCTGATCAATAACTTCATCGCCATGGGATATGCAGCCCTGTTTTCGGAGGCGCTGGGCATCGCGCGCAAGGCAGGCCTGTCGAAAGAGCAGTTCCACGCAGTGATCGGCAGCAGCCGCATGCGCAATGGTTTCTACGACACCTTCATGAAGTGGACGATGGAAGGCGATGAGAGCGCTCACCGCTTCACGATCAGCAATGCGCACAAAGACATGCGCTACTTGTCCAGTCTGGCCAATGAGATCGGCGTGCTGCATCCGATACAGTCGATGGTGAAGAACTCGTTCGCTGGTATGGAGGCGGCCGGACAGGCGCAGCGTTATGTGCCAATGCTGGCGGATTTCGTCGCCGAGCTGAACGGACTTGAGCCATCGCAGAAGCGGAAATGACCTATCCGGGGCCGGTCGTCAGCGCCGAATGGCTGGCTGCGCATCTCGATGATCCTGCTATTCGCATCGTTGATGCGACGGTGCACCTGCCCGACACCGGGCGCGATGCGAAGGCGGAGTATCTTCAGGAGCATATTCCCGGCGCAGGATTTTTCGATCTCGATCGGATCGCGGATCCTGCCAATCCGCTGCCCAGAAAATTCCCGCCAAACGACGTGTTCGCGCGCGAGGTGGGTCAGCTTGGCATCAGCAATGACACCCATGTCGTCGCCTATGACACCCCGGGCTTGTACAGCGCGGCGCGTGTCTGGTGGCTGTTCCGTCAGTATGGCTACGACAAGGTGTCGGTGCTCGATGGCGGGCTGAAGCACTGGAAAGCACAAGGCAGACCGGTGCAGGCGGGCGCGGTGGAGTTTCCACCCGCGCGCTTTTCGGTGGGCTCAGAACGTCATTTGCTGGCGTTGTGGCCGCAGGTGCTGGAAGCCTCGCGCAGCGATGCGGTGCAGATCATTGATGCGCGCACACCGGGGCGTTTTGCCGGGACTGAGCAGGATCGTTACCCCGGTACCCGCGCGGGCCATATACCCAACAGCCTGAATCTGTATTGGGCCGATCTGCTGGAGCCAGAGTCGCGCACCTTGCTGCCCGTCGCGCAACTGCGCGAGCGATTCAGCAAGGCGGGCATTACCTGGGACAAGCCCGTCACGGCGACCTGCGGCTCCGGTCTGACGGCCTGCATTCTGGCGCTCGGTCTGCACCTGTGCGGCAAAGAGGACTGGAAGGTGTACGACGGTTCGTGGGATGAATGGGGACGTCGGCCGGATCTGCCGGTGCAGCCCTGAGGCAGCAGGGCAGGGATGCGGCATGCGCAACGATCAGCTGATCGCCATCTCCAGCGACTTCGCCATGCGCTCGCCGAGTTGGGTAATCACGTAGCCACCACGCGCGTAGCGAATGAAACCCATGCTGATCATCTTGTGGCGCTGCTTTTCGCCGATCCGCGACACAGCATCGCTCTGCCCGTGATTCAGGGCGAGCAGCAATTCAATATCCTCGGTGGCGATGATGTTCATGATGGCTTGGTGATGTCCTTGGTACGTTGTGCGACAAGGCCTGCAGACGCGCGCGCATGGCGCACGCTTCTGCCGTATCTGATGTATCGACAGCGGCGCGGCGATCTTTACCCGGTGTGTGCCGGGGGATACGTCCGAGAGGGACACGCGGATGGCTGGCGAGCCGGCTCAGCCGGGGCAAGACAAGAACAATGAGAAGCAGCAGAGCGACAACAATGACAAGAACCCTCCCATCCCCGACAGAGTCAGACATGACCCCCGCCGCAAGCGCGCACTCCCACGCTGCATTGGCCTCTATTGATGCGCTTCATGAGGTGGGCGCCGCCACTGAGCATTGGGCGCACACCTTCAATCAGGGCGACCCGTCGGCGATTACCCGCCTGTATCTGGAGGATGCGGTGCTGTGGGGCACCGTCGCCACGGAGCTGCTGATCGGCTGGCAGGCGATACGCGATTATTTCGCCCGTGCCTGCGTACCCGGCGCGCTGCCCCGGGTGCAGATCGAGCAACAGCATGTGCGCGTGATTGGTGACGTGGCGGTCAACTCAGGCGCGTATGTGTTTCATGTGATTGAGCAGGGCAGGGAGCGGGCACTGCCCGCGCGCTTTTCCATGGTCTGGCGTAAAACGCCACTGGGCTGGCGGCTTGTCGATCACCACTCGTCGGCACGCCCGGTGGTCTGACGGGTTCAGCGCAACCGCTCTGGCCGGACAAAACTGCCCGCTTCCCAGCGACCTTCCAGCGGCACGCGGTCTTCGCCAAAGGATTTGCGTCCGAGTCCGTGATACCGGCCCTGATACAGCTCGCCGGTGTAGCGGTCACCGTTCGCGTAATAGATCGTGCCGCGTCCGTGCGGCAGGTCGTTTTTCACCGGGCCCACGTAACGGCTGCCATCGGCATAGGTCAAGACCCCTTGTCCGTGGGCTTTGCCATTGCGGATATCGCCGTCGTAGCGATCGCCATTCGGATACAGCAGCGTGCCGGTGGGCGCCGGGCGGTTATTCGTGAATTCGGCAATCAGCTGATGCCCATTCGCGAAGGTGACCGTGCCTCGGCCGTTGAATCGGTTGTTCCTGAATTCGCCTTCATAGACATCGCCGCTCGCATAGAAATACCTGCCCCAGCCATGGCGGTTGCTCTTCTTGATGTCGCCGACGTATTTGTCGCCGTTCAGATAATAGGTCGTCTCGCAGCCGCTCAGCAGCACGACAAGACAGACCAGCAGCAGGATTCTCAGTCTCATAGGATGCCCCGCGAGGCGCTGTGCCGGGGCATTATGCATGCCGTATTGCTAATGCATGCGTGCGCCCGGCGAGGAAAACATCTACCCGTGAATGTATCGGCAGCCGGGGCGCAAGCTTAAGCCGCAGCAGTCATGCGGGAGGGCTGACTCCATTGCCGATCTGGCATTTGCCGTGTCCAGCTTCAATAAATTGACCCTGTTGAATTTTTCGGTGTTGTGCGGTCGCTGGTTGGCGTGCTGCTGGAGAGCACGGAGTCAATTCTCGTCCGGCCAGACCCGGATTCCTGATCGTGTCGCGCCTCCGAAGCCGGGAGGGCGCAAAAGCCCTCACTGATGCTGATCCAGCGCAAAAAAGTATATGGATTCCTTCCTCGGTGAGCATTCACGCGACAAGCCGTCTGAATTTTTGACGTTCAATGAGCGGTCTATCGTTTCGGAGGCCCCATTGAATCCGCATCGCGCCCCGCTTGTCGGGCTGTTTTCCTGTGCTGCGCGCCAGTGCTGGGAGTTCGTTGCCTGGCTCCTTGGAGCATTGCTCGCGTCGGGCCTGATCTGGTGGTCGGCCGAGCATCAGATCGGCAGCAAGGAAGCCGAGGCGCGCAGTGTCGCGATGCGGCAGGCAGAGTCACTGGCCAACTCGTATGCGGCCCAGCTGCGGCACGTGGCGGAGCAGATGGACCAGCTGACGCTGAGAATTGCGCATGAGTGGAGAGATTCGCCCGGTCTGGTCGATCTGGAGCGCGATCAGCTTCGGGGCGTCCTGCCCCGTCGTCATGGCTTTTTTGTGTACATCATCAATGCCAGGGGCCGGGCAATGCGTGCTTCTTTCGCTGCACAGGACAATGTCAATGTCGGGCAGGTGGGATTTTTTGTCAGCCATCGGGAGAACTGCTGTCTGGGTTTGCTTATTACACCGCCGGAATACGCCCCTCTGGTGGGGCGGCATGTCGTGCGTTTCTCTCGCCGCCTCGACAATCGCGATGGCAGTTTCGGTGGCGTGATTGTGATCTCGGTGGAGCCGGATTTTCTGGCCACGTTTCAGGACGAGGCCTTGCAAGGATCCAATGACTTTGTCAGTGCGAGATTGTTCAGCGGGCCTCTGCTGGCGACGCGGCTGGGCAGCGGCATTGCCGAGAAGCGTGTTTTTTACAAGAACGACCCGATCTTCGGCGCGCCTCGCGGCATCGCATTGGAACCCGGTGAGAAATTCCGCGATCTCAAGCCACGCTACGTCTCCTGGCTGAAACTGGACGACTATCCCATGGTCGCCGTTGCCGGTCTCTCTGAGCAGGATGCACTTGCGCCATATCGCTCGCTAGCCTACAGCTACCGCATCACTGCCGGGGTCGCGACGGCCTTGCTGGTGTTGCTGGCTCTTGCTGGCATGATCCTGTCGCGCAAGCTCATGCTGCGGCGAAAAGCAGAAGAAAGCGTTCGCCTGACTTATCGGATGGCGACTGATGCGGCCAATGAGGGTTTCTACATGCTGTTGCCGCTGTATGACCCGGCGGGACAGCTGTACGATTTTCAGGTGGAGGACTGCAATGACCGTGCAGCCGCCCTGCTGGGCATGATGCGCGGTCATCTGGTGGGCGCACGCGCCAGCAGCTGCATGGCGCCTGCACTGCACGCAGATATCCTCAACATCTGCCAGCGTGCAATGTCGCATGGCGTGTATGAAGATGAATTCCGTGTACCCAGCGGCGGCTGGTTAAGGGCCACCTGGGTCTACCGTCGTGCTGTGCACTCAGGGACGGGCATCGCGCTGACCTTGCGCGATATTTCCGAGAGCAAGGCGCATGAACAGGCGCTCTCCGATCTGGCCAACAACGACGCGCTGACCAAGCTGCCGAACCGGCGCTGGCTGATGAGTTTTCTTCCGGCAGCCATGCGGCGCGCTGCGCGCGGGCGCGGTCAGCTGGCACTGTCCTTCATCGATCTGGATAACTTCAAGCTGGTCAATGACACGCTGGGGCATGAGGCGGGCGACGAGCTGCTGTTGCAGGCGGCGGCGCGCATACGCAGTGCGGTGCGTGCCAGCGATCATGTGGTCAGGCTGGGCGGTGACGAATTCACGGTCGTGCTGGAGCAGATGGAGGATCGGGCAGATATCGCGCGGGTGGCTGACGGCATCATCGCCGCCTTGTCTGAACCGTTTTCATTAAGCACAGGCACGGACCAGCGCGTGTCGGGATCGATTGGCATCAGTGTGTATCCGGATCATGGCGAGGATGCCGAGACCTTGCTCAAGCATGCCGATGTGGCGATGTATGCGGCAAAGTCGGGCGGTCGCGGACGACATCATTTTTACGAGCCGCGCTTGTCTGACGCGCTGGTCCTGAAAATGAACCGCGAACATGCGCTGCGCGCCGCGCTCGATCACGACGAGTTCATCGTTCATTATCAGCCGCGCGTTGATGCGCGCTCTGGAAAGCTGTGCAGCCTGGAGGCCTTGCTGCGCTGGCAGCATCCTGAGCGCGGGCTGGTCTTGCCATCGGAATTCATCGGTCTGGCTGAAGATGCCGGAATGATCGTGCGGCTGGGCGAGATCGCGATACGCAAGGTGGTCGGGCAGATAGCGCAGTGGCGTGATCAGGGTGTGCGGTTGGTGCCTGTGTCGGTGAATATCTCACCGCGCCAGCTTCAGCTGGGCAAGACGGCAGCTTTTTTGTCGGAAGTGCTCGAGAAGCATCGCGTCGAGCCGGCGCTGGTTGAGGTGGAGGTCACTGAAACTGCCGTGGTCGATCGCAGTCCGCTGGTGTCGCAGGAACTGGACGCGTTGCGCGCGATGGGTATCCGGTTGATGATCGACGATTTTGGGACCGGGTATTCTTCGCTGGCGCAGCTGCATCGTCTGGATGTGGACGTGCTGAAGGTTGATCAGGCATTCACACATGCGCTGTCGCAGGGATCCGAGGGCGAGCTGATGTATCGCGCCATCGTCTCCATGGCCGCTGCGCTTGACATGCGTGTGGTGGCCGAAGGCGTCGAGACGGTAGAGCAGCTGAAAATGCTGCAGGTGATCGGCTGCCACGAAATTCAGGGTTTCATTATCTCGGGCGCTTTGCCGGCGTCAGACATGGCAAAGTTGTTGGCCAGAAGCATACTGCCGCCGTTCGACAAGATCGGACGTCTGGTGGCCGTCTCCAACTGATCAGGGTGGATGATCAGGGGCGCTGGGTCGTTCCGATTTTGCCGCTATTGCCGCTATTGCCGCTCGTGCCGCACAACATATTTCGTCAGCTCGAACAAGGGCAGCATCGCCAGTCCGCAGGCAACGCTGGCCAGCCACTGCGCTGCAGGCAAGCTCTCGAAGCGGAAGGCCGAGGCCAGCGGCGGCCAGCTCGTGGCCAGCAGCAGAGCGGCAGCGGTGACGCCCAGCACCCATAGCGTGGTGGGCGTCATGTGCGAGAGCACCACTGTCCAGCGGCGCAGCGCTGAACGTGCGGGCAGTATCAGGACCGCGTTGGCCGTCACCAGCATGACGAAGGTAGCAGCACTGGCGACGCCTGTGCTGGCACGATCCAGCATCCACAGATAAAACAGAAATACCATCAACGTGGTCAGGCTGCCATACACCAGACTGTGCAGCACCTGCCCGGCCGGAAGCAGTGTCTCGCGTGTGCTGCGCGGCGGGGTCGACATCAGATCAGCCGGCCCTGCCTCTGCCTCGAACACCAGTGAGCATGCGGGGTCGATCACCAGTTCAAGGAAAGCGATGTGCAAGGGCGCGAGCAGCAGCGGCAGCCCGAACAGCACCGGCAGCATCGCCAGTCCGGCGATAGGCACGTGCACCGCCAGCGTGTACACCATCGCCTGCCGCATGTTGGCGTAGGTGCGCCTGCCCATGCGGATCGCTTCCACGATGGAGGCGAAATCATCCCGCAGCAGCACCAGTGACGCCGCCTCGCGCGCGACGTCGGTGCCGCGCTGGCCCATGGCGATGCCGATGTGCGCTGCCTTGAGCGCCGGGGCATCATTGACGCCATCGCCCGTCATCGCGACCACCTCACCTTGTGTCTTCAATGCCTCTACGAGCGCCAGCTTCTGCGCTGGCTTGACGCGCGCAAACACATTCACGTGGCGCGCACGCGAGGCCAGCGTCGCGGCATCCATGCGGGCGATATCGTCGCCAGTGAGCACGTCCTCGTGCATCAAACCCGCCTGTCGTGCAATCGCTGCCGCCGTGCGCGGATGATCGCCCGTGATCATCACGACGCGAATGCCGGCGCGCGCGCACTGCGCGATCGCGGCCGGTACCTCGGTGCGCAGGGGATCGGCCAGCGCCACCAATCCCAGCCATGCAAAGTCAAATGCTTGCTGATGCTCCGGCCAGGGCTGCTCCGCAGGATGCAGGGCTTTGGCCACGGCCAGCACCCGGAGTCCCTGACCTGCGAGCGATTCGGCTTCCTGCATCGCCTGCATTCGTTGTGCATCGCTGAGCTGACACAGCGTTGCGACGGCTTCGGGTGCTCCCTTGGCCGCGACGATATCGTGCGTGTCGCCGGTCCGCCAGAGGTGAGTCATCGCCAGCAACGCAGGCGTCAGCTCATACTCCCGTGCCAGCACCCAGCCGTCGTGTTGTCCTGCGCGATACGCTTGCGCACCGGCCAGCTGATGGAACGCCTGCTCCATAGGATCATGCGGCTGAATCTCGCTGGCGAGCACGGCATAGTCGAGAAGTTCATGGAAGGTCTCGGGCAAACGCTCTACAGCCTCACCGTGGAGCATCAGTCGCTGTCCGGGCACGCAGAGCGCCGCCACTTGCATGCGGTTTTGTGTGAGCGTGCCGGTCTTGTCCACACACAGCACGGTAGTTTCGCCCAGGGACTCGATCGCATGCAGGCGGCGAGTGAGCACCTGCTGCGCGCCGAGACGACGCGCGGCCAGTGCAAAGAAAACGATCATGATCACCGCGAACTCTTGCGGCAGCAGGGACATCGCCAGTCCTATGCCAGCGAGCACAGCCTGAAGCAGATCGCTGCGCAGCCACCAGAACAAGGCCATCAGCATCAGTGACAGTAGCACGCCGATGACGGCCAGACGGCGCGTGAGCCGGTTCATTTCTTCTCGCAGCGGGGAGGTCTGCAGGCTGATATCCTCCAGCGACTGTCCGATGCGGCCCATCTCGGTACGCTGACCGGTGGCGGCGACGATCGCCATGCCCTGGCCTGCGACGATCAGCGTGCCCGCATACACCGTATCGCCGGCGGCTTTGCTCACCGACAGGGATTCTCCGGTGAGCATGGATTCATCGGCGGCCAGCTCATGGGCGCTCAGCAGGTGCGCATCAGCGGGCACGCGATCACCCTCGGCCAGCAGCAGGCAGTCGTCACGCACCAGCTCGCGTCCGGCGATGCGCACGACCTGACCGTCGCGCATCACGAGCGCACGCGGGCTGGACAAATCACGCAGCGCTGCCAGTGCGTTGTCGGTGCGCCGTTCTTGCAGCACCGTGATACCCATGATGATGAGCACAAAGCCCAGCAGCGTCAGTGCCTCGCTGCGATCACCCATCATCAGATAGATGGCGCCAGCGACCAGTAGCAACACGAACATGGGCTCTTTCAGCACGTCGCGCACGATGCCTGCCAAGGCACGGCGCTGCCGGATACCGAGCTCGTTCGGGCCTTCCGCATGCAGCCGCTCTGCGGCGATTTTGGACGTCAGGCCGGACGGTGAAGCTTCAGTGGGCTGTTGCTTGGTATTATTCATTGTCAGTGGCGACAGACAGGTCGTCATGAGCGGGTTGGTGTAATCAGCTGACCGATGGGGCGTCGTTGAGTGAATGGACGTTGCTGCGCCAGCTGCAGAGCAGAATACAGTAGATCGTATGTACGGGTCCGGATTTCACGTGCATCGCGCACCGGAGACTATCGAATGAAACTCAGTTTTCTTGGTGCCGCCGGCACCGTGACCGGCTCGAAGACGCTGATCGAGCATCAGGGCCTGCGCATCCTCATTGATTGCGGCCTGTTTCAGGGTTACAAAAACCTGCGTCTCATGAACTGGGATGACTGGCCCTTCGATCCGAGTAGCCTCGATGCCGTCGTGCTGACTCATGCGCATCTTGATCACAGTGGCGCCTTGCCGCTGCTGGTCCGGAACGGATTCAAGGGGCCGATCTACGCGACCGCCGCGACTGCTGATCTGTGCGGGCTGCTGTTGCCCGACAGCGGGCATCTGCAGGAGGAGGACGCGAATTTTGCGAACCGGCACAAATCATCGCGGCATGATCCGGCGCTGCCTTTGTACACCGAAGAGGATGCGCGCCATGCGCTGACATTTTTCCGGCCGGTTGAGCCGGGTCAGACGGTAGACATCGGCATGATCAAAGTGCGCCTGCGCCCATCGGGCCATATTCTCGGCGCTTGTTCCGTGGAATTGCGCACGGCGCGCGGCAGCCTGTTGTTCTCGGGCGATGTTGGCAGGCCTGATGATCTGGTGATGCGGCCACCCGAGCCCATTGAGCATGCCGATTATCTGATCGTTGAATCGACCTACGGCGACCGGCTGCACGAGCCGCAGAACGGCGGCACCGAGCTGGCCGAGGTGATCACGCGCACGGCAGCGCGCGGCGGCACCGTGCTGGTGCCGTCGTTTGCGGTGGGGCGGGCGCAGAGCCTGTTGTACGAGATTTTTCTGCTCAAGCGCGCCGGGCGCATTCCTGATTTGCCAGTGTTCATGGACAGTCCGATGGCCATCGACTCGACGCACATCTACCAGCGCCATCGCCGCGAACACCGGCTCTCAATCGAAGACTGCAAAGGCATGTCACATATCGCGACCATCTGCCGCACGGTGGAAGAGTCGCGTGCACTGGATCAGCAGCGCTATCCGTCGATCATCATCTCGGCCAGCGGCATGGCGACCGGCGGGCGTGTGCTGCACCATCTGCGCGCGCTGGCAGGCGACCATCGCAACAGCATCGTGTTCGCCGGATTCCAGGCGGGCGGCACCCGCGGCGCGCGGCTGGTGGCGGGCGAGCGATCGGTGCGCATTTTCGGCGAGGACGTTCGCATCAATGCCGAGGTGGTGTCACTCTCCAGTATGTCGGCGCATGCGGATGCCGGTCAGTTGATCGACTGGATGAAGACCGCGCCGAAGGCACCGCGTCATGTGTTCGTCAACCATGGCGAGCCCAATGCGGCGGATGCGCTGCGTGTTCGCATCGGGCGTGAGCTGCACTGGGATGCCAGTGTGCCGCTGCTGGGTCAGCGCGTCGAAATCAGCGGCTTGTAAGAACCTGTCAGCGCTTCACCGTCATCGGAAAGTCGCGCAGCAGCTTCTGGCACAGCGCTTCTTTGCCCATCTCTTTTGACTTGCTGTCGAAGGTCTGCTGGCCTTTGATGAACAGCTCCCTCGATGCCGGCTTGCCGAGCTTCTCCATGCATACCTGCGAGTCTTGCTGGAAGCGCCACGCGTAATAGCTGAAGGGGCATTCAGTTCTGGCCTTGGTGAACAGGCCATCCATCTTGACCAGATCATCGCATTGCTGGGCATGGGCGGGCAGACAGGTCAGCCACACCGTTAGCAGGGCCAGCAGATGCAGCGCGGGGATTGACGTTTTTTTATGTAGGGACATGGCGCCTTTTCAATAGAACATTGAGGATGAAGTGTACCGAAAGACCGGCAGGCGCTCGCGCGTGGACCGATCAAGGTACTGAACGGACGTCTTTTCGACGGATTACGGCGGACAGGCGTCATGCATGATCGGGCTGCAGGTCGCTTGCCTGCTCTTTCCCCGAATACCATGCGCGTCAATCTGCCAGTCACTGCCAACAACATCGAACTCAGCGACGAAAAATCCATCGTCTCCAAGACCGATCTCAAGGGTCGCATTCTCTATGTGAACCCGTATTTTCTGGAGATCAGCGGCTTTACGGAAGAAGAGCTGATCGGCTCTCCTCACAATATCGTGCGCCATCCCGACATGCCTTCCGAGGCGTTTGCCGACATGTGGCGGGTATTGAAATCGGGCCTTCCATGGACGGGCATGGTGAAGAATCGCTGCAAGAACGGCGATCATTACTGGGTGGTCGCCAATGTCACACCGATTTTCGAGAGAGGGCAGGCGACGGGTTATATGTCGGTGCGCAGCCGTCCCGCGCAGGAGCAGGTGTCTGCCGCCGAAGCCGCGTACAAACTGTTTCGTGAAGGACGCGCCAAGGGGCTCGCGATCCATCATGGCGAGGTGGTGAGTACCGGTCTGCGGGCGCGACTGGCCATGTTGCGCGACATGCCGCTCAGCGCCAAGCTGGCAATGGGACTGGGTCTGCCGGCGGTGCTCCTGATCGCGTCGGCGATCTCGTCTGCGCTGGCCGGCCAGTCGGCGTTTCAGACGTCGCTCAGTGTGCTGGCCAGTCTGCTGGTGCTGGCCGCATGGTTCGGCCTGCAGCAGACCATGATTGCACCGCTGCAGTCGGCGACCCGGCTGGCGCGTGCCATTGCCGGCGGCGATTTGTCGACCCGGCTGCGCTCGGCCAGTCATGACGACATGGGGCAGCTGCTGCGCGCGCTGCAGCAGATGAATGCCAATCTGGTGGCCGTCGTCGGTGATGTGCGGGCGAATGTCGATGCGATCCATCTGGGCAGCAGCGAGATCGCGAAGGGCAATATGGATCTGTCGGCGCGCACCGAGTCACAGGCCTCCAGTCTTGAAGAGACTGCGGCGAGCATGGAAGAGTTCGCCTCGACTGTCCGGCAGAACGCGGACAATGCGCAGCAGGGCAATCAGCTGGCGCAATCGGCCGCCGGCGTGGCATCGCGCGGCGGCGAGGTGGTGTCGGCCGTGGGCAGCACGATGGACGAGATCAGCGGTTCAGCGCGCAAGATCGTCGAGATCATCAGCCTGATCGATGGCATCGCGTTCCAGACCAATATCCTCGCGCTGAACGCGGCGGTGGAAGCGGCACGCGCCGGAGAGCAGGGCAGAGGCTTTGCGGTGGTTGCTTCGGAAGTGCGCAGCCTCGCCCAGCGCAGCGCCGGCGCCGCGAAAGAAATCCGGCAGCTGATTCATGACTCGGTCGCCAAGGTGGATGCAGGCAATCAGCTGGTGCAGCAGGCGACCTCCACGATGGATGAGATTGTCGGCTCGGTGGCGAGGGTGACCGATATCATGTCCGAGATCAGTGCGGCCAGTCTTGAGCAGAGTGCCGGCATCGAGCAGGTGAATCAGGCGGTGATCCAGATGGATCAGGTCACACAGCAGAATGCGGCGTTGGTCGAGGAGGCCGCCGCAGCGGCAGCGAGCCTGGAATTGCAGGCGGCACAGTTGTCGCAAGCGGTGTCGGTGTTCAAGCTGCGCTAGCGATTGCTCCGGCCTGCCGTCACAGCAGGCACTACAATAGGGAGCATGAACGCCGACATTCACGCAGAACCTCAGTTAACGCTCTCGATGCTGGACCTCGTGCCCATCCGCGAGGGCGCCAGTATCGCCGACGCACTCTGGCAGGCGCAGCGCACCGCGCAGCATGCCGAATCGCTGGGTTTCACCCGCTACTGGGTCGCGGAACATCACAACCTGCAGGGCATTGCGAGCTCCGCCACGGCGGTGCTGGTCGGACACATCGCCAGCGGCACCCGCCGCATACGGGTGGGCTCGGGCGGCATCATGCTGCCCAATCACGCACCGTTGACGGTGGCCGAGGCGTTCGGCACGCTCGCAGAGCTGTATCCGGGCCGTATCGATCTGGGCCTTGGGCGGGCTCCGGGCACGGATCCGATGACGATGCGCGCGCTGCGCCGTGACCGTGTCGAGACCGAAGAAGATTTCCCGCGCGATGTCGCCGAGCTGCAGCGGCTGCTGGCACCCGCCGTGCCGGGGCAGCGCGTGGTGGCGCTGCCGGGCGCAGGCACCCGGGTGCCCATCTGGCTGCTGGGCTCCAGCCTGTTCTCCGCGTCACTGGCGGCCGAGCGCGGACTGCCGTTTGCTTTCGCATCGCATTTCGCGCCGCGTTTTCTGATGCAGGCAGCCAATCTGTATCGCAGCCGTTTCCAGCCCTCCGAGGTGCTGGACAAACCCTACCTCATGATCGGTGTGCCGCTGGTGGCAGCACCGACCGATGAAGAAGCCGACTATCTCGCCAGCAGCGTGTTTCGCCGCGTGCTGGGCATACTGACCGGGGACCGCAGGCCGCTGCAGCCGCCGGAACAGGGTTTCATGGAGCGTCTGTCACCAGAGGAGCAACAGGGCATTGCCGGCTTCCTCGGTGCGGCAGTCATTGGCGGGCCGGACACGGTGAGAGAGGGCTTGCTGCAATTGCAGCAGGCGACTGGCGCCGACGAGATCATCCTGACCTGTGACCTCTTTGATCCTGAGCTGCGCCTTCGCTCGATGAGCATCGCCGCCGACTGCGTCGCGATGGCGGCTACCTGAGCAGATTTGGCGCTGCGGCCTCACAGGGGCAGCGCGCTTACTGGTATCGGGCCTTGAATTTTTCCCTGCACGCCTGAGACATCGCCTGGAACTGGCGATCGTTCTTGGCGTCCCTCGACGCCTGCAAGGTGCAGGCATCGTAGGTCCTCGGACCGTTGTGGCAAGCGGTCAGTATGGCGAGCAGCGAGAGCATGAAAGCACTGCTGCAAAACCGGGCTATGCGGGTGGGTCTCATGGTGCATGAAAAGGCGCTGACGGGGGCGCCGAGTCATTTGAATACTGGAAAATATTGTAGCCAGAATTTGTCTTGCTGGTGCTGCACGAAGGTGCAAAGGCCCCGACAGGCTCAGGGAAACGGCGTCGGCGTTGCGGGGGGCGAAGTTTCTTGCGCCGTGGGCGTGATCCCATAAGGTTCGACCAGCGGCCATACATGAGCCGGCACCATGGTTTTGATGCGTGCCGGCTGCTCACGCCGCAGATGCACCACAGTCTCGATGGCTTTCATCTCCACCCTCGCACGCGCGAATTCCAGACCGCGCGGCCCGATGCGCGGCATCAGCCAGCCGACCACAGGCCGCAGCCATTGCGGCATTTTTCTGAGCGGCAGGCCGCCGGCGGCGCGCAGCGTGTTCTGCAGAAAACCGCGCACGGCCCCGGCACGCTTGCCCGCGCTGCCCGGCTGACTCAGCTGGATTTCCTCGCCCAGCAAATCGAGCATCTGCTGACCGCGTGAATTGCGCACCAGCAGCCATTGCTGGCCTTCCCCGCCCATGTAGCCGACCGTGATATCCGAGAGTGAATTGGTGTAATCGACGCAGGTCTTGCAGGTCAGCGGAAAAAAATCTGCCGGCAGATCCGACAGTGGCAGCTGCAGGAAAGGGATCTCCCGGCGGCGTCCATCGTCATAACGCAGCTCGACGTGATAGTCGGCGCGGAATTCCAGATAGGTGACGCGGGCAGGATCTTGTTCGAGCAGCGACAGAAAGCGATGGAAATTCTCCGTCGTCGTATTGTCAGAGCAGGGCGTGCCGATCACATAGAGCTGTTCCAGGCCCAGCTCGCGCTCCAGCGCTCGTAATGCGTACACCTGACAGGGTATGCCGATCACGGCCAGTCGTTTCACCCCGCTGCGAATCGCCGGCTCCAGTAAGGACAACAGCGGCGCATAGCCCATGCGCATGCCACGGCACTGCGCAAGATCGGAGGCGCGCGTGATCAGCACGGGCTCGGGCTTCCATGAGTCTGTTGCATCGGGTTTCACCGTCAGCACCGCATCGACACGGCCGGTCTCCAGCAAACGTTCTGCGATGCGCGTGGTGATGCCTGTCCATTGCGCGCCTTGCGAAGGTGTTTTCAGCGCTGCCTTGTGCATGCCCTGCAGCACGCCGAAGTGCAGCTCGTGCTCGCGTGCCGCATTCCTTGGGCGGCCATGAGTGCGCGCCTCCAGTCCGGGATAGTCAGGCCGGATGAACTGGCAGGCACGACCACAGCGCTTTGGATCGTCCGAGCGGGAGACGCCGCAGTCGGTGCACAGACTGCGGAATGGCGAGGCTTGGGATGGCAGGGAAGTCGCTGGGGCGTTCACCGGTGGAGATCCGAAAAATGTTTCCAGACATTAAAGAGTCAAGCACGCGCCCTGTCCACAGTTTTCGTGGGTAAGTCTGTGGATACCTGCCGGGAAATTGAAGCAAATAACTGATTTCATTAAATAAATTGAATTTGGGCGAAATCAGTTCAGGAGGAATAACCCTTCGCGCCGGTCAGTTTTCTGCAAGAAAATCTTGACCAGAGATGCAAAGATAAACGAGAATGATTCGCATTAAGGAATCAATCAGCATCCAATAACAACTTGTTTCATCAGGGGGAAAGGTTTTCATGAGCAGTTCAAGCAAATCTCGCATCGCAGCGCCGCTTTTGAGGCTGACGGTTTTGGCACTGGCAGCGGCTACGCTGTGCGCTCAGGCCGCCGCGCAGACGGGCACCGAGGAGAGTGCGGAGCGAAGCCTGCCGCGGGTCGATGTGATCGGCGCGGCGAGCGGCAGCACCAATAGTCCGGGATCGGCGCAAGTGATTGATGCGGCGACACTGGAAGAGAGCCGGGTCTTCAATGTGAATGAGGCCTTGCGCAAGGTGCCGGGACTGCATGTGCGTGAGGAGGAAGGTGTGGGCCTGCGCCCCAACATTGGCATGCGCGGACAGAACCCCACGCGCTCGACCAAGACCTTGCTGCTGGAAGACGGACTGCCGCTGTCCTTTGCTCCGTACGGCGATAATGCGAGCTACTACCATCCGCCGATTGATCGCTATGATGCGATCGAAGTGAGCAAAGGCAGTCAGGTGATCCGCTTCGGCCCGCAGACCGCCGGCGGCGTGGTCAACTACATCACGCCCATGCCTCAGCAACAGCGCGCAGGATTTGTCGGTTTTGCTGCCGGCTCGCGCGGCTATCTGAATGGCCATTTCATGGCCACCGGCAACGGCGCAATGGTCGACCTCTACCACAAGGAATCCGACGGTGCGCGCGAGAACATGCACAGCCGCCTCGATGACCTGAATTTCAAATGGGTGGGACTCCTGAACGATGATCAGCAGCTGACGCTGCGCGCGAGTCATTTCCGCGAGCATTCGCAGCTGACGTATTCCGGGCTGACGCAAGCCGAATACGAAGCCAATCCGCGCCAGAATCCGTTCAAGAATGATTATTTCGATGCCAACCGCACCGGGCTGTCCGCCACGCACGAATGGCGGCTGAATGCCGATCGTCGTCTTCTGACCAGCGTGTATGGCGCCTATTTCGACCGCGACTGGTGGCGTCAGGCGTCGCAGTCGACGGATTGCCGCCCCGTCAATCTCACTAGCTGTCAGGTGGACGGTCGCTTGCGCGCCTACACCACGATGGGCATTGACAGCCGATTGTTCCAGAAGCATGCGAGCTTCGGACTGCAGAATGACCTGGAGGTCGGCGTCAAGCTGCAGTCAGAGATTCAGAAGCGTCGTCAGGAACGCTACTCGTCCTACACCAACTACACCAGCGGCTCGGGGATGAGCGTCATCGAGAGTCAGGAGCGTCGCGCACAGGCGATATCGGCATTTGCATCGAACCGTACTCAGGTCAATGAGCGTCTGGCGATCACGCCGATCATGCGCGTCGAGCAGATCAATTACGAACGTAATCTGTTCGTGACCAGCACCAACGCAACGCCGAAATCGGGTGACACCAGTTTCACCGAATTCGTGCCCGGCATAGGCGCAACCTATGAGCTGGATGGCAGTTCGCAGCTGTATGGCGGCGTGCACAAGGGCTTCAGCCCGCCACGTGTCGAGGATGCCATCAGCGGCTCGGGCGGTTCGGTCAATCTCAACGCCGAAAGCAGCGTCAATGCGGAGCTGGGCCTGCGCTCATCACCGACCAAGGATGTGCGTTTCGATGTCGCGGTCTTCCGCAATGATTTCAGCAACCTTGTACAGGTGGGCAGCATCGCCGGTGGTTCGACTGCCTACTCGGAGGGCAAGGCCCTGTTCCAGGGCGTGGAGCTGGCGGGTCAGGCTGACCGGCTCACCAACGCGGTCGATGGCAACGTGTTTGCCCGTGTCGCATTCACCTGGTTAGCGACGGCAGAGCAGAAATCCACGTTTAACAGCCCCACGGCTACTCCCCCGGTGATCGTCAATCAGACCGGCAAGCGTCTGCCGTACGCCCCCGAGCAGCTGCTGACGCTGACGCTCGGCTATCGTGCGCCACAGTTCTGGAATGCCCGTGTCGAGTATGTGTATGTCGGAGAGCAGTACGCCAGCTTTGACAACGTCGTCACGCCGACCGCCGATGGACAGAAAGGCCTAATCGATGCCTATGGCATCTGGAATGCGGTGTTCAATTACACCGTTGGACAGGCGAACTTTTTTGTCGCGGGTAAAAATCTGGGCGATACCACCTACATCGTCGACCGTACTCGTGGCATACAGGTGGGCATGCCGCGTACCTTTCAGGTGGGTATGAAGTACGCGTTCTGATCCGCAAAGCTTTACCGCAGCATCCCCGCCGCCCTGCACCTTGTCACTCTCCTCCGATCAGTGCGGGTGCGGCGGGAAATTTTTTCAACCGCGCTACTGACCTTCCGACGGAAAGCAATAAGTCGGCATGTCGCAATCCGTGCAGGCGCACTGATTTCGCACAAAGGCCATGCACTTGCCGGGGCCGCGTGTCTCGATCATGCCCTGCGTGATCGGATTGCTCGGATGTGCGCACTCGGCTTGCAGGCGCTCTTCCAGCGACGCTTTCTGCTCCTTGCTGAGCGTGCCCGTGCGTACGGCATGCACGAATTCCATCCGGCCGCCGTTATCGATGGCCATTGGCCTGTCGGTTGATTTATCAGCCGCCGACGCGTTCGCCATCATGAGCGCCAGCAGCACGGCCAACACGGGGTATCTCATCCGATTATTCCAGCATGTCGGCCCAGATGCTGCGGGCCCAGGTGTTGGCATGGCGTCCTTCGAGCTCGGTGGGCGCGGATGAGAGACCGCCCGAACCCTGCACGACCTTGAAGGTCTGCTCGGCGGCGACATACTCATGCACGCTGGCGACGTGGATCACGTTCCGGTCATCGACATAGCTGTAGCAGGTGTTGGTCAGCATCGGTGCGGGGTTGATCTCCAGACCGCTGAGCTGCGCGACCACGGCCGCTGCCGCCACCTTCGCGTGATTGTTCGCCATGTGGCCGCTCTTGGGCATCAGCTGCGCGACTTGTATCGCATCGCCGATCACGAACACATCCTTTGCGACCGCCGATTCAAAGCTCTGGTAATTCACGCCGCACCAGCGGTTGTTCGCCATATTCGCCAGACCCGTCTGCAGCGCGATCGTGCCCGCCCGCATTTGCGGTAGCGCGTTGATCACGTTCGCCTTCACATCGTCTTGCACATCGAACTTGATCAGTCCTTCTTTGGGCGATACCGCAACCGCCTTGTGCTGATTGCGGTACTCGATGATGCCCTTGTATTGCTCTTCCCAGACTTTCTTGAACAGCGCGGGCTTGGACACCACATCCTGATTGGCATCGAGTACCAGCACCTTGCTCTTGGGTTTGAAGTTCTTGAAGTACCAGGCCACCTGACAAGCGCGCTCGTACGGGCCCGGCGGGCAGCGGAAAGGGGCTTCGGGAATCGTGATCGCATACACGCCGCCATCCGGCATGCTTTCAAGCTGACGTCGCAGTGCCAGCGTTTCAGGCCCCGCCTTCCATGCCTGCAGTATCTGTCCCGAGGCTTTCGCCTCGGTGAGCCCCTCGATGCTGCCCATGTTCAGGTCGATGCCCGGCGAGAGCACCAGCTTGTCATAACTGAGCGTGCTGCCACCTGATAGTTTGATGATGCGGGACTTGGTATCGATCGATGTCGCCAGCTCATGCACCATAGTAATGCCGTGGTGCTTGCTCAGCGTTGCGTAGGGGCGGCTGATGTCGGCCAGCTTGCGACTGCCGCCCACCACGAGATTGGACAGCGGACAGGAAATGAATTCCTTGTCCGGTTCGACCAGCGTCACATCGAGCGTGTGTCCGGATAGCAGGCGAATGTATTTCGCCGCCGTCGCGCCGCCGTAGCCGCCGCCGATCACGACGACTTTTGCGCCGCGCATCGCAAATGCGGACACCGGGCCGGACAGCAGCGCCAGCGCGCTGCCTGCTTTCAGAAATTCTCTGCGATCCATGCCGTGCTCCTCAGGGTTTCTGACCGGCGAAATACGTCGCCATCAGCCGGATCTGTTCATCGGAATACCCCTTGGCGAGCTGATGCATGATGGTGGCTTGCCGTTCGCCGGACTTGAAGGCCTTCATCTGTGCTTCGATGTAGTCCGCCTTCAGGCCGGCCAGCCCGGGCACCGAGCCTTCGCTTACGCCTTTGCCCAGCGTGCCGTGGCAGTTGGCGCAGGTTGCGGCGAGGCTCTGGGTGTAGAGCGTTTGTTGATCGACGGCGAGCGCTGTGCCCGAAAAGCAGAGCGCCCAGGCAATGGATGCCCGCCCGAGCAGGAGGGTGATCGGAAAGGTGTGATTCATCTGCTGTCTCCTGCGGAATGACACCGCGCGCAGTAAGGAAATGCCGGAATCCGGAACGGGTTGGCCTGCGAGCGGGAGGCAGATACTGAGAGGGTTGCCGATGCGCTGAGCTAGCCGTGATGATCGATTGTAACCGTAAAATTTTCCGCTGATATACTGCACCGCTCAGTCCGACTGATGAATTAATCCCTCGGGAGCCCGACCCTGATGAAAAAGTTTTCACTGATGCTCGCCGCCTTTGCTGTGTGTTCGGTCGCGCATGCCGACTGGACCCGTGTCGAGCATCCATCGAAGGAATATGCACTCTACATCGACAAGGAAACGCTGCAGCCCTCTGGCACGGGCACCCTGCTGCTATGGCACCTGCTCGACTACACGATCTCGCAGGATTACGACGGCACGCCTTACCTGTCGCTGAAAGGGCAGATCGAATATGACTGCGAGAAGGGCATCAAGCGCCACCATATGCACCTGCGTCACAAGGACGGCATGGGCAACAGCAATCTGGTGCATGCGATATACAAACCCGGATCGTGGGGCCCGCCCGCAGAGGGCACGCATGAGCAGACGCTGATGCGCCTCGTGTGCAAGGGCGGCTGACGCGGAGTCTCGACGATGACCGTGCGCGGAAAATTCGGACGGATACAGCCTGCGCCGGAAAATTTCATCTCGGATGCGCTGATCGACGACATTCGCTCGCACGGGCTGGATGGCAGCCGACGCCGGTTTCTGCGGCAGAGCTTTGCTGCGGCCAGCGCAGCACTGGTCTCCGGCAGCGCGCTGGCCGCAGCGGACCATCCGGGCGGCGAGGGCGATCCGGCGATATTGAAACTCCCGAAGCACAGCATCAGTCTTGGTCATCCGGTTGCGCATCAGCCCTATGGGCAGCCGTCGAAACACGAATCCAGCCTTCAGCGCCGCGAATCGCCCGGCCTGACCCGGCGTCGCGAGAGCAGCATTGCGTTCACACCCTTGCAGGGCCTGTTCGGCATCATCACGCCGAGCGGCCTGCATTTCGAGCGACATCACGCAGGCTGGCACGACATCGATCCCTCATCGCACCGGCTGATGATCAATGGTCTGGTGTCGACACCGAAGGTGTACACGGTCGGTGACCTGATGCGATTACCCTCGGTGTCGCGCATGCATTTCATCGAGTGTGGCGCAAACACGGCGATGGACTGGGCGTCACCGGCGGTGCCTTCGGTGCAGTACACGCATGGCATGCTGTCCTGCTGCGAATTCACCGGCGTGCCGCTGTCGCTGCTGCTGGAAGACTGCGGCATCGACAAGAAAAATGCGAAATTCATTCTGGCGGAGGGCGCGGATGGCGCCAGCCTTACCCGCACCCTTCCGATCGAGCGCGCGCTGGATGATGTGATCGTCGCCTGGGGCATGAATGGCGAAATGCTGCGCCCCGAGAATGGCTATCCCTTGCGGCTTGTAGTGCCGGGCGCGCAGGGCGTCTGCTGGGTGAAGTGGCTGCGCCGCATCGAGGTCGGTGATGCCCCGTATGCCACCCGAGAAGAATCCACACAGTACACCGATCTGATGCCCGATGGGCTGTCACGACAGTACACGCTGATTCAGGAGTGCAAGTCCGTCATCACCACGCCTTCGGGCGGGCAGCGCCTGATGGACAAGGGCTTTTACAACATCACCGGACTGGCGTGGTCGGGCCGTGGCAAGATCGCGCGCGTCGATGTGTCGGTCGATGGAGGCAAACACTGGAAGACCGCGCGGCTCGAATCGCCAGTGCTGCCCAAGTGCCTGACACGCTTCAACATCGACTGGGTGTGGGACGGCAAGCCGGCCATACTCCAATCCCGCGCGATCGACGAGACGGGCTATGTGCAGCCCAAAATGGCCGAGTTGCGTGCGGTGCGCGGCACGCGCTCGGTCTATCACAACAATGCGATCCAGTCCTGGCGGGTAGAAGCCGCAGGCGAGGTGGTGAATGTCCAGATCTCGTAAATGGCTGCTGAGGGCGTGTCTGCTCGGATGGCTCGTCGCGAGCTTGCCGGTCATGGCAGAGCCTTATCCGAGCATTGGTCGTCGCGCGACGGTTGCCGAGATCGCTGCCTGGGACATCGACGTGCGCCCGGATTTTCGCGGCCTGCCACCCGGCTCTGGCAGCGTTGCGCAGGGCATGAAGGTGTGGGAGGCAAAATGCGCGAACTGTCACGGTGCCTTCGGTGAATCACCGGCCATGTTCCCGCCGCTGGTCGGTGGCACGACGCGTGAAGACATGGCGAGCGGTCGCGCCAGCGGTCTGATCGCTGCTACCGAGAATGCGAAGACCACGATGATGAAGCTGGCGACGGTGTCGACGCTGTGGGATTACATACGGCGTGCGATGCCCTTTGATGCGCCCAAGAGCCTGTCCGTGAACGAAGTCTATGCCGCAACGGCTTACCTGCTGAACCTCGCCGATGTGGTGCCGGCGGATTTCACGCTGACCGACAAGAACATTCGCGAGGTGCAGGGCAAGATGCCCAATCGTGCCGGCATGACGCTGAACCACGGAATGCGCGAGGTCAGCGGCAAACCGGATGTGGTCAGCGAGGCCTGCATGAGCGCGTGCAAGATCGATGAAGCCTCACTGGTCGTTCTGCCGCCATCCGGCCGGGGGCTGAATGGCAATCTCGCCGAGCAGCATCGCGCCTGGGGCCCGGTGCGCGGTGTGGACACGGCCGCTCGCAAGTAAGCGTGCGCGGGTCGAGCCCGCGCTCCTGCATCGTCGCGATTTCGGTGGCACAATGCCGCCTCGATTACACAGCACCATTCAGCGAGGGAGACAGGACGTGGACGAGAGCCGGCGTGACGCCATGCGCATTGCTTCTGCGCTCGCGCTCGCCTTCGGCGCCGGGCTGCTGAAGCCCTCGGAGGTGTTTGGGGAAGAGGATGACGCGGGCATCACCCGCTCCGCCGACAACATCCCCTGGGGCTCGGACTGGAATGGCGCGGTGTATTCCGCCAAAAGCCTGGAAGCATTCGTGATCGCAATGAATGGCGACACCACCACGCCCAACACGCCGCGCACGGTGGTCGAGCGCGGCAAGGTGCCGGGTCTGTTCGTCGCGAAGCCGGGGGAATTGCTGATCGATGCGCCCGAACTGGCAGAGAACGGCACCAACGTGCCCGTGACGATCGTCAGCAAAATTCCCGGTACCGATTTCATCGCGCTGCTGGCCGACCTGAATCCGAATCCTGTGTGCGTGGGCTTTCAAGTGCTGCCCGACAATGATCCGTCCTATTCGGTGCGCATTAAGGTCGCCGAAACATCGAATCTGGTCGCGGTCGCGCGATCGGGCGGCAAATGGTTTTATTCGCTCAAGGACATCACCGTGATGATAGGGGGCTGCCTTGGGTGAGCCGATGCGCGTTCGCGCTATCAAGAACGGTCAGTTCGTCGAGGTGAAGGTGCTGATGAAGCACCGCATGCTGAGCCGCCTCTCATGGGGCACCGATGGCCGGCTGGTACTGCCGCACTTCATACAGACGGTGCGCGGCACGTGCAACGGCCGGCCGGTGCTGCATGTGCATTTCGGCGGATCGGTCGCGCGCGACCCCTATTTTTCTTTCAAGTTCAAGGGCGGCAAAGTGGGCGACAAGATCGTGATCAGCTGGGTCGATACCGAGGGCGACACGCGAACGGATGAAACGCTGGTGAGCTGACGCGGGAGCGCATGCTTCATAAGCTTTTCATCGAGAATTATTTTTCATGCGGGGTTTGTGAATATCTGAGCTTCGATACGTTTTTGGTAAGCCCTGAAATAACAAAGGCTTACCGATGCTTGACCCGCACGCAGGAAGAAATTTTTTGCGCCGCACAATACTTAGAAAAATTCGAAAAAATTCCAAGATTTTTTATGACCCGAATAATGTTGATGATGTGCCAATAAAAGCAGAAATGGGCTTTCTTGATTTTGCGAAATAACGGTGCTATATAGACACAAGCGTAAATTTTCAGCCTGAAAAGTCAAAGCATTTCAGGTAACAATGACCAACGCGGAGAAGGCGCGCCCTGCAGTTCCACCTCACGGAAAATGCGGACCAGCGACGTAAGGCATGGGAACAATGCCTCCCTGTTTCAAAGAACTAATGAGTAATCATTGGCATAAGTTGCAGTGAAACCAAGAGAAAGAGGAGAGTAAAACATGGCAATCAGTTTTAATCTGAACGGCTCGACGGTCACCGTCCAGGCCGAGCCGGATACCCCGCTGCTGTGGGTGATTCGCGATGAAGTCGGCCTGACCGGCACCAAGTTCGGCTGCGGCGCAGCACTGTGCGGTGCCTGCACCGTGCACCTGAACGGCACGCCGATCCGTTCCTGCCAGACGCCGGTGTCGGCTGTCGCAGGCAAAAAGGTTGCCACCGTCGAGTCGCTGTCTGCAGACAGCTCGCACCCGCTGCAAAAGGCCTGGATCAAGCACCAGGTACCGCAGTGTGGCTACTGCCAGTCCGGCCAGCTGATGAGCGCAGCGGCCCTGCTGTCGAAGAACAAGAACCCGAGCGATGCTGACATCGACAACGCGATGAGCGGCAACTTGTGCCGCTGCGGTACTTACAACCGCATTCGTGCTGCGATCAAGGATGCTGCTGCAGAAATGCGCCGCGCTTAAGGTAGAGGAGACAAACAAATGACAACGAATCGCCGTGATTTTCTGAAAACGTCTGCAGCCGCTTCCGGCGTAGCCGTTCTCGGCATGTACCTGCCGGGCTTCGGTGGCCAGGAAGCCAAGGCTGCCGGCTCGCTGCACACCCCGAACGTCTGGGTGCACATTGCCGATGACAACACCATCACCCTGCTGTCCCACATGTCCGAAATGGGCCAGGGCGTTCACACCTCGCTGCCGATGCTGATCGCCGAGGAACTGAACGTTGACGTCAACAC
>JACCDH010300930.1_pt1 | contig 31500 bp, 28 predicted proteins | sample 7442481 | NCBI WGS metagenome assembly JACCDH01 (sample SAMN15323433, study PRJNA562643) | freshwater metagenome | isolation source: river surface water | place: USA:Blue River Watershed | collected 2017-08-15
ACGCCGAAATGACAGCAAGACACCTAGCCATGGTTGCCTTTCTTGCCGAGCAAGACCCAGAACTTGCGCACCGTCACGCCCAAGCTGCGGCATCGCGCGCTGGGCGCATCCCAGTTGTTCGCGAAACGGTCGGAATTACTGCCTATTTCGTCGAAGATTGGGCACTTTCGCTACGCGAGCTTCTTGCACACCGCAGAATGACCAACTCAAATGACCATGTTCCGATGATGATTGACTGCGAACGTGGGCTGGGAAGGCCTCAACGCGGTCTTGAAATGGGACGAACCGTCGATCGAGCTGCGCTGAGTGCAGATGTTCGGGTTAACTTGGCAATTGCCATGTCTGGCGCTCGTCTCGACCTTGGCCAGAACGAAACGGCACTAGTAGAGCTCGAAATCAAAGAACTCAACCCGAACAGCGTGTTCGATTACTCGCCACGCCTGTTCTGGGCCTATGCAGACACCCTCGAGGTGCTCGGCCGTGAAGCGGATGCTGCCAAGTGGGCAGATCTAGCGGCTCGAGCCGAAAAGGCGATTGCACAAAAGAACGCCTCAGAATTCGAAGAACTCTCAGTGCTCGAAGAGATCGAGATTCCGAAGGCAAGCGACTTTGTGCGCCGCGAACAGTCTGATGATGACCGACCAAAGCGCTCCTTCGGGTCAGATCGACCAGCACGCGACGGTGACCGCCCTCGTCGTGATGGTGATCGCCCACGGCCATCAGGCGACCGTCCTCAACGCAGTTTTGGCGCACCGAAGCGCGATGGTGACCGCCCACGCCCAGCCGGCGACCGGCCTCAGCGCGGCTTTGGCGCACCGAAGCGCGATGGTGACCGCCCGGCACGTGATTCAGACAGACCACGTCGTGATTCAGATCGACCACAGCGCAGTTATTCGAGCGACAGACCTCGCCGAGACTCAGAACGCCCAAACCGTGACTCTGCACCAAGAAACTACAGCGAACCTCGCGCCGATTCAACACCGGTGAACAGCGAAGCGCCCGCAAGTTCTGATGCCCCGAAGAAGCCACAACTAGATTTCGGTGACAGTCCAGCAGATAGAAAGCCGAGAGGCGACAAGAAAGACGGCAAGCGTGGCCGCTAGTCTGATCTCCCAGTACGACACTCTTCTGGCTGACCTTGATGGCGTGGTTTACGCCGGAAAGCAGGCCATCGATGGCGCGGTTGATTCAATCAATCGAGCGGTGAAAACTGGGCTTGCAGTCGGCTACGTGACCAATAACTCGTCTCGGCGACCAGAAACCATCGCCGATCAACTAAATGGCTTTGGCCTGTCGGTAAAGCCCGACGACGTAATTTCTTCAGGCCAAACCGGCGTTGAACTTCTGGCGACCATGATTCCTGCAGGGGCTAAAGTATTGGTCGTTGGCGGGGAGGGGTTGCGCAAACGTGTGATTGACGGCGGCTTCGAGTTGGTTGAATCAGCCGACGATGAACCGGCTGCGGTCATCCAAGGATTCGCGCCAGACGTAGCCTGGGTTCACCTTGCCGAAGCGGCCTTTGCGATTCAAAAAGGCGCAAAGTGGTTGGCAACTAACCAAGACTGGACCTTGCCTCAAGAGCGAGGGCTAGCACCTGGCAACGGAACCTTGGTTTCGGCTGTGCACACTGCTGTGGGTTTTCTGCCAGAGGTAGCCGGCAAACCAGAACCCGCCATTTTTGGCACCGCAACCCGCCATTTTTCAAGCAAGCGTCCCCTATTTGTCGGTGACCGAATCGACACCGACATCGTTGGGGCCAACCGTGCCGGCCTCGACAGTGCTCTAGTTCTCACCGGTGTGAGCACAAAGAAAGAGCTACTCGGTGTCAAAGCGGATGGCCGGCCAACGTACATCCTCGAAAACTTAATCGAATTGCACCGCCCATACTCAGAACCCAAGAAGACGAAGTTCGGTTTTTCTTGTGATGGGGCAAAGGTTGAGTTGCTGGCGGGGAAAGTTCGAATCATTTCGGGCCAACCAGGTTCACTTGCTGTGCTCAAGGCTGCGTGTGCGGTTATCTGGAACGCACCAACACCGATTCACACGCTCGATGTCGAACCCGCGCTTTACGAATAGTCTTTAGGTCGAAAGGTAAATCATGACGAACGATTTTCAAGCCGAAGTTTTGCAAGAGCTCGAGCGCATCGCTGCTCTGCCAGAGAACGACCAGATTGATGCATACCGAGCCCTACACGCAAAGCTTGAAGCGATTCTCGCCGAGAGCAACTAGTTGCGAGCCGATCTCGCGCTCGTAGAGGCCGGTCTAGCCAGGTCTCGTTCGCATGCGGCCACCCTAATCGACGCTAAACGCGCTTTGGTAAACGGTGAGCCCATTCGCAAGCCGGCCCAGCCCATCGTTGAAACGGCATCGCTAACCCTTTTGCCGGCCATTGATTATGTCTCGCGTGCGGGTCACAAACTTGCCGAGGCGCTAGACCAATTTGCAGAGCTAGAGCTAGTTGGCAAATACTGCTTGGATGTTGGCGCATCGACCGGCGGATTTACCGAGGTTCTGCTGCGCCGAGGTGCCTCGAGCGTCGTTTCGATAGATGTTGGCCACGACCAGATGGTCGCCGATCTAAAAGACAACCCAAAGGTTACCTGCATCGAGGGGTTCAACGCTCGCGAACTGTCACCGCAAACCCTAGCTGCGACCGGAGTGGCTAAGGCAGACTTCGATGTTGTCGTGGCAGACCTCAGCTTCATTTCGCTCACACTTGTGCTCGAACAGATTCTCTCGGTCGCTCCGAATGCCGACCTAGTGCTGCTCATCAAACCTCAGTTTGAGGTTGGTCGGCAGTCGCTGAGCGCCAACGGAATCGTGAACGACTACCGATTGCGCGCCGAGGCCATTCGCCAAGTGGTCGACCATGCCAATTCACTCGGATGCGGCATCCGTGGGCTTGTTCGTTCTGCATTACCCGGCACGCATGGGAACATTGAGTACGTGCTGTGGATTAGTTCTAAAGAGGCACAAAATTCGGGACAATGGTCTGAGATTATTGATTCTTTAGCTAAGGAGAGCAAATGAGCACACGTTACGTGTTGGTCGTTTCGCACACCGGACGCGAAGACTCACTTCTGGCCGGCACCGAAGTGTGCGCTCAACTTTCTGCTGCCGGAATCAAACCGGTTATGACCAAGGTCGAACGCGATGAATACATCGAGTTTTCTCGGTCGCAGGTCGTTCCTCACGAAGCAATCGCAAACATCGCCGTTCTCGATGAAGAGGTAGACGGCAAAGAACTCGAAGTCGTCATGGTGCTCGGCGGAGACGGAACCATTTTGAAAGCCGCCGAAGTTGTGCGCGAATGGGCGACTCCACTTCTTGGCATCAATCTGGGTCACGTAGGTTTTCTTGCCGAAAGCGAGCGAGACGGAATGTCAGACGCTGTGGCTCGAGTGGTTGAACACGACTACTTGGTTAAGGAGCGTCTCGCCCTAGATGTGCGAGTCATCGTGGGAGGCCACGAAGAGTTTCGCACCTGGGCCCTGAACGAGGCAACCATTGAAAAGAGCGCTCGAGAGCGCATGCTCGAGGTTGTCGTAGAAATCGACGAGCGTCCACTATCTTCATTTGGTTGTGATGGCATCGTCATGGCCACTCCGACCGGTTCAACCGCCTACTCGTTCTCTGCTGGCGGTCCCGTCGTATGGCCTTCGGTTGAGGCCCTTCTTTTGGTGCCTCTGAGCGCACACGCTCTCTTCGCTCGCCCGCTAGTAATCAACCCAAACTCAAAACTGGCAGTAGAAGTCATGCAGCGTTCAGCAGGTTCAGGAGTGCTGTGGTGCGACGGTCGACGAACCTGGGAGCTACCGCCTGGTGCGCGAGTTGAAGTTCGCAAGAGCGAGCTTCCGGTTCGCTTAGCCCGCTTTAGACAGGGCCCGTTCACTGACCGATTGGTGAGAAAGTTTTCACTTCCGGTCGTCGGGTGGCGAGGTCCGGCTTCTGACGCCAATGGGGCATAACCGTGATTGAAGAAATTCAAATACGCGATCTTGGTGTAATCAACGAGGCACGCTTGGAGTTTCGTTCTGGCCTCAACGTGCTGTCTGGCGAAACCGGTGCCGGTAAAACCATGGTTCTCACCGCTCTAGGTCTACTGCTTGGTAATCGAGGCGACTCAAGCGCTGTGCGCGCCAACGCCCAGGTTGCTTTCGTCGAGGGTCGTTGGCTACTCAACGCCAACACCGAACTGACCAAGCGCGTGCACGACGCCGGTGGTGTCATCGAAGATGGCGAGCTAATTATCAATCGTTCAATCAGCGCGGATGGTCGCTCCCGCGCCAGCGTTGGAGGTAGTTCTGCCCCCGTAGGCGTGCTGGCCGAGCTCGGTGAAAACTTGGTTGTGGTGCACGGTCAAGCTGATCAAATTCGACTCAAATCTGCGGTAGCGCAACGCGAAGCCCTGGACGCTTTCTGTGGTGACCGATTGCAAGAAGTGTTGGTTGAATACAACCGGGCCTACGGCACCTGGCGTGAACTTGAGCGACAGCTCGCAGCACTTCGTTCGAATCTCGGTGGCAAGGCCCAAGAGCTAGACGATTTACGAATCGCGTTAGCCGACATCCAAGCGGTTTCGCCTCAACCCGATGAAGACACGGTTCTTGCTGAGACAGCGGCCAAGCTGACCCACGCCGAAGACATCAGACTTGCCGTAGCCGCTGCGCACGAGGCGTTGTCGAGCGAGGCCTATGAGGCGAGCGATGCGATTGACTCGCTTGGCTCGGCACGCAGGTCACTCGAGCATGTCTCGATGCACGATGGCAAGCTAGCCGAACTTGTAGAGGCTCTTCGCTTGATTGGTTCGCAGGTTACCGACGTTGCCGCAGAACTTTCTGGCTACTTGGCCTCAATCGAGAGCAACACGGCACTCGAGCTTGAGCAGGTTCAAGAACGTCGATCGGCCATCAATGTGTTGCTTAAACGCTATGGGCCAACCCTTCAAGACGTGTTCGATGTTGAAAGCAAAGCAAAGTTTGAGCTCGAGAACATCGACATCAGCGACGAGGGTATTCGCAGCCTAGAAGCAAACGTTGTTTCCGCTCGGGCCGAGGCAGCCAGTTTGGCCGACCAACTCTCGGCGCTTCGCAGCGAGGGAGCTAAGGCACTGGCAGCGGCCGTGACCGAAGAGCTTCACGGATTGGCGATGGCGGGAGCATCCCTGTTGGTTTCGGTTGAAAACGCCGGCGAGCTTGCACCAAACGGGCAAGATGAAATTTCGATCAACCTATCGGCGTACCCGGGTGCAGCACCAAGACCATTGGGTAAGGGCGCCAGCGGTGGCGAACTTTCGCGCATCATGCTAGCGATTGAAGTTGTTTTGGCTAAGGGCAAGACCACGCCGACCTTCGTCTTCGACGAAGTTGATGCTGGAGTCGGTGGCGCAGCCGCGATCGAGGTTGGCAAACGTTTGGCTCGGCTTTCGAAACAGACCCAGGTAATCGTGGTCACCCATCTAGCCCAGGTTGCAGCGTTTGCCGACAACCACCTTCGCGTCGAAAAGGCATCTGACAGCACTTTCACCGCTTCGTCGGTGCGTCGAGTCGAGGGTGAAGAGCGGGTTGCCGAGCTGGCCAGAATGCTTTCGGGTCTCGGCGATTCCGAGAACGCCAGAACCCACGCAGCAGAGCTGGTCGAACTTTCAAAAACGCTCTAGGTGGGCGACTTTTCTTCACGGATGCCCTGCTCGGGCATCCGCAAAGAAAATTGATTGCAAAACACGACCAATTAAGACACTCTTCGGCATGTCGCGGGTTCGCGGTAAGTAAACTGATATTCCATGGCAAACGCGATGGATCACGGTAAAAGCAAACACATTTTCGTCACCGGAGGTGTTGCTTCATCCCTTGGAAAAGGGCTTACCGCAGCCTCACTAGGCAACCTTCTTACCGCACGCGGTCTTCGCGTTGTGATGCAGAAGCTAGACCCTTATCTAAACGTTGACCCGGGCACCATGAACCCGTTTCAGCACGGTGAAGTTTATGTAACCGAAGATGGTGCCGAGACAGACCTAGACATCGGCCACTACGAGCGTTTTCTAAACATCAACCTCGCGCAGTCAGCCAACGTAACTACCGGTCAGATTTACAGCACCGTCATTCGGCGCGAGCGCGCGGGGGAGTACCTCGGTGACACCGTTCAAGTAATTCCGCACATCACCGATGAGATCAAGCGCCGCATGCGCCTGCAGGCACACGAAACTCCGGCACCAGACGTGATCATCACCGAAATCGGTGGAACCGTAGGTGACATCGAGTCGTTGCCGTTCATTGAGGCAGCTCGTCAGCTTCGTCACGAGGTGGGCCGCGACAACGTGTTCTTCGTACACGTTTCGCTGGTGCCATACATTGGCCCATCGGGTGAACTCAAGACCAAGCCAACTCAGCACTCTGTAGCAACTCTGCGTTCAATCGGTATTCAGCCAGATGCAATCGTTTGTCGTTCAGACCGCACTCTACCTGAAGGCATCAAGAACAAGATCGCGCTTATGTGTGACGTTGACCTAAAGGCAGTCATCAACGCCGCCGACGCGAGCAGCATTTATGACATTCCTACTGTGCTTCACGACCAGGAGCTCGACGCCTACATCATCAAGCACCTCGGACTCGAGGCCAACGCGGTTGACTGGTCACGCTGGCAGAGCGTGCTAGACGCCGTTCATGAGCCAAAGCATGAGGTAACCATCGCGATGGTTGGCAAGTACATCGACCTGCCTGACGCCTATCTATCGGTTACCGAAGCCCTTCGCGCTGGCGGATTCGCCAACAAAGCCAAGGTAAAGATCAAGTGGGTTCCTTCTGACACCTGTGAAGACGAAGCCGGTGCCCGCGAGCAACTTTCAGACGTTGACGCAATCTGCGTGCCTGGCGGTTTCGGAGTTCGTGGCATCGAGGGCAAGCTCGGCGCACTCAAGTTTGCTCGTGAGAACCGCATTCCTGCGCTCGGCTTGTGCCTAGGTCTTCAGTGCATTGTCATCGAGTATGCGCGCAACGTTGTCGGCCTTGCTGGCGCGTCTTCTACCGAGTTTGATCCTGAGGCGAAGCATCCGGTTATTGCAACCATGGCTGAGCAGGTTGAAATCTTGCAGTCTGGCGAAATGGGAGGCACCATGCGCCTCGGTCGCTTCACCGCAAAGCTCAAGCCTGGCTCGATTGTCGAAGAGCTCTACGGTGCACCAACCTCAGAAGAGCGTCACCGTCACCGCTACGAGGTAAACAACTCTTACCGTGACCAGATCGGCGCAGCAGGCCTCGTGTTCTCGGGAACCTCACCCGATGACCACCTAGTCGAATACGTCGAACTTCCACGCGAGGTTCACCCGTTCTATGTGGCAACCCAGGCTCACCCTGAGTTCAAATCTCGCCCAACTCACGCTCACCCACTGTTCCGCGGCCTGGTTGTTGCGGCACTTGAGCGCCAAGAAGCTACTCGACTTTTCGAAGTCGAAGGCGATGCCTAAAGACGAACCCGCCGATTTTTCGGTAACCGCCAGACAGACCGTATTTGAAGGTCGAGTCTGGAACGTGGTTTGCGAAACTTTCGATTACAACGGGCAGTTACTCACGCGTGATTTCGTGGCTCACACCGGTGCGGTCGCCGTTGCGGCTTTAAATGACGCCGCCGAACTCTTCATGATTCGCCAATATCGGCATCCGGTGCGAAAGTTCCTGTGGGAGCTGCCAGCCGGCCTTACCGACATGGCCGGTGAATCAAACTTGGATGCGGCAAAGCGCGAGCTTGCCGAAGAGGCAGGTTTGCAAGCCGCAAGCTGGCAGAGCTTGCAAACCTTTCACACCACACCGGGTGGCAACGACGAATCCATCGAGATTTTCTTGGCCACCGAATTGTCCGACGCCTCAACCGATTTCGTGCGCGAGGGCGAAGAGGCAGATATGCAAGGTCGCTGGGTGGCTCTAGATGAAGCACTTCAAAGCGTGCAGAAGTCAGAGATTCAAAACCCAGCTGCGGTCGTGGCAATTTTGGCCTTGGCCCAAAGGTTGAAGTAGTTTCTTGAATATGTCTATCTCGAGGCAGATTGATGCATACCTTCGGCACCTAACCGTCGAACGCGGAATGTCGAAAAACACCCTTGCCGCATACCGACGCGACCTGAATCGCTACGAACAATTCTTGACTGAGCGAGGTATCGACTCGGTTGAAACCATCTCAGAGCTAATCGTCGGCGATTTCGGCATCGCGCTGACGACCAAGTGGGGTCTTGCGGCCACCAGTGTTGCACGAGTGCTCAGCGGCGTACGAGGTTTTCACCGCTATCTGATGATCGAGGGCGTTACCGCCAACGACAATGCGGCGAGAGTGAAGCCACCAAAACCTCCGCGGCGGCTACCCAAAGCCATTACCGTAGCGCAAATAGAAGCGTTGCTGGCGAGCAGTGGGCCAGAGGCTACAGATGAAGACGCTATGGCCCTTGATCCGATCAAGGTTCGCGACCGCGCCATTCTCGAACTTTTGTATGCCACCGGCGCTCGTGTTAGCGAAGTAGTTTCGCTTGATGTCGACGACCTGGTTGACCAAACCATGGTGCGTTTGTTCGGTAAGGGCTCGAAAGAGCGAATTGTTCCGGTCGGCTCATATGCCCAACGCGCGGTCGAGGCATACCTCGTGAGGGTAAGGCCCGTGCTCGCCAAGCTGGGCAAAGGCACACCTGCGGTTTTCCTCAACCAACGTGGTTCGAGATTGAGCCGTCAGAGCGTTTGGCAAATCATCTCGGATGCTGCCGCCAAGGCGAAACTGTCGACCGAGGTTTCACCGCACACCCTCAGGCACAGTTTTGCCACTCACCTGCTCGAGGGTGGGGCCGACGTTCGTGTGGTGCAGGAACTGCTCGGGCACTCCTCGGTAGCCACAACGCAGATTTATACGCTGATAACTGTCGACGCGTTGCGAGAGGTCTATTCGACCGCTCATCCGCGTGCGCGGCGGTAGGCTATAGGCAACCAAATAAGCGCGAAACGGAGGCATCATGGCTACTAAGAAAAGTTCAGACACCCGTTTTGCCACACCCAAGCCGTTGAGCACGCACGGCCCGGCTCGAATCATCGCCATGTGCAACCAAAAAGGTGGAGTTGGCAAGACAACGACTGCCATCAACATGTCTGCTGCACTTGTTGAATACGGTCGCAAAGTGCTTTTGGTTGACTATGACCCGCAGGGAGCCCTATCTGCCGGCCTTGGAATCATCGCCCACGATGACCTAACCATTTATGACCTGATGCTCGATTCGAGCATTGACCCAAAAACCGCCATCAAGCACACCGCGATTGACGGACTAGACGTTATTCCAGCCAACATCGAACTCTCTGCAGCTGAGATGAAGTTGGTTAACGAGTTCTCTCGCGAGAATATTTTGGCGCGCATCCTCAAGCGAGTATCAGCCGACTACGACCTAATCGTGATCGACTGCCAGCCTTCGCTTGGTTTGCTCACCGTGAACGCTCTTACCGCAGCACACGGCGTGATCATTCCTTTGGCAAGCGAGTTCTTTGCGCTTCGCGGTGTAGCGATTCTTGAAGACATCGTCAAAAAGGTTCAAGAAACCACCAACCAGACCCTGGTTTTAGATGGAGTTCTGGCGACCATGTACGACCCAAGAACCCTTCACTCACGTGAGGTTCTCGACCGTCTGCGCGACCACTTTGGTGACAAGCTGTTCAAATCGGTAATCAACCGAACCGTCAAGTTCCCAGACGCGACCGTTGCCGCCGAGCCAATCACGTCTTTCGCTTCTGACTCAGACGCTGCCGAGGCCTATCGCACCGTAGCAAGGGAGCTTGTCGCTCGTGGCTACGCTCCGTAACCCGGAGTTAGACGAGGCTTCAGAGAAGGGCAGCGCATTTGCGGTTAGCCTGGGCAACTTTGAAGGCCCGTTTGACCTATTGCTAAGTCTCATCTCGAAACACGAGATGGACATCACCGAAATCACTCTGTCTAAAGTCACCGACGAGTTCATCTCTTACCTCAAGCAGCTCGATGACGAAGAAGAGCTCGAGCAGGCATCCGAGTTTTTGGTAATTGCCGCAACGTTGCTCGACCTAAAAATCGCTGGCCTATTGCCTCGTGGCGAGGTAGTCGATGCAGAAGATGTAGCGCTGCTCGAAGCACGTGACCTGTTGTTTGCGCGTCTCCTTCAGTACCGCGCCTTCAAAGAAATCTCAACCTGGTTCAATACCTCGCTAAATCTAGAGGGCTCTCGAGTCGCGCGCGATGTGCGCATGGAAGAACGCTTCAGAAACCAACAGCCTGAACTCGTTTGGAACATTGAACTTGCCGAGTTTGCAGCCCTTGCCGAAGCGACGCTGACCCCTCGTGAGGTTCCGTCGGTTGGACTTACCCACCTTCACGCCGCTCGGGTGAGCATTCGCGAGCAGGCCACCTATGTGGTCGATGCACTTCGCAAGGCTACAAAGATTTCGTTCTTTGATTTGATCAAGGATGTCTCAGACCGCGCCATCGTGGTGGCTAGGTTCCTTTCGATTCTTGAGCTCTATCGCCTTGGCGCGGTTGGGTTCAGCCAAGACACACCGCTCGGCGACCTGCAGGTTTCTTGGCGTGATGCAAACTTCGATGATGAAAAACTGGCAACTCTAGGAGCCGACTATGACTCTTGATTCGACTCAAGACCAAACCACCAACCAGCCTGACTCGCTCAGCAACGCTGAACTGCGCGCTGGCGTAGAGGCCGTGCTCATGATTACCGACGCACCGGTGTCGCTAGTTGCTCTTGCGACCGCTCTTGAGCAGCCGGTGAATGTGATTCGCGAGGCCGTGATTGCGTTGCGCGACGATTACGACGGTGCTGCATCCGGCTCACCTCGAGGTTTTGAGCTTCGCGAGGTTGGCGGCGGATGGCGCATCTTTGTGCGTCAAGAGTTTGACTGGGCCGTGAAACTATTCGTAGCGAATGAAAACCCAACCAAGCTGAGCCAAGCAGCGCTCGAAACCCTTGCGGTTATTGCGTACAAACAGCCAATTTCGCGCGGCCAGGTAGCCAGCATCCGCGCAGTGAATGTTGATTCGGTGGTGAAGACTTTGCTAAGCCGAGGGCTCATTACCGAGCTTTACACCGACAGCGAGACAGGTGCGGTGCACTTCGGTACCACCGCCCTGATGCTCGAACTCCTAGGAATCAACTCGCTTGACGAGCTACCTCCGATTAGCCCGTACCTTCCTGGTGCAGATAGCGATTTTGATGAGTAATCCAGAAGAAACCGAAGTTGCAAACGAAGAGGTTCGACTGCAGAAGGCCCTCGCGGCTGCTGGCGTTGCCTCACGCCGTGCGTGTGAAGAGCTCATTGTCAAAGGACAGGTCAAGGTCAATGGCAAGTTGGTTACCGAGCTGGGCTCGAGAGTCAACCCAGCGGTTGATAAGGTCACCGTTCGAGGTGTGCCGGTGCAGTTTGACACCACTCGCGTTTACCTGCTCTTAAACAAGCCAGCCGGAATCATTTCGACCATGGCCGATGAAGAAGGTCGCCCAGACCTGAGCTCGTTTGTCACCGACTACGACCGTGTGTTCAACATTGGTCGTCTTGACGCCGAAACTACCGGGTTGCTCTTGCTGACCAACGATGGTGAACTGGCCAATCAGCTATCGCACCCCTCGTTTGGCGTTGAAAAAACCTACATCGCTCGCGTGGTCGGCGAGGTTACGCCGATGACCATTCACAAGCTGATGAGCGGGTTTGAACTCGAAGACGGTTTCATCAAGGCCGACCGTGCGCGCGTTATCGACATTTCAAAAGGTCACAGCCTGGTTGAAATCGTGCTGCACTCGGGGCGAAACCGAATCGTTCGACGCATGCTCGAAAACGTTGGCCACCCTGTCGTCGGCCTGGTTCGAAAGCAGTTCGGCCCGATTCACCTTGGAACGCTAAAGCAGGGGCACATTCGCCAACTCAATAAAATGGAAATAGGTGCCCTGCTCAAAGCCGCGACAGGCAAACCGAGCCGTCCGCCACGGCCATCCAAGAAAAGAGCCTAACCTTGCCGATTCGAGCCATTCGAGGTGCCATTCAACTTGACACCGATGAACGCGAACACCTGTTGCGTTCAACTGCCGAGCTGATTTCAAAAACTTTGCACGCCAATGGCATCGACTCGTCACAACTGATTTCAATCTTGTTCACGGCAACTCCAGACATCACCTCAGAGTTTCCTGCACTGGCGGCTCGAGAGCTTGGCCTCGGGGATGTTCCGCTCATGTGCTTCGTGGAAATGAACGTTCAGCACGCCATGCCGCGGGTCATTCGTCTCATGATTCACGCCGACATCAATAAAGCCCGTGGCGAGATTCAGCACGTTTACCTTCGTGGTGCGACAGCTCTTCGTTTGGATCTAGCGCAGTGAATCGAGTAACCGGATCGGTTCGAATTGTTGGTGCCGGTCTGATTGGCACCAGCATCGGCTTGGCGTTGAAGAAAATCGGCGTGGATGTCTCGATCGACGATGTTTCGCCGGCTAACCAACGACTCGCCATCGATTACGGTGCCGGTCGCAAACCAGCGGCGACAGATGAGCCAGCACTCATTGTGGTTTGTGTGCCCCCAGATGTTACTGCCCGCACGGTTCTCGCAGAGCTCCGCGCCTACCCGAACGCAGTAGTGACCGATGTCGCCTCTGTGAAGAACAGCATTCTCGAAGAATTGTCGGCTGCCGAAGCACCGTTGGCTCGCTACGTTGGCTCGCACCCGATGGCTGGGCGCGAGCGCGGGGGAGCGTTGGCCGGTCGAGCCGACCTGTTCTATGGACGCCCTTGGGTCATTTGCGCGAACCCCGAAAGCTCGGCTTCGTCAAACTTGCTCGTCGAACAGTTGGTTCTAGATCTAGGTGGAGTGCCGGCTCGACTAACTCCAGCAGACCACGACCGAGCCGTGGCAATGGTTTCTCACCTTCCACAGCTCGTTTCTTCGCTGCTCGCAGCACAGCTGAACCGAGCCGAGTCAAGCGACTTGGCTCTGTCGGGTCAAGGTTTGCGTGACACTACCCGCATCGCAGCCAGCGATGCAAAGCTCTGGATGCAGATTTTGGGCGGGAACACCGCTGATGTGAAGACGGTGCTGCAAGGCTTCGCTGAAGATTTGGGTCGAGTCATCAAATCGTTCGACAATCTCGACGCGCCAGGAGCACTAAGCGAACTGGGCGACGTGCTTTTGGCTGGAAACCGTGGTGTTGCACTTATACCAGGCAAGCACGGTAGTGCCGCAACCAACTACGCCCAGGTGGTAGTGATGATTGACGACAAGCCAGGGCAAATGGCCAAGTTGCTCACCGAAATTGGTGAGATCGGCATCAACCTCGAAGACCTCAAGCTAGAACACTCGCCAGGTGCAGAAATTGGTTTGGTTGAACTATTTGTGCTGCCAGAGGTCGAAAGTTCTCTCGTGGCTGCGCTCACCGAGCGCGGCTGGAGGCTGGCCGGCTAATGACTGAGATTATTGCGATCGACGGCCCTGCCGGGTCGGGCAAGTCGAGTGTCTCAAAACAAGTGGCACGCGAACTCGGCTTCGGCTACCTAGACACGGGCGCTGCCTACCGAGCCCTAGCGCTTGCGGTGATGAGCGGGTGGGTGCCTGCCGTGGTTGAGGGCGAGAGTGCTCAGGAGAGCATCCGAGCATTCGTCTATTCGATCTCGCTAGACCCTGACGATTTTTGGGTGAAAGTCGGCGACGAAGACGTAACCGAAGCCATCCGATCAAGTAATGTTGCCGAAAACGTGAGCACCGTTGCCAAGCATCCAGAAGTTCGTGCCTTCATGAAAACTCTGACTCGTAGCCTCGTCGAAGCCTCTGGGATGCCCGGGGTGGTTGTCGAGGGTCGTGACATCACTACCGTGGTCGCACCCGATGCAAAAAATCGCATACTGCTAACCGCCGCTGAAGAAGTTAGACTTAGAAGACGTTCCGCAGAGCTCTCACCAGAGGCCGCGAAGAACGTCGAGCGTCAGGTTTCTCAGCGAGATGCGCAAGACGCCAAAGTAGTTGACTTTATGACTCCCGCACCGGGTGTCGCCCTCGTGGACTCCACCGAATTGAACTTCGAGCAAACTGTTGCTGCCGTTCTGTCGGTCGTTCGCGACTAACTAGGAGTAAGAAAAGTGTCTGAAGAAGATTTCGTAGCAGATCCGATTGATCCGGCGTTTCTTCAGCGTTTGAGTGAACTCAGCTCAGAAGAAGAACTTGCTCGCGAGCGTGCGCTTCGTGTCGGGCTAGAAGAGTACGAACTAGACGACGAAGACTTCGACGTCTTGGCCGCACTCGACGAAGCAACTGATGGCCCAATCTATTTGCCAGCCCTTCCGGTTTTGGCAATTGTCGGCAGACCAAACGTTGGTAAATCAGCTTTGGTGAACCGAATTCTCGGTCGTCGCGAAGCCGTCGTTGAAGACAAGCCGGGCGTTACGCGTGACCGCATTTCTTACAAGGCCGAATGGAACGAACGCAAGTTCACCCTCGTCGACACCGGCGGTTGGGAGCCAGACGCGAAGGGAATTGACCTTTCGGTAGCGGTTCAGGCTGAAATCGCCGTTGAGCTTGCAGACGCAGTGCTCTTCGTGGTTGATGCAACCGTTGGAGCAACCTCGACCGATGAGCGCGTCGTCAAGATGCTGCGCGCCAGCAAGAAGCCTGTGATTTTGGTCGGTAACAAGATTGACGATTCACGCCAAGAGCCTGAGGCTGCCGGTCTTTGGTCGCTTGGCTTGGGCGAGCCATACCCTGTTTCAGCACTGCACGGTCGTGGCGTCGCCGACATGCTCGACGCCGCCATGAAGGTTCTGCCAAAGATCAGCAACGTTGCTAAGCAAGAAGTAGGCGGACCTCGTCGCGTGGCCTTGATTGGTCGCCCAAACGTGGGCAAGTCGTCGCTGCTTAACAAGGCCGTGGGTAGCGAGCGAGCAGTCGTCAATGAACTTGCCGGCACCACCCGTGATCCAATCGATGAGCAGGTCGAGATTGCCGGAAAGGTCTGGCGGTTTGTCGACACAGCCGGTATCAGACGCCGCAAGCACCTCGCACAAGGCGCAGACTTCTATGCGTCACTGAGAACCGCAGCGGCTCTCGAGCGCGCTGAAGTTGCCACCGTTCTTCTCGACGTGACCCAGCCGATTTCTGAAGCTGACATTCGCATCATCGACATGGTTCTAGAATCTGGCCGCGCTCTTGTTCTCGCATTCAACAAGTGGGATCTTCTAGAAGACGAGCGTCGTCGCTACCTCGAGCGTGAAATCGAGCAAGACCTAGCGCACGTCGACTGGGCTCCTCGTGTAAACATTTCAGCCAAGACCGGGCGCCACCTAGAAAAGCTGGTACCTGCCCTTGAAGTTGCACTGGATTCATGGGATCAGCGCATTGCCACCGGCAAGCTAAACGCCTTTATCTCGGAACTGGTCGCCGAGAACCCTCACCCGGTTCGCGGTGGCAAGCAGCCGCGCATCCTCTTCGCAACTCAGGCAAGCTCACGCCCGCCCAAGTTTGTGTTGTTCACCACCGGCTTCCTTGACCCTGGTTACCGTCGTTTCATCGCTCGAAGACTTCGCGAAACCTACGGTTTTGAAGGCACGCCGATCGAGGTTTCGATGCGCGTTCGCGAAAAACGCAAGCGCACCTAGTAGCGTCTAAACTTTTTCTCGGTGGTCTAACACCAACGGGCTATAGCGCAGCTGGGTAGCGCACTTGTCTGGGGGACAAGGGGTCGCCGGTTCAAATCCGGCTAGCCCGACAATAGGCATAAACTTCTCACTATGGTCGAACAAAAATCACTACTTCAAGAGCTGAAGACCATACCCAACATGCTCAGTCTCTTGAGGCTGGCGCTCGTGCCGGTGTTTCTGCTTTTCGTTTTGACCGAGCAAGAGGGGCTCGCCCTAATTACCCTCATCGTTGCGTCGGCAACCGACTATCTAGACGGATTTCTGGCTCGAAAGCTCAACCAAACCACCCGACTCGGCGCTCTTCTCGACCCAGCTGCCGATCGCCTCTACATTCTTGCCACGCTGATTGGTTTGGCAGTTACCGGCAACATTCCGGTTTGGCTGCCTTTCGTCATCATTGGCAGGGATGTTCTGCTCGCGCTGACCGTTCCTGTGCTCGCCAAATACGGCTATGGCCCCTTGCCCGTGCACTACCTTGGCAAAGCTGGCACATTTGCTCTTCTCTATGCTTTCCCCCTTTTGCTTCTCGCGCAGGTGTGGCAAGAGGCGCAGTTTGTGATTTTGCCCCTGTCTTGGGCCTTTGCCATCTGGGGAATCGGCCTCTATTGGTGGTCTGGTGTGCTCTATGTGAAGCAAGTTTTTTCTGTGGTTTTCGAGGCGCGAAAAACCTATTAGGCTAATCAAAATAAGGAGGGAGTTCTGAGCATGTCCAACCAAGATTTCGACGAAAACGAAGTTGAATCGACACAGCGATTTGGCAACGACCTCCTACCTGAAGATGAAACTGGGTTGAACTCAGAAGAGCACAGTGCAATCAACGCACTCCCGTCGGGTCACGCTCTTTTGATTGTCAAACGTGGCTACGAAGAAGGTTCTCGCTTTCTTCTTGACTCAGACGTCGCCATTGCTGGAAGGCACCCAAGCGCTGACATTTTTCTAGACGACGTCACCGTCTCCCGAAAGCACGCGGAATTCGTTCGCAACGGCAAGACTTTCTCGGTCAAAGACTTGGCCTCGCTCAATGGCACATATCACAACGGCAAACGTGTTGAAGAAATAGCGTTGACCGACGGTGATGAGGTTCAGGTTGGCAAGTTCAAACTAACTTTCTTTGCAGCTAAGGCAGATAAATAAGCCATGGCTCAAGTTGCTCAAGTTACCTCAATCACCGCGCGCTCAACAAAGCTGCTGACCATCGGTCAGGTTCTCTCGCTTCTACAGCCAAACTTTCCAGACCTGTCTCCGTCAAAGCTTCGCTTTCTTGAAGAACAGAAACTGGTTTTTCCTCAGCGAACCGAATCGGGGTACCGCAAGTACACGGAGCAAGATGTAGAGCGAGTAAAAATCGCGCTTGAACTTCAGCGTGACAAGTACCTCCCGCTGAAGGTTATTCGCCAGTACCTCTCTGATATCGACGAGGGCAAGACCCCGACTCTTCCTGGCACCAATTCAACCGTTACCGACCATCTTCGCCAAGCGCCAACAAAGAAGTTCACCGAGCTAGAGCTCATTGCCGAAACCGCAATAACTCCGGCATTGATCGAGGATGCTCGCCAGGTTGGCCTTCTCTCTGAAGCCCCGTATGTCGCGGCCGATGTTGAAATCGCCAAGGCCATCGTTCACCTGCAGCGCTTCGGTATCGCCCCACGCCACCTTCGCGGCATCAAAGCGGCGGCAGACCGTGAAATCGGCATCATTGAGGGCGTAGTCGCTCCGGTATTGGCCAAACACGACACGGCTAGCCGTTCCAGAGCAGCGCACTACGCGCTCGAGATTTCTAACCAATTCGCAGCTATCCACTCGGAATTGGTGCGCTCGGTCATCTCGAAGATGGAACAGTAACAAACCGCGACACGCCGAACCTTGAAATTAACGGGTGTTTAGGCTTGCCTTAGCCAACAATTAAACCTGTACTTGAACCTGAAGGAGAGCGATGTCAGTAGACGACACCCAGCCTCAGGCCGACTACACCCAAGACATGTTGTTCACCGAGGGTCTTCCTGCTCTCGACCCGAAGCTCGGTTACCGAGGAATCCCGGCTGCATCAGCCGCAGGCATCTCGTACCGCCAGCTCGACTATTGGGACCGCACGGGGTTGGTTCAGCCAACCGTGCGCCACGCATCTGGCTCTGGTTCGCAGCGTCTATACGCATTTCGCGACATCCTAGTTTTGAAATTGGTCAAGCGTTTGCTCGACACCGGAGTATCGCTTCAGCAGATTCGCCTAGCCGTTGACCAGCTGCGCGCAGCCGGTTTTGGAGACCTTGCCAAGATCACTCTGATGTCAGACGGTGCTCGAGTTTACCTCTGCACGACCCAAGACGAAGTGATCGACCTCGTCGGTCGCGGTCAGGGTGTTTTTGGAATTGCCGTAGGTCGCGTGCTTCGCGAAGTTGAGGCAACTCTGGTCAACATGACCCCGTCATCACTCGAAGACATTGATGAGCTTGCTGCTCGTCGAAGCGCAAAGCGCGCTGTTTAGTCTGACGAGCCTTCGCCGTCTGAACCCGAACCAACGTCACTGACATCGGCGGAAGCATCCGTGTCATTCAAACCTTTGGTCTCACCTGAATTTTCGACTTCTGCGGCATCGGCTGCCGAACCGGTTTCAAGCAGGTCTTCGAGTTGGTCGGTCTTTGGTTTGTCTTCACCGTCGTAGTCGGCGCCCATCAACACCGCCAGCGGTGAAGCTTCGATGCCTTTGCCGCGCTTGAGCTTCATGCGGCGCTTTTCTTTGCGGTTGCGACGCGACTTTTCGTTGTCTTCGTCATAAACACGCTCGGTGAGATCAAGCATTAGGGCGTCGAGCACATGGTCAAACGAAGTTGCAATCGAAGCCGCGGTATCACCAGGCCAAGAGTGAATCGGCATGGCCGCGCCCTGCGCCTGTTGCATGGTCGACTTCTCTTCAAACAGCTGGGGGAGCAGCTTGCCAGGGTATTTCTCATTCAACTCAGCAACTCTGAACTGGTGCTCTTTGCTCAGCGGTTTGTAGCGGTTTACGACCACACCGAAAATCTTTAGACGTCGCGTGATGGCTTTGCGAAGCTCGTTTACGGCACGGATGCTGCGCTCAGCTGCCACGACCGAGAACAAGCTCGGCTCGGTGACTATCAAAATACGATCTGAGGTAACCCAAGCGGTTTTGGTCAGGCCGTTAATCGAGGGTGGAGTATCGATGATTACGAGGTCGTACTCAGTTTCGATTCGAGCTAGCGCTTCTTCGAGTTTCCAGAGCTCACGAACCGTCGGTGTAGGTGCGTCGGCCTGCTGAACCTTAGGGCTGCCAACCATGACATCGATTTTGGTGGAGTGAATTTTTGCCCAACTACTAGATACGATTGCTTTATGCACAACGTTGTGTTTGGGCGATTTCAAAACGTCGGCACAAGTCTCGTTGAACTCCCCAATGGCGCCTAAACCGGTAGTTGCATCGCACTGAGGGTCGAGGTCGATCACGAGAGTGCGAAGACCGCGAGCTGAAGACGCAGATGCCATACCTAAGGCAACTGTGGTCTTTCCGACTCCTCCCTTGAGGGAGCTGACGCTGAGAACATACACGTCTATAGGCTACCTTTTTATAAACGCCATAACACCCAAGACCCTTAGCAAAACTAGGACTCGATGTTCAAGAAAATCCTTGTCGCCAACCGTGGTGAGATTGCTATTCGCGCTTTCCGCGCCGCGTATGAGCTGGGTGCTGCAACCGTTGCAGTTTTCCCTTATGAGGATAGAAACTCGAGCCACCGACTAAAGGCCGATGAGGCGTACCAAATCGGAACAGAAGGCCACCCGGTTCGGGCGTATCTTGATGTTTCAGAAATCATTCGAGTTGCCAAAGAGTCTGGCGCTGATGCCATTTACCCTGGCTACGGCTTTCTTTCAGAGAATCCAGATTTGGCCGAGGCGGCTGCAGCCAACGGAATTACCTTCATCGGCCCGAAATCCGATGTTCTTGAGCTCGCCGGTAACAAGGTAAACGCCAAAGAAGCTGCGATTGCGGCTGGTGTTCCAGTTCTTGCATCATCACCATCGTCTTCTGACGTCACCGAATTGCTAGCTCACGGTGATGACATCGGATTCCCGCTGTTCGTAAAGGCGGTTGCCGGCGGTGGCGGTCGCGGAATGCGCCGCGTCAATGAGGCTTCTGGGTTGGCCGCTGCGCTTGCCGAAGCGATGCGTGAAGCCGATGCCGCTTTCGGTGATCCAAGAGTGTTTCTTGAGCAGGCCGTTTTGCGTCCACGTCACATCGAGGTTCAGATTCTTGCCGATGGTGCGGGCAACGTTGTTCACCTGTTCGAGCGTGACTGTTCGGTTCAGCGTCGCAACCAGAAAGTAGTCGAGATTGCGCCTGCTCCGCTGATCGACGAAGACTTGCGTCAGGCTCTGTATCGCGACGCCGTTGCATTTGCTAAGCAAATCGGCTACTCAAACGCCGGGACTGTTGAATTCTTGATCGACACCGTTGGGCCAAATGCAGGCAAGCATGTCTTTATTGAGATGAACCCACGAATTCAGGTTGAGCACACCGTTTCTGAAGAAATCACCGACATTGACTTGGTGCAGAGCCAGATGCGTATCGCCTCAGGTGAGACCCTGCCACAGCTTGGACTTACCCAAGACGCCATCAAGATGCACGGGTTTGCTCTGCAGTGCCGCATCACCACCGAAGACCCTGCAGCCGGTTTTAGGCCAGACACAGGCAAAATCACTACCTACCGCTCACCGGGTGGTGCCGGTATTCGCCTAGATGGCGGAACCATTGCTGCGGGTAGCGAGGTCAGCCCACACTTTGACTCACTCCTGGTGAAACTCATCGCCAAAGGCAAAGACTTTCCTACAGCCGTTATTCGAGCCAGACGCGCGCTCGCGGAGTTCCGCATCCGTGGTGTTTCTACCAACATTTCGTTCTTGCAAGCAGTCATGAACGACGAAACCTTCGCCAGTGGAGATCTGAGCACATCCTTCATCGATGAGCGCCCGCAGCTTTTCACCGCAGCCCCTTCACTTGACCGCGGAACCAAGATTCTCACCTGGCTTGCCGATGTGACGGTAAACCAGCCTTACGGGCCACGTAATGGTCGAATTTCGCCAGCTCTGAAGCTGCCCGAGCTAGACCTAACCGTGCCTGCGCCGGCTGGCTCTCGACAGGCTCTGCTCGAACTTGGTCCAAAGAAATTCGCCGAGCAGCTTCGCCAGTCCACCGCCGTTGCAATCACCGATACCACCTTCAGGGATGCACACCAGTCGTTGCTCGCAACTCGTGTGCGCGGGCGTGACTTAGTTCAGGTTGCACCCTATGTGGCACGTCTAACCCCTCAGTTGCTTTCGGTAGAGGCTTGGGGAGGAGCAACTTACGACGTAGCGCTGCGCTTCTTGGGTGAAGACCCTTGGGAGCGACTAGCCGCGCTGAGAACCGCACTGCCCAACCTGTGTATTCAAATGTTGCTACGCGGCCGAAACACGGTTGGCTATACTCCATACCCGACTGAGGTAACTGACGCCTTCGTCAAAGAGGCTGCTGCCACCGGCGTAGACATTTTCAGAATTTTTGATGCACTGAACGACGTCAGTCAGATGAAGCCGGCGATTGACGCGGTGCTGCGAACCGAAACAGCGCTCGCCGAAGTTGGCCTTTGCTACACCGGAGACCTGCTAGACCCATCCGAAACCCTTTACACACTCGACTACTACCTTGAGTTGGCTCAGCAGATCGTTGACGCGGGTGCGCACATCCTTGCCATTAAAGACATGGCGGGTCTATTGCGCCCAGCAGCCACTGCAAAGCTCGTCAAGGCGCTTCGCGAGCGTTTTGACCTTCCGGTTCACCTGCATACCCACGACACCGCTGGCGGCCAACTGGCCACCCTCATGGCGGCAATTGACGCCGGAGTAGACGCAGTTGACGTGGCATCGGCTCCGATGTCCGGCACCACGAGTCAGCCATCGGCCTCGGCCTTGGTTGCGGCTCTAGCGCACACCGAACGCGACAGTGGCATTCCGCTCGACTCGGTAACTGCTCTAGAGCCTTACTGGGAAGCAGTGCGTCAGGTTTACGCTCCTTTTGAGTCTGGTTTACCAGGCCCAACCGGACGCGTTTACAAACACGAGATTCCGGGTGGTCAACTGTCAAACCTGCGCCAGCAGGCCATCGCACTCGGTCTCGGACACCAGTTCGAGAAGGTCGAAGACATGTATGCGGCAGCAAACCGCATTCTCGGCCGCCCAACCAAGGTGACACCATCGTCGAAGGTGGTTGGCGACCTCGCTCTGCACTTAGTTGCAGTAGGTGCAGACCCTGACGACTTTGCCGAGAACCCGCAAAACTACGATGTGCCAGATTCGGTTATTGGTTTCATGGCCGGCGAGCTGGGTGATCTGCCAGGCGGTTGGCCAGAACCGTTCAGAACTAAGGTGCTTCAAGGTAAGAACCCTAAGTTCGGTCTCACCGCAGTTAGCGAAACCGACTTGGCGGCACTTACCTCAGACGACGCCAAGGTACGACGTTCCACTTTGAACCGATTGCTCTTTGCTGGCCCGACCGCAGATTTTGAGGCAACTCGTGAGAAGTACGGCAAGCTCGACGAAGTCGACACCGTCGACTACCTCTACGGTCTCGAGCAGGGGCGCGAACACGTCGTTCAGATCACCAAGGGCATCAGACTGTATGTCGGCCTCGAAGCCATCGGTACGCCTGACGCGAAGGGTTTCAGAACCGTTATGGCTACGCTCAACGGTCAGCTTCGCCCCATCAACATCCGCGATAAAAAGATTGTCTCGAACGCTCCACAGGCCGAGAAAGCCGACCTCAAGAACCTAGGTCACGTCGCAGCGCCTTTCCAAGGTGTTGTGACCATGGCGACGGTAGAAGGCGCACACATTGAGGTTGGCCAGGCCGTCGCAACTATTGAGGCGATGAAGATGGAGGCAACCATCACCGCAAGTACCGCGGGTGTGGTTCGTCGAATCGCGATTTCGAAGACCCAGAGCGTGGATGCTGGCGACTTGTTATTGGTTATCGAAACCGAGTAACCCAACCAAAGAACATGTGTGCTTTTGGGAACCTCGGTTAGACTTGCGTGAGTACCTCTGGGGGAGAGCACACTAACAATTCAGGAGTAACGTGGGTTTCAACGACAAGTTTGACGATCAAGAGAACCAGCATTCGGGTGAGGCTCAAGGGTCTGACCAGGCGCTAGCGCGCACGCACTCTCTCGGAGATGCCGGAATCGATGCTGGAACCGTCGATGTTACTCCTGCGACCGCAAGCGTTGAAATCATTCGCGAAGAACCACGTGTCGTCATGGAATCCCCCGTGGAGCAGCCCCTAACTCGACGCACGAACTACTCTCGACGAGACAGTCTTCGCGGCGAATCATTCGACCAGCCTGAGCCAGCCGCAATGCTGACCGCTGATCGTCTGATTGACACGACCTCAAAAAATCGCGTCGCCCCAACCTCTGGCCTTAGACGATTTCTTTACTTTGTTTCGTTGAAAACCATCAACCTTGGCGACTCTCGCAAGGTTCGTGAACGCAAGGCGATTGATGCTCGCATCGGTATGCCACTTGAAGGTGGAGCCAAGTTTGTTCCAGTTCTAACCCGCAAGGGCGGAGTGGGAAAAACCACAGTGACCACCTTGCTTGGTATGGCACTCTCGATGGCTCGTGAAGACCGCGTGATTGCGATTGACGCAAACCCAGACCGTGGAACACTGGCCGAGCGCGTCAGCAAATCAACTCGATTCACAGTTCGAGACGTAGTCAACCGTGCAGCCGCCGTTGACGGGTTCACTGATTTCTCAACCATGGTTTCGCGTGACGTTACCCGCCTCGATGTTTTGGCATCAGACTCTGACCCAATGCTCTCTGAAGCATTTGACGAGGGTGACTACAACGTAGTTGCCGACATGGCCGCACGTTATTACTCGATCGTTCTTACGGACTGCGGTACCGGTATCGTGCACTCTGTAATGCGCCCAACTCTTCAGCGCGCAAGTGGACTAGTAATCGTCTCGGGCGGTTCGGTAGACGAGGCACGCCTTGCCTCTGAGACTCTTACCTGGCTCGAAGCCAACGGTTATGGCAACTTGGTTAGAAACTCGATTGTGGCCTTGAACACCGCCACCCAGGCTACTCAGTTGGTGAAGCTCGACGAGATTGAACAGCACTTCAGAACTCGCGTTCGCGAAGTGGTTCGCATTCCTTATGACCCGTCACTTGCCGCCGGTTCGGTTATCAAGTTCAGCGAGCTACAAAAGGGCACTCAAGAAGCTGCCCGCGAGCTCGCGGCATTGGTCGTTGACGCACTTCGCGACAACGCTTAGGGCCTTGGCTGTTCGTGAAATTCGCCTATTCGGCGACCCTGTTCTCAAAACGATCTGTGAGCGCATCACCGATTTTTCAGCTGCATCCACTTTGATCGATGATTTGCTCGAAACCACCCAGCTGCCTGGACGAGCTGGGGTTGCCGCACCTCAAATCGGTGTTTCGCTGCGGGCATTCAGTTACAACGTTCACGGCGAACTTGGTTATTTAATCAACCCTGAGATCGTCGAAACGTTCGGCGAGCTGACGCGAATCGACGAGGGGTGCCTGTCTGTGCCCGGTCTGTGGCACCCAACTCCGCGATACGAGAAAGTTGTTGTGCGAGGGCAGTTGCTCGATGCGTCAACAATAACGATTACAGCCCAGGGGTTGCTGGCACAGGCCATGCAGCACGAATGCGATCACTTAGAAGGCAAGGTTTATCTAGATCGTCTCGAGCTAGAAGAACGTCGCGCAGCGATGAAAATGCTTCGCGAAACCGATTGGTTCTTGAAAGGTTAGTTCGGTTTAGCCAGCGGCTTGCTAGCCGTTTACCGCAGCCTCAACCGTCGAAGGACCCGACCCGTAGATTTCATCCACAACCGGTGAGAAGTCGCTCATAACCTGGTTTCGCTTAATCTTCAGCGAAGGGGTTAGGTGACCAGACTCTTCGGTTAGTTCGGTTTCGATGATCACAAACTTGCGAATCGACTCTGCCTTAGAAACCGTGCGGTTCACTTCGTCAACCGCACGCTGAATCTCGTTGCGAACCAAGTCTGTCTTAGCGGCCTCTGCGACTGACATCGAATTATCTCCACCGTTGTTTCCCAACCAGATTGGAAGCATTTCGGCATCTAGCGAAATCAATGCGGCGATGAATGGCTTCTGGTCTCCGATAACCACTGCTTGACCGATAAGTGGGTTTGCGCGCAGCGGGTCTTCGAGAGGCGCTGGTGCAACGTTCTTACCGCCGGCGGTTACCAACAGTTCTTTTTTGCGACCAGTGATGCTCAAGAAGCCATCGCTGTCTAGTTCACCAATGTCACCAGAGTGGAACCAGCCGTCACGAATGGCATCTGCGGTGGCTTCTGGGTTTCTCCAATAGCCACGCATGATGTTGTATCCACCGAGAAGAATCTCGCCATCTTCGGCAATTGCAACTTTGGTGCCTGGTAGGGCAAAACCAACCTTGCCGATTTTCACCTTGGATGGGCGGCCAATGGTTGCAGGAGCGGTGGTTTCGGTTAAGCCGTAGCCTTCAAGCACGGTGAGGCCGATCGCGCGGTAGAAGTGGCCAAGGCGAGAACCAAGTGGAGCTCCACCCGAAACGGCGTACTTCACTTCGCCACCCATCGCTGCACGGAGCTTTTTGTAAACGAGAGCGTCGAATAACTTGTGCTTTAGAGCTAGCCCTAGTGGAACCTTGCCGGCCTCATCGGCCATAGACCAAGCGACAGCAGTTTCTGCAGCGGCGCGGAAAATCTTGCCTTTGCCGCCAGCCTCAGCTTTTTGTTCAGCGCTGTTGTAAACCTTTTCGAAGACTCGAGGAACCGCCAGCAAGAAGTTCGGGTGAAAGCTTGCCATGGCTGGTGCGACATTCTTAGCGTCTGGCTGGTGACCCACTTTCACACCTGAGTGAATAGCGATCACAGCGATGAAGCGGGCGAAAACGTGTGCCATTGGCAAGAAGAGCAACGTCGATGTGCCCTCCCAAAGCACTTCTGGAAGTTCGACCTGGGCGTTGCGCGATAGCTCGACGAAACCCTCGTGGGTAAGCTCGCAACCCTTTGGCTTTCCAGTGGTTCCCGAGGTGTAAATCAGAGTGGCTAGGTCGGCTAGTTTTGCCGAGCGGCGTCTAGCTTCGAGCTGTTCGTCAGAGACATCCTTGCCTAGCGCACTAAGGTTTTCGATGTCCTTCTGGTCGAAACGCCATACGGTTCGAACCAGCGGCGTGTTGTTCTTGATCTCTTCGTAGCGTTTCAAGTGCTCGGCATTCTCAATGAACAGTGCCACGGAATCAGAGTTTGAAAGAATCCATTCCATTTGCGCAGGTGCAGAGGTTTCGTAGATTGGAACCGAAACGGCACCGGCATACCAGATGGCAAAGTCGACAAGGCTCCATTCAAATCGGGTTCTCGACATGATTGCAACTGCCTGCCCCGGTTGAATGCCGGCAGAAATGAGACCCTTGGCCAGTGCCTTTACCTGTGTTTCGAATTCAATCGCAGTGATAGGAATCCATTCTCCAGCGTCGTTCTGCACGGCATAGAGAGGAAGATTTGGAGTTTTCTTAACACGCTCAACTAAAAGATCGGTGATGTTGTCAGATGCGTCTGAAGTAATGTGACGTGGAATCTCGTACTGTTGCATGCTGCTCCTTTTAGGTTTAGGAAAATCCTATGCGTGAATTTGTAAATAGTCACTCGCTACGAGACCGAAACTATCGAGTTCATTTCTTCCACTTGGCTAAACTTACACAGAGCTTTATTTCGGAAGCGGGCAAAAGGACTTCATGTACGCAATAGGCATTGACATCGGTGGAACCAAAATTGCCGGTGCATTGGTTTCGGCCGATGGTTCAATCATTCGCGACGCTCGAATTCCAACTCCTGCACACGACGCTAACGCGATTGCCGAGGCTGTTGTTGAACTGGTGAATGAACTGGCCGAAGGGGTTGAAGTAGAGGGCGTTGGTGTTGCTGCAGCGGGTTTCGTTGATGCTGACCGCGCAAAAATCGTGTATGCCCCTAATCTGTCTTGGCGCAACGAGCCGTTCAAAGAAAAACTTCAAGCAAAAGTCTCAGTACCCGTATTCATCGACAACGATGCGAATGCAGCCGGATGGGCGGAGTTTAGGTTTGGCGCTGGGCGCGGCTTCAAGCACATGGTCATGTTGACCATCGGCACAGGTGTCGGTGGCGCCGTGGTGGTGAACAGCCAATTGCTAAGAGGCGGATTTGGTCTCGCGGCAGAGTTGGGTCACATGTCTCTAATTCCTGGCGGGCGGCTTTGCGGTTGCGGCCAGCAGGGTTGCATCGAAGCTTACGGCTCAGGCACGGCTCTGCTGAGAGCGGCAAAAGAGTTGGTGGCCAGTGGAGACCCTAAGGCCTCGAGGCTGGCAGAACTGCAAGAAGAGAACGGTGAGCTCACGGGCACTCAGGTATACCAGGCTCTGGTTGAGCGAGACCACGGGGCCGTGGAACTGCTCACCGAACTAGGTGACGCGATTGGTCAAACCATCGCCACGCTCTGCTCGGTTCTAGACCCTGAAGTTGTCGTCATCGGCGGGGGAGTGAGTGCGGCCGGAGACCTATTGCTCGATCCAATTCGTGCGTCTTATTTGAAGCATTTACCAGCCGCAGGCTTCAGACCCCATTTGAAAATTGTCGCCGCAGAGTTCGTGAATGATGCCGGAGTAGTGGGTGCGGCTGATCTAGCCAGACTCGAGTTGGCTAAGCAGTAAACTTGAACTTCAGCCAACCCGGTTGGCGCGAAGAATAAAGCGGGAGATCAAGTGGCGTACTTCATTTTGAAGAGTCTCATTCTTGGCCCTCTGCTACGCCTGATTTTCCGGCCATGGGTGCGCGGCATGGAGAATATTCCAGCTTCGGGCCCGGTCATCCTAGCTAGTAACCATCTCTCTTTTAGTGACTCGATTTTTCTTCCTCTTCAGTCACGCCGCCCAGTGGTTTTCTTGGCCAAGTCGGAGTATTTCACTGGCAAAGGCGTCAAAGGCGCTCTCACCCGTTGGTTTTTCAAAGCAACCGGGCAACTTCCGATCGACCGCAGCGGCGGTAAAGCATCCGAGGCATCTCTAAACACCGGGCTCAAAGTTTTGGCTCAGGGTCAGGTTCTTGGTATTTACCCTGAAGGCACACGTAGCCCCGACGGCCGCCTTTACCGAGGGCGCACCGGTATTGCCCGCATGGTTCTCGAGGCCAAGGTGCCAATCTTGCCGGTTGCCATGATTGACACCGAAAAAGTTCAGCCCATCGGAAAGCGACTACCTAGGGTTCGTCGAATCGGAATCATCGTTGGCGAACCGCTAGATTTTTCGAGGTTTGACGGCATGGAGGGTGACCGCATCGTTCTTCGAGCCATCACCGATGAAATCATGTATGAGCTCATGAAGCTCAGCGGCCAAGAGTATGTAGACGTCTATGCCTCATCAATGAAAAAGCCAAAAACTTCAACACCAAGGACAACAGAATGAACGAACCAGTAGTCGCAGCAGACCCGTCGGTGATTGCGGGTCTCGACAACTACGTCAATCTGCCTGCTGCCCAGCAACCAACCTGGCCCGACCAGGCCGATTTAAGTCGTGTTCGCGCCGAGCTAGCCAAACTTCCGCCACTTGTCTTCGCTGGTGAAGTCGACATTCTTCGCGACCGCCTAGCTTCTGCTGCAAAGGGAGAAGCATTCTTGCTTCAGGGCGGCGACTGCGCCGAGACTTTCTCTGACGCCACCGCTGACCGAATCAGAAACCGAGTCAAGACACTGTTGCAGATGGCTGTGGTGCTCACCTACGGTGCGTCCTTGCCGGTAATCAAGATGGGCCGCATGGCTGGCCAGTTTGCCAAGCCGCGCTCTTCGAACGATGAAACCCGCGAGGATGTCACGCTACCTGCCTACCGCGGCGACGCGGTCAACGGCTATGACTTCACTCTCGAATCGAGAACAGCGAACCCTGAGCGACTTCTCAAGGCTTACAACACATCGGCATCGACGTTGAACCTGATTCGTGCATTCACCCAGGGTGGATTCGCCGACCTGCGTTCGGTACACGAGTGGAACCGTGGTTTTACCGACAACCCGGCCAACGCTCGCTACGAATCATTGGCGAAAGAAATCGATCGAGCGATTAAGTTCATGGCCGCCTGTGGCGCAGACTTTGATGCTCTTCGAACCACCGAGTTTTACGTGAGTCACGAAGCGCTGTTGTTTGACTACGAACGCCCGATGACGAGAATCGATTCTCGAACCGGTACTCCTTATGACACATCCGGTCACTTCATTTGGATCGGGGAGCGCACACGCCAGCTTGACGGCGCGCACGTAGATTTCATGTCTCGCGTTCGTAATCCAATCGGTGTGAAGCTCGGCCCAACCACCTCAACTTCAGACGTTCTAGATTTGATCGACAAGCTCGACCCAAACCGCGAGCCAGGTCGTTTGACCTTCATCAGTCGCATGGGTGCATCAAAGATACGCGAAGAGTTGCCAAAACTAGTCGAGTCGGTTCGAGACTCTGGTGCGACTCCACTTTGGATCACCGACCCAATGCACGGCAACGGCATCACGACCAAGAATGGCTACAAGTCACGTCGCTTCGATGATGTGATGGATGAAGTTCGCGGATTCTTCGAAGTGCATCGTGCGCTTGGCACCGTGCCTGGCGGAATTCACGTGGAGCTGACCGGCGACGATGTTGCCGAGTGCCTTGGTGGTTCTGAGCATATTGATGAGGCCACTCTCGAAGAACGTTACGAGTCACTCTGCGACCCGAGACTCAACCACTCGCAGTCGCTTGAACTTGCGTTCCTAGTGGCCGAAGCCCTAGGTAACCGCTAACCACTAGCGAGAAACAATCGTCACCGTGTCGCCGCGGCGAAGTGTGGTTCCGGCCTTTACCGAAGCGCTTTTTACCTTTGCAATTCCCCATCGCGAACTGAGTTGATTAGTGTCAACCGTTACGCGCAAACCCAATGACTCGAGAGCAGACTTGGCAGCGGCAATTGTTTCGCCAACCACTTTTGGTACGACTACCTTGTCGCTTCCTTTTGAAACGGTTAGTGAAACCGAACCCGACTCACCGAGCGGTTGGGATTGCGGTGTCATAGATATCACGTTGCCAGCCGGCACGGTGTCTGAGTATTCGGCCTTTACCTCGGCCACGGTAAGCCCTGCGGTCGTAAGTAGCGAGACTGCGACATCTTGCGAAAGATTTTCAACGAGCGGAAGCGGCCCGAGGGAGACGTTGATTGTGATGTCGCTACCAACCGGCAGTTTCTGCTTGTCGCTGCCAAGGTAGTCAAAAACTTGACCAGCCGGAGCCTCGTTGAACCAAGCATCTGCACCGCCAAAGCTAAAGCCAGCCTTGGTGATCTCGATGGTTGCCTCTGCAACGTTGAGGCCGGTAAGCACTGGAACGATCTTGAGTTCAGGGCCCAGTGACACAAAAATCTTCAGCTCGGTTCCCGAGGCAACCAGCGAACCGCTGTTCGGTTCGGTTCGAGTAACCAAACCTTGGGCTACATCGGCTGAGTGTTCGTTCACCACCACAACATTTAGGCCAAGGTTGGTCAGCGTGCCTTGGGCGGCAGCCACGGTGCGCCCCTTCAGCTCGGGCAGCGATCGAAGGGCACCAGGCCCAGCGCCAAACCACCAACCCAGCCCCGCTGCTAGAGCGAATACCAAGAGGGTCGAGACAACCCAGCGCCAAAACTTACCGCCATTAAAACTGCTGAACGGGAGCTCGGTTTCATCACTCGATACCGGCCCATCCACAGAGATTACCTGCGTGAGTTGGTCGGCAGTCGCCCCTTCTAGAAGTTGCGTTGCATTTGAATCGAGAACCATGGTTTGGTTCTGATTTTCGATCTGCGGGCTAATGACCTCGGTGCGATTGTCTGCGGTTGTTTTTGGCGCGGATGCTTCGCCGCGAAGTTCTGCGGCTACCTTTCGCACGAACTCCAAGAGTTCGCCAGCATTGGCTGGTCGAAGCTCTGCGTCACGTTCGGTAGCCCAGAGCACGAGTTCGTCAATCGATTCAGGCAAGCCTGGAACGAGCGTGCTCGGCGCTGGAACAGTCGAGTTGAGGTGCTGAGCGGCAACCGCAGCCGCGACATCGCCCGTGAAAGGTTGCTTTCCGGTGAGCAGCTCGAAGCACAAAATGCCGACTGCGTAAACATCTGAGCGGGCATCCGCTAAGCCTCTCGATGCTAACTCCGGAGAGAGATAGGCAGCGGTTCCAATGACTGAATCGGTTTCGGTGTGCGCCGAGATTGGCCGCGCCAAACCAAAGTCGCTCAGCTTGATTCTGCCGTCGTCGGCAAGAAGAACGTTCTCTGGTTTGATGTCGCGGTGCAAAATGCCACCGCTGTGTGCCGCAGACAAACCAGCGAGCACCGACTCGAGCACACCCAGTGTGCGTTTTGGTGACAGCGGACCGAATTCTTTGATTACTTGACGCAGCGTCTGCCCCGCCACGTATTCCATGACCAAATAGGCGCTGCCCAAGTCGGTGCCCTGATCAAACACATTTACGAGGTTCGGGTGGCTGAGGTTTGCGGCCAAGATTGCCTCTTGGCGAAATTGTGCGATGAAGCTTTCGTCGTCGGCCAAATGAGGGTGAATCACCTTGACAGCGACTTGACGTTTGAGGCGGGTGTCTTCAGCCAGGAACACCCGAGCCATGCCACCTGCGGCTAACGATCGGATGATTCGGTAACGTCCGTCAATCACGCGATCTTGGTTCTGGCTAGTGTTCATCTTCTTCTCGTCTAGACCAATATCGTGCCACG
>JACCDH010816650.1_pt1 | contig 31483 bp, 27 predicted proteins | sample 7442481 | NCBI WGS metagenome assembly JACCDH01 (sample SAMN15323433, study PRJNA562643) | freshwater metagenome | isolation source: river surface water | place: USA:Blue River Watershed | collected 2017-08-15
AAACTATTTTTAAAAATTGTGTAATTCTATTTGATGCTTTCTAAATTTTTGCTAATTTGTGTAATTTGTGTTTTAAAAAAAGTTAGCAATTCTTTGTCAAAGTCCTCCCACTTTCTTGAAATTCGTGTCTAAACATTTTATAATCTTAAAAAGATCTATGCAAATATCGTAAAAATCGCTATGCAAATCACTGCCAAAACCACCCCCCGAGCCATAAATTCTTTATTTATTTTTAGTAAAATACCAAAAGTAACCAAATCAAGAATGGCTCCCAAAGTAATTAATTTACCCAATTTTCCTTCCGATTTCATGCTTTGAATACCAATGTTAAAATCCAAATCAGTAAAAAAAGTGATAAAGAGAAAAATTCCCAAAATACAAACCAGTATTCCTATCACAAAACCAATCAATAGGTCTCTTTTATACATTCCATTTCCAGGTGTTAAGTTGTTGTATAGCATGATGTGCAGTCAAGTCAAATTGGACGGGAACCACTGAAATATAACGGTTGGCAAGAGCCCATTCATCGGTATCTTCGCCTTTGTCTTCATTGACAAATTCGCCGGTTAACCAATAATAATCTCTCCCTTGTGGAGTTTTTCGTTTGTCGAATTTTTCTATCCAAAGTGCTTTTGCTTGGCGACAAATTTTAATTCCTTTAATTTCTTTTTCTTCTAATTTGGGAAAATTGACATTCAAAACTACACTTTCGGGAAGTCCTTTTTCTAAAACTTCTAAGGTTATTGTTTTGATAAATGATTTTATAGGTTCGAAATTAGCGTTCCAGTCATAGTCTGAAAGCGAAAAACCTATAGCAGGAATTCCCTCAATGCCCGCTTCAACTGCGGCGCTCATTGTTCCTGAATAGATGACGTTTATGGAAGAATTAGACCCGTGATTGATTCCTGAAACACACAAATCTGGTTTTCTTTTTAGGATTTCGTTGGTGGCCAATTTGACACAATCAACAGGAGTACCAGAAGTACTATATTCTTGAATTACATCATTTTCTTTTGAAATTTTATTGATAAACAAAGTATTGTTTATAGTAATCGAATGACCTGTTGCACTTTGAGGGCTGTCTGGGGCAACTACGACAACGGTTCCTATTTCGGACATAACAGAAATTAAAGCACGAATTCCTGGGGCCGAAATACCATCGTCATTGGTAACTAAAATTAGAGGTTTGTCTTTTTTCACGTTTGATTATTTTAATTTTTATCTTCAATTTTGGACAAGGAATAGAAGGATTTTCTGTAACAAAGAAACAAAATTAATCTAGTTCAAAGATTAAACTAAAAAAAAATAACAATTTTATATCTTTAACAAAAATTTATAGGAGGATATACTGATGTTGGCACAGTTTTTACCGTAATTTGAATTTTGAATATTTATGGATATAATTATTAACTTTATGAAAAGAAATTATAAAATCCTCATAGCCGTAGTACTTATTTCGGCTTCATTATTTGCGTTTAAAATCAATTCTTTTAAAAGCGAAGATCCTGAAAAAGATAAGATGCTTCTGGAATTATTGGCATTTGTTATCGAAAAAGGGCATTATAACCCAGCTAAAATTGATGATGCCTTTTCTAAAGGAGTTTACAAAGATTATATAGAGGCTTTAGATCCTTCCAAAAGGTATTTTTTGCAATCGGATATAGATGAATTTTCTAATTACGAAACACTTATCGACGATCAATTTCTAAATAAAGACTTAACTTTTTTCAATCTTACCTTTACCCGTTTGATGAAAAGAATGGAAGAAGACAAAAATTTGTACAAAGATATTTTAAGTAATCCTTTTGACTATACCATTGATGAAACTTTCAACACGGATTACGAAAAAGCACCTTATGCCAAAAACGCTCAGGAATTAAAAGAAAGATGGCGCAAACAAATCAAATTGTCAACACTTTCCTCTTTGACGGATCGACTTAAAATTCAGGAAAATAAAGCGAAAGGGATTGTAGAAAAAGACAACAATAGTCATAAAGATGATTTAAATAAGGTTGAGTTTGTTGAAAACGCTACCAATACCGAAAAAGATAATTCTTATGATGGAAAGCCAAAAACTTTTGAAGAATTAGAAAAAATTACCCGTGAAAGTTCATTGAAATCATTGGATGAATATTTTGGATTTATGAAGGAATTAACCCGTGATGATTGGTTTTCAGTGTATATTAATTCGATAACAGCAAGATTTGACCCGCATACCAATTATTTTCCACCTGAGGAAAAAGAACGTTTTGATGTAAGCATTAGCGGAAAATTTGAAGGAATCGGAGCTCGTCTACAAAAGAAAAATGATTTTACTGAAATTACCGAACTTATTTCTGGTGGGCCAGCATGGAGAGGAAAATTACTTGAAGCAGGTGATGTGATTATGAAAGTAGCTCAAGGGAATAAAGAGCCAGTTGATATTGTAGGAATGCGTTTAGACGATGTGGTCAAAAAAATAAAAGGACCGAAAGGGTCTGAAGTGCGTTTGACTATAAAAAAAGTGGATGGTTCAATTAAAACCATTGCTATCATTAGAGATATTGTCGAAATTGAAGAGACCTATGTAAAATCGAGTGTTGTAGAAAGGAATGGGTTAAAATACGGTGTGATTTATTTACCTAAATTTTATATTGAATTCGAAAACAAGGACGGTCGTGATGCAGGAAAAGATGTTGCAGCCGAAGTTGAATCCTTAAAAAAAGAAGGTGTGAATGGAATTGTGTTTGATGTTCGTGATGATGGGGGAGGCTCCCTATCCACTGTAGTAGATATTGCTGGATTATTTATTGAGCAAGGACCAATTGTACAAGTAAAATCGGCGGGAAGACAAAAAGAAGTTTTGTATGATAGGGATAGAAAAATTGCTTGGGATGGTCCATTGGTAGTGATGGTAAATAGTTTTTCGGCATCGGCTTCTGAGATTTTGGCAGCGGCTATTCAAGATTACAAAAGAGGTATTGTTATTGGTAGCAAACAAACCTATGGAAAAGGAACTGTTCAAAATGTTATCGATTTGAATCAGTTTGTGCGCAGTAGCAACAAAGGTGATTTGGGGGCTTTGAAAACTACAACACAAAAATTTTATCGAATAAATGGAGGTTCAACTCAACTTGAAGGAGTTAGTAGTGATGTTGTGATGCCCGATCGTTATGCTTATTTGAAAATGGGGGAACGCGATATAGACAATGCGATGCATTGGGATAAAATTGATCCTGCTCAATACAACACTTGGACGAATAATTCTAAATTTAGCAATGCCATTGCAAATAGTAAAAACAGAATCGCCCAACATCAACAGTTTAAATTAATTGAAGAAAATGCTAAATGGATCGATGAGCGAAGCAAGGAAAATAATTATAGTCTGAAATTTGAGGAATTCAAAAAGAACCAGAAAGCTATTGAAGAAACCAATAAAAAATACAAATCTATTGCAGATTATAACTATAATTCAAAGTTTACTTCTTTACCAGAAGAAGCCGAAGCAATGAAAACCGATGCATCTCTGAAAGAAAAAAGAGAAAGATGGCACGAAAGTTTGTCTAAAGATATTTATGTGGAAGAAGCTTTAAATATTTTGGACGATTTGCAAGCTAAACCTGTTGCTAAAAAAAGTGAACCTGTAGCGATTAAGAAACAAAAACTAGTTAAATAATAGGGATGTAATGATAAGATTTACACCTTCATTCTCTACAAAAATGCTCTGGAAATTTAAGAAGAATTTTCAGAGCGTTTTAGTTTTTGGAGTGCTTCTGTTTTTGTTTTTTTTATTGTTTACCTCCTTTGTATTGCCTAAGAATAATTCTAAAGCTGAAAATTATAATCAAAAAACACCATTTGATTATTTACCCAAATCAACAACAAATCAAATAATAAAGCACGATTATTATACCTTGTTGTATAACGAAAAATATGAACAAGCAGAATGGGTGGCTTATGAATTGAAAAAAAGTTATGTGAGAAATAGCAATTTTGCCCGCCCTTATTTTATCAAGGATCCAGAAGTAAAAACGGGCTCAGCCGATTGGAGAAATTACAAAAAATCAGGCTATGATAAAGGGCATCTTTGTCCTGCTGGAGATATGGAATTTGCTATCAAGGCTTATAATGATACTTTTTTTACTTCAAATATTTCGCCCCAACTTCACGACTTCAATGGTGGGGTTTGGAACAGATTGGAACAAAAAGTACGCTATTGGGCGACTAAATATGATGGTGTTTATGTGATTACGGCAGGAGTTTTGCAGCTTAATTTAAAAACCATTGGTAAAGAACAAGTTTTGGTTCCCAATTATTTTTATAAAATTTTGTTGGACAATTCTAACGGACAATATAAAATGATAGCTTTCTTGGTGCCAAATGCCAAAAGCAATAAGCCTTTATATGAATTTGTGGTTTCTGTGGACAGTATCGAAAAAATGACAGGAATTGATTTCTTTCCAAAACTTGACGATAAAACCGAAATCAGGTTGGAGAAAAATTGCGATTATAAGGCTTGGAGTTTTAACTAAACCTTACCACTCATTCACCTTATTGGCATCCATTTTTATAAAAATAAAAAGCAAAATTGTGAAGCCCCAAAGTCCGGAACCACCATACGAAAAGAAAGGCAATGGCACTCCAATGGTTGGGAAAATCCCCAAAACCATTGCTATATTTACAAAGAAATGGAGGAATAAGACAGCCGCTACACAATAGCCATAGACACGACTGAATTTTGTCTTTTGTCTTTCGGCTAGGTAAATGATTCGAAGTAACAATCCCACAAAAAGACCAATAATAATTATAGAACCTATGAAACCCCATTCTTCGCCAACTGTGGTAAAGATGTAATCGGTATGTTGCTCGGGTACAAAACCACCTTTAGTTTGAGTGCCTTCAAGAAATCCTTTTCCAAACCACCCCCCCGAACCCACTGCAATTTCAGATTGATTGGTATTGTATCCAATGCCTTTCATATCGACCGTTTTTCCGAGTAAAATATTAAAACGATCGCGGTGGTGTTGCTTAAAAACATTTGTGAATACATAATTTACTGATAGAACAAAACCAGAAATTAGAACAAAAAGAATGCTGCTCAAAACAATATTTCTATCGCCTAATCTGGATTTATAATGAATCAATAAAAGGACAATTAATGCTAGTATGATAACATATTGAGGCTCTAAAATAAGCGTTAGAACAAATAAAAATATAGCACAAAACCCAGTCCATAAATACCAGGCTGGTAGTCCTTCACGGTATAAAACAATAATAAATATACAATAAATCAATGCACTTCCCGGATCAGGCTGAGGTAAGATTAATAAAACAGGTAGAAAAACGATAGCTAATGCTTGAATTTGATGGTTGACATCTTTTAAGTTGATTTGGGAATCACTTAAATATTTGGCCAAAGCTAAGGACGTAGCCGCTTTGGCAAATTCAGATGGTTGAAGTGTAAAACTACCAATGCCATACCAACAACGTTGTCCGGCAATGGTTTTTCCAAAGGCAAATAATCCTAGCAATAACAATAATGCAATTGCATAAATTATACTAGAGTATTTTTCGTAGAATTTTCCGTCAACATAAAGAATGATAAAAATTAACGGAACACTTAATAAAATGAATATGAATTGCTTTTCGGCAGTTCCTTCCATTGATGAAAGGGAAGAGGAATAGATGTTTAACCAACCCATTAGCACTAATACTACATAAATAACAATGCATATCCAGTCGATATTGTTGGTTAAACTTTGATTTTTCATCTGTTTATAATATTTGTTTTTTATTGGAAGATGGAACGCCTATAATCATATTGTTGTGTGTCAATGATAATTGTCGTGGGCGTTTCATCTGATATAATTCTTTAGTGTTGTTGCTTTGCTGAGTCTATTTTAACTTTTGGGACCACTATTTTGCTTTTCGCAATTGAATCTTTTCTTCTCATTTCTTTTTTAACTACTTCAGAAAGGCCGCCTAACCTGGCATATCTATCTTGTAAACTTCTTTCCAATGTTCTTTTTTCCAAATCGGTTCTTGAGATTTTCCCTTTAAGGTATTTCTCAATCATCAAACTAGCAATAGGTCCTGCTATAGTTGAACCAAATCCTCCATTTTCGACTAATATGGCTATAGCAATTTTCGGGTTATCTTTTGGCGCAAAGGCAACAAATATGGAGTGGTCTTCCAACTGAGTTCTTTTGCCATTTATTTTTGCGAAATTCTCGGCTGTTCCTGTTTTTCCGCATATATCAATTCCTTCCACCCGTAAGCCAGCCGCAGTTCCAAAATTATACACATCAAATAAACCTTGAATCATAGGTTTAAAATGACTTTTGTCAATGGTTGTATAATGTTTGGTGGTGTATTTTTTATCAATTTTTTGGCCTTCAATTTTCTTGATGATATGAGGAGTGTAATAATAACCTTCATTAGCCACAGCCGACATCATATTGGCCAATTGAATAGGAGTCAACAAAACTTCTCCTTGACCAATAGCATTGGATATTATGGTTCTACCGCTGTATCCCCAACCTGGATATATTTTTTTATAAGTTTTTGATGTGGGTATTTTCCCTTTTCTACCTGTTGGTAAATCATAGCCCATAAATTGACCCAATCCGAAACTTTTTACGTGACTACTCCAAACATCTACAGCATAAGGAGTACTTTTGTATTTACCAATGGTTCGCAAATACACATTCGAGAAGTAGGCATTACAGGATTTATAAACGCCAACATTTAGATCTCGAGAACCACCACCACAATGGCATCTTTGGAATCGTCCTGGAGCATAAGCAAACCCATGATTACACATAAAGGTAGTTCGGGTATCAATGACATTTTCTTGCAAACCAACCAAACCTGTCAATATCTTGAATGGAGAACCAGGAGGGTATTCGGCTAATAATCCTCTGTCATAAAGCGGTTTAGCTATAGAGTCTCGATACAACATCGTATAGTTTTTTGAGCGTTGACGCCCTACTAAAATTGCTGGATCATAATTAGGCGCAGTTACTAAAGCTAATATTTCGCCAGTTTTTGGTTCAATGGCAACGATTCCGCCTCGTTTATTGATCATTAATTCCTCTCCATATTTTTGAAGTTCCATATCTATGGTAAGATAGATATCTTCTCCCTGAACAGCAATAGTGTCGTATTTGCCTTCTTTGAAGGAACCTATTTCACGATTAAATTTATCTTTCTGAATATATTTAACCCCTTTAATTCCTCTCAAAATCTCTTCATAACTTTCCTCAACCCCTTGTTTTCCTATTAAATCTCCACTATTGTAATAGGGGTTTTTTTCTATCAATTTATCGTTTACTTGTGTGATACCTCCAAAAACGTTGGCCCCGAAATTAACTTGGTAATCTCGAAGGGAACGTTTTTGAAAATAAAATCCTTCAAATTTTCGAATTTTTTCTTGAAATGCCGCAAATTCACTTTTGTTTAATTGCGCCAAAAATAACGAAGGCAATCTCGGACTATAGACTTTCGCTTTTTCGATTTTCTTAATAAAATCTTCTTTTGTAATGGCTAATAATTGACAAAATTCCAAAGTATCTAATTTTTTTACATCTCTTGGAATGACCATAATATCATAAGAGGGCTGGTTGGCCACCATTAATTTGCCATTTCGGTCGTAAATATACCCTCTTTCAGGATAGTCGTATTGTATTTTTATGGCATTATTATCCGATTTTAATTTGAAAGAATCGTTGATAATTTGTAAATAAAAAAGGCGCAAAACCAGTAAAGATGCCACAATAATAATCATCGAAGGAAGCAACACTTTTCTCATCTTTTATTTGGCTTAATAAGATAAATGATAATGATGCAAAGGACTAATGTAAATACAGAACTTAATACTGTTCGAAGTAAAATGTCAAGTATTAAGCTAAACTTAAAAGCTTCTAAAGTGAATAAAGTTAAATGATGTAGAAACACAGATAACAATAGAAATGTGAATCTTTCTGGAGTAAGTACATCGTTAAGTTTTATGGTTTGGTATTCATAACTTAATCCGAAAGCAAATTTAAATAAATAGGGTCTGTAATAGGCCAAAATTATACAAGCCGCAGTATTGAATCCTCCTGAATTGCTGAACATATCCATAATAAGTCCCAGAAAAAAGCTAGCCACCAATAAGCCTGATTTATTACTGTTTACAGGATATAATATAATAAAAAGGATGTATGGATAGGGGCTGATATAACCAAAAAAATTCATGTTATTGAATATAACAATCTGAACGGCTAACAACAGTATAAAACGAAAAATATTTACGAATAAAGCACTATTCATCTTTTTCTTTCTTTTTTTCTAAATTGATAATTTCATCACGGTTTTTACTTTTTAGGATATAAACGTGACCTAAATCTGTCATATCATTAAACAATTTAACTTGAATAGTATAATAATGGGTCTGATCGTCAGTGTAATACTTTTCAATAGTTCCAATATTGATGTTTTCAGGAAATATTACAGATTGGCCACCTGTAACAATGGTATCGCCTTTTCTTATGGATGCTAATCTTGGAACATCTGTCAATTGCACAAAACCAGTGCTTTTGCCATCCCAAGTTAAAGAACCAAAATGATTTGATTTTTTAAGTTTTGCGTTTATATGTGACTTAATATTTAAAATACTTATTACAGTAGAATAGTTGTTTGAAGTATTGTCGATTATCCCAACAATCCCCAAACTATTGATGACACCCATATCTTGTTTTACACCTTCAAGGATTCCGGAATTCAATGTCAAATAGTTTTCGTGAGAATTAAATGAATTGTGAATTACTTTTGAAACTATGATATCAGTTGGTTTTACTCCTTTCAAGCTGTCTATTTTTGCAATAGCCGTAGTGTCTTTTGCATTGAAAAGTAAACTCCTCAATTTGGCATTTTCTTGAGCAAGCGCTTCGTTTTGAGTTCTTAAATTCAAATATTCACTAACATTATTAATTTTTTCATAAACTCCACCACTAATAAAATTGGCAGAACTTATTATTTTACTACGATGGTACGAATGGGATTGAATAGATAGAAATAGCGAAATACTCAAAAGCAGCAAAAACAGCAATCGATTACTGTTTTTATAAATAAAATTAAATATTTGCTGCATATTATACCTGTATAATAGAAGTTTGAATCAATAAAATTAATGATAACAATTGAGTTTTTGTCTTATTTAATTAAAACACTTTTAAATTTAGTTAGATTTTTAAGTGCCATACCAGTTCCTCTAACAACCGCTCTCAATGGGTCTTCGGCAATGTAAACTGGTAAATCTGTTTTTTGTGAAATCCTTTTGTCAAGTCCCCTTAACATCGACCCTCCACCAGCAAGATAAATACCTGTGTTGTATATGTCTGCAGCCAATTCTGGGGGTGTTTGAGAGAGGGTTTCCATTACAGCATCCTCAATTCTCTGTATGGATTTATCCAAAGCTTTTGCAATTTCTCGGTAAGAAACCTCAACTTGTTTTGGCTTTCCAGTCAATAAATCTCTACCTTGAACTGACATTTCTTCTGGAGGAGTTTCTAAATCTTCGAAAGCAGCTCCAACTTGAATTTTTATTTTTTCGGCAGTACTTTCTCCCACAAAAAGGTTGTGTTGTGTACGCATATAATACACTATATCATTGGTAAAGACGTCACCGGCAATTTTTACTGATTTGTCACAAACAATTCCGCCCAAAGCGATTACTGCTATTTCTGTTGTTCCACCACCTATATCCACAATCATGTTTCCTTTTGGTTGCATGATGTCAATACCAATACCAATAGCCGCAGCCATTGGTTCGTGAATTAGATATACTTCTTTACCATTTACGCGTTCGCAGGATTCTTTTACCGCTCTCATCTCTACTTCGGTAATTCCAGAAGGAATACAAACTACCATTCGCAATGCTGGAGTAAACATTCTTTTTTTCAAAGCTGGAATCCTTTTGATGAGCATACTAATCATTTTTTCAGAAGCATCAAAATCAGCAATTACACCATCTTTTAAAGGCCTTATCGTTTTAATGTTTTCATGGGTCTTTCCCTGCATCATATTGGCTTCTTTACCAACTGCAATGATTTTTCCTGACACTCTATCACGAGCAACTATCGAAGGGCTGTCAATTACTACTTTATCATTGTGTATGATTAAAGTGTTTGCGGTACCAAGGTCTATCGCGATATCCTCGGTCATGAAATCAAAAAATCCCATAAGTTTAAAAGGGTATAAAATTTATATAAAAATTATGTACAAAGCTAAACAAATTAATGTTTGAAATGACGTGTTCCTGTAAATACCATAGCCAATTTATTTTCATTGCAAAAATCAATACTTAATTGGTCTTTTATAGAGCCTCCCGGTTGAATTACCGCTGTAATTCCTGCTGTTTTTGCTATTTCTACACAATCCGGAAATGGGAAAAATGCATCGCTTGCCATTGAAGCACCATTTAAATCAAATCCAAATATACGTGCTTTTTCAATTGCTTGCAACAAAGCATCTACTCTTGAAGTTTGTCCTGTACCTGATGAAATCAATGTTCCGTTTTTTGCAAATACAATCGTGTTCGATTTGGTATTTTTGCATACTTTCGATGCAAATATCAAATCTTCAATCTCTTGAGCCGTTGGTGCTGTTACTGTAACGACTTTTAAGCTCTCTTTAGTGTCTGTAATGTTATTTCTTTCTTGAACTAAAATTCCGTTAAGGCAAGTTCGCACTTGCTTTTGAGGCAATTCTACTTCATTTTGTATTAAGATAATTCTATTTTTCTTTTCTTGCAAAATGGCAATTGCTGCTTCGTCATAACTTGGAGCGATTACCACTTCGCAAAATAATTTGTTGATTTCCGTAGCTGTTGCCACATCAATTTTTATGTTTGCAATTAAAACACCTCCAAAAGCGGAAGTTGGATCGCAAGCCAAAGCTACATTATATGCTTCGCTAATGGTTGGTCTTGTTGCCAATCCGCAAGCATTATTGTGTTTCAAAATAGCGAATGTTGGTTCGTCATTTTTGAATTCATTAATCAAATTTACGGCTGCATCAACATCCAATAAATTGTTATAAGACAATTCTTTTCCGTGAACTTTATTAAACATGGTGTCAAAATCACCAAAGAAAAATCCTTTTTGATGCGGATTTTCTCCATATCTCAACACTTGTCCGTCAGCAATACTGATTTTGAAAATAGTCTCATCTGTATTGAAATAATTGAAAATTGCTGTATCATAATGAGATGAAACGTGGAATGCTTTTGTGGCAAACAATTTTCTATCTTCCAAAGTTGTTGCTCCATTTTGATTGGTAATCAATTCTAAAAGCAAAGAATATTCAGCAACCGAAGGAACTATTACGGTATCCTTGAAATTTTTGGCTGCAGCGCGAATTAACGAAATTCCACCAATATCTATTTTTTCGATAATATCGCTTTCGCTGGCTCCCGAAGCCACTGTTTTTTCAAAAGGATATAAGTCAACAATGACTAAATCGATTTGAGGAATATCATATTCCTGCATTTGCTGCACATCGGTTTCGTTGTCTTGGCGATTTAAAATTCCTCCAAAAACTTTTGGGTGCAATGTTTTTACTCTTCCTCCAAGTATAGATGGGTACGAAGTTACATCTTCTACAGGAATGACAGGAATACCAAGGTTTTTAATGAATTCCTCTGTTCCTCCCGTAGAATAAAAAATTACATTTTGCTCGTGTAATTTTTTTATTATTGGTTCCAAACCCTCCTTTGAAAAGACTGAAATTAATGCAGATTTTATTGTTTTTGTTGTATTCATTGTGTAGTTAGAATTTTGTCACGCAAAAGTAGTTTTTTTGATGTTAAAATTCAAATCTATTTCTGTAACAATATTTTAAAAATTGCTACCAATGAGTTATTGATTTTTCATTAGGATAATGCAGATTTTTTTTAGAATTTTACAATATTACAAAACCTCATTTTATGCTAGTTTATTTCCGTTTGTTATCTGAAAGTTTCCGTTTTGCGATGAATGCTTTACGAAACAATAAACTGCGTACATTATTGTCATTGCTTGGAGTTACAATAGGGATTTTTTCGATTATTGCGGTGCTTGCAGCAGTAGATTCTTTAGATAGAAAAATTACCAAGGATTTGAGTTCACTAGACAAAAACACCATTTATTTGTTGAAAATGTCCTTTGGACCATCGGAAATTCCACAATGGAAAAGGGAACAATTTCCGAATGTAGGATACGATGAATATCTCTATATGAAGGGGGCTATGACCAATACGGAACAAATGGGGTATCAAATATTTACTAAAAGAGAATCCATAAAATACGGTTCGAATACCGTAACAGATGTCAATGTAGTTCCAGTTTCACACGAGTTTATAGATATACAAGGTTTAGAATTCGATCAAGGAAGATTTTACACTGAATCCGAATCCAATTCTGCTGCACCTGTTGCGGTTATAGGTTTTGAAATAGCTAAATCATTATTTGAAGATTCAGAACCAATTGGAAAAAAGATTCGCTTGTACGGGCAACGGTTTACAGTTATTGGGGTTTTGAAAAAAGAAGGTTCTGGTATATTTGGAAATGATGATGGATCGGCTTTTATTCCAGTGAATTTTGTGCGACAACAATTTGGCGACAATAATAAAGGTTTGGTAAATGTAATCATTTTTAAACCAGAAAATGGAGTTGATATGGATGCTTATAAGGCTGAAATTACCCAAAAATTAAGGAATTTTAGAGGAATGAAATCGGGTGAAATTGACAATTTTTTTATTAATGTTTTCTCGGGATTCACCGATTTTATCGATGGAATTATTTCTCAAATGAATGTTGTTGGTTGGATAATCAGCGGATTTTCTTTGCTTGTAGGTGGTTTTGGAATTGCCAATATTATGTTTGTTTCGGTTAAAGAAAGAACCAATCTTATTGGAATTCAAAAATCTCTTGGAGCCAAGAATAGATTTATTTTATTTCAATTTTTGTTCGAAGCGATTATACTTTCTGTTATTGGGGGAATTATTGGTTTGTTGATGGTTTGGATTATCACTATGATTTTGACTAAAACTTTAGAGTTTGAGTTTGTTTTAGGAATGGGTAATATTCTTTTGGGAACCGGATTGGCCGCAATAATTGGTTTGATTTCAGGAATTCTTCCAGCCATTTCAGCTTCAAAATTAGATCCTGTTGAGGCGATTAGAACGGGGATGTAATTCCCGACTTCTCTCGAATGACTTTTTTAGAGTTGGTATTTTTCCTATATGCAAAAAAAATCCCGAGCAATCGGGATTTTTATTTATCTAACGTCTCTATTCTGTATCAAATCGATGAACAAATTAATCTTATCTTTCAATTCTTTTCTTGGAGTGATAAAATCTAAAAAACCGTGTTCAAGTACAAATTCGGCAGTTTGAAAACCTTCTGGCAAATCTTTTCCTGTGGTGTCTTTTACAACTCTTGGTCCAGCAAACCCTATTAAAGCTCCAGGTTCTGAGATATTGATATCACCAAGCATGGCATAAGAGGCAGTTGTTCCTCCTGTTGTTGGGTCTGTACACAATGAGATATACGGAATTTTCGCATCGGCTAATTGAGCTAATTTAGCTGAGGTTTTGGCTAATTGCATTAAGGAATAGGCTGCTTCCATCATTCTAGCACCACCTGATTTTGAAATCATCAAAAAAGGGATCTTATTTTTGATAGAATAATCTATTCCACGAGCTATTTTTTCACCCACAACTCCTCCAATGGAGCCACCAATAAATGCAAAATCCATGCAACAAACTACTAAATCTTTCCCTTTTGATTTTCCAACTCCCGTTCGAACAGCATCGTTCAATTTGGTTTTAGTGATGGTATCTTTCAATCTTTCAGAATATTTTTTTGTATCCACAAAATGCAAAGTGTCCTTGGAAGTCATTTTTGCATCTAGCTCCTTGAACTCATTGTTGTCAAATAATATTTCGAAATATTCTTTACTTCCAATTCTTACATGGAAATCATCTTCTGGACTTACGAATAAGTTACGAGCCAATTCATCAGCATCGATAACTTTTCCTGTGGGAGATTTGTACCAAAGTCCTTTTGGGACATCCATTTTGTCTTCGGTAGCTGTAGTAATTCCTTTTTCTGTTCTTTTAAACCAAGCCATAATTATGTTGGAGGTTAGAAGTTAGAAGTTGGAAGTGAAAAATCCATTTCTAAATTCTTATTAATATTATTTTTTAGTTCGTACTTCATAAAATTGTTTTTCGTACTTTATAGAGTATTTACATTATTCAAGTCTGCAAAGGCTTGTTCTAGTCTTGCGTTGAAAGTTACTTCGCCTTCACGTAACCATTTTCTTGGATCGTAGTATTTTTTGTTTGGAGCATCAGCACCAGTTGGGTTTCCAATTTGAGTTTTTAGATAATCAATGTTGTCAATCATAAAGTCACGAATTCCTTCTGCAAAAGCAAATTGTAAGTCGGTATCGATATTCATTTTGATGACACCATAGCTAATCCCTTCTCTAATTTCTTCAAGTGTAGAACCTGATCCACCGTGGAAAACAAAATCAACTGGATTGTGACCTGTGTTGAATTTGTTTTGAACATAATCTTGTGAATTTTTCAAGATTTTTGGAGTCAATTTTACGTTTCCTGGTTTGTAAACACCGTGAACGTTTCCAAATGAAGCTGCGATTGTAAAACGTGGGCTCACTTTTGATAATTCTTCGTAAGCATAAGATACTTCTGAGGGTTGTGTGTATAATTTTGAACTGTCAACATCAGAGTTGTCAACGCCATCTTCTTCGCCACCTGTAATTCCCAATTCGATTTCTAATGTCATTCCCATTTTACTCATTCGAGCTAAATATTCGCTACAAATTTTGATGTTTTCTTCGATTGGCTCTTCTGATAAATCTATCATATGTGAGGAGAATAATGGTTTTCCAGTAGCTGCAAAATTTGCTTCAGAAGCATCTAATAATCCATCAATCCAAGGTAATAATTTTTTGGCGCAGTGGTCTGTGTGTAAAATTACAGTTGCTCCGTATGCTTCAGCTAATGTATGTATGTGTTTTGCTCCAGCGATTGCTCCAGCGATTGCTGCTTTTTCACCTGTATTTGAAAGTCCTTTTCCTGCATTAAATTGTGCACCTCCATTCGAAAATTGTATAATAACTGGTGCGTTTAGTTTTGCAGCCGTTTCAAGAACTCCGTTTATTGTGTTTGAACCTATAACGTTTACTGCAGGCAGTGCAAATCCTTTTTCTTTTGCATAGTTGAAAATTTCTTGTACTTGATCTCCCGTAGCTACGCCTGGTTTAATATTGTGTGCCATTTTTAAATGTTTAAATTGTTATTTGTTAATTTACAGTTAGCAAAAATAAGAATTAAAAAACAATTAGAATGGATAATTTATTCCAAAATTAAACACAGAGTGTGCGAAATCGTAATCGTAAAACCATTGTTTGCCTTTTTCATTTGCTGGATTGTAGGTTTTAAATCCTAAATCAAATCGGACTACAAAAAAATCTAAATCATATCGAAGCCCAAATCCAGTTCCTAAAGCCAGCTCTTTTAAATCTTCAAGACTTTCAAAAGTAGCTTTTTCCTTAGTTACATTATCTAATACATTCCAAATGTTTCCAGCGTCTGCAAAAAATGCCCCTTTAATACTTCCTAATATTTTAAATCTAAATTCTGCACTCAAAGCAATTTTCATATTTGCCTCATTAAAATCGTTAACTGCTCCAGTACTACCAGGCCCTAACCGATAGGGATCCCAAGCTCTATTGTCATTTGAACCTCCAGCAAAATAGCTTTTTGAAAACGGAATATTATTAGAATTACCATAAGGAATAGCAATGCCAAAAAAAGAACGAACAGCCAATACTTTCTCTTTTGACAAATCCCAGTATTTTACATAATCAAATTCGGTTTTAAGGTATTCAGAGTATTCTATATTGAAAATTTGATAGTTATCATTTTCGTTTTTTTGTAAATTTGCAGTGCTTGCAATCAGTGATAATAGCGTTCCTGCCGATTCTATTTTTGTTCTGAATTGATAATAAGTATTGTCTTTTAAGTCCGTTTTTGTAGTTTTTGAAAAAGTATAATTTGAAGAGAGAATAAAGTCGTTTTCGGTAAGTCGAATTCTACGCTCTTCGATACTACTTACGGTTTCATAATCAGTTTCTGGCACATCAATTTTTTTTGTCAACACATCATAAGTAAATCCTAATGCCCCATCTTGGATTATCAAATTGCCATCAGTATCAAGATAATCAGTATTTGTGTTATAGGTTTTAGCAAGGCTATTTAACTCATTATAGGCGGATTCATAAACATTGTAATAGTTTTCAGGATTCAAATTTCGAACATATTGAATGTTGAAAATATCAAATCGGGCAGTGTTGTTCCTTTTTGGATTCCAATTATAGGCCAATATTCCCGTAACATTTTGTTTATCTAAACCAATATTTTTTTGATTAGACACACCTGTAGATACTAATGTCGAGGGGATCATACTTTTAGGAATAATTTTTTCTGTTGGTAACGGGAACCAAATACGGGGAAAGTTTAATTTTACATCAATTCCATATTCAGATACATTGAAAAATCTACTATCAGGATTGGCCAAATCTTTTGAAGAACCTATATTTCCTCTAGCAGAAAGTTCTAATGTTTCGGCACGATTAAATACGTTTCTAATAGTTTCCGAAATGCTTCCTCCAAACCCAATGGTTTGAATGTTGGAATGTGTGACATCAAAAGTAGCTCCAAAACTAAATTTTTTCCGAGGTGATAAATACACTTTGGCTATTAATGATTGGGCAGTAGTGTCTCTTGGATCGACTTCATATAAGATGGTTGGATAATTGAAAATTTTCAGATTATTCAAATATCGAGTTGTCAAAACAGTTCTTGTATCATCAAATAAACTTCCTTTGGTTATAAAAACTGCATCGGTAATTGCTTTTGGCTTGTATTTTAATTTGGAATGGCTGTATAAATTGAAATTATTGTAGGTTGTGCTGTCAGTAAATATAGTACTATTATTAGTCGAAGTATAATCAGTATAAATGTTTACATCACTTATTTTGAATATTTTGAAAGGTTCGGTTTTTGTTGTGTCCTTATCTTGATAAGAATAATCGTTTATGATTAAACTTACATTTACTTTTTTGTTGCCATTTAGGGTATCTAAATCAAAAGTCACATAATTGGGTTGAAAATTATACACACCGTTGTTCCTGAAATGAGTATTTATTCTTTCTTTTTCATCTTCAAAATCTTTTGTGTTATATTGTTTTCCAGATTTAATAATAGAATTTGCCATTCTTGTTTGATACAATGAATCTAAGGCAGGGGTTTTTATTTTAGTGGTAAGTGTGTCTATAAAAAAAGGATTCCCAGTTGAAATAGTATATTTTATTTTTGCTTTTTTTTCACTTATACTATCTAATGTGTAGTTTGCCTTTACATCAAAAAAACCTTTGTTAAAATAAAAATATTTTATTTTAGAAATCGATTTAATAGTCCTTACGGTATCAACTATTACAGGGGGTTCGCCAGTTTTTTTCAAAAAATCATGAATTCCGTGATACCAAAAAGATTTTCCCAAACGATCGACTTGTTTTGCCGACAACCATTTCGACATTCTTTCGTATTTGCCAGGATGATTGGTGAATTTAGCTTGAAAAGTAGAATCTGGATTCGGATTGGCAAGATTGAAAAGATTCAATCTCAAATTATATTTCAAAAAAGTTGAATTTGGCTTTTGATACAACTGATTGGTAATATCTTCATTGTTGGAAGACTTGTCATTTACTAAAATTTCATTTTTAATTAAACGCTGTTTGCCGTTTGGTACTCGTTTTTCAGCATCACAGGCAGAGATAATTAAACCAATTACGATAAATGTTGCTATTTTTGTGAAAATCTTTTTCAAGTTCTGAGAGATATTTAATTCAAAAGTACATTTTTTTATGCTTAGTAAAAATCAAATAAAGCTAATTACAAGTTTACAACAAAAAAAACAGCGATTTGTTCATCAATTGTTTTTTGTAGAAGGCATAAAAGTAATTCAAGAATTATTGGATTCAAAATTCGAATTAGAACATTTATTCACCACTCAAAATGATTTTGATGAAGTCTCCAATACAAAAAAAACACTAATTACAGAAAGTGATCTAAAAAAAATCACAGCATTGGCAACGCCCAATACGTGTTTGGCAGTATTTAAAATCCCAACCGAAAAAAAAATAACTGAATTTGGATTAATTCTGGCACTTGATTCTATTCGTGATCCTGGCAATTTAGGGACTATTTTAAGATTGTGTGACTGGTTTGGCATTAACCAATTGATTTGTTCTAATGACTCTGTCGACATATACAATCCAAAAGTGGTTCAGGCCACTATGGGTTCCATCGCAAGAGTCAATGTAAATTATATTGATTTGGAAGCTTTTATCAGCCAAACCCACTTGCCTGTTTTTGGGACTTTTATGGACGGAGATAACATTTATAAAGTTGATTTGCCTCAAGAAGGAATAATCGTTATGGGCAATGAAGCCAATGGAATTTCGCCCGAAATAGAAAAATTAATAAAAAACAGACTTACCATTCCTCGTTTCGGAACGCTTCAAAAAACAGAAAGTTTGAATGTAGCCACTGCAACTGCTATTGTTTTGAGCGAGTTTAAAAGATTGTCTTACTAATTTAAAATCGGTAAACTTTTCGCTAATGAAATGTAAAATTAATAAATATGACTCGGCTTTTTAGCGACTCAATATTCCCAGTCCATGGGCTTGTTTCACCAGGAGGCATATTGGTATCCTGAATTATTTCGTCATTAAAACCAAAAACACCTCGTATGGAAGGGGAAAAGATAAAATATTCCGAAAATATATCTATACCAAAACCCAGCTCATAATTGGTTGTCCATGAATTCACTCTAAATATTTCTTCATAATTATCATTTTTCAATTTGGAATTACTCGCTAAATTTAAAGTTGCCGAAACACCTCCCACTAAATAAGGTCTGACGTTTCCGGTTCTAAGGGATGAAAATTTAAGCAAAAGAGGAAAATGAATATAGGTACTATTTACTTTACGTATCAAATCTGAATGCGAAGGGGATGAAGAAAAATAACTTTTGGGATATTGCAAAATCTTTTCGGAGTAATTCAAGCCAGGTTCAAAGCGTAAATCAATGTATTCATGAAGTCTCAAATTGGCAATAAGTCCAACATTGAAACCGATACTTTTTTCAACTTGAATGTCTTCGCTAAAGGTTTTATAATCTATTTTGAAATCATAGGAATTAAATCCTAAAAAGAATCCAAAATGTATCCTTTGCTGTTGAAAATTTTCTAGATTTATAATAGGGTCTTTGCCAAAAAGTTTGTTCGCCTTTTGTGCAAAACCTTTTGTGGTTATGACTAATAAAATTAAAATAATAATTTTTTTCATATATGTAAATTTTGATTTTTCATCTGTCATATATGGTATGCTTCGCCAGTTCGACTCTGTCTCGTGTCGCGTTTTATTTATTGGTGTTTGCTTATGCAAACTTGTTGTTAATGGCGATTTCATATATGTAAATTTTGATTTTTCATCTGTCATATATGGTATGCTTCGCCAGTTCGACTCTGTCTCGTGTCGCGTTTTATTTATTGGTGTTTGCTTACGCAAACTTGTTGTTAATGGCGATTTCATATTATTTCTTGGAAGCTGAATAAATAGTTGCCACGTCAAATGTTTGCGGCATAGCAACCACATCTATAAACCCAATTTTTTTCAAAATATTGTTCAAAGCCTCTCCATAAGGAAAAGCCGCCGCTGATTCTGACAAATAACCGTAAGCATCATTGTCTTTTGAAAATAATTTCCCAATGATTGGAAGTATATTTTTGCTATAAAAAGTATAGCCCTGTTTGTATGGAGTTTTATCAGGAACCGAAGTTTCGAGGATAACAAATAGTCCATTTGGCTTTAAAACCCTTAAAATTTCAGACAATCCGATTTCTAAATTTTCGAAATTTCTAACCCCAAATGCTACTGTTATGGCATCAAAATAGTTGTCTTCAAATGGCATTTTTTCTGAATCGGCCAAAACCATTTCTATTCTTTTTGATAAGTTTTTATCAAGAATTTTTTGTTTTCCTACTTCTAGCATTCCTGCTGAAATATCTAATCCTATAATTCTATCAGCATTGGTTTGAGCCATCAAAATAGCCAAGTCGCCAGTTCCTGTAGCAATATCTAAAATAGTCTTTGGGTTAGTTTTAGCAACCATTTGTAAAACTTTTTTGCGCCATTTTACATCAATTCCAAAAGATATTACTCTATTGAGATTGTCATAATTACCCGAAATAGTATCAAACATTGAGGCTACCTGTTCTTTTTTGCTTAAAGAGGAATCTTTGTATGGAGTTATATTTTTTGACATCTTTTAAAATTTGAAGCAAAGTTAAACTAGATTTATGGATAATGAATGACTAATTGTAGATTACCTCGCCAATTTTTGCCAATAATTATTAGAACTCGTTTAGCTTTTTTTATAAAATATTTTAAAAATTTAAGAATTTTTGGTTGAATCAGGTGTTTTTATTTTTTCTGACGAATGTTTGAAATGTGTAATTGTAAAGGTGTTTTTCGTCTTTTGGATTAAACACTTCAGAAGTTAATTCCCAGATTTCTGGGTCTATTTCAGGAAAATAGACATCTGCTTCGAACGAATGATGAACTCTGGTTATGTCAAGCTGATCGGCTAAAAGAATCGATTGTGAGTAGATTTCGCCACCCCCAATTATAAATAGAGTCTCAGTTTTTGTACATACGGAAATGGCTGTTTCTAGATCTTGAACCACAATACATCCCGGGTAAACAAAGGCTTTTTGTCTGGTTATTATCACATGAGTTCTGTTGGGTAAAGGTTTGGGAAAACTTTCAAAAGTTTTTCTTCCCATAATTATATGATGTCCCGAAGTAATTTCTTTAAAACGTTTAAAATCTTTGGGTAAATGCCAAAGCAAGTCGTTGTTTTTGCCAAGGGCATTGTTTTCTGCAATAGCTGCAATCAAAATTATCATTTGCTATCAATTTGATTTTGTATTTGTTCTATTTTTTGTTGCTGTTTGGCAACGAGTTTATTTATTTGTTCCCTTTCCCAATTTTTATTCATAAAACGGTCTGTAATATATACTTTAATAAAATGAAGGATAAACATAAAAGCCCAAAATGTTATAACCCAAATAGCCCAATTTGAAGTAATTCCGAAAACGGCAAAATGATTGGCAAAAAAAATAAATATACCACCTAAAATAAATAATACAAAATGAAAGTAGAGCCCTTTTTTTTGTTTCAACCTTTTTCTAGCATATTCGTATTGTTCGTGTTGCTCTTTTTCCATAATTGCAAGATTTAGATTATAAAGGTAAAAAATAATTTCAAATACTTATAATTATTCACTAAAGATTATTAAATCAGATAACGTTTTCTAGTTTGAAATATTGAAATTTATTTGGTATAAAATTAGAAAAGTTTTTTTTTTTTATGAAGTTTTTTGCAATACTCATAAAACTTTACTTTAATGATTGAAAGTTCAAATATCTAATTTAACTTTGCCCCATAATTCTAAAAATGAAATAGTTATGTCAATAAAAAAACAATTAATAAAAACTAAGCCAGTTTGTAAAGTTACATTTACAGTAGAAGGTAAAGAAGCAAATACTGCTTCAGTAGTTGGAGATTTCAACAATTGGAATCCAGCAGAAGGGGAGTTGTCAAAATTAAAAAACGGTACTTTTAAAGGTGTTTTTGATTTAGCAAAGGATGCAACTTACGAATTTAAGTATTTAGTAGATGGTGTCTATGTAAACGAAAGCGAAGCTGATTCTTTTGTATGGAATGAATTTGCAGGAACTGAAAATAGTGTTTTAACTGTATAACTCTTAAAACAAATTAGAAAAAGCCGTCTCACAAAATTTGAGGCGGTTTTTTTTTGCTTTGATGCTGTCCTAAAATCTGGAGCAATTCAAAATAATATTCTTTGAAGAGTTCCTTGGAACGATTTTTATTTTGATAACTAATCGAAGATTTTGAAGGAGCTTTGTTGATTCCAAGATGATTTAAGTTTCCTGTAGCCGAACGCGAAGCCCATTACTTATATCTCGAACAGATTGACTCTTGGCAAACTGGCAGAATAGCATTGATTAGATGGTTCCAGCTACTGAATCCTTTATTGTGTTTGTCAGTTTCTTTCTTAGCAACAATTTTATTGAATTTTGAACGGTCTAATTTTGAATTTATTTGAGAAAACAAAGTTATATTTGGCATAAGAGTGTGGTTTTTTGTTGTGCAACTCAAAGATAATTTGAGATACAAAATTCAACCCTTTTTTTTGAACTTTTTTTAAACGTTTAGGAAGCTATTGGTGGGAAATGTTAAGAATATTATAATAATACTGCTAGAATTTTAAATGGTTTAATGTAATTTAGCTTTAATATGAAATGCCTATTTTAATGTTCCAATCGGTTGTAAATCTTCCAATTTATGTATAAAAAAATAACTCTCTTTTTTTTAATTTTCCAATTAGCGTTTGTATATGCACAAGAGCAGAGAATTGATGCAAAACTAATTTCGAGTCAGAAGGCAGACTTCGATCTGTTTGTCGGTTTTGATGGAGTAGGGAACCTATATTATATCAATAAAAATATTCTTTTCAAGAAAACCGAGAATGAATTGTGGCAGTATAAAAACATTTCACTAGGTAAAATCACAAAAATTGACTTCCAAAATCAATTAAAAATTATGTTGTATTATGAAAATTTCAATACCATAATAATATTAGACAATCAATTGAGTGAAACTCAAAAAATTAATTTCTCTGAAATTGAAACACCAATCTTAGTTTCTGCTGCTGGAATTGCATCTCAAAATCGGCTTTGGATATACAATAGTCTGACGCAACAAATCGGGCTATTCGATTATTTAAAAAACACATTCCATACGATAACTCCTTCAATCGAGGGAGTTATAAAATGCTATGAATCCGATTTTAACACTTTTTATTGGATTGATGAAAAACTGAAATGGTATTCCTGTGATGTATTTGGAAAAATTAGAACTTTAGGGAAAGTGGCTAATTTTGACCAATTGCAAATCGTATCAAATCAAAAAATAGTTTTTTCTAAAGAGGAAAAATTGTTTTTAGAAGATAGAAGTAAAAATAGTATATACACTATTGAAAATGTAGAAAAATCAATTGAAAAATTCTTCTACAAAGACCAAATTTTATCTATTTTTACCAACCAAGAAATTACAAATTATAAAATCACCATACCATAATGCACATAGCAGTAGCAGGAAACATAGGCGCTGGAAAAACGACATTGACTCGTTTATTAGCCAAACATTTTAAATGGGAACCCCATTTTGAAGACGTTGTTGACAATCCCTATTTAGATGATTTTTATCACCAAATGGAAAGATGGTCTTTTAACTTACAGATTTATTTCCTGAACAGTCGTTTTCGACAAGTGTTGCAAATTCGCCAAAGTGGAAAAAAAATAATTCAAGATCGAACCATATATGAGGACGCAAATATATTTGCACCCAATCTACATGCGATGGGCTTGATGACCAATCGCGATTTTCAAAACTACACTTCACTGTTTGAATTAATGGAATCTATGGTAGAAGCACCAGATATGCTGATTTATTTGCGTAGTTCTATACCCAATTTAGTAAGCCAAATTCATAAACGCGGTCGAGAATACGAAAACACCATTTCGATTGATTACCTTAATCGATTGAATGAGCGTTATGAGGCTTGGATTCAGACTTATGCTAAAGGAAAATTACTAATAATAGATGTGGATAATATTAATTTTGTGGACAATCCAGAAGATTTAGGGATGATTATCAATAAAATCAATGCGGAATTGAATGGGTTGTTTTAGCCTTCGTTACAACTTTATAGAAAGAGAGAGAATAGAAATAAAAAAAATGTCCCGAAAAATCTTCGGGACATTTATATATAAACCAAAAGATTAGTTCACTATTTCAAAGCTTCCACTTTTGCTTTTACTTCTTCTAATGAACCCTCAAAAACTTGAGAGTTTTCTTTTCCGCTTTCAGATGTGGTAACTGTGGCTTTTGCTTTGCCGTTTTCATGGGTCATTTCAACTTTAACCTTTTTTTTAATCATCCCTTCTTTGGCACAACAAGCCTTTGCATTTGTAGGCGCAACAAATTTTCCATCTGCATCATAATGAGACATACATATTTTTTTTTGCTCAGGAGAACATCCTTTATCGTCACACATTTTAGCACATTCTTCTTTGGTCAATGAGGCACATTTGGTCATGTCACAACCCATCGATTTCATGTCACATCTCATTTCTTTTGCTGGCATTGCACATTGTGAAATAGTATTTTTAGAAGACTCATTTCCTAATATTGGAGCAATAACTAAACCAATTAAGCAAGTCAATTTAATCAAAATATTCATTGATGGTCCCGAAGTGTCTTTAAATGGATCTCCAACTGTATCTCCAGTTACGGCTGCTTTGTGTGCGTCTGAACCTTTGTAACTCATTAATCCGTCAACTAAAACTCCTGCTTCAAAAGATTTTTTAGCATTGTCCCATGCTCCACCAGCATTGTTTTGGAAAATAGCCCAAACTACACCTGAAACAGTTACACCAGCCATATATCCGCCGAGCATTTCGGCAACCATTGAATTTGCATAGTCATCTCCCATATACACCAGTTTGCCAAGTATTACAATACCTATTGGGAAACCAATAGTCAAAATTCCAGGCAACATCATTTCGTGCAAAGCGGCTTTTGTTGAAATATCTACACATTTTGCATATTCAGGTTTTCCAGTACCTTCCATAATTCCGGGAATTTCCTTGAACTGACGACGTACTTCATTTACCATATCCATTGCTGCTTTTCCAACAGAATTCATAACTAAAGCCGAAAAAACCACGGGTATCATAGCACCTACAAACAACATTGATAAAACTGGTGCTTTGAAAATATTTATTCCGTCAATTCCTGTGAAAGTGACATATGCGGCGAATAATCCTAGCGAAGTCATAGCGGCCGAAGCGATTGCAAATCCTTTCCCAGTTGCAGCAGTGGTATTCCCAACAGAATCTAAAATATCAGTTCTGGTGCGCACTTCTTTTGGTAACTCACTCATTTCGGCAATTCCACCTGCGTTATCCGATATGGGACCAAAAGCATCAATTGCTAATTGCATAGCTGTTGTAGCCATCATTGCAGAGGCTGCAAGAGCCACTCCATAGAAACCTGCGAAGGAATAAGAAATCCAAATAGCAGCTGCTAACACAATTACTTTAGGAAATGTGGATAACATTCCTGTAGATAATCCAGCTATAATATTGGTTCCTGCACCTGTTGAAGATTTTTCGACAATTGCCAAAACTGGTTTTGTACCCAAACCTGTGTAATATTCTGTAACAAATGATATGATAGCACCAACAATTAAGCCTACAATTGAAGCATAAAAAACTCTAATGGAAGAAATTTCTTTTAATCCTTCACCAAAGAAATTCATATTCATTTTTGAAGGCAGCATATATTCAATTAAGAAATAACAAGCAACTCCAGTAAGCAAAATTGAAACCCAATTTCCAATGTTTAGTGCTTTTTGTACATCAGCTTCCTTTGCATCATTACTGGTGATTTTAACTAACATTGTTCCAATCATAGAAAACAAAATTCCGAAACCAGCTATTGCCATAGGTAATAATATAGGTCCAATCCCGCCAAAAGCGTCTTGAATATTACCACCCATATCATTTATTACATAATTTCCAAGAACCATTGTAGCAAGAACTGTTGCAACATATGAACCGAACAAATCGGCACCCATTCCGGCAACATCACCCACATTATCTCCAACATTATCAGCAATAGTTGCTGGATTTCTCGGATCGTCTTCTGGAATTCCAGCTTCTACTTTACCTACAATATCAGCTCCAACATCTGCTGCTTTTGTATAAATACCACCACCTACACGGGCAAACAAAGCAATTGATTCTGCTCCAAGAGAAAAGCCTGCTAATGTTTCTAATACTGTAGTCATATCTTCAGTTGAAGTCCAAGAACCACCCATATAAACATTATAAAAAATAATGAAAAATCCTGTAAGCCCAAGTACAGCCAATCCAGCTACACCTAATCCCATTACAGTTCCTCCTCCAAAAGAAACTTTTAAAGCAGTTGGCAAACTTGTTCTAGCCGCTTGAGTTGTTCTTACATTGGTTTTTGTTGCAATTTTCATTCCCAAATTTCCAGCTAAAGCCGAAAAAATAGCACCAAAAATGAAGGCAACTACAATTAACAAATGAGATGAATTTCCCGGTAAAAAGGTAATACCTGCCAAAACAATACTTGCAACAATTACAAATACAGTCATTAATTTGTATTCTGCTTTCAGAAAAGCCATTGCACCTTCCTGAATATATTCTGAAATTTCTTTCATTTTGCCGTCTCCAGCATCTTGTTTTAACACCCAAGCCCTTTTAATAGCCATAAAAACTAATCCCACTATTGCCAAAATTATTGGCACATAAATCATTATTGTATTCATAAAAAATAAATTTATATTAAATTTAGAATAATAAAAATTATTATATTAGGTTGCAAACGTACTATATTGAAACTTATAAAGCAATATTCAAATACATAAATATTGCTTTATTAAAAAAAAATACTAAAAATGTTGCTAAATCTTAAATAAATCCTCTGGTTTATTCTCAATTTGATTGAAACGTTCTGTACATTCATCTATAATTGCTAAGGCTTGGTTGAGATCGCCCCAACCTTCTACATCAACAACTTTGTGTTCAAGGTCTTTGTAAACTTGAAAGAAATGTTCGATTTCTTTTAATAAATGATTATTTATATCGGATAAATCATTTAAAGAATTCCAAATTGGGTCTGAAACAGGAACACATATAATCTTTTCATCGGGTCCTTTATCGTCTGCCATATGGAAAACTCCTATTGGTTTTACTTCCATTACACAACCAGGAAAAGTGGGTTCATTTATTAAAACCAAAACATCAAGTGGATCTCCATCTAAAGCCAAAGTTTCAGGTATAAAACCATAATCTGCGGGATACATCATCGAAGAAAATAACATTCTGTCAAATCGAATTCTTTTCAATTTGAAATCGTATTCATACTTATTTCTACTTCCTCTTGGTATCTCAATGAGCACATCAAAAGATTTGTATTTTTCTCTAATCATTTGTTTATTGTTTTTTTTGTTGTTGCAAAAATACACAAACTATATACTTTTTCAACATAAAAAAATTTTCTAATTCATATATGTAAATTTTGATTTTTCAGCGTTCATATATGGTGTGCTTCGCCAGTTCGACTCTGTCTCGGGCCGCCTTTTACTTATTGGTGTTCGCTTTACTGTGTTTATATTTTTTATATGTGTTCAGCAAATTTCATTTGATTTCTCAAACTTGATGTTCATGGCGATTTCAAATTTAGAAAATCGAATTAATAAATTACTGTTCTATTCCTTTTGCACAAATAATAATGCCATAAGAGAAACGTTGCTATCGATTTGTAAGGGCTCCATTTTGATACATAATTTTCCATTTCTTGCTTGTCGTGTATATCGAGTAACTCTTTGATGGTATTTATTACAGCGATATCACCAAGCGGAATAATGTCAGGAGCTTGAAGAGAAAACATTAAATAAATATCGATGGTCCAGTTGCCAATACCTTTGATTTTGATTAATTCCTCTCGGACTTGCTCTGGCGGTTTGGTTGCTAGACTTTCTAAATCAATTTGATTATTAATTATAGAAAGTGATAAGGCTTTTATGTATGATGTTTTTTGTCGGCTTACACCAATGAGTCTAAAGGCATCATCCGAAAAAGAAAGGAGCGATTCTGGATTAAAATTAGGTTGCTTGGCTTTTAATTTCAAAAATGTAGCTTTGGCAGAATCTATTGATACTTGCTGTTCGAGAATTAATAGTACCAAGGTTTCGAATCCTTGAGGTCGTTTTGGAATTGTTGGCAAACCATATTTTTCAATAATAGGTTTGAAAATGCTGTCTTTTTCTGAAAGGTATTGAATGGCTTTTTGCATTTTAAAAAAAGAATCCAAAAGATATTTTTGTGGCAAATTTATTAGCCTCAGGCATATCAAGATAATTGCCTCTCCACGAAAAATCAACACGGAAAAATTTAAAAATATTTCCTATACCTGCGCTGTATTCCCAATACACCTTGTCGGGGGAAATGTACTCTAGACCAGAAGCGTTTATGGCTCTATTGTCGTCTGAAACGGTCCCATAAACCGATCTAAAACCAATGTTTTCTCTCCAATTTAATTTTCTCATAAACGGAATTCTAGCAAAAAATCTACCGTGGAAATCATGATCCCATTTGAAAGTTACATATTGGTCTGTAATAAATTCATAAAATTGAAGATTATTAAATGTATTCGGAATATTAAAAAGGGATTGATTTCCTGGAACTACACTCATCAAGCCCAATGGAATGTACCCGAAAGTTTTTCCCATTTCAATAATAATATTTGATCTGCCTAATGGACCAATAATAATTGGTTGTTTGTAAAACAATTGCAGTTTTTTATACTCGAAATCACTAGAGAGAATCCCTTTGAATCCTTGACTATAGGTTACAAAAAGACTTGTGAATGGACTATCGGTATTATCTCTTTCTACTCCAAAAGCAATTGGGATTCTTTTTGGGGTATATTCAACTTGAACGTTAATCTCCGATTGGTTGACTTGACTTTTGACAGTTGTTTGGGTTAAATCGGTATAAAAATCTAAACTAAAATCTGGCGATGCTGTTTCTAATGTCCTATAGGAAACACCCGTTGAAAAAGTTAAGTTTTTTATTGGTTCGATCTCAAATTGAATATTGCTCAAATTGACATTGGTTAGCTTGTTATTACTTCCCACAACTAACAATCCTGAAGAAGCAAAATTACGTCCTATAATATCGTTTGTTGTGGTGAGCGATGCTCCAATTTGCTCTATATCTCTTCTATTTCCTGCAGATATTATCACCCGTTTTTTTGGTTCAATCATCCATTTGCCTGTAAGACCATATTTGAATTTATCATCTTTAAAGCCATAGGCCATATATCCTTGTAATCTCCATGGGTCATTAGGTCCAAAATAAGTTCTAGCTCCTGTTCTTAATCGTAATCCTTCGACAGAATTTTGACCGATTATTGAATAAATAGGACCATAATCTAATGCGCCGTAATGAATATAACCACTATCTAATATTTCGACCAAACTATATAATTGTTGAAATTTTCTAACAGTTTGTAATGTATCGAGCATTTTATAGACTCCTTTTTCGTCTTTGGTGAGTTTTTCAAATCGATTTTCATCCCAGTATTGCTCCGATTTGTTATAGACTTCTTTGTCTAAATAATTGACTTCCTCTCTGTAAAACTTCTCTGGTTTTTTGATGTTGAATTTATGGTCTCTATAGAATGATGTTCTTTTTCCATAAATTCCTTTTGAATCCTCTTTTTTATTCAAGGCAAAATCGGTCATCATATAATCTTTGGTCATCAAGAAAATGGAATCATTCATAACCTCAAATTCCTGCTCAATATAGATGTCTTTTACCCAATTGATATTAGCACTTCTTGTCACGGCCATATTAATTTTTTTGATGGCGTATGTGGTATCATTAACCCAAAAATCTCCTTTAAAGGTCAGTTCGTTTTTGCGTCTTGGATAAAAAACAATGTTATAACATTTTTTATTTTCAATGTAAGTGCTATCTCTTAATACATAATTATAAACATCTACACCAGTTGTAGAAAGCGGACTTGTAAAACTTTTGTCAAAAAAAGTGAGATGATTGTCGTAAATATCAAAATCGGTATATAAATCATTAACAAATGCTAAGATTTGTTGATTACCGTTAAATCCAGAGCTTTTATTGGCTTTCGTTTTTTCTTTGATTTTTTTTATTTTGTTGTCACCATAAACATCTGATAAGGCTTCGTTTATAAAAATAGGCAAGTAGGTTTTTCCTGTTATCTTCGAGGTATCAACCTGATTGAAAATAAATTCCATCCCTTTAAATAGTTTGTTTTTCATATAAGCACTGTCGATAGTGTTCATATCAAATTCTATTTTTTCATATTTTTCCATTTGGTATTGGTCAAATAAATACAAACCGTTTTTGCGTCTTTTTTCCCAAATTTTCCGAAGGATATCTAATGCTGGATTGTTTTTTTTCGAAGTTTTTCCTTTATAAATTACAACTTCTTTCAGACTTTGAATTTCGTTTAATTGAATCTTTAAATTATAATTGATGGATTTTTCTAATTCGATTTCTTTATCAGAATAACCTGAAGATGAAATAATAACTGACTCATATGTTTTTGAGGATTCTAAATAAAAAACGCCGTCTTCACTAGAGACCACACCCTCACTAGAATTTTTGAAGGCTACATTTGCAAAAGGGATAGGTTTCAGTTGTTTGTCCAATACTACACCGCTTACTTTAGTTTGTGAAAAAACAGGGCTCACAAAAACAAATAAAAAAAACAAATAAAACAAAATTCTCTTTGCCATAATCAAAAAAAACTTCATCAAAGTTAAATTCTGATGAAGTTTCAAATATAGTTGATTTCTTAGATTGGATTTTCTAAAATTCCGAATATTTTAACAGCTTATTTATATAGTACCTTTTTAACTGCTTTGATAACATCATTTGCATTTGGCAACCACTCTTTTAACAAAACTGGAGAATATGGAGCTGGGGTGTCAGCTGTAGTGATACGTTGAATTGGTGCATCAAGATAATCAAAAGCTTGTTCTTGAACAATATAAGTTATCTCAGAAGAAATACTTGCAAAAGGCCAAGCTTCTTCAAGAATTACTAATCTATTGGTTTTTTTAACAGAATTTAAAATAGCGTCTTTGTCCATTGGGCGTACTGTTCTCAAATCAATAATTTCACATGAGATTCCTTCTTTGGCAAGTTCGTCAGCAGCGATATAGGCTTCTTTGATGATTTTTCCAAATGAAACGATGGTTACGTCTGTTCCTGCTCTTTTTATGTCAGCAACTCCTATAGGAATAGTATATTCACCTTCTGGAACTTCACCTTTGTCACCATACATTTGCTCAGATTCCATAAAAATCACTGGGTCATTATCACGAATTGCTGATTTCAAAAGCCCTTTCGCATCATAAACATTAGAAGGAACAATCACTTTTAGACCCGGAGTATTGGCAAACCAATTTTCAATCGCTTGAGAGTGTGTTGCTCCTAGTTGACCAGCAGAAGCTGTTGGGCCACGAAAAACAATAGGGATATTAAATTGTCCACCTGTCATTTGACGCATCTTGGCGGCGTTATTAATTATTTGATCTATTCCTACCAAACAAAAATTGAAAGTCATATATTCTACAATTGGTCGGCATCCATT
>JACCDH010215879.1_pt1 | contig 31478 bp, 30 predicted proteins | sample 7442481 | NCBI WGS metagenome assembly JACCDH01 (sample SAMN15323433, study PRJNA562643) | freshwater metagenome | isolation source: river surface water | place: USA:Blue River Watershed | collected 2017-08-15
CGCTCTGTCGAAGCCGCAACTGAGGGGAACTAGTTTTGGAAAGAAGCACGGAACAGTCAGCTAAAAGAAAGCTGACTTGGGTTGCCGGAATCGCAGCCTTTTTTGCAGGTCTGCTGATTTGGGGAAGTGCTAGCGGCCAGGTTGGTGCCTCACTAACCCCAGAGCTAGCTCTTGACCTCCAAGGTGGCACCCAGATCATCCTGACCCCTACGATTTCAGACGGCAGCTCTGCAACCTTGGAGCAACTAAATCAGGCTGCCACCATTATTCGTCAGCGTGTTGACGGATCCGGTGTTGCCGAAGCAACGGTTACTGTCCAGGGCGAGCAGAACATTGTTGTTGCAATCCCGGGAACTCCGAGTGAGACCACTCTGCAGCTGATCAAGGCCAGCGCGCTTTTAGAGTTCCGCCCAGTTATCACCTTCGCAGCCAACACTCCTGTCACGGAGAGTGCAGCGGTTGATTATGACTCTCTGAACGACACTCCGGCTACTGAACCAGTCAATGCATCAGATGCCGCTTGGGTCACCGAGCGCGTTCAGGCACAGTTTGAGAATCTCGACTGCACCAAGGCATTCCGCCAGGCTGGACAGGTTGATGACCCAGCCAAGCCGCTGGTCACCTGTGATGAGACCCTGATCTACAAATACGTTCTGGGTCCAGTTGAGGTGCAAGGTCTCAACATTTCTGATGCATTCGCTGGCACCATCACCACAACTACTGGTGCATCAACCAACGACTGGGCCGTAAACCTAGAGTTTGATGCGGTGGGTACTGAGGCTTTTGGATCAGTTACCTCTCGACTATTCGGTCTTCCATCACCACAGAACCAGTTTGCAATCACGCTGGACGGTGTGGTTATCACCGCACCATCCACCAATGCGGTCATCACTAACGGCCGAGCCCAGATCACTGGAAACTTCACGCAGGAGACCGCAACCGTCTTGGCTGACCAGCTGAAGTACGGTGCGTTGCCGATCGGATTCGAGGTTCAGTCTCAGGAGAACATCTCCGCGACCTTGGGTGATGAGTCTCTTCGCGCAGGCTTGATTGCCGGTCTAATTGGTCTAGTAATCGTGGTGATCTACATGACCTTCACCTACCGCGGTCTAGCCAGCGTTGTTCTCGGCTCGTTGATTGTTGTTGCACTGCTTGTTTACCTAGCAATCGCCTTCCTGTCATGGCGACAGGGTTACCGACTATCACTTGCGGGTGTTGCCGGTCTGATCGTCTCGGTAGGTATTACAGCGGACTCTTTCATCGTCTACTTCGAACGTATCCGTGATGAACTTCGCGATGGCAAGTCCCTTGAGGTAGCGGTTGAGGCTGGTTGGAAGCGTGCATTCAGAACCATTTTGGTCTCTGACGCTGTTAGCTTCACGGCAGCAGTCACCCTTTACCTATTGACCAGCAGCTCCGTGCGAGGCTTCGCATTCACCTTGGGTCTAACCACGCTGATCGACCTCCTCGTCGTGGCACTGTTTACCCATCCGATGGTTCAGCTCTTGGCTCGCAACAAGTTCTTCGCATCTGGCCACAAGTGGTCGGGTTTTGACTTGAGTGCAGCTAAGGCCTCATACCGCGGTAGGGGAGAATTCCGAATCGCATCCGGTGTTGCCGAAGACAAAGTCCTCAAGGCATCAAAGGAAGCACAGAAGCGTCAGACAATCGCCGAGCGCAAGGCAGCGGCAGCAAAGGGCAGTGATGAGTAAGTTCAGAGAACTTGGAAACCAGCTTTACTCTGGCGAGCGTTCCATTGACTTCGTTGGTCGTCGCAAGCTTTGGTACGTGATTGCCCTAGTAGTTGTGGTCTTGTCGATTGCCCTGCCTGCAGCGCGCGGTGGATTCAACTTTGGAATCGAGTTCCGCGGTGGTTCAGAGTTCCGACTCACCAATACCCAGGAGCTGCCACAAAGCCTCGCCGTTGAGGCAATTCAGGAAGTTGTTCCTGGTGTTCAGGTGGTAGTGACCGAGGTTGGCGCCAACGACTTGCGCATTCAGACCGAGCAGCTCGCCGACGTCGAATCAGAGGAAGCGCGACTCAACCTCGCCGAGGCCTACTCTGTTGCTTCAGAAGAGGTCGCATCAAGCTTTATCGGTCCAAACTGGGGCGCTGACGTTACTCGTCAGGCACTGATTGGTTTGGTCGCCTTCTTGCTGATCGTCTCGATTCTGATGGCACTTTACTTCCGCTCCTGGAAGATGTCAGCGGCAGCACTTCTTGCGCTTGCACATGACTTGATCATCACTATCGGTATTTACGGAGCAGTCGGCTTTGAGGTAACGCCAGCAGCCGTAATTGGCTTCCTCACCATCTTGAGCTACTCGCTCTATGACACCGTGGTTGTGTTCGACAAGGTCCGCGAGAACACCCTTGAGATTGAGTTCTCCGAGACCAGAACCTTTGGGGAAATGGTGAACCTCGCGGTGAACCAGACCCTGGTGCGTTCGATCAACACCTCTATCGTTGCCGTTTTGCCAGTTGCCTCGATTCTGTTCATCGGTTCGGTTGTTCTTGGAGCGGGCACGCTACGAGACATCGCGCTTGCGCTGTTCGTGGGAACGATTGTTGGTACCTACTCTTCGATCTTCCTAGCTGCACCGGTCTATGTACACCTGCGTGAGCGTGAGCCAGCCTTGAAGGCAGCTGCGGCCAAGGTGTTAGCAGCACGCGCGTAAGATTCTTCCTAAGCCCTAGGAGGTCTCATGAGCGATATTGCATCCTCGCTGAGATCTAGGCTGCCGAGAATCTTTACCCGGTCATCTACTGCCTACTCGCAGGACCTGGCGGAGCTAATTCGTATTGTCAGGGCTAACCACCCGAAGGCGGACTCGGCTTTCATTCAAAAGGCTTATAAGACCGCTGAATTCCACCACACTGGTCAGAAGCGCAAAAGTGGTGAGGATTACATCACTCACCCGCTTGCGGTTGCAAGGATCCTTGCTGACCTGGGTTCTGGCCCAGCGACTATTGCGGCTGCCCTACTTCACGACACCGTAGAGGACACCTCCTACTCGATCGAGCAGGTAAAGGCCGAGTTCGGCGAGGAAGTTGCTCTTCTGGTAGACGGGGTCACGAAACTCGACAAGATGAGCTTCGGAGACTCTGCCCAAGCTGAGACCATGCGCAAGATGGTGGTCGCGATGTCCAAAGACATTCGGGTCTTGGTCATCAAACTCGCTGACCGCCTGCACAATGCAAGAACCTGGGGATTTGTTGCACCGGAGTCTGCTCGACGCAAGGCGCAGGAGACTATTGAGATCTACGCTCCACTCGCTCACCGGCTCGGTATCAGCACAATCAAAACCGAACTCGAGGACATCAGCTTCGCAGTTCTGTACCCAAAGGTTTACGAAGAGATCGTAAACCTGGTCGGTCAGCGCAACCCATCTCGTCAAGAGTTCACCGAGCGAGTCATCGATGAAATTGAAGAGGAGCTTCGCGAGAACAGGGTCAAGGCGAAAATTGATGGCAGACCGAAGCAGTATTACTCGATTTACCAAAAAATGGTTTTGCGTGGTCGTGAATTCGACGACATTTACGACCTAGTTGGCATACGAGTGATTGTTTCCAGCGTTCGAGATTGCTACGCAGCACTCGGTGCTATCCACGCAAAGTGGTCACCGCTTCCTGGGCGGTTCAAGGACTACATCGCTATGCCCAAACTCAACCTTTATCAGTCGCTCCACACCACGGTTGTCGGACCAGAGGGTAGGGCTGTTGAGATTCAGATTCGCACCCAAGATATGCATCAGCGGGCGGAATACGGTGTTGCAGCACACTGGAAATATAAGCAGGGTGCCGGTAAGGCGGAGCAAGAAGTCGACCTGGCTTGGCTCAAGCAGCTGAGCGACTGGCAAGAAGAGACCTCAGATCCCACTGAGTTCCTGGACAACCTCAGGTTTGAAATTGGGGCGAAGGAGCTCTATGTCTTCACCCCTAAGGGCAAAGTGGTCGGTCTGTCATCAGGCTCCACTCCAGTTGACTTTGCCTATGCCGTCCACACCGAGGTAGGTCACAAAACCATCGGTGCGAAGGTGAATGGCCGATTGGTTCCGCTTGAGAGCAAGCTGCAGGCCGGTGATGTGGTTGAGATTCTGACCTCCAAGTCTGAAAGTGCGGGCCCAAGCAAGGATTGGTTGAACTTTGTAGGTTCTCCTCGTGCCAGGGCAAAAATCAAGCACTACTTCACCGTTGAACGCCGCGAGCTAGCCAGCGAAGAGGGTAAAGAGGCGCTCACCAAAGGTCTTCGCAAGCAAGGGCTCCCACTCCAGCAGATTCTCAACTCAGACGTGATCCTAAAGATTGCGCAAGAGCACAAGCTCGCCGACTCCAACGCCCTCTTCACCGCGCTGGGGCAGGGCCAAATCTCTGTCACCAGCGTTATTGAGCGCATCAAGGTAATCCAAGGTCTCAACCCTGATCCGGATACCGAAGAGATCCCGATTCAGGCTCCGAAGTCCCTGCGTGGTCCAAGGAACCCAAACCAGGGTGTATTGGTCAAGGGCTCACCCGATGTTCTAACCAAGATGGCCAGATGCTGCACGCCTGTACCGGGGGATGAGATCACCGGTTTTATTACCCGAGGCGATGGAGTTTCAATCCACAGAACCGATTGCAAGAACGTGGGGTCTTTGAACAAGGACCGAGTCGTGGAGGTGAGCTGGTCGGAGAACTCCAGGGGAGTCTTCATGGTTCAGATCCAAGTCGAGGCCTTAGATCGATCTGGACTACTCTCTGACATCACCAGAGTGCTATCAGAGAACCACGTAAATATCTTGAGTGCTTCGGTTTCAACTTCTAGGGATCGGGTTGCACTCAGTCGCTACGTATTTGAGATGGGGGACCCTTCTCACCTTGACCACCTGCTAAACCAGGTGCGACGAATTGAAGCGGTTTACGACGTTTATCGTGTAAAGAGCAACTAAGAGACTTAGTCCACAGCCTTCTGAGCAGCTTCTAGCCAAGCCTTTCGAGCATCAATCTGCGCCTGCAGGTCCTTCTTCTTGCCTGCTGGTGCCTTAGCCAGCTCGGCCTGAAGTTCTGCAATGACAGCCTCTAGCTGGGTGACCAAGGAGTTCGACCGAGCCTTGGCAGCTGGGTCGGAACGACGCCACTCATCAGCCTGCGCCTCAGAGATGGACTTCTCGACCTTGCGAAGGCGCTCCTCAATAGTTTTGACCTGATCGCGTGGAACGTGGCCGATTTTCACCCAACGAGCTTGGATGTCAGACAGTGCTGACTTGGCCTTCGCAAGGTCCTTAACATCAATCTTCTCGGCCTCAGTTAGCAAGGCCAACTTGGCCTGCAGGTTCTCCTTCTGAGAAACTGCCAGCTCAGCATCTTTAGCTTTCTTGTCGCTGAAGATTGCATCTCCGGCAGCTCGGAAGCGAGCCCAAAGGGCATCCTCAACCTTGCCTGCCTTTGGAGCAGCCTTCCAGGCATCCTGGAGCTTGCGGTACTCGTTGGAGGCATCGCCACCCTTTTGAACTAGGGCCTCGGCCTGCTCTACCAGCTTGCTCTTAGCGCTCTTTGCCTCTTTGAACTTAGAATCCAAGCTGGCAAAGTACTGGCGACGGCCGGTCTCGAACTTGGCTCTTGCCTGCGAGAAACGCTTCCAAATCGGGTCGGTGAGGTTCTTGGCAACCTTTGGTCCATTCTTCTGAAGCTCCTGCCAAGCCGTAAAGAGATCGGTCATCTCCTGAGCAGACTTCTTCCAGTTGATGGACTGCAGATTTGAGACTATTTGCTCGGCCTTTGCGGCAATTTCTTCCTTCTTTGCCATAGCCTCGGCAATTGCACCCTCGCGCTCGGCCTTCAGCTTCTCGGCTGCCTGGTCGATGGTTGGCGCGAGCTTTGCCAGACGATCACGCAGGTTCTGCAGGTTACCCACAGCCTTTGGCTCAACAAGCTCGGAAGCGATGTGGTCATGCGCGGTCTTGAGGCTCTTGGCGTCGGTAACACCGGATGCAATTCGCTGCTCAAGAATGCGAAGTTGTGCCTCTAGGTCTTCAAACTTTCGAACGAAGTAGCCAAGGGCCTCTTCTGGAGAAACATTCGGATACTGACCAACCTGACGCTCAACGCCTGCATCGATTACAAAAATATTGTTCTCTGCGTCGACGCGACCAAACTCGTTGCTAGACAATCTGTTTCTCCTTGGGATTGAGGTTTTACTCTACCGAAATACCGCTCATCAAAACTGGCTCGAGGGGACTTCCATCACTAGAGCCATCGGTGGTGCCCTTGGCTGCAATCGCCTTCACGGCATCCAGGCCTGAGGTGACCTTACCCATGATGGTGTAACCACCAGCGATGTCAGAAGGAATCATCGACTCGTCGTAAACGATGAAGAACTGGGAACCCATCGATGAACCGTCACCGCCCTTGCGAGCCATTGCGATCACGCCTTCGGCATAGGTGTCGTCGGATGGGGCATTTTCGATCGGACCGAAGCTGTAGCCAGGGCCGCCGGTGCCATCACCAGCAGGGTCACCACACTGCAACACGTAGATACCTGCGGTGGTGAGACGGTGGCAGCTCACATCTTCATAAAATCCGTCCTTTGCAAGGGTGACGAAGTTCGCAACTGCCTGCGGCGCTAGGTCGCCCGAAAGCTCGAACTTGACCTCCTGGCCATTTAGCGAAAGGGCACCGTTCCAGACTCGGTTCTCAGAAAGCGCAGGATCTGGGGCCAATGAAGCAGTGTCGGACTCGGTCGAGGCCTCTCCGTCAACCAGGTCATTCACCGTTGGAACAAAGCCTGGTCCGAAATTGAAATAGACCAACTGTCCCGCAAAGGCGATTACCAGGGCGGCTGCAGCTGAAATAAGTGCAAGGCGGTTGTCCTTGGGAGCATTCTCGGCGCGGCGCTTGACGAGCTCCTGCTTTGCTTGGAACGCAGCTAGCTTTTCGTTGTTTTTCATGAAAACCTCACAGTGAGTGACGACTCGCCATTCTAGGCGTTGCCTACAATCTGTTTGTGGACAAACCGCTGGCAATCCGAATGCGACCAAAGAGCCTCGAAGAGGTGCTTGGTCACAACCGCCTGCTAGCCAAGGGTTCTCCCATTAGAAGGCTCATAGAAGCCGAACAGAGCGGTGCTTGGAACTCAATCATTCTCTGGGGGCCGCCGGGAAGCGGAAAGACCACCATTGCAAGACTACTTATGGAGAGCAAGGCTGCTGAGTTCGTCGAACTGAGTGCAGTTAGCGCTGGGGTTAGCCAGGTACGAGAGGTCATCGACGCGGCCAAGCGCCAACGTGAGGTTTTTGATCGCCCAACCATCCTGTTCCTCGATGAAATTCATCGCTTCTCCAAGGCCCAGCAGGACTCCCTGCTCGGGGCAGTTGAGAGCGGGGTCATAACTTTGGTGGCTGCCACAACAGAGAATCCGTCGTTCTCAGTGATTCGTCCGCTCATTTCGAGATCACTTGTGTTCCAGCTTGAGCCGCTGGGCAAAGACCAAATACTCGAGGTAATCGGCCGAGCCCTCAAAGACGAACGAGGATTACCCGGACTAACGGCAGAACCGGAGGCACTTGATTACATCGCCGAGATTGCATCTGGAGATGCGCGCAGAGCACTAACCCTTTTGGAAGCAACCGCAAGTGTTGGAGATCTAACCCTGGAGAATGCAAAGCGGGCAAGCGCGAATCAAATTGCCTACGACTCCCAGGGCGAAATGCACTACGACACGATTAGCGCATTCATTAAGTCAGTTCGAGGCTCGGACCCCGACGCTGCAATCTACTACCTGGCGCGCATGATTCAAGGGGGAGAGGATCCGAGGTTTATAGCGCGAAGACTGATGATTTTGGCAAGCGAGGACATTGGCTTAGCTGACCCAGGAGCACTTTCGATGGCGGTGGCAGCTGCGCAAACCGTCGAGCTGATCGGTATGCCAGAGGGCAGGATTCCACTAGCCGAGGCCACTATTTATCTCGCGTTAGCGCCAAAGTCCAATCGCGCTTACCAGGCCATCAATGCCGCCCTCGAGGACCTGGAAACCAACTCGCTCAAGCCCATACCAGCGCCACTTAGGTCAACTGGTGCAGTGGGGTATCAGTATCCCCATGACGATCCCAGGGGCGTGCTGAAGCAGAACTACGCCGACCTGGAAAAGCGCTACTACGAGCCCTCTGCGCATGGTTTTGAAAAGACACTTGCTGAGCGCCTTAGGCAAATTGACGAAATTCTCGGCAAGTAGTGACAGCTTTTAGCTCGACTGGTAAGCTTTGCAAGTTGTTCTGATCCAGCGGCTGGGAGATGAACAAGTCCCAATAACAAAATTCGAAAGGTACCTTTTTGTCAAAGACAACTAGAACCCGTAGCAAGACCCGTTTGTCGCGTTCACTCGGAATCGCTCTTACTCCCAAGGCTGCAAAGTACATGGAGAAGCGTCCATACGCACCTGGTCAGCACGGCCGCACCAAGCGCAAGTCCGACTCCGACTACGCAGTTCGTCTGCGTGAGAAGCAGCGTCTACGCGCACAGTATGGAATTCGCGAGGCTCAGCTTCGCAAGACCTTCCAGGAAGCCAAGCGCACTGAGGGTCTAACCGGTGAGAACCTGGTAGAGCTACTAGAGATGCGCCTTGACGCACTGGTTTTGCGCTCTGGCTTCGCCCGCACCATGGCACAGGCACGACAGATGGTCGTGCACCGCCACATCTTGGTAGATGGTCAGCGTATTGACCGTCCATCCTTCCGCGTGAAGCCTGGTCAGATGATCCACGTCCACGCTAAGAGCGAGAAGACTGAGCCATTCCAGGTTGCAGCAGCTGGCGGTAACGCCGATGTGCTAGCAACCACTCCTGAGTACCTAAGCGTTCAGCTGGACAAGCTGCAGGCCACCCTGGTTCGTCGCCCTAAGCGCGCCGAAGTGCCAGTGACCTGTGAAGTTCAGCTGGTTGTTGAGTACTACGCAGCGAGGTAAGACCTTATGAGCGGTGGCGAAATTGCCGGCATCATCTTTGCCAGCAGTTTCGCCCTGCTCATTTTGTTCATCGGCTTCGTGCTGATCAAGGTGGCGAAGCTGGTTGATGAAACCGCTCGAACCGTGAGCACCTTCAACCAAGAACTCGAACCAATGCTGGCAGAAGCCCGTGTCACCTTGACCGAGGCGAATAAGCAGCTGAAGCGAATCGATCAGATTACCGAAGATGTCGAGCAGGTAACCGAGAACATCAACTCCCTAGTGGCAGTTTTCACAGCTTCCCTTGGCGCCCCGCTGGCTAAGCTGTTTGGTGTAGTGCAAGGTGTCGTAAAGGCCCTTGGAAAGCGGAGGTAATCATGTCAAAACTTGGTTGGTTTGTAGCCGGCATCTCATTAGGTGCGATCACCGTTATTCAACTTCGAGACAACCCAAAGGCACAGCTGGCTTTGGATGAGGCGATCGATGCCGCAAAGGATTTTGCTTCAGCTGTCAAAGAGGGATACCTCGAGCGTGAAGCGGAGCTAGAGGCTCCAGTAAAGCCAGTTGCCAAGACTGTGGCTAAGCCTGCGGCGAGAAAGCCAGCAGCAAAGCGCAAAACCACTACCGCAAAGTAGATAATCCATGAAGACTGCCGAAATCAAACGGCGGTGGCTTGAGTTCTTCGAACGCAAGGGCCACACCGTTGTTCCCAGTGCACCACTGATCTCTCAAGACCCGACGCTTATGTTCGTGGTAGCGGGCATGGTGCCTTTTATCCCTTACATGACAGGCGTCTTACCCGCTCCTTACTCGCGCGCTACCAGCGTGCAGAAGTGCGTGAGAACATTGGACATCGATGAGGTGGGTAAGACCACTCGTCACGGCACCTTCTTCCAAATGAACGGAAACTTTTCATTTGGTGACTACTTCAAAGAAGAGGCAATTGCTTACGCCTGGGAACTACTCACCGGCAAGTTAGAGGACGGTGGCTTGGGCTTTGACCCTGAGCGGCTCTGGGTAACGGTCTATCAAGACGATGACGAGGCAATTGACTACTGGTTGAAGAACTCTTCAGTTCCGCGCGAGCGCATTCAAAAGCGTGGCATGAAGGACAACTACTGGTCCACCGGACAGCGTGGGCCTGCCGGACCATGTTCCGAGATTTACTTCGACCGCGGTCCAGAGTATGGAGTTGAAGGCGGCCCGGAGGCCGATGAGGATCGCTATATCGAGATCTGGAACCTTGTGTTCATGCAGTACGAACGTGCTGACGGGGGTACCAAGGATCACTACGAGATCTTGGGTGAGCTTCCGAAGAAGAACATCGACACCGGTATGGGTCTTGAGCGTGTCGCGTTTTTGCTCCAGGGTGTTGAAAACATCTATGAGATCGATCAGGTAAGGCCGCTTATCGACGTTGGTGCAGAACTCAGCGGTAAGCGCTACGGGGCAAACGAGCAAGACGACGTCAAAATGCGTGTGGTGGCTGACCACATCCGCTCAGCACTGATGCTGATGTCTGACGGGGTTACCCCGTCCAATGAGGGTCGTGGCTACATCCTCCGCAGACTCCTTCGCCGCTCGATTAGAGCACTGCGCCTGATTGGCGTGTCCGAACCGAGCTTCGAGAGACTTTTCACCACATCCAAAAACGCGATGGTCGAGGCATATCCAGAGCTCGAGGAGAGCTTCCCGCGAGTACTTCGCTCAGCTCTTGCCGAAGAGGCTGGATTCAGACGCACGCTTGAGGCCGGGACCGTTGTTCTTGAGGATGCCATCTCAAATGCCAAGGGCACTTTGGGTGGCGATGTCGCATTCCTACTTCACGACACCTATGGCTTCCCGATTGATCTAACTCAAGAGATTGCGGAGGAGAACGGTCTGAGCGTGGACCGTGAAGAGTTCAACCGACTCATGACCGAGCAGAAGCAGCGCGCCAAAGAAGACGCCAAGAGCAAAAAGGTCGGCGCAGCCGGCCTTCAGGTCTACAGCGAATTCAGGCAAAAGGGTGAGACTCAGTTCCTCGGCTACGAAAGCCTCAGCGCTGAGGGTCGCGTCCTTGGACTAATTCGAGACGGGGAAGTGACTCAGTCGCTTCGCGAGGGCGAACTAGGTGAGCTGTTCATCGATAAGACCTCGCTTTATGCGGAGTCGGGTGGCCAGGCCGCTGACGCAGGAATTATCCGCGGTGATGGTTTTGAGCTAGAGGTATTGGACGTTCAGAAGCCAGTGAAGGGTCTTTTCTCGCACAAGGTGAGGGTCCTAAACGGCGAGGTCACCACCGGCACAATCGCAGAAACCTTGGTTGATGCAAACTGGCGACTTGGTGCTTGCCAGGCTCACTCTGCGACCCACGTGGTTCACGCTGCGCTTCGTCAGGTCCTTGGCCCAGAAGCGCTGCAGTCCGGATCTTTCAATAAGCCTGGATACATGAGACTGGACTTCGCTTGGGGCGAGGCACTTTCAGAGAGTGCCAAGAGCGAAATTGAAGAAGTTTCAAATCTCGCGATTCGCTCTGACCTTGCAGTCTCAGCCCAGTTCATGACTTTGCCTGAGGCAAAGGAATGGGGAGCCATCGCACTCTTTGGCGAAACCTACGATGAATCGGTTCGCGTGGTTCAGGTGGGTGGTCCTTGGTCTAGAGAGCTATGTGGTGGTACTCACGTCTCTCGCTCCAGCCAAATCGGACTAGTCTCCATCAGCAACGAGTCATCCGTTGGGTCTGGAGCCAGGCGTATTGAGGCCTTTGTTGGCATCGATGCACTTCGAAACTTGACCCGCGAGCGTGACCTTGTGAAGCGCCTGGCCGCCTCAGTAAAGGCCCCAGCCGCAGAGCTCGAGAGCAAAATTGCAGACGCGCTGGAAGAGCTTCGCCAAGCAAACCGCAAGATTGCCGAGCTAGAAGCGGCCCAAGCTCTGGCCAAATTGCCAGCACTGCTGGCAAGCGCTCAGGAGATTGCGGGTCTGCGAGTCTTGAGCGCCAAGCTGGAGAACACCAACTCAGAGAGCCTTCGCAACCTCGCCACGGCCGCTCGTGATCAGCTCGGGGGTAAAGCAGTTGTCATCTTGGGTGCGGAGTTCGAGTCTCGCCCAACCGTGATGGTGGCATGTGGCCAGCAGGCAATTGAGCAAGGCATCAAGGCGGGAGAGCTTGCCAAGGCTGCCTCGGCCGAACTTGGCGGCGGCGGTGGTGGCAAGGCTGACCTCGCTCAAGGTGGCGGTACCGATGCTGGCAAGCTTGACGCTGCTATCGCGATTGCGGCCGGTCTGATCAGATGAGAAAACTGGCGGTCGATGTCGGTCAAAGCCGAATCGGTCTTGCCATCTCAGAGGGAAGCCTGGCAATACCGCTTGATGTGTTGGCATTTTCGGAGAACGCCGCCAGCGAAGTGGTCGAGATTGCAAAACAAAAGCAGGTTGCAGCGATCTATGTTGGTCTTCCGCTATCGCTCAGCGGCAATCACACCCAGTCCACGGCAAGTGCGCTGAGCTTCGCTCGTCGCCTTGCAGCTTTCCTGCCGGTGCGCATGATTGATGAGCGACTCACCACCAAGAGTGCACACGCTCTGCTTCGGGCAAGTGGCAAAAATGCCAAGAATTCAAAGGGTATTGTTGATGCCCAAGCCGCCCAGCAGATCCTGGAGTTTGCCCTTCAGAGTGAGCGAGAGGGTCAACTAGCGGGTAAGGAGACGAGTGAATTCGATGAGTAACTCGACTCAGCGCGGCAAGCGCAACCTGCTTATCTCACTGGTGACCATTGGAGCCCTTCTCCTGGGTTCCCTGGCTGTGGTGACCTTTAGCTATGACTCGATCAAGTCCTACCTCGCCAAGTTCGTTGTTGAAGACTACGACGGAGAGCCAGGCCCTGAGACAACTATCACCATCGTGGCCGGAGACGATGGCGCTGCGGTCGCTAGCAAGATGCTTGAAGCGGACATCGTGAAGAGCTTCGATGCCGTCTATCGCGAGATGCTGAATGCCGATTTCACCATTTACCCAGGCACCTACAGCTTCCCAACCAAGATTTCTGGCGCGACCGCGCTTCGACTGCTGATTGACGGTAAGAACCGTGTCGTGAATCAAGTGACCATCCCAGAGGGGATGCGTATTCAAAAACTCATTCCGCTTGTGGCTGAGGCGCTTTCGCTCGAGAGCGATGCCCTATACGCGGCCCTGGAGACCCAGCGGGATCGCATTTCAGAAGATGCTCCAACGCTTGAGGGTTATCTGTTCCCGGCGACCTACACGTTTGATCCAAATGTCACTGCGGAAACCGTAATCAGGACGATGGTTGATCGCATGGAGGCCGAGCTAGCTAGCTTTGGCGTTGAGCTTAAGGATGCTCATGAACTTCTTTCGCTCGCAGCCCTGATTCAGGCCGAAGGTAAGCACGAAGAGGACTTTTTCAAGATTTCTAGGGTGTTCGCTAACAGGCTCGAGAAGGGCATGTTGTTGCAGTCAGACCCAACCGTGAAATATCGCTATGAGGGGGAGCAGTCGAACTTCACCGATGGCGTCAAGGACGCATCCAACCCCTTCAATACATACATTTACAAAGGCGTCCCAGTAGGGCCAGTGGGAAACCCTGGATCGTTGGCGATTGAGGCCGCGCTCCGACCAGCCGATGGGGATTGGTTGTTCTTCGTGGCAATCAATCTCAAGACCGGGGAAACAGTTTTCTCCACCACTCTTGCCGAGCACGAAAAGGCAGCTGAGCTATACCGGCAATGGCTCAGAGATAACCCGGACTGGAATGAGTAAGTTCGCGGTGCTTGGCTCACCAATTAGCCATTCAAAATCACCCGAGATCCACAGTGCGATCTTCTCTGAACTTGGAGAAAAACACAGCTATGACCGCATCGAATTAGGGTCTGGGCTAGCTGAATTTCTGGGCACACTCGACAACAGCTGGCATGGACTCAGCCTCACCATGCCGCTCAAAGAAGAGGCCCTTGATATCGGACAGCGCGCGGATTTCGTTGCGATTCAGGCTCAAGCCGCCAACACCCTGGTTAGAACAGATACTGGCTGGGACGCCTACAACACTGATGTATTTGGTATCCAGCAGGCACTGATGGGTAAGAAGTTCAGCTCAGTAGCGATCCTCGGAACAGGCGCAACCGCTCGTAGTGCAATTGTGGCCATGCTAGAACTTGGGAAGAACGTATCGATCTGGGGTAGGTCGTTAGACAAAGCCAAAAGACTGGCGGCAGAGTTCGAGATTTCAGCTATCGAGAAGCTACACACCGCGCTTAGTCAACCCGCCGTGATCAGTACTGTCGTCGCTGGAGGGCTAGACGATCAGCTCAAAGGTGACTACAAGGGTGTGCTGCTGGATGTGGTTTATCACCCCTGGCCCACCAAGTTGGCTCTACATTTTCCTGAAAAGAATCGGGTATCCGGTCTTGAGATGCTGCTTTGGCAAGCACTGGGACAGCAACGGCTGTTTCACGGCCTTGAGCTCGATGAGCAGCTAGAAAACGAAGGAAAACTACTTCTCGCGGCGCGCAAGGCGCTCGAGGTGGCAAAATAGTCGAATGTTGCGCTTCATAACTGCGGGTGAATCCCACGGCCCAGAACTTATCGGAATGATTGAGGGGCTGCCCGCGGGAGTGCCAATTCTAAAAGAGGACATTCAAGACGCTTTAGGAAGACGTCGCCTCGGCTACGGCCGCGGTGCTCGAATGAAGTTCGAGCAGGATGAGGTCACGCTATCTGCCGGGGTTCGCTTCGGCCTTAGCCAGGGCGGGCCTGTCGCCCTGCGAATCGCAAACACCGAGTGGCCGAAGTGGGAAACCGTGATGAGCGCGGCACCCGTTGAGGAAGAAGAACTCACTGGTGCAAGAGCTGCGGCGCTGACAAGACCAAGACCTGGGCACGCAGACTTCACCGGCATGCAGAAGTACGGTTTTGATGACGCGCGTCCAGTGCTAGAACGCGCCAGCGCGAGAGAAACAGCAACCAGAGTTGCACTCGGGCGCATTGCCCAAAATTTCTTGCGTGAGCTGGGGATTGAACTTGTCACCCACACCGTTGCGATCGGACCGGTTAGGAACGAGTCGCTTGAAATGCCCAGGCCGTCGGATCTTGAGGCTTTAGATACTGACCCAGTGCGTTGCTTCGACAAGGCAGCCTCCGAGGCGATGGTTGCAGAAATTGATCTCTGTCACTCCCAGGGCGACACCATCGGCGGCGTGACCGAGACCTTGGTTTACGGCTGCCCTCCAGGGCTAGGCAGCTATGTTCACTGGGATCGTCGTCTCGATGCCCAGTTGGCAGCAGCTGTAATGGGGATCCAGGCTATGAAGTCGGTAGAGATTGGTGACGGTCTTGAGACCACCAAGCGTCGTGGCTCAGTCGCTCACGATGAGATCGTGCGCGAGGCCGGAGAGGTAAGTCGAGTCACAGATCGCGCCGGCGGTATTGAGGGTGGCATGTCCAATGGTGAGATCATCCGAGTGCGTGCCGGCATGAAGCCGATTTCGACTGTTCCGAGAGCGCTCAAAACTCTTGACACCGCAACCGGAGAGGCGACCACCGCCCACCACCAGCGCAGTGATGTCTGCGCCGTGCCAGCCGCGGGTGTGGTGGTCGAAGCCATGGTTTCGCTCGTGATAGCCAACAGCGTCTTGGAAAAATTCGGTGGCGATTCAGTTGCAGAGACCAAGCGCAACCTCGATTCCTACCTCGCTAGCATCCCAGAGGTGATGCGCTCACGCATTGTCAGGCCTTAGATGGCTGGAGCAATCGTCCTTATTGGCCCGATGGGGTCGGGCAAGACCACATTGGGGAAGAAGCTTGCCAAAGAGCTTGGCTTGCAATTCATCGATACCGATAAGCAAATCGCTGGGGAACACGGCCCAATTACCAAGCTCTTTGAGGAAAAGGGCGAAGCGTACTTTCGAGATCTCGAAACTAGCTATCTAGAGGCTGCACTAGAGCAGCCTGCCGTGGTTGCAACTGGTGGGGGAGCAATCCTGAGACAGCGCAATCAGGAGCTGATTTCGAAGCACCACGTGATCTTTTTGGATACCAGTGCCGAGCACGTGATAGGGAAGGTCAACATGTCAAAGCGACCTTTGATTAGAGATAACCCACAGCGCTGGCAGGAGATCTACGATGCTCGATTGAGCACGTATCAGGCGTTGGCGAAGCAAACGGTCTTTACCGGTGGTAGGCCGATAAAGAGGCTAATTCAAGAGATCAGGGATGGTTTAGGGATATGAGATCAGTAGTTGGTAGAGGGTTACTTGACGAGATCCCAGCAGCCCTTGATGGTGTGAAAAAGGTTTTGATCGTTCACCCGCAGGCACTTTCGGCAACCGCTGAGGCAATTCGTGAGCGGCTTGCGGTCCAAGGTTTTGAGGCTATCTTGGCTGAGGTTCCAAACGGTGAGGATGCAAAGCGCATTGAGGTTGCAGCGTTTTGCTGGGGCATCATGGGCCAGGCTGATTTTCATCGCAACGACGCAGTTATCGGACTTGGCGGTGGAGCCACCACTGACCTGGCAGGGTTTGTCGCAGCTACCTGGCTACGCGGAGTTCGAAGCGTACTAATCCCAACCACCCTCTTGGGAATGGTTGATGCTGCAGTTGGCGGCAAGACTGGGGTGAATACCTCGGAGGGAAAGAACCTAGTCGGAGCTTTTCATCTGCCGCACCGGGTCATTATCGACTTGGACACTCTCGAAACGCTGCCGAAGAACGACCTGATTGCCGGCATGGCCGAGGTCGCAAAGTATGGCTTCATATCAGACCCATGGATTCTTGATGCGCTGGAAGATCCGAGAGCATTGGATCCAAAGTCAGATTTGATTGAGGAGCTTGTGAAACGCTCCGTTGCGATCAAGGAGAGAGTCACCGAAGCCGATTTCAAAGAGTCGGGTGAGCGAGAGTATCTCAACTACGGCCACACTCTTGGCCACGCAATCGAGCACGCGGAGCGTTACAAATGGCGTCACGGCGCGGCAATCTCGATAGGCATGGTTTTTGCAGCCGAATTATCGATGCTCTCCGGAAAGCTCAGCGAGGCAGATCTTGAGCGACACCGCAAAGTCTTGGGGGGGTTGGGGCTTCCGCTGAGCTATCGCGCGGATCGCTGGGATCAGCTCCTTGCCACCATGCAGCGCGATAAGAAGGCGCGATCCGGAGCTCTTCGGTTTGTCGTGCTGGATCAGATTGGTAAGCCGAGCATCTTGAGCGCGCCAACTCCAGAACTACTCTTCACAGCCTTCCAGGCGATTGTGGAATAGCGTTATCGCATGAGCAAGATTCTGATTCTGAATGGCCCAAACCTGAATCTTTTGGGTAGGCGAGAGCCTGAGATTTACGGCAGCGCCAACTTGGGGGATCTGGAGAATCTTCTCAAAGAAGAGTTTCCAACCGTCGAGTTTGAGTTTTTTCAAACCAACAGCGAGCAAGCCCTGATTGAAAAACTTCATGAGGCCTTTGAAGCTGGCTCTGATGTGGTGCTAAACCCGGCGGCCTTCACTCACTATTCGTATGCCCTCAGAGATGCTTGTGCTGTGCTGACCAGCTCCGGCAGCAAGCTAATCGAGGTTCATATCTCTAATCCGCACAGCCGTGAAGAGTTCCGCCACAATTCAGTTATTTCTGGTGTTGCCACCGGTGTGATTGCTGGTTTTGGTCTTAGAAGCTACGTGCTAGCTGTTTCACAGCTCTTAGCCAACTAGAATTCTCAAGGTTTATTCAAGGAGAGTCATGGCAACTTCAAACGATCTAAAAAACGGCATGGTGCTAAACATCGAGGGTCAACTTTGGTCCGTAATCGAGTTTCAGCACGTAAAGCCAGGTAAGGGGCCAGCTTTCGTTCGCTCCAAGTTGCGCAACGTACTCTCCGGCAAGGTCGTCGACAAGACCTTCAACGCAGGTGTCAAGGTCGAGACCGCAAACGTTGACCGTCGCGACATGCAGTACCTGTACAACGACGGTTCGGGCTATGTCTTCATGGACACCACCAACTACGACCAGATCACCGTGCCAAGCGAGACAGTTGGCGACGCTGCAAACTTCATGCTTGAGAACCAGATGGCGACAGTAGCTCTGCACGAGGGAAACCCGCTCTACGTTGAGCTTCCAGCTTCGGTCGTTTTGGAGATCACATATACCGAGCCTGGCCTACAGGGCGACCGCTCAACCGGTGGCACCAAGCCTGCGACTTTGGAGACTGGTTACCAGATCCAGGTTCCACTGTTCATTGAGAACAACACCAGAGTGAAGGTTGACACTCGCACCGGTGACTACCTCGGTCGCGTGAGCGAATAGTTGAGCGCTAGAACTAAGGCCCGCAAGCGCGCGCTCGATGCGCTTTTTGCAGCTGACGTGACGGGTTCAAACCCGCTTACTCTGCTAGAAGACACCCGATCTGAAGTAGGCGATCGCCAAAACCAAGAGGCGATTTTTGACTACGCCGAGATGTTGGTCACCGGTTACCTGCAAAATGCTGACAGCATTGACACTCAACTAAGGATGTTGGCTGATAACTGGTCGCTCGAGCGTATGCCGAATGTTGACCGCGCGATTCTGCGGCTTGCCAGCTGGGAAATCCTCTACAACGATGAGGTTCCGAGTGAGGTAGCAATCGCCGAAGCGGTCGCGCTGGCGGGCGAGTATTCCACCGAAGACTCATCGAAATTTGTCAATGGCGTACTCGCTCGACTTTCCAAGGGTTCAACCGCTCTTTAGCTAGTATGCTTTGAGCAATAAATGTCCTTTAACTTCGTCCAGAGAGGCGAAGAAGGAGAAGAAATGACCTCTCGTGTCGTACTCGATGCACAAGACATCGATAGAGCGCTTAGACGCATCTCCCATGAAATCCTCGAGGCAAACGAGGGATCAAAAGATTTAGTCCTACTTGGCATTCCAACCCGCGGAGTCTCCCTTGCCGGGAGAATCGCATCGCTTCTGACCAGCATCGAGCCCGAGTTTGATGGTTCGTTCGGGAGTCTGGACATCACCATGTATCGCGATGACCTAAGCGGTAACCAGAGAGCACTGGGCAAGACTGAGATTCCAGCCTCTGGCATAGATGGCAGGGTCGTGGTGCTGGTTGATGATGTTCTCTTTTCAGGACGCACTGTCAGAGCAGCACTTGATGCTCTGATCGAATTCGGTAGACCGAGACAGGTGAAACTCGCGGTGCTAGTTGATCGCGGACATCGCGAGCTCCCGATCAGACCAGACTTTGTTGGTAAAAACCTCCCAACCGCGAAAGCGGAGCGGGTTTCCGTAATGATCGATGCGGTTGATGGACTGGATCAAGTGGTGATCTCAGCATGAAACACCTCATTTCCATTTCTGACCTAAGCAAGGAACAAGCCGTTCAGCTGCTGGACAACGCCACTGAACTCAGTTCAGTAAATGAGCGCGAGGTAAAGAAGCTTCCAGCGCTGCGCGGCAAGACAGTGGTCAATCTCTTCTTCGAAAACTCAACCAGAACCAGAATTAGCTTCGAGGTTGCCGCCAAGCGCCTCAGTGCCGATGTGATCAACTTTTCAGCGGCCACGAGTTCGCTCTCCAAGGGTGAATCGCTCAAGGACACTGCTCAAACCCTGGAGGCACTCGGTGCTCACGCGATTGTGGTGAGGCACCCATTTTCTGGAGCGGCACACGCGCTAGCTCATCGAGGTTGGATTTCATCAAGCATCATCAATGCCGGTGATGGTTCCCACGAACATCCGACTCAAGCCTTGCTGGATGCACTGACCCTGCGTCAGCACTTCTCACTCAAGAGTGACCTGGCCGGATTGAAGGTATTGATCGTCGGGGACATCCTTCACTCCCGAGTTGCACGCAGCAACGTACTCTTACTGCAGCTCCTCGGTGCTGAGGTCACAGTCGCTGGTCCAACCACCTTGATGCCTGCAGGAATTGACAAGCTCGGCGCAAAGGTTTCACACAACTTTGATGAATCTTTGGCGCAACAACCCGATGCCGTGATGATGCTTAGGGTTCAAAAGGAGCGCATGCAGGGAAGCTTCTTCCCGTCTGAGCGGGAATACGCCAAAAGCTGGGCGCTTAACGATGATCGCTTCAGATCACTAGGGGATAGGACCGCGATTCTGCACCCAGGGCCTATGAACCGTGGATTCGAAATATCATCTGCGGCCGCAGACTCAGACAAGTCCCTTGTGCTGCGACAGGTGGCAAATGGCGTGTCAGTTCGGATGGCCGTTTTGTACTCCACCCTGGCGGGAGAGGAAATCTAATGAGCACGGTTTTGCAGAATGTCACTCTCGCTTCGGGTGAGAGTGCGGACATTGAAATCATCAACGGTGTTGTAACCGCCATCGGCAAGGTTGGTCCCGGAATTGACTGCTCTGGGCTGGTTGCTCTTCCCGGATTTGTCGACATTCACACCCACCTCAGGCAGCCTGGCTTTGAGGCCAGCGAGACTGTGGTGACTGGTTCACAATCCGCAGCCGCCGGTGGTTACACGGCCGTGTTAGCTATGGCCAACACCGCACCGGTGGCTGATTCCGCCGGCGTCGTCGAGCAGGTGATGCAACTTGGCATCGATGCTGGGTATGTTCAGGTTCAACCGATCGGTGCGGTCACCAAGGGCCTATTGGGTGAAGAGCTGGCAGCCCTTGGCTCAATGGCATCATCACGAGCCAAGGTTCGAGTGTTCTCAGACGATGGCAACTGTGTACACGATCCACTGTTGATGCAGCGTGCTCTGCAGTACGTAAAGGGTTTTGACGGCGTCATTGCGCAGCATGCTCAAGAGCCAAAGTTAACCCAGGGTTCTCAGATGAACGATGGTGCTCTCGCGACAGAACTTGGTCTGAAGGGTTGGCCTGCGGTTGCGGAAGAGGCGATCATCGCCAGAGACGCCCTACTTGCCGAGCAAACCGGGGCAAGGCTTCACATCTGTCACCTGACAACCGCCGGCGCAGTGGACGTGGTTCGCTGGGCAAAGCGTCGCGGAATTCAGATCACTGCGGAGGTAACTCCTCACCACCTGATGCTTACCGAAGAGTTGGTTCGAGGCTATGACCCTACTTTCAAGGTGAACCCGCCGCTGCGCACCAAGGAAGACACGCTTGCGCTCAGAGCGGCGGTGCTGGACGGCACTATTGACGCGCTCGGTACCGACCACGCGCCCCACTCCGTTGAAAAGAAGGATTGTGAGTGGGAGGCGGCTGCGTTTGGAATGGTTGCTCTCGAACATGCCGCGAGCGTGCTCCAGGAGGTCGTGCTATCTGGTGGTGGAGATTGGAACCTTTTCAGTAGCCTGATTTCAACTAAGCCGGCAGAGATTGCAAGGCTAGAGGGTCAGGGAAGCCTTGCCATCGGAAAGCCAGCGAACCTGACTCTGATTGACCCGAGTGCCAAACGCATCATCGAAGCGAAGACCCGCTCAAAGAGCACCAACAACCCGTTTGCAGGGATTGAACTTCCAGGGCGAGTCGTCCACACCATTTTTGGTGGCAGGTTAACGGTTCGGGATGGGGTGCTGACCTGATGACGAGAGAAATTATTGGAGCGATCGCAATCTCTCTGGTCGCGGTGGTCGCGGCACTCATTTTCTTCTCTAACCGCTCTCTGAGAAAAGCTCAGGAGGCGTCACTTCCGGAACCCTCAGGGGGCTTGTCAGCGAATGATGCAATCGCAGGTTTTTACGTCTCAACTGTTTTTGCTCAATCACCTCTAAAGCGAGTGTGGGCTTACGGGCTAGGCGGTCGGGGTAAGGCACTACTGAGCGTGAGTGAAACCGGTGTAGTCATTGAGCGCCAGGGGGAGCGCAGCTTGCTAATCGAGGCAAGCCAGCTCACCGCAGCGACTAGGGCCAGCGCAACCATCGACAAGGGCGTAGAGCGGGATGGTCTGTTGGTGTTGCTTTGGCAGCTGGGTGATGAGGAGCTAGCAACGCACCTGCGAATTGTCGCAAAGTCGCAGCGAAAGATTTTTGAAGAAAAGCTAACCGAGGTGTTGGGAGTAGAAATTGGATAAGGCCTACCTGGTATTAGAAAACGGCACGGTGTTTGAGGGTGAGGCCTTTGGAGCGTTGGGTCAAAGCCTCGGAGAGTTAGTCTTTGCAACCGGGATGACCGGTTACCAAGAGACGATCACTGACCCTAGCTACGCTGGGCAAATCGTTATCCAGACCGCACCCCACATCGGCATCGTAGGTATGAACGAGCGAGATGAGGAATCCTCCAAAATCTGGGTGGCTGGTTACGTTGTAAAGGACCCATCCCGCATGGCGTCTAACTTCCGCGCCGAGCGCACGCTGCAGTCCGATTTGATCGCTCAGGCAGTAGTTGGAATTTCAAATATCGACACTCGCGCCCTCACCATCATGATTCGTGATGCTGGTGCGATGCGAGCTGGAATTTTCTCCGGCGATGCAATCAAGTCCAACGCAGAGATGATCGCAAAGGTCAACGAGGCTCCCGAGATGAAGGGTCGCAAGCTATCCGATGTTGTGACAACCCCAAAGCGCTACACCATCTCCGCTAAGGGTGAGCGAATTGGCTCGGTCGCCATACTCGACCTTGGAATCAAGAAGTCAACCCTTGAACACCTGAGCGAACGCGGTCTGGATGTTCAGGTTTTTCCAGCAGATGTTGATGCCAAGACGCTACTTGCTGAGAATCCTGACGCAGTCTTCTTCTCAAACGGCCCTGGTGACCCTGAGGCGTCCAACGCACAGGTCGAACTTCTGCGCGAGGTGCTTAGGGCAGGAAAGCCATTCTTCGGAATTTGTTTCGGGAATCAGCTCCTTGGTCGCGCCCTAGGGTTTGACACCTACAAGCTCGCCTTTGGTCACCGCGGTATTAACCAGCCGGTTATGCACGCTGACACTGGAAGAGTCGAGGTCACCGCTCACAACCACGGCTTCGCAGTGAAGCTTGAGGGTGACCAGGCGCAGAGCCCAGCAGGGTTTGGCCTAGTCAAGGTGTCACACCGCGGCTTGAACGACGGTGTTGTTGAAGGTCTAGAGTGCCAAGACATTCCGGCTTTCTCAGTTCAGTATCACCCAGAGGCTGCTGCCGGACCTCACGATTCCCACTACCTATTCGACAAGTTCATTCAGATGATTAAGGAGCGCCGCTAATGCCAAAGCGTCAAGACATCAAATCGGTATTAGTAATCGGCTCCGGCCCAATCGTCATCGGCCAGGCCTGTGAGTTTGACTACTCCGGAACCCAGGCCTGTCGCGTGCTGCAGGAGGAGGGCATCAGAGTAATTCTGATCAACTCCAATCCGGCAACCATCATGACCGACCCAGACTTTGCCGATGCGACATATGTTGAGCCAATTACCCCTGAGGTCATTGAAGCAATCATCGAAAAGGAACAGCCCGATGCGATTTTGCCGACCCTTGGTGGCCAGACCGCACTAAACGCTGCGATGGCCCTGTATGAGCGCGGCTCGCTAGAGCGCTACGGTGTCGAACTAATTGGTGCAAATGTCGATGCGATCAAGGCTGGTGAAGACCGTCAAGCCTTCAAGCAATTGGTCTTGGATGCAGGTGCAGATGTTGCCAAAAGCTTCATCGCGCACAACATGGATGAGGTTTTGGCGGCGGCGGGGCAGCTTGGCTATCCGATGGTCGTGCGCCCTTCCTTCACGATGGGCGGTCTTGGCTCCGGCTTTGCCTACAACGAAGCTGACCTGAGAAGAATTGCAGGCGCTGGTCTACAGGCATCTCCAACCTCTGAGGTATTGCTTGAAGAGTCAATTCTTGGCTGGAAAGAGTATGAGCTCGAGCTCATGCGTGACAAAAACGACAACACCGTGGTGGTCTGCTCCATCGAGAACTTCGATCCGGTTGGAGTCCACACCGGTGACTCAATCACGGTAGCCCCTGCGCTAACCCTTACGGACCGCGAATATCAAAACCTGCGTGACATTGGTATCGAGATCATTCGCGCAGTTGGTGTTGACACTGGAGGTTGCAACATCCAGTTCGCGGTCGACCCGGAGGACGGTCGCGTCATCGTAATCGAGATGAACCCGCGAGTTTCACGTTCCTCGGCGCTGGCTTCAAAGGCCACCGGTTTCCCGATCGCCAAAATCGCTGCGAAATTGGCAATTGGCTACACCCTCGATGAGATTCCAAACGACATCACCGGTGTGACCCCGGCAAGCTTCGAGCCAACCCTCGATTACATCGTGGTGAAGGCCCCCAGATTTGCTTTTGAGAAGTTCCCAGCTGCCGACCCAACCCTCACCACGACGATGAAGAGTGTCGGTGAGGCAATGGCAATTGGCAGAACCTTTACTCAGGCACTGCAGAAGGCGCTTCGCTCGCTTGAGAAGCGCGGTAGCTCATTCCACTGGGGAGAGATGGCAGACTCTGTACAGGAGTTACTGACCAAGATCAAGACCCCGACCGATGAGCGCATTGTGCAGCTTCAGCAAGCCTTACGCCTTGGCGCTACCGCACAGCAGGTTTTCGAGGCAACCAAAATCGATCCTTGGTTCATCGACCAGATTCAACTAATAAACGAAATTGCCCAATGGCTGAAGGACGAGCCTGAGCTCACCCGAGATGTGCTAAAGCGAGCCAAGGAACACGGTTTCTCGGATGCTCAAATTGCTCAGCTCAGGGGAATAAGCGAAGACCAGGTTCGATCACTGCGCTACGAACTAGACCTTCGCCCGGTATTCAAGACTGTCGACACCTGCGCGGGGGAGTTCCCAGCACTAACCCCTTACCACTACAGCTCCTACGAGCAGTTCACCGAGGTTAGGCCGTCAAATCGTAAGAAGGTAGTGATCCTGGGCTCCGGTCCAAACCGAATCGGTCAGGGTGTTGAATTCGACTACTCCTGCGTGCACGCCGCCTTTGCCCTGCGTGATGCCGGCTATGAGACGATCATGGTGAACTGCAATCCGGAGACCGTGTCAACTGACTACGACACATCCGACCGACTCTATTTCGAACCACTGACCCTGGAGGACGTATTAGAGGTTATCCATGCCGAAAGCCAATCCGGTGAACTACTTGGTGTCATGGTTCAGCTCGGTGGCCAAACTGCACTGGGCCTAGCCAAGGGACTAGAGGCAGCCGGTGTGCCAATTCTGGGTACCACTCCGGAGTCAATTGACAAAGCTGAAGAGCGCGGTCAGTTTCAGCAGATCTTGGATGCTGCTGGCCTGACCGCTCCCGCAAACGGCATCGCCACAAATCTCGAGGAGGCCGTTGCCGTTGCCAACCGCATCGGTTATCCCGTGTTGGTTCGCCCATCCTTCGTGCTAGGTGGTCGCGGCATGGAGATCGTGTATGACGAGAAGTCGTTAGAGGGCTACTTCGGTCGCATCGCCGGCCATGCCCTGGTCGACAGCGAACACCCACTGTTGGTCGACCGCTTCTTGGATGATGCAATCGAGATCGATATTGATGCCCTCTATGACGGAACCGAGTTGTATGTCGGAGGTGTCATGGAGCACATTGAAGAAGCGGGTATTCACTCGGGTGACTCAAGCTGCACGCTGCCACCGATCACCCTGAGCGAAGCTCAAATTGAACGAGTTGCGAATGCAACCGAGCAGATTGCGAAGGGGCTTGGCGTGAAGGGCCTCATCAACGTCCAGTTTGCCCTGGCCTCAGATGTTTTATATGTTCTTGAGGCTAACCCGCGAGCATCGAGGACTGTGCCTTTTGTTTCCAAAGCGCTTGGAATCACTCTTGCTAAGGCCGCGGCACTCGTGATGGTGGGCACCTCGATCAAGGACCTAATTTCTCAGGGTTCACTGCCTGCTCAAGATGGTAAGCACCTTCCGACCGGAACTCCGATCTCGGTGAAGGAAGCAGTTTTGCCGTTCAAGCGCTTCGCTACCCGTGATGGTCGCTTCGTAGATTCGCTACTCGGTCCCGAGATGCGCTCCACGGGAGAGGTCATGGGTATTGACGATGACTTCCCAACCGCATTTGCAAAGTCTCAGGCGGGTGCAGGTTCCAAGCTCCCTAAGTCAGGAACCGTATTCGTCTCGGTGGCCGACCGCGATAAGCCGCAGCTATTACTTCCGGTTCGAAGACTGAGCCAGCTCGGCTATCGAATTCTTGCTACCGATGGCACCGCAAAGATGCTATCCAGACACGGCATCGCTGCCGAGCGAGTGGCGAAGCATTCGCAGGCTGCAACTGGTGAGCGCTCGATTGTGGAAATGATCACCGCCGGCGAGGTGGACGTGGTGGTAAACACCCCATCCGGAGCTGACGCACGAGTGGATGGCTACGAGATCAGAGCTGCAACAACTGCAGCCGACAAGCCGATCTTCACAACCGCAGCTCAGCTGAGCGCCGCAATCGGATCATTTGAAATGATTCGTGAGGGTGAATTCAAGGTCAAGCCGCTACAGGAGCACGCGCTGAAAAGAAAGCAGCTTCTGAATGACTAGTTTTCTCTCTCGAGTTCAAAAAACTATCGAGGATCACTCTGCGCTTTGTTTGGGCATTGATCCTTCAGAGAGTGAGCTGCGGGAGTGGGGACTTCCCAACTCCGCTCAGGGAGTCTTGGACTTTGGACTTAGGTGCCTGGATGCAGCAGCCGGGAACCTTGGTTTTATCAAACCTCAGGTGGCGTTCTTTGAACGTTTTGGCTCGCAGGGCATACTCGCGTTGGAGCAAATCCTGGCCGAGGCCAGGGCGGCTAACCTATTCGTCATCTCCGATGCAAAACGCGGTGACATAGGTTCAACCATGCAGGGTTATGCCGAGGCTTGGTTTGGGGATGACTCACCACTTCGCTCTGATGCGCTAACGGTCTCGGGTTATCTTGGGCCAGACTCGCTCGAGGGAATGCTGGAGTATGCCAGCGATGTGAACGGTGGTCTGTTTGTGCTGTGCGCGACCTCAAACCCAGAAGCGAAGCAGTTGCAAACTGCAAGACAGGGCAACAAAAGCGTGTCAAAGCTGGTTTTGGATGCTGCTCGGAAAGTAGAAGCTCAAAACCTTGGATTAGTTATTGGTGCAACCCAAGATCTGGCGGAGTTTGGCCTTGGCGAGGTAATTGAACAAGATTGCAAAGTGGCAATTCTGGCCCCTGGTTTTGGGGCTCAAGGAGCAAAACTCGCTGACATTCAAAGCATCTTTGGTGCCAGTGCTAAGAATGTGATTGCCTCAATGTCCAGGGGATTGACCTCCATGGGTCCAGATAAGCTCAAAGAGCAAATCAAGATCGCAAAGGACGAGATTTGGCGCTAGTAGTTCTCGCAGGACCCGCCGGAGTCGGCAAGGGGACAATCGTCCAGCGCATCCTGGCGAGCGAGCCTGATTTCATGCTTTCGGTCTCGGCAACCACAAGAAGTCCCAGGCCTGGCGAGGTCGATGGGGTTCACTACCACTTCATCTCGAAGGCGGAGTTTGAGGGCTTGATTGCTGAGAATCAACTTCTGGAGCATGCGATTGTGCATGGGTCCAACTACTACGGAACTCCGCTAAATGAACTGACCAGGGCCGAGGCAGAAGACAAGCACCTGCTTTTGGAAATTGACCTGCAGGGTGCTCGACAGGTGAAGGCCCGAATTCCCCAAGCGCTGACGATATTCATTTCGCCACCAAGCTGGGAAGAGCTGGAGTCTCGATTGAGAAATCGAGGAACCGAGACAGAAGAGCAAATTCAAACTAGACTGTCAACAGCTCGCACGGAATTAGCAAGTGCGGGGGAGTTTGATTTCAATCTAACCAATCAAGACCTAGACAGCTGTGTCGCTCAGGTAGTTGAATTGGTGCGCAAGTACGAAAGAGGATCATGAGCGAGAAGCTTGAGGGAATCGTAAACCCACCTATCGACGAGCTATTGGCAAAGGCTGGCTCAAACTACGAGTTGGTTATCTTTGCCTCAAAGCGTGCTCGCCAGATCAACGAGTACTACGCAGCCCTGCACGAGGGAAGCCTCTTCAACTACGTAGGCCCTCTAGTTGACTCCAGCATCGACGACAAGCCACTGAGCATCGCCATGCATGAGATCCACCAGGGCAAGCTGAACAAGATCGACAACAAGTAGGTTTTAGTTGCGCATTCTGCTTGGTATTACAGGTGGAATCGCGGCCTACAAGGCGGCGAACCTCGTTCGCCTGCTAAAAGAAGCCGGCCACGACATAACCGTGCTTCCTACCCAAAACGCTCTCAAGTTCATCGGCGAGACTACTCTTGAAGCGCTCTCTGGCAAGAACATCGATCTGGACATGTATCACGATGTCGCAGACGTCAGACACGTTGAACTTGGCCAACAAACCGACCTAATCATCGTCGCACCGGCAACGGCCAGCTTTTTGGCAAGGCTCGCATCTGGAATCGCCGATGACTTGCTGCTGAACGCGATTCTGGCGTCAACAGCGCCGGTCGTTGTTGCGCCCGCGATGCACACCGAGATGTGGCAAAATCCAGCGACACAGGCCAATATTGCAACCCTGCAAGAGCGCGGCATCCGAGTTTTGGAGCCTGCTGTCGGTCGCCTAACCGGCAAGGATTCAGGTCCTGGCAGGATGCCTGAGCCAGAGGAGATTGCCACCTTCGCACTCTCGGGGCTTCCACTTCAGGGCAAGCACGTTCTAGTTACAGCTGGGGGCACGAGGGAGCCGATTGACTCGGTGCGATTTATCGGCAACTCATCCACCGGCCGGATGGGCATTGAGCTAGCTAAGGCTGCACGCGATCTTGGGGCGCAAGTCACTTTGGTTGCGGCCAACATCGAGACCGCAACCCCCGCAGGGGTGTCGGTGATCAAAGTTGGAACCGTTGATGAGCTTGAGCTTGCGATGGACCGGAACTGCGACCTAATCATCATGGCGGCTGCGGTCTCCGATTTTCGTGTCAAGAACCCCTCTAACGAGAAACTAAAGCGTGGCGAATCGCTGACCTTGGAACTAACACCAACCAAAGACCTGATTGCCTCCTACGTAGCAAATCACAAGGCAGTTTCGGTTGCTTTCGCACTCTCGGACTCAGATGGAGACCGACTTGTAGAGGTTGCCACTGCAAAGCTTTGGGACAAAGGTGTTGACTTCATCGTGGGTAACTCGGTCAGCGCACTGGGCTCAGATACAAACCAAATTGAATTCATTTCCCGAAACTCTCATGAGTCAGCGAGCGGATCAAAGTCCGAGCTGAGTAGATGGATTTTGGAGAGGGTTATCCCCTCGCTGTCTTAGTGCCTAGATAGACTTTGGCACTATGAAGCTACGCACATTTACCTCGGAGTCCGTGACCGAAGGTCACCCGGACAAAATCTGTGATCAGATATCTGACACCATCCTCGATGCCATGTTGGAGCAGGACACTGCTGCCCGCGTCGCTGTCGAGACTCTAGTAACCACCGGTCTGGTTCACGTTGCCGGCGAAGTTACCACCTCCTCCTACGTCGACATCCCTCAGCTGGTTCGTGACCGAATCACAGCCATCGGCTACAACAACGCCGAAATTGGCTTTGATGGCAAGAGCTGCGGCGTCTCCATCTCGATTGGCGCTCAATCTCCGGACATTGCAGCCGGTGTTGATGCAGCCCTTGAGGCTCGCGCTGGAGCACAGGACACCGACTCGCAACTCGGCGCTGGAGACCAGGGCATGATGTTTGGGTACGCAACTAACGAGACTGATGTCTTGATGCCCACCCCGATACTGCTCTCGCACCGAATTACCGAAGCGCTTAGCAATCTGCGTCGTGAACTTGGCAATGGTCTAATCCGCCCAGATGGCAAGGCTCAGGTTTCGGTGAACTATGAGGGGGATAAGCCGGTCTCAATCGACACCGTTGTGCTTTCCACTCAGCACCATGAGGACGCTACTCAGGATGAGCTTGCTCAACTGATTCTCTCGCGTGTAATTCAGCCGGTCTTAGCCGATTCAAAGCTCGATTTTGAAAATACCAAGTACTTCATTAACCCCTCGGGCCGATTCGTAATTGGTGGTCCGCAAGGTGATGCTGGGCTAACTGGCCGCAAGATCATCGTTGATACCTATGGCGGCATGGCTCGCCACGGTGGCGGTGCATTCAGCGGTAAAGACCCATCAAAGGTTGACCGTTCGGCGGCGTACGCGATGCGTTGGGTTGCCAAGAACGTAGTGGCAGCTGGTCTTGCTGACAGAGCGGAAATTCAGGTCGCATACGCAATCGGTGTGGCAAAGCCAGTTGCGGTTTTCGTCGAGACCTTCGGCACCGAAAAGGTCGATACCCAAGCGATTGAGAATGCAATCGCCAAGGTTTTTGACCTTCGACCAGCGGCCATTATTCGCGAGCTCGACCTCAGAAGACCGATTTACGCCAAGACTGCTGCCTATGGTCACTTCGGTCGAGAGTTGCCGGAGTTCACCTGGGAGCGCGCTGATCGAGCTGACGCTCTGAGAGAGGCCGCAGGAAAGTAGTGAATGCGGTTGCGCGGGTGGTCGCTGAGTCAAACCTGATTCAACTGGACCGAGAGTTCGATTTCTTGGTCCCCGACCACCTGCGCTTCGCAATCAAAACTGGTCAACGGGTCAAATTTGAGATCGGCCGCAGCAAAAAAGCCCACACTGGGTTCGTCACTCAGTTAGCAGAACAGAGTCAATACGCAACCAGCGAATTGCTAGAGATAGTGAGTGAATCTCCTGTCTGGACACCCGAGATTTACTCATTTGCTCGTCAGGTTGCGGACCGGCAGAGTGTGGCAATCGGAGAGATTCTCGCCCTGGCGGTTCCTGACCACATGCCAAGAATCGCAATTCAGGACCCCCGGCAGGTCGAGCTGATTCATAACCCCTTCACAGAACCCAAGCTAGATAAACCATTGGGGGTGCGGTCCGCCGTGCTTTCAGCGGCGCGCAATCAATTGTTTGAGGGGGAGCGGTTTCCTGATTGGGCCCAGCTTTTCGCTTTCCACGCAGTGGAGAAGCTAATCGCTGGTCAGAGCAGCATTTTGATAGTCCCGGAACAGTCACAACTAAGGCTCCTGAAGCGGTTGTTTTTACTTGCTGGCCTAGGTGATGCCCTGGTCGAGTTTGGATCTGGGCAAAAGAAGTCTGAACGGTTTCAAAGTTTTCATCGAGCGCTGTTGCCTTCGGCAACTATTGCAATTGGCACTCGAAGTGCGATCTATGCGCCAGTTCACAATCTCGGAATGGTCGCACTGTTTGATGATTTAGATGATTCACTCAAAGAGCAGGGGTCACCGTTCACGCACGCTAGGGAGCTAGCTCTAATGCGTGCGAGTAACCGATCTTTAGTTCTGGCCGCGAATTATCGGTCTGTTGAAGTCCAACGCCTTGTCGAAATTGGCTACCTGACGGACCACACTCTGATTTCAGCACCAGCTCGAATCGCATTCAGTGAACCTAGCCTTCGAATGGACCGAGCTAGTTTCGAACTGATTCGAGAAAAGATTGATGTCGGCCCGATATTGGTTCTGCTTCCTCGAAAAGGAAATTCCCCAGCGGCATTTTGCGCTGGTTGCGGTGGCAAGCTTCGGTGCAAAAACTGTGGCGGTCCAATTTGGGAGCCATCCGCAGCTAGCTTTGCCTGCAAGCTCTGTCGCATCGGCTTTTCATCCTGCCAAGATTGTGGCACTTCTAAGGCCAAGTCCGGCAGGGCCGGCAGCAGCAGAACCGTGAG